>Ga0307507_10001926_pt1 | contig 45079 bp, 7 predicted proteins | sample 7_EM_MG_FD_207223 | JGI IMG/M metagenome (GOLD analysis project Ga0307507, IMG submission 207223) | Populus trichocarpa ectomycorrhiza microbial communities from riparian zone in the Pacific Northwest, United States - 7_EM | ecosystem: Host-associated > Plants > Roots > Unclassified | place... | reverse complement strand
TCTCTCTACTAGAATAAACATATAATAACGCCAGCTGTAAATATATAGCTGTTACTAAACTTAAAAACCTATAATAATGGAATTAAGACTTTACTAGCTTCTTTTTAGAATTTTTAGGTCTTATTAGTGAGCTAGATTAGAATAAAGCCGCTAGAGTCGCTGCTCTTTAATAAGCTATTTTAGATAAGATTAGAGCCTAGTTATAGGTAGAGAACTGCCAAAGAACCTATCCAAATTTGCTATAATATATCAATAAATTAATAAGGACCTTTAATATAACAAATAGACTTATTCTCTAAAGCTAACTATACCTTGCGTTCCAAACTCCATAAAACTAGTATATACTTAGAAGTGCGATCCGTCTCTAAAACCTAAAAGCCCTATATATAACCATATGGACCTCAATGCCGCTTAATCCTATACACCTTTAGGAACCAATAAATAAAGAACTCAAGCCACAAATAGAGAATACTTTAGATGCGGTAAAAAGGGATATATCTAAAGGAATTGTTAAATTTACCCTTTTACAAAGGTCCGCCGTAGTTCCTCCTAATCCTTAAATCGTACCTATTCCTTAAGTTATACCCATTCCATAAATTATACTTAGACGCCACAAAGCATCTTACCTTTAGTTAACTTAGAAAACAAATTATCCTAGGGCCAAGTCGCGCCTTAGGATAAAAAGTGGAAGAGTATAAGTGTCTAGGCTCTTCCAGCGCTAATATATAACATAACTCCCTTAATATACTTAGCAAAATTCAAACACTTAGAAAATGGAAGGAAGTATAAATCCTTATAAATAGCAGAGCCACTAGCATAGGCTTTATTAATATAAACTACACAAAAACTTAACGCCTAAATTTAAAGAAACTTAATAAGCCCTAAGGCTTATAAGGCTTTAACAGCAAACCCTTAATATATAGCAAACTAACGCACTACGCTCTTATAAAATTGTGGATAGGTAAATACCTTAAATACATTTCCCTATTTATAACACCTTTAAAGTATTATAAGGTAATACTTAGATATAAATAGCTAAAATAACACGACCCTTTAATTAGCTAGGTTAAAGAAACACTAAAGTTCCATACAACCTACTGCCGAAGTTATTGCTTAAAAAACCATTTACCCTACAAACATGTATATAACTATTTAAATTTAAAATAATATAAATTATCCTTACCACAAACCTTAAACCAATATAATAAAGCTACAACTGCCAATTGCAATAAAGAATATAAAGATGTTACATTAAAACCTCTTAAATTTTGTATAATATAGGCCACACCCTTTATCTTATTAGTAAAAAGACAAGATTATAAAATCTTTACTATAACTATAAAAAACATTAAGAAAGCACTAGAACTAAAATAGTATATTAATCCTTAACCTCTTATACCTAAAGAGTACCACAATCTAATTAATAAGTTTAAAAAACAATTTATAAACCAACTAGCCCCATACCAAAATAAGCACGATTTTAAGATAGAACTTAAGCCTAGTATAACACTAAAGTTTGGTCCGCTATATGGTATATTATAAAAAGAACTGCTTATAATATAATAATACCTTAATAAGTATCTAGAAAAAGGATTTATTCGCCCTAGTTAATCTCCATTTACCTTACCTATACTATTCATTAAAAAGCCAGGAGGAGGCTTAAGATTTTATATTAATTATTAAGCTTTAAATGTAATTATAATTCAAAACTAATATCCAATTCCCCTAATTTAAGAAACGCTTAACTATTTAGCAAAGGTATAGTACTTTATAAAGCTTAATATAGTCACTACCTTTAATAAAATCCGTGTATATAAAGGAGATAAGAAGTACACAGCTTTTTATATATAATGGGGACTCTTTAAATACCTAGTAATGCTATTTAGCATAAAAAACGGTCCTAGTACGTTTTAGCAATACATTAACAATATACTTTATAAGTTCCTTAATATATTTATTACCGTATATATTAACAATATCTTAATCTACTTATCCTTACTTTCTAAATATTAGAAATATATTAGAATGGTTCTTAAACGCCTATAAGATATAGGCTTATAATATAATATTAAGAAATACAAGTTCCACGCGTCTAAGGTTATATACTTAGGCTTAATTATATCCTATAACGGAATTAAAATAGACCCTAAAAAAGTTGCCGCAATTATAAACTGGAGAAGCCCTAGTAATATATAAGATTTTTAAGGATTTCTAGAATTTGTAAACTTCTATTATTAATTTATTAACTACTTCTTAGAAATTGCCTAGCTATTAGTAAACCTAATAAGAAAGAATATAAAATTTAAATAGACCACTAAATATAAATAAGCTTTTAACAACCTAAAGCATTATTTTATAACTACTCTAATTCTTACCTACTTTAACCCTAACCTTAAATATATTATTAAAATAGATTTACCTAATTATGTACTAGAAGGAGTGTTATTACAATATAATAAGAACGGCAAGCTATATATAGTAGCCTTTCTCTCTTAGAAACTCACCCCTACTAAATTAAACTATAAGATATACAATAAGGAACTACTTATAATTATTAGATACTTTAAATAATAGCGTCCTAAGCTTAAAGGATTGTTGTTTCTAATATATATATTAATAGACTATAAGAACCTGCAGTACTTTATAACTATAAAACAATTAATATAGCACTAAATTTGTTAGGCCGAATACCTCTTATAATTTAACTTTAAGATTATATACTAACTAGGCAAACTTAATTAGAAGCCTAATATATTAATATAATAATTATAGGACCTACCTATAAACGCTTTAGATAAACGGATTATAAATTAATTACGGATTTTATTGCCCCCTAAACATTTTAAAAAGCTACGTCCTATATTCCTAAATGCGGAACTTAATAGAAATAAATTAGAAGTTAATAAATAGGAAATAGAAATTAATAAGCTAATAGAATACAAATATAAGAATAATATATAGATAATAGATATAATAAAAGCAATTTAAACAGGAAAACGATAGTATAAGGATATTATACTTACTAAATGCGAAATTTAAAACAATTAATTGTACTATTAATAGAAGATAGTAGTTCTGAATTCCGAACCTTTACAATTTAAGATACTTAATTTTGTATATAACTTCCCTATAGTAGGGTATCCTGGCTGTATAAAGACCTATAAGATTATTTAATAAGTATACTACTGGCCTATAATACACACCTATATATAAAAATATATTTAAGCATACAGGATATGCGTACGTGGAAAGACCTCACATAAAAAAGTAAGGAGTACTTTAACTGCTACCAATTCCAATATAAAGATAGCGCGATATCTTAATTAACTTTATAGTTAACTTGCCTAGCAGTAATAGGTTTATAAATATTATAGTAGTTGTTAACCGCCTTATAAAAATGCGATATATAATTCCTATAGACTTAATTAATGCGATATTAGTAGCCAAATATTTCGTTAAGTATGTCTTTAAGCTATACGGACTTTCTAACTTAATAATATCTAACTATAAAAGCCAGTTCGTTTCAGACTTCTGGCAAGCTCTATATAAATAATTAAGTATTTAAATATAACTCTTAACTATATTTTATCTAGAGATAGATAGTTAAACCAAAATTGTAAATATAATTATAGAATAATACCTATAAATATACTGCTCCTACCTGTAAGATAACTAGGAAAAATGGCTACCTTTAGCTAAGTTTATTGCGAATAATATAATAAACATATTAACAGGCGTGATGCTATTCTACGCGACCTATAGATAAGACCCTTAACTTAGATTTAAACTATAACCCAAAATTAATATAATAGGACCCATAATTAAACGGATCTAATTAATTAACGTGCCTAAATTAAGAAGAAACTAAGCCTGTATACCTATAAGCTTAAACTGCTAACTAAGATAAAAATACACCCAACGTTTTATATAAGCTTGTTGCAACCTTTAAAAGATAATCCTACAACTTACAAAACCCCGCTGCTACCTCTTATAATTGTTAACAATAGTAATGGTTTTTACTTTATTAACTTAATTAATAATATATAATAGAAACCATAATCTAAATAATTTAAACTTCTTGTTAAGTAGGAAGGATATAAAACATAAACCTAGGAAACCTATAACCAGATTAAGGCCAACGCGCCTTCCTTAGTAAAAGAATTCTATAAGGACTATCCTTTGCGGCCTATTCTAGCTAGATAGATATAATATAAAGGTAAATAATTGCCACCTAATATAAATACATAAAACATAATAGCAGGAAACTTAAAATTAAAAAGAACTTAAAATGCATTATAACGCTTATAACGCGATTATATAATACGTAATAGGTTATAAGTTTTAACTAAAATTAAATTATTTAGACCTTTGGTTAAAAGGGGGGGTACTATAACAGGACTAGCCTAGTTATAGTAGGAATATCTTAGTAAAACACTTAACAGATAAATTCTAACGCTTTAATTAAATTCTACTAAATTCTGCTAAGTTAATTAAATTTTACTAAATTCTGCTAACTTAATTAAATTCCACCAAGTTCCACTAATATAATGGAATTTGGTTAAAACCTGTTAAAATCCGCGTGGGCTTATGCCCACGCGTCTGCTGCCAAGACCCTAAATATTTAGTTATAAGTTTCCTATATTCCTTTCTCTTCTTTACGCAACGTCTTATACTCTGCAAGAGCTATATACCCCTAGATTAGATAGAATTTATATTTATTCCTTCAAATCTTCCCTAAAGCCTCTTCGCGCCCTTATAGGTAGTTAATAGTTATACTATAACCCTAAGAGTTAGGTTTTATAATATCTAATATATTTAATAAGATCCTATAATATAGCTATCCTAAAAAGCAACTTAACTCTAAGATATACCTTTTAGTAGTAAGTCAGAAGGGGTTCCTATAAAACATTAATAATATCTTTGTCCTTATAAGTAGTACTTATTAAATATAGAGTTAGAGCTAGATAAAGATTAGGGTTAGTAGCTAAAAGATTAGTGTAGTAAATAGCTATTAGCATTAACTATTTATAGATCTTTTTAAAAGGGGGTAAAGTAGTAATTAAAGAGGTAGGAGCTACTTCTATATTTAAAGCAGAGGCCTAGCTTAGTGCGTTATTCTTATTTAAAGGACCCTAGTAGGGCGTATCTTAGGGTCCCTATATTAATATTTATAGTATTAGGGTACTTAGGCTAGGATAATAATTTAGTAGATATTTATAGGGTTATTATATTATATTAAGGAGCAGACTTTAGTATTAGGCGTAGTATATTATTATACTATTTATTAATAACGTTTATATAGGCATTAAGGGCTTTTAGTAAGTCTATACTAATTAGGGAGGTTTTTAGTTTAGGGCTTAAAGATTTAATAAGGCTATTAATTAGTACGAAGTTATTCTAGTCTATTTTCTTTATATAATAATTAAATTACTAGGAAACCTTTCTTTTCTTAAGTTATATGGTTTATCTTCCTTTAAGCAGTAGCTTAGTAGTTTAGGTTACTATATATAGCTTTAAAAAGTATAACTAGGCTTTATACTAAGTTTGGCTAAAGAGGTTTAATAAGGTTAGCTATATCTTCTTTTAGTTAACTTAAGGCGTAGTAAAGTTAGTTAGCTTTAGTTAGGTAATAGTTAATATTACTAGTTAGCTTATTTTTAAGCCAGCTTAAGAATAACTAAAGCTCTTATTATTTGCTAATAAATATTAAAGGGTTTAGTAGTTTTTTAGATTGTTATAATATAGTAGTTAGTTCTACTAGTGAGATAACTATTACTATTTTAGGGCTTATATTTTGTGTATTAGCTTCTAGTAATAGTAATTAGTCTTAAGGGCTTAGTATAGGCGTCTTAAGGGTACGAATTTTTTTTTAGAGGGCCTTAATTATTTTCTAGTGCTATACTTTTTATTTAGCTTACTATTAAGCTATAATAGCTTAATTTTATATAAGGGCGTCTATAAAGGACTTTTATATATTTGCTAATTATTCCTGAAGTATAGATATAATATTAGCAGCTATTATAGGGGCTTTAAGGTTATTCTATATTTTAAATAGGGTAAGGCGGAGTATAGGGTTTTAAGGTTTTAATATAATATAGTATTATAAAGTAAGTATAAGTGGTAATAATATATAGCAAAGTAGATATTATTAAGCTATATATATAAACTATATAATAAGGTTAAGATATTATATAAGGAGAAAAGGTAAGGAAATAGAAAGAAAGGGTATATATTATTAATTTAGTTGCTTAGTTAATATATGCATAGAGTAGAATAGAATTTAAGTAGTAGTCCTAGTAGAACTTAGCAGGATTTAGTAGACTTAGTAAAATATAGCAGAATGTGGCAAATTGCCATAGATTACTGGCAAATTGCCATTAGATTATTATCTTATAGTTAGTCTTTTCTTACTACGTTAGTGGAAATAGGTAGATATAGGTAGACGTATATAAGGTATTATGGAGATGTCCTATAATACCCTACCTAAGCCTTTATATTAATTGCCGGTAAAGCTTTTATCCTCTCCTACTTATTTTAAGAGTAGTTAGTTATATAGGTATATTATATAGAGAGGGGAGTTTACTTATAGTATAACAATATTACTAGAGAATCTCTTATATAATAGGACGGGAAGTATACTAGATAATTATATTTCCTAATTCCTAATAAAGGATAACATTAGTAAGATTTAAACTTATAATCTATTAAGTTTAAAGTTAGTATATATTTACCTACGCTACCTACGCGCCTTTAGTGATTACCTTTTACCTAAAATTATTTTATTTATATGCCACCCTTCCCCCCTTTAGTATTATATAATATACCCCTTATATACTTTCCCTTATATAACTATAAGAGAATACTTAGAATCTTATAAGTTGCCTAGTCCTTTACATATTCTAATACCTTAAGTATTTATAAAGTAGTACTTATACAATCCTATAGATCGCGATATTAAAAACCTAAAAATACTTTTTTTTGGCTTATTGCTTATTTTAGGTATTAAAAGAACTTCAATTGTAAGCTATAAGAGTTATAGAAAATTTATATACTAAAGAGGCTAGTTCTATTATTAAATAGCTGTTATATAGCTATTAAGTGGAATTAGATTCTTATTAATATAGGTATTAAACTTATCTAGACTCTGCAGATAAGTATATTTTAAATAATACTAAAGATAAGCCTTATAGAAGGCAGAGAGGTTTTCTTTAGACTCTAAAGGCAACTTTTAAGTTTTCTTAGTTGCGTATAATATAGTTAAACCTAAAAGTATTGCTTTCTTGCGGAATCTCTCCTAGAGCTTTTATACGCTAAAAAGCTTCTTTTCTCCTTTAATAGTAATATAATTATTCTAATCTTTTAAAAAAGCCATATAATACTCTAGGTTAAGAACTTATACTATTAAATAGTAGGGAGAATTATCTAGCTTCTTAATATACTTTATGAGCTTTTCCTTAATATATTAGAGTTAAGGAGTTATAAACTTATCCTTAGTGTTATAGAACACCTCTATAATACCTTATATATATCTACCTATTTCTACCTATTTCTACTAACATAGTAAGGAAAGACTGACCGTAAGATAACAATCTAATAGTAATCTACTGGCAATCTATAGCAATCTAATGGCAATCTGCCACATTTTACTATATTCTATTAAGTCTACTAAATCCTACTAAGTTCTACTAGAACCACTACTTAAATCCTATTCTACTCTATATATATATTAACTGAGTAACTAAACTAATAATATATACTCTTTCTTCCTATTTCCTTACCTTCTCTCCTTATATAATATCTTAACCTTATTATATAGTTTATATATATAGCTTAATAATATCTACTTCGCTATATATTATTACCACTTATACTTACTCTATAATACTATATTGCGTTAAACCCTTAAAAATCTATACTCTGTCCTACCCTATTTAAAATATAAAATAACTTTAAAACCTCTATAATAACTACTAATATTATATCTATACTTTAGGAACAATTAGTAGATATATAAAAGTACTTTATAAACATCCTTATATAAAACTAAGCTGCTATAGCTTAATAGTAAGCTAAATAAAAAGTATAGCACTAGAAAATAATTAAGGCCCTCTGTAAGGTAAGGATGTAGATAGGGAGCTTAATAATGGAACAATAGGGTATATTGTATATACAGACGAATCCTTAAGGGAAAAGGAGGAGTCTGTATGCAAGGTAGGAAGGGTTTTCCCTAGGCACGTGCCCTGTATGTGCCTTACAGGCGAGTCACCCCTAAGTCGCCCTAGGGTCGCCTATACCTTGCAGCTATATAACTATCTACTTAGGTTTTACCTAACAATGCCCCCCCCTTTAAAAGGATTGTCCCCAATCCTTTATATACTTAAGCCTTAATAAAACCCCATAAAAAACCTTAATAAGGAAAAAATTTGGAGGGGAAAGAGCGTCTTAATTTCGCGCATAGAGGGACAGGTGGTACACATGCGCGGCGCGAAGATGTTAAGGAACTTTAACCGGCAGTTAAAGTTGTCTAATTAGTTAGATTTGCCTTGCCAAAACTCCCCCATATTTAACCAAGCTAGTAGTAATTTTGCATACCCGGTATAGAAAATCCTAATTAGTTTATTTGACGGGTAGAGCCTATAGAGCTCGATACCGTCACCTAAATTCGGTAGACTAGAAATATTCCAAAGCTCGCTTGTGTAGGTAGGTTATAGGTTACTTATATACAGCCAGATTTATAGACGGTAAGGCTATATACCCGTTAAATCCGCCGCTAACCCATACTTTAGCCTTACGTATTATCTGCATAGCATATGCGTAGAATAGTGTATAAGTTGTTGGTATAGATTACTGCCAGCGGGTCACCAGTAGGTTTTAGACCCTGGTTAAGTAGACCTGTTCTCTAACATAATAATCTGCTAAGCTGGCATAGAGTGACGGACTAGGTCTATAAAGGGTGCTTTCTAAATTAAGCTTTGTTGTTAGTGTATGCTATAGCTTCGCCTACGAGTCGCTAGCATAGCCAGGTTGCATTAGAGTGTGGCTTATATAGGATATTAATAAATCACGTTTTACCCCATATATATGCCGCAGTTCTTACTGTAAGCGTTAGCTTGTTCTTTAATCCCTTAGGATATCCTCTGCTCCGCTTTTATACAGGTTGTGTCTTAGCAGCGGCGTTTGCTTTTCGCCTGCGCTTTAGCTGTAAGGCTAGGGTATTCCGCTTGCGGTACTTATCTAGCAGTTGTTAACAATTCTTAAGTTCTATCTTATATTTCCATTTATTATACTTATTTGGCTATCCTAGCTATTTAATAAGGTACTGCGGTTATCCAGTATAATCCTAGTAGGCAACAATTGCTTCTACTTCCTAGCTGCGTTCCTTAAGCTCTTCTACTGCTAGGGGTTAAAACCCGGGGCGTAACTTATAAGGCTCTAGTAAGGAGACATAAAAGACTAGGTAGAGCTGTGCCATAGCAGGTAGGAGCTCTAGCTTATATGCTTGCTGCCCTACGCGCTTTAGAATTTAGAACGGTTCTATAAACTTACTATCAAGCTTCTTATAGGGACGTTTTGTGTAGATATTCTTGGAAGAGAGCAGGGCTTATTTACTAACGGCGAAATGCTTAGCCAGATGGTAACGATTATAGTATTTTACCTAAAGCTGTTAGGCGTGCATTATTAACGCTGCCACTACCTCACGTATAAGGCGCAGGCGCTATAGGTACGTCTCTATAAGTTTAACATTTGTTAACTTAGATCCCTCCCTACCTTGCTAGGTGTCTTAGATGCCGTTTAGGACTCTATCTAGAATATTTGGCAGCTGGCTATAGGCGAGCTTAATAGGGGAACGCTTTATTATAGTATAGACCTTAGAGTTATAGGTAAAGGCTGCTTTATTAAGTAGGGAGGCCTAATTAAACTGTTCCTAGTTTATAAATATATATAGGTATACCTTAAGCTCCTGGTTTTAACATTCTATCTATCTATCTATCTATAGGTGGAATGCGGTGCTAAGCTTATGTTAAACGCGTAGATAGTAGTATATGGTGCTCTAGTATTTGCTTATAAACACGCTACCCCTATTAAAGACGATATTATCTAAAGGCCCTATTTACGCAAAGACTCTAAATAAGAGTTCTGCGAGTTGCGTAGTATTAATTATCTTATGCACTAGATAGTAGCGCACTAGCTTTATAAAACGGTCTATAAGGATAAGGATGGAGTTATACTCTACACTATTAGAAGTCTTGGACTTAGGAAGATCTGTAATAAAGTTAAGTAAGTAATATTGCTAGGCTTAGGTAGGGACTTAGAGAGGCTGCAGCTCGCCATAGGGTTTATAATGGCGCGATTTATAGTATTAGTAGGTATTGCAATTATCTAGGTATTTATAGAGATCTTTAGTAAGGCCGTCCTAAGCGTGCTTCCGCGCGATTACCTTATAGGTACAGTTAAATCTATAGTAGCCACCCGTAGGATTATTATAATTCCACTTAAGAATCTCCTGTTATAGTAGTGTGTAATTTAGCACCTAGACCTTGTTGTTTTACCTTAGGAGTCCTTAATTGTTAAGGGTGTAGTCCTTATTACTAGTAGGAACCTGTCCCTGGGTTAACTAATTATATATAAAGTATGTAAAGGCGTCCTTTTCTTATACTCTATAAATAAAATTAACTAGTGACTTAGGGGGGTGTTCTGTAAACACTATTTTGGCTAAGGTAGCTACTACTACCTCTTGCTATAGCACGAGACTTTACGCAAAGTTAGTGCTAGTAAAGTAATGTGTAATACGCAGGTAACTCGCTAGGTTATTATGGGGGACTATTGCCTAGGCTAAGGGATCTTCCCTAGGGTTAAACGCCATTAGGCTAGTTAAGGAGGTCTTAAAGAGAATGGCAGGACACCCTAATCCGCTGGCGCTATGTTCGTAAGGGTTACTTATATACTACACGCATGCTACTTGCTGGTTTAGTATAGTAGCACCAGGGCCGCCTATAAGGCCTATAACCTGCAACTTTTGCTGTAATGTAGGTAGTATAGCATTAAGGACTGTCCTCTTGCTGCTATCTTTAAAGCCTTTAGCATAATCCGGGTGCTAGGATAGTATGTTAGCGGGATTTACTTTGCCTAGCTTATATTTAATCTTAAAATCAAACTTAGCCAGTTCCTTAGTATACCGGGCTTGGCAAGTAGATAAGCTTTTTATGGTTATAAAGTACCTAAGATTGTTATAATCGCAGAGCATACGTGTCACATGTACGGCGTGCTTAAGGTAGTAGCGCCACGTCTTAAAGCATTATACTATAGTGAGTAGTTCCTTATTATGCGTATTATACCGCACTTTTAGGCTAGTAAGCTTCTGACTGTAATAAGCAATTAGGTGCTAGTGGAGTTAATCTCCCTACCTAAAAGGCTGTAGAAGTATACCACTATAGGTATAATTAGAAGCGTTAGTAATTACTATTAGGGGTAGATTAGGGTTAAAGTGGTAAAGTAAAGGAGCCTATGTAAACGCAGCGCGTAGCTTATAAAATGCCTGCTAAGCGTTATTAGGCCAGGACCAGGGTTAATACCATTTAGTAGGCCCTTTCTTATACTTCTGCTTCTTCTTCTCCCTATCTAATATTGGGTTGTAATGTGCCCGTGCAAGATGTATGTGTAGGGGTAATGCGGTATTTGAGTAGTTCTAGATAAATTGCCTATAGAAGTTGGCGAAGCCAAGGAAGACCTGGATGTCCCTATAGGACTTAGGCTTAGGCCATTCCTTAATAGCTTTTACGCAGGCCAGATCTATTATAATACCATTAGGTGTAACAATAAAGCCTAGGAACTTGACGTTTTTAGTATAAAAGATGCATTTTAATAGTTTGGCGTATAGGCCCTAAGCGCAGAGCTATCGCAGTACCTGCTTAACATGCTTAACATGCTTGTCCTCGTCATTTAAGTAGATAAGAATATTATCTAGGTAAACTACGTAGATGGTATCCACTAGGGTCCCTAGAGCTTTTTAAATATAGCTTTAGAAAGTTATAGGGGCGTTGGCAAAACTAAAGGGCATTACTAGGTACTTAAAGTAACTATAGCGTATCTTAAATGCGGTCTTCCATTCGTCTCCCTTTTTAATGCAAATCCTATAGTACGCATTACAAAGATCTAGCTTTGTGAATATCTTCGCATAGCTAAGCCTATTAAAGAGTTCGCCGACCAGCGGTAGGGGGTACTAGTTTTTAATTATAATCTTATTTAGACGTCTATAGTCAACGCATAGCCGCATTATACCTTCTGCTTTTAATATAAAGAGGATAGGCGCTCTAGTAGGCGACTTGCTAGGCCTAATCTAGCCCTTCTTAAAAGCACTCTCTAGGTACTCCCATAAGATCTGCAACTCTTTCTATAAGAGGTTATAGATAGGCATCTATAGTGGTGTCTTGCCTTCTTCTAAGTTGATTATATAGTCGTACTTAGAGTTCTAAGGTAATATACTTACTAGCTTATTAAAGAAGATATCAATCTCCTCTTTATATATATCTAGTAGGCTAGGGTCTACGGAGGTTAAGACAACTATTATATAGTAGTGTGCTTTTAGGAGCTAGTAAAAAGAAGGGTGTAGCCAATATGCGTTTTATAGGTGTGCTTGCACTAAGAGTGCATATAGCTCTACTGTAGTATACTCAATAGTTTTGGGGTTTTAATCACCTTCTCCCTAAGTTAAGGTAATCTGTGCTAGCACTAGAGGGTCTCTATAGGTACTCGCTGCTAGTAATAGCAGGTTCTCTATTATATTTATAACCGGTATCTCTATATCCAGAGGGTCTACATGGGTACTCACTGCTAGTAATAACAGGTCCTCTATTATATTTGTAACTAGGATAAAGAGGGAATCTTCTGGCTATAGCAAATAAACTATTTTGCTAGCCTTAATGTCTACTAGGAGCGTATTAAGGGTAACTATCTAGAGGCGTTTAGGGTCCGAAGTACCCTAGATAAATTGTCTAGATTAAAAGCTAATTAATAGATCTGCTTTTGCAAGCCAATCCCATCTAAGAACTATATTGTAACCATTAAATAAGCCACCCTAAAAGGTCTGGGGGCCGATAGTGCGAGGGGTACCCTAGGAGTCGCTAGTGGTAACTGTTAGATTATAAGCATCCTAGATTGTCATCTGGTTGCTATTAAGGAAACATGTAATAGGTTTATATAAATATAGCGCGTAGCTTATAGGCAGGTTAAACCTACGGATGACGTCTTGGTTAATAAGGTTAATTTAGTACCTATTATTGTATAAGTAATATAGGCGGACTTTACCCTGGGGCGTATCTATTGCAATATAGACTATAATACGTTTCTTCTCTCCCTCTATGTTAGGCCCTAGTTGCAGTTAAGAGAGATACGCTACTAGGGCTTTAGGTTTTCCAAAAGCTAGCCTAACTTATCTTTACTAGCTTGCTTCTAGTGTTCTTTATAGTAGTTACCTACAGGTCTCTTTTAACTCACGTGTATAGCACTAGTATCTGGGGGGTCCCCTAAGCCCTTTGGCTTTTAGGTGTTTTCCCTAGACGTTTGCTTAAAGCGTTGCCCTTTTTAGGTTCTGTTTCCTAAACCTAACTCTATAAAGCCTATACTGCAACCGCGCTTTATACGCGATAATTTATCACTGCCGCTTACGCGGTTTTCCGCAAGCTTTGTGGTATTAAGCAATTGCTTTATATAGCGGATTTTATTAAAGAGGTTCTTAGCGGTTCTTACCTGTTGGGCAAAGTTCTAGCGGAAAAGCTTTGCTTATAGGTAGGCTAGGAGATGTAAGAACTAAAAGTCTACCTATTACTTAGGATTGACAAAAGGGGTATATAAGAAGAGGTCCTCTAAGCTATGTATATGGGCTAGGAAGACGTTAAACCTCTAGTTCTCTTTTATAACAGCTGTATAGTATATAGTAGCGTTATCAAAGCGTCTTACTATAGGGTTCCTAATCTAGTCTTGGACTATAGTCTTAAACTTATCCCATAGTAAAGGACCTTTGTCTTTAGTGCCTAGCCGGCGATAAACTAGTTGGGTGATTATCTTCTCTTTTATAAGACCTTTAATGGCCCAGCGCGTGCGTCACTTATAGTTATAGTTAGCGTTATTAACCTTAAATCGGTTCTTAACAGCGGCGATCTAGCGGTTAAAATGCTGTTAAGTAGTACCGCTAATATTAGGTGGTAACTTCTTAACCAGGGTATTAAGATTTGTTTGGCGTATATATTTGCCACGTAACTCGTGCTTTTCACTAGAGAGGCAACGGGAGGGCTTTATTGAATTAATAATACTCTATAAGTTGGCTATTTTCTTGGCTAGCTTATCTAGCTCCTTCGTGTTAGCAGTATTTAGTAGGATACTGGTAATTTTACTAAGCTCCTATTAAGCCTAGGTATATAAGTCAAACTAGTCTCTAGCATTTGCAGGTAGCTGATCGTTTTAAGGTTCGGAAGGTAGCTTAGATTCTGCTAGTATATTTCTAGCGGTTTCGTCTACACTAGATCCTAAGGCGTTTAGTAGTTATATTGTCAGCGTATTACTGTTGGGTGTAGGCGTTGGTTTTCTTTTTAGAGGCATTATAGAAAAATTAAACCGGCTATCCTCCTAAGGGGATTGGCAAGGATTTAAATATAAGGTAAGGATGTAAATAGGGAGCTTAATAATGGAACAATAGGGTATATTGTATATACAGACAAATCCTTAAGGGAAAAGGAGGAGTCTGTATGCGAGGTAGGAAGGGTTTTCCCTAGGCACGTGCCCTGCATGTGCCTCATAGGCGAGTCACCCCTAAGTCGCCCCAGGGTCGCCTATACCTTACGGCTATATAACTATCTACTTAGGTTTTACCTAACACCCTCTAAGAAGAAATCTATACCCTTAAGACGTCTACGCTAAGCCCTTAAGACTAATTACTATTACTAAAAGCTAATACGCGGAACGCGAGCCCTAAACTAGTAATAGTCGTCCTACTAGTAGAACTAACTACTATATTATAACAATCTAAAAAACTACTAGACCCTTTAGTATTTACTAATAAATAATAAGAGCTTTAGTTATTTTTAAGCCGGCTTAAAAATAAGCTAACTAGTAATACTAACTATTACCTAACTAAAGCTAACTAACTCTACTACGCCCTAAGTTAATTAAGAGGAGATATAGTTAACCTTATTAAACCTCTTTAGCTAAATTTAGTATAAAGCCTAGTTATACTTCTTAAAGCTATATATAGTAACCTAAACCGCTAAGCTACTGCTTAAAGGAAGATAAACTATATAACTTAAGAAAAGAAAAGTTTCCTAGTATACTTCTCTAAATTTAATTATTATATAAAGGAAATAGGCTAGAATAACTTTATACTAATTAATAGCCTTATTAAATCTTTAAGCCCTAAACTAAAAACCTCCCTAATTAGTATAGACTTACTAAAAGCCCTTAATGCCTGTATAAACGTTATTAATAAATAGTATAATAATATACTACGCCTAATACTAAAGTTTGCTCCTTAATATAATATAATAACCCTATAAATATCTACTAAGTTATTATCCTAGCCTAAGCACCCTAATGCTATAGATATTAATATTAGGACTCTAAAATATGCCCTACTAGGGTCCTTTAAATAGAAATAACGCACTAAGCTAGGCCTCTACTTTAAGTATAGAAGTAGCTCCTATTTCTCTAACTACTACTCTACCCTCTTCTAAAAAGACTTATAAATAGTTAATACTAGCAGCTATTTACCGCAATAATCTTCTAGTTACTAACCCTAATTTTTATTTAACTTTAACTCTATATTTAGTAAGTAGGGAGAGGACGCCCAGTAGGAAGACCCCTATAGACGGCTACGGCAAGTTCAAGGCCGGGACAATCAAGAATTAGATTTAACGCGGCAAACACAACACACGCAGCTGGCTCACAAGGGGCACATAGCTAACCAGTAAGAACGGGGGAAGAACCGGAGGCAATAACAGACTCAGATTTAGAAAGGCTAGTAGGAACACAAGACACAGGGATGGAAAGCTCTACACAAAATAAGTAGTGGCCAGGGAGCAAACACAGAAAAAGGAAGTTCTAAACATCTCAGAGAAAGTAGAAACGGAAGAAGTGAGGAATAAAGAAAAGGTAAAGGACCCCTACTAGGGGTCCGCTACTTGACTATTATACAGTATAACTACGGCAATACAAACCACCATCTAGTAAGGCCCCTACTAGACAGTCTAGACCCAGAGAAATACCATATTCTTGCTATATAAGAGCCGTATTATAATACCTACACACAATTAATATACTGCCCCTAAGGATTCCAGCTCCTATATAAACCAAAAGCAGCCACGCGCGTATGCTTTATAATTAGCAAAAATATCAGCCTTACCTTATGGTTATAGCAGGCAGTTAACCTAGATATTGCAGTTATAACTATCCAGATATATAGGGGACTAGTACAAATTATTAATATCTATAACCCTAGGGTCGAAGGGGTAGCACAAACAGAGAATATTATATCTGTAATAAGCTTGCTAGAAACTAAACACGCGGAGTCCATCCTACTAGGAGACATAAACCTCTACCACCCATAGTAGGGGGGTATCTATATTGCTGCTAATTAATAGGCAGAGTGCCTACTAAGAGCTATAGACAACGGGGGCCTTAAGCTAGCTACCCCCCTAGGTGCAATTATATGGCAATAGGGCACCGCCAAAAGTACAATTAACCTTATAATTATAGACGAAAACCTATACCAGAGACTCAAAAGGTGCTCCTATAAAGAAGAATAGGTACTTACCTTAAACTATATCCCTATCCAGATACAACTAGATCTGGATATTAAGGCGCAACTAAATAGCAAAAGATACGCAATAAGGAAGCTTAACATAGATAGCTTCCTTAATATAATTAAACAACAACTCTAAGACCTAGAAGAAATCCACCTAATACCAAACAAGTAAGGCTTATTAGCTACCCCTAAGGAAATTAATTAAAGACTAGAAAGAATCCAGGCAGCAATTAAAAGTAGGCTAGAAGAGCACTGCCTAGTCTTAAAACCGGGCCCCTACACATAATACGCATAGTCCGCATAGTGCGCGGCCCTTATAGCCGGCCAACAACGAGCAAAGAGGAAATATATAAGCAGCCACAATTCTAAAAACGAGAGACAATACAAAGACACAAGAAACCAGCTAAAGAATACCCTAAAAAAAGAAGCAAGGAATAACTAGAGATAGTTTATAAACAAATATACTACTAACCTAAGTCTCCCCTATAACAAGGGCCTATAGACTATAGCAAAATAGGCAAAGAAAAAGGCAGGACGCCTAGTAGAAGATCTATATTTACCACCCCTATAAAGAGCAGGCAAACTATAGGCCACAAGCAACAATAACAAGAAGGCAAAAATCCTTACAGAAAGATTTTTCCTTTAACCAGCTCCAGTAGACCTTAGCGACATTACTAGTAAAATACCGGTGACTTACCTAAGGGTTAATAGCGACATAATAACTAAAGAAATGGCCAGAACTATTAGCCGCCTCTTAAACAACACAGCACTAGGACCAGATAGGATCCTAAACAAAGCCCTAAAGACTTATTGACCGCTTATAGCACCTTGGCTTGCAGACGTAGCCAAAGCATGCTTTAAAATAGGCTACTACCCGTAACTTAGAAGATCTATAACAACAATTGTCCTATAAAAAGAAGGCAAAGCAGACTACTTAATTCCAGGAAGCTACCGCCCTATTACCTTAAAAAACACCCTAAGCAAGATCTTAGAAAAGGTTATAGCGGACTATATAGTAGATATGGCAGAGGAACATACCCTACTACCACAAAGCTAAATAGGGGCAAGAAAGAATCGCTTAACGCTATTAGCACTTACACTACTCGTTACTACCATTAAAACTGCATGGGCTATACAAAAGGACTTTATAGTATTAATGCTTAGCCTAGATATTAGCGGCGCCTATAATAATATACCCTATAAGCGTCTCCTATACATCCTTAGGGCAAAGGGCTTCCTAGAATAAATCATCCAATTTGTTTAAGGATTTATAGGCTAGAAAGAAACATCACTAGTCTTTAGCGGATACCAGAGCCCCCCTATTACAGTTATAATAGGAATACTATAAGGATCACCTCTTTCGCCTATACTCTTCCTCTTCTTTATAAGCAACCTGCTTAACACCTTTAAGAAAGGGGCGACCTAGGGGATAGGCTTTATTAATAACACAAACCTAATTACATATAGGCTAACAGCCGCAGAGAACTGTAGGACACTAGAGAAAGCCCACAACACCTATATAAAATAGGCAAGATAATATAGAGTCTAATTCTTACCAGAAAAATACCAGCTAATCTATTTTATAAGAAAACGTAACTAATCTGCAGATCTTTAGCATACAATCCATATCTAAGGCTTTAGGGGTCAACCGGTTTAAGGCCTAAGGGTATTAGGAGTATAGATAGACAGCAAGCTCTAGTAGAGTGCACATACAACGCAAGCGGCCCGTAAGGGCTAAGCACAGTATATCGCCATATCCAGGATTGTTAATTCTATATAGGGTCCATGCTTCCAGAGGTTATGCCTACTATATATAGTAGTTGTCCAGCCAACCATAACATATAGATCTAGCATTTAGGCCACAGGAGAAACTAAAAAAGGCCCCCCTAAATCACTCCTTAAACCACTCTAAAAGGTCCAAACAGCCTGCCTCTAAAGTATAACAGGCGGGTATAAGTAAACGGCCACAGCACTGCTTAAGAAGGAAGCTAATATTCCCCCCTATAACTATATATTAAAGCCGATATAATGCAAAGGGTATAAAAGGAACGCAACTCTAATATTATAAAGTATATCAAGACACGCCTAAACAAACTATAGAGGGACCCTAGGGTGCCCTATAGAAGAAGGAACCAACAACCCTAAAGTAGGGAAGATATATTAGGAAAATAGGTGGAGAAAGTAGAAGAAAAATAGTACAGCGTTAGGGCCTAGGCCTATATAGAGGAAAAAGGGAGACGCGTAAGAGGCCAGTAAAGACAACAGCAAGGGAGAGAAAGGAGCTAAAGTAGAGCATAAAAGAATACTAGAAAACCATCTACCGCAATATAATACTAGTTGGACCGTCGCTGGAGAGACACATAGGAGTTAAATATACAGAGGTAGACTTAGGCAAGAGGAACCTAAGCCATAGCATGGTTAATGCTATGGGGGGTAAATACCTAAGGGCTCTAAGAGGGCCTAATAAAGGCAGAAAATATAATAGCAACACTTCTAAGAACAGGAGTAATAGAACTAAAAGATTGGCTTCACTAGGTAGGTGTCCTAATAGGTAGCCCAAGGTGCGAATATAGCTGGCTAAGATAGACACTAAAATATATAATACTGTTATACCCCTTACGTACCGGCCAAGAAGCAATGCTCTTAGTAGCTAGTATAGAAAACTATAATACACTGCTCTTAATATAGAAAGGCCTTAAGGCGGCTACCCAGTGGCTTATTAGCTAAAATATGCTAGACCAGTTCTGGGTTGTAAGGGAAATAGCAATAGAAGGCAAAGGGGCGACTAATAGGCGCCCCCTAATAACTCTACAGGAGTAGAGTAAAGTTTGTAATACTAGCGCGTCCGTAGACTTATTACGGCAGTAGTGGTTCCTAAGGAGGTCAAAAAGTAAGGTAGTAGAGTACCACTGGTGACTCGCAGGCGACTCGCAAGCGAGTCCTAAAAAGGCAGGGAGATGGATTACGGGGTTTTCTTAAATAGAGTTTTCTCCCTATATATATATAAGGAGTAGTCCGCGTGGGCCCAACAGGGATCCAAATCGGACATTAAGCAATAAATAATAAATAATAAATAATATTTAGTAAGTACCACTTATAAGGATAAAGTTATAATTAATATTTTATAGGAACCCCTTTCTACTTACTACTAAAAGGTATATCCTAGAGTTAAGTCGCTTTTTAGGATAGCTATATTATAGGATCTTGTTAAATATATTAGATATTATAAAACCTAACTCTTAAGATTATAGTATAACTATTAACTACTATCTTTAGTAGAAAGGTTAATAGGCTAATACTTAAGTCCTAATTAACATAGGAGCTAGCAGTATAGGATTTATTAATAAGATCTTTATATAAAATAATAGGTTTACCCTAACACCCCTTAACTAGTATATTAACGTATTTAGATTTAATAGTAAACACACTATTTTAGGCTGTATTACTTATATAGCAGCCCTAAGACTTTAATACCTAAACTATAAAGAATTAATTAAGCTCTTTATAACTACCCTAGGTTATTTAGTAATTCTTAAATAACCCTAGATAAAGCTATATAAGGTAACTATTAATTAGAATAACCTTAAGCTTCTATTTACCGCCTCTTATTATAAGTAGAAGTACCTTATAACTTACTGCTTAAACCCTAAACTAAAATCTAAAAAATCTACTAAAATCTACCAGTTTAAAATTTCTATTAATATTTACCCTATACCTAAAAAATCTACCTAATTCCATTAACCTAAGAATTCCACTAAATTTTATTAATATAAGAATTCCACTGGCATCCACTAAGAACCTAGAAATTATACTAAACTATATAAACTAACTCTAACTGCTGTACTCTAAACTAAGTAGAAGCTTAAGCTTAATATATAAAGGTATTAGAAGAACTGGTATTCTACTATAAAAAAGATACTTAAAGAACCTAAACCTAAATTTAATACCAACTCTATACCTAATACTAGACCTAAAACTATATAAAAAACTAAGGATAACCTAAGCTTGCTTAATACCTTAGATATCCACATAATTAGAGCTACCCTATTAGCACGACTTACTAGAAAACCTAAATATATAATCTTTGCCATTATAATGGCCGATATTAAAAAGGCCCTAGCACTAAAAAAGCATACTAACCCTGCTATAAAAGTACTAGTATGCTACTATAAGTACCTAGAAGTATTCTTATAAAAGGAAGCTAATAAGTTAGTAAAATACCAACTATATAACTATAAGATTGTACTTAAAGAAGGAAAATAGCTAGGATTTAAACCCCTATATAGAATATTATAGAATAAACTTAAAGTACTATAAAAGTACTTAGACAAGCACCTAAGTAAAGGATTTATTAGAGTAAGCTCTTTACCTATAGCTATACCTATAATCTTTATTAAGAAACCTAGCGGCGGTCTATACTTCTATATAGACTACTAAGCTCTTAACGCTATTACTATTAAGAATTAATACCCGCTCCTATTAATTTAAGAGACACTAAACTAATTAAGTAAGGCTTGCTACTATATAAAACTTAACCTTATCTACGCATTTAACCGCCTCTATATTATAAAGGGAGATAAATGGCTTACTATATTCTATACTAGATACAGACTATTTAAATACTTAGTGACGCCGTTTGGCCTTATAAATACCTTAAGTTTATTTTAGCACTTTATAAATAATACCCTATAACCTTATCTGGACATTTTCTATACTGCTTATATTAACGATATTTTAGTATATAGTAATAACCTAACTAAATATAAGAAATATATTAACCTTATCTTAGAAGCCCTGCGTAGAGCTAGCTTATAATTAGATATAGATAAGTATAAATTCTATAAAACAGAAGTCCTATACCTTAGACTTATTATTTTTATAGATAGTATATAAATGGACCTAAAGAAGATTAAAGTAATTATAAACTGGTAAGAACCTAAGAATGTTAAGGATATAAGAGCCTTTATAGAATTTGCTAACTTCTACTAATAGTTTATTAATAACTTCTCTACCCTAATTTTACCCCTTATAGCTCTAACCTAAAAGAATAAAACCTCTATCCTTAATAAGGAATGTAAAAAGGCCTTTACCTATCTAAAAGTTATATTTACTACTATACTAATACTCTAATACTTTAACCTAAACTAAAAAGTGTTATAAAAGCTAACTTATCTAACTACACTACTAGAGGTATTCTGTCTTAGTATAATAAGAAAGAAGTACTGTACCCTATAGCATACTTCTTAAAATAACTAAGTCTAGCTAAATATAACTACGAGATCTATAATAAGGAATTATTGGCTATTATTAGATATTTTAAATAATGGCGACCTAAACTAGAAGGTGCTAGATTTCTAATTAAGGTCCTTAGCGACTATAAGAATCTATAGTACTTTACAACTATAAAATAGCTAAGTTCTTGTTAAGCCCGCTAGTTAAAATATCTGTCTTATTTTTAATTCTTAATTATATACTACCTAGGCGTTTAAGGTTAAAACCCTAATACCCTAACCTAATGTTTACAAGACATACCAGTATAAGAAAAAGCGCGCGCCTACTATAGTCAAACCCTGCTTTACTCTAAATTATTTAATCCCCTAGCTAAAGACCTTATAGTACACGTTCTTTAAATAACTAATTAATTAAACAGATTATAATTAATAAATACCCAAATGACGAGTTTATCTAAGAGACACTTAAGCTAATCTAAGATGGCGTTAGACGCTCTAAAAAGATCTTTTTAAGTAAATATAAAGCTTACGGAGACTACTTATATTACTAGAACCGCCTAGTTATACCTAACCACGACAAACTTAAACTTAAGCTTCTTAAACACGTATATAACCTACCGGTAGCTGGCCACCTAGGCCAAAGAAAAACCCTGGAACTACTCTAATAGGAGTACTACTGGCCCAATATGTATAATATAATACAGAGGTATATCTCTAGCTGCTATACCTACTAATAAGCTAAAGCTTTGCATAAGACATATAATAGCTTTTTAAAGCTACTACCTGTTCTAGACCAAAGGTAGAAGGATATCTTAATTAACTTTATTATTAATCTCCCCGTAAGTAAAGGCTATATAAATATTATAGTAGTTATAGATCAACTATCTAAGATAAGACACTTAATTGCCTACCCTAATATATTAACACCTACCATTGCCTAACTATTCCTAGATTATATATAGAAACTCCATAAACTCCCTAAAACGATTATCTCTAATAGAGGCAGATAGTTTGTCTTAGCGTTTTAGAAGGAACTAACTACCTAACTCTATATTAAGGCACTGTTGTTTATAGCATATTACCTAGAAATAGATGCTTAAATAGAATGTGCAAATGCTATAATAGAATAGTATATTTAGATATATACGTTATATTTACAGGATAACTAAATAGATTGGCTTATATTTGCCGAGTTTACTATAAATAACTCCGTTTTAGAAACTATAAAGGTCTCCATATTCCTAGCTAATTATAGTTAGCACCTATAAATAGGCTTTAAACCCTTTAGTAATACTTCTTACTTAGCTTATTAGGCTTTAAACCCTTTAGTAATACTTCTTACTTAGCTTATTAGGCTTTAAACCCTTTAGTAATACTTCTTACTTAGCTTATTAGGCTTTATAAGTTATAAAAGTAAATAAATTTATAAAGAAGATGGAAGAACTATAAAAATTCCTTACTAATAAAATAATATGGGCCTAATCTATCTATAAAGCCGCAGTAAATAAGAACCGAACCCTAGCACCAGCTTACTAAATTAGTAACTTTGTTTAGCTAGATATAAGAAATCTAAATATAAAATAACCTACTAAGAAACTTAGTTGGAAGAACGCCGGCCCTTATAAGGTTGAAAAAGTTATCTCTCCTTATACCTACTAACTAAATCTCCCTAATACGGTTAAAATCCACCCTATATTCTATATATCAGTCCTTTATCCTACTGCCCCTATATTAGACGCCCTGCCTAAATAGATTTAAGACCCTCCCCTACTAGTTAAAGTAGATAGTAAAGATAAGTACCTTATTAAAAGAGTTAATAATATATAATAAACAGAAACGTAAATATATATATCTTATAAAATAGAGAGGCTTTATTAAGCCCTTATAGAAACCCATTAACTTTATAAGACTTATATAAGCCACAGAAGACTTTTATAAACTCTACCTGGAACTACTATAGCCCTATTTTATAAAAGCTTAAGTTTAAAGGGGGGGTACTATTATAGGATACCTCTGTAACACCTTATATATATATATCTATTTCTACCTATTTCTACTAACGCAGTAAAAAGAGATTAACCGCGAGATAATAATTTAATAGCAATCTACCGGTAATCTACGGCAATCTAACAGCAATCTGCCGCATTCTGCTATATTCTGCTAAGTCTACTAAATCCTACTAAGTTCTGCTAGGACCGCTACTTAAATCCTATTCTGCCCCGTATATATATTAACCAAGTAACTAAACTAATAATATATACCCTTTCTTCCCGTTTCCTTACCTTCTCTCCTTATATAATGTCTTAACCTTATTATATAGTTTATATACATAGCTTAATAATATCTACTTCGCTATATATTATTACCACTTATACTTACTCCGTAACACTTAGCCTTAATAGCTATTACCTATAGAAAAGTTAGCTAAAGAAATATTAAGAGTATTGTATAATATACTAATGCGGTCTATATTATATCCTTAAAAATATTAACTAATTCTAAAACCCTTTCTAGTATTATATAATCTCCTTAAAGAAATAGAGTTGCTTTATAGAAAAACTAAAGGAAATTATAAATTGTATAAAGATATATCTATTCACTTATTAAGAGGATATTATCTTTTAAGTTATTCTTATAGTGCTCTATATAGAGTTAAAGCCTAGCCTTTACCTTATCCTTTAGAGCTATATATAGCATAAGAAACCAGCTATTCTATCTTAAACAATTATTAAAAGGAATTATTTTACTAGCATGTTTAATAAACTATGTTATATAGTTAGCTAAGCTGTAGATATAAATAATATAGTTATAAAGCTTTCTTATTGGCCCTATAATATTTTAAATGTTTTTACGCCTTTTACGCCTTTCGTCTAATACTAGCTCTAATTATTTATCCTTCTTTTTCTTTCTTTTAACTATATTAGCATTTTATTAGGATGCTAAGATCCTAGAGGCCTCCTAATAGTCCTAACCGCCATAATAGGCTTTTGGCAGGATTTTAATTTTTCTAATAGTTTTAATTTACCTTAGCAAGCTTAGACTATAGAAGTAATTAGCGGATATTACCAACCTTTTTTGTTAAAAAGTTAATTTTATGGTCTAAGAGACTTTTCTAGAGTTTCTTAAGCGATCTAACTTTATTTGTATATAGAGCAGTTACCTTTTTTAACGAAATTAATCTATATCCCTATAGTAGCTATTATCTTAAAAATACCGTTAAATTAATCTGTAGAAGTAGCTCTATAATTAATTAATATATCTACCCCATTAGCCCCCACGATATTAAGTAGAAAGCGCCACTAAATAGGTAATATGTTAACAATTGAATTGCCTACTCCTACTATAAATATAATATTAATTAACTAGCGGACGCCTATTTAAATATTAACTGGAGTATCCGCTAAGCGGATATTAAAGGAAGAGAAAGTTAGAGCTATTCGAGAATATTTATATGAGTGGTAATAGTCCTTTAGTAACCTTTCTTTGGCGTGGCTATAGCTTAATATTAATAAAAGATAAGGCGTAAGAAATAACAAGGCGTAAAAAAAGAAGAAGTAAAAAAAGAAGAAGGCAAAGGAGCTTATTACTACCCTTCTAGGGAATAAAAAAATCCGTAATACGATTATGTATTACGGCGCTAGTGGAAAACGGTAGATTATAGCAGTGGATTGTGGCGGATAATCGCAGACAGTTTCTTACTGTTTCTTACTGTTTTAAATAGTTGCAGTTACGTAACCAGACGATCGTATAAAACCTCAAGCGACGCTACCCTTCTTCTCTTTTCCTTTCTCTAGCTTTAGATCCTCATTTATAGACATTCCAATTATATAGGCTTACGCGTCCCTCTTGCCGTGCTCGTGCCTTAATTAATTAAGTTGCTAATATTATCCAAAGCTTGTCTCTACCTTTCTTCCTAAGAAGGAACTTAAATATATCTATAAGACCACAAACTAGAACAGAATATAGAATTAGACCCAAGGACTATTATTAGAACTTAAAAAACAGAACCCTAAGAATATGTACAAACTAGAACCCCTAAAGAAACTTATATACCGGAAATTACTAATACCCCTACTACCATACCAAGAAATACAGCAGCTAGTAAAGCAGCTATAGGACCCTTAAATACCTTAGATAAAGAAACAGTTACTATCTTAAACCCCTAGGCGGAGCTTGCGGCAGCTAATACTAAAATTAAATGGCTTTAAGAGCCACTTAAAGCTAGGGACACCCCTATATCTAGTATTAACTTATTAGACAGACTTGCTATAGTCCTTAAGGCCCTAGCCCAACGTATAGTATTAGCATTATTACGGTCCATAAAGGTTATAGACCCCCTGTTGCTTATAGATAGAACCAACCCTATATTTAATAACTAGAAGCTTTAATTATAGGACAAGCTTAAAGTTAATATGGACCGCTTTCCTAATACCTAAGCTAAAATGGCGTATATTTTCGGCCGCACCAGTAGTGATATATAGATATATCTACGTCTGTAATACGCCCAGGACTTAGCAGACCCCTTCCTCTCTAAAGAAGAGATAATTAATTACCTATCTTCTATTTATAAGGACCCCTTTAAGGTATAGAATGCCTATCTTAATTATAAAAGCCTAATAGTAAAAACAACGGAAACCTTCTTAGCTTTCTAGATCCGCTTTCTGCACCTAGCTAGATAGGCCTAAATCCCTTAGAAAGATTTAATGCCAGACCTCTTTAACAAGCTTACCCTAGACCTACAGCGCGCCATACTACTAGTTTATACTACTGTATAGACGCTAAAGGAACTTATAAACTAATGCCTAGCTATTAACTAGGGCCTCTATTAAATTAAGGCACGTGCCAAGTGGTATAAGGCTAAAAGCTTCGCTAACTAGAATATAAATACTATAAGAACGGGCCGCAATGCCCTAGTAAGATCTGCAACCCCTATAGCACTAACTATACCGCCTACCGTTAACCTAGTAGCTAGCTATATAGCTAGTTCTGCCGTAACTCTAGCGTATACTTGGCCTTTATATAGCAACCCCTATAGACAGGCCCTTAGCGACTAAGGAGCTTACTTTATATGCGGTTAAAAGGGTTACTATATAGCTAAATACCCAATAAATGCAAAAAAGGATAAGGTCCTATTAATCTAGGAGGATAGTATAGAGGCAGAGTCAGAAAAAGAGGAACCCTAAAGAAAGACTCCCCTTTAGGATTAAAAGGGATTAATATATTATATATTAATCTAGGTCAGCTAGTTAGCAAAAGAAGCTATATTATCCCTTATACTTTATTCCGTAATAGATATTAAGTTTTAACCTCTACTTTAGCTAACTCTAAAGTAAATACCTTTGCCTTAATAGACACCTAGTATGCCTTAAAGCTAGCTAACCTTTTAAATACACCCCTTAAAGAACTGCCTAAACTAATTCCTATTCGCGGGTACAATAGATAGATAGGACCACCTATTATAACTATCTTATGGATTTACCTTCGCGTTAATAGACAAAGGCAGTATAATATCCCCTTTCTTATTACGGACCCAGGAAGCTATAATATAATCCTAGGGAGAAAATGGCTAGCCTATTTAGGCTTACAGCTTAAAGTATGGAGTAGACGGCTTATCGGCCTAAAACCCTACCCCTAATACCGTCTTTTATAAAGGAAATCAGTATTATAATAGAAAACCTTATACAGCTATAGATAGACACTATTTATTAGGCCAACGCTATGCATAGGGAATAGGCATTTAAGAAAGATATATAACTTAATCCACAACAGATCTATATGCTATAACGCTCCTAAACTACAGACGTTATACTGCCAATACTAGGGACCTAGGAAGCTAGTAATAAGCCAGATAAACCAGGCCCTATATAGCCACAAAGAACAGTAAGGAATATTAGACGCCATACTAAATAAATAGACTAGAAAGATAACTTATGGAAAATAGAATAGGAGCTAAGGAGGGCCATAAGCCCTTAACTGCAAAATACGGTTTATAAAATGTCCATAAAGAAACCTATAAACCTCCCACCAGCTGATATCTGCTATATTAGCACTATAGGGTTCTACCAGAACTTAAAACGGCCTAATACTATTACCTTTACAACTAGCTTATATAAAATTAACTAGATAATTAAAAACAAGGAAGCCCTAGCCTATAACTAGCTTAGTAGGGAAAATAAGCTTATAGACAAGGAGCTAGTAGGATAGAAACTACTCCGCTAATACCAGGAATTTAAAGATATATTCTCTAAGGCAGTATCTAACATACTCCCGCCTTACTAACTATACAACTATAAGATTAAGATTGAGCCAGATAAAGAAAACACCCTTAGCTATAGTCCCCTCCGCCAGTAATTTACTAACAAGCTATAGGCCACTAAGCAGTACCTTATTAACAACCTTAATAAGGGCTTTATTAAGCCTAGCCAAGTTCCCTTTACCTTACCTATTCTCTTTACAAAAAAGCCTAATAGCGGACTCTATTTCTACATTAACTTCTATAAACTAAACTATATAACCCACAAAGACCAATATCCGCTACCCTTACTTAAAAAAACACTAGCCTATATAAGTAAGGCTAAGATCTTTATAAAGCTTAATATCCGCCAGGCCTTTTACCGGATTAAAATAAACCCTAAATTTAAGGATCTTACTATATTTCGGACCCGCTACGGATTATATAAATATAAAGTACTACCTTTTAGACTGACTAATAGACTAGCTATATACCAACGGTATATAAATAATATACTCTTTAACTACCTTAATAACTTCTACACAGCCTACCTAGATAATATTATAATTTACTCTAAAAATAAACTAAAATATAAGGAGCATATCTATAAAGTCCTATAACGGCTCCGCGAAGCTAGTCTCTAGGCTAATATTAGGAAGTTAGAATTTAGTATTAAGCGTACTAAGTATCTAGGGTTTATTATTAGTATAGACAGAATTAAGGCAGACCCAGAAAAAATGGCTATAATTAATTAATAGGAACCCCTAAGGACCATAAAGGGGGTATAGTTATTCCTAGGTTTTTATAACTTCTACTAACGCTTTATTAAAAACTATGGCAGGATTACTCGGCCCCTTAACCGCCTTACTAGAAAGAACTAACCTTTTTATTTTAATAATGCTTATAAAAAGGCCTTTAATAAGCTTAAAAAGCGGCTAGTCTCTACTCCGCTACTAGCCTATTTCCACCTAGAACGGCCCTTAATACTAGAAATGGATGCTTTAGATAGTATAATAGCTGCCGTCTATTCCCAGAAACAGCTAGATGGAGAATAGTACCCTATTGCTTATTATTTAAAGACTATAGTAGATGCTAAGCTAAACTACTATATCTATAACAAAGAAATGCTGGCTATTATCTCTAGCTTTTAGCACTAGCATATATAGCTAAAAGTGACCCCCAAGCCTATCTAGGTAGTCTCTAATTATAAGGCCTTAGAATATTTTATAATAATAAAAGCCCTTATAGCCCAATAGGCACGCTAGGCAGACATCCTATCCTAGTTTAACTTCCTAATTATATACTAGCTAGGCGCTATAAATTATACAAACGCCCTTATAAGGCATAGACAGGACCTAGATAACTAAATAGCTATAAAGATCTTATTATAGACCCAGATACTACTATAACTAGAGCACCTTAACCCCTAAATATAGGCAGAACTAAATATAGACCCTTTAGACACTAACATATATCCTATTAACTCTATAGAACTTAACCTTATTAATAAACTACTATAGGCAAACTATACAGCCCCTTCTCTATAGGAGTACCGCAAAAAGGTAAAAAATACTACTAGCCTATAGTCCCTTAAAAACGGACTACTTAAGCACTAGGAATGGCTAGTAGTAGTAAAGAAACAGAATTTACGGGCTCGGCTTATTACTAAAGCACATACTTAGGTCTCTATAGCCCACCCTAGAAAAAATAAGACTCGTAGAATTATTGGTAACCGCTACTACTAGCCTAGAATGGTTATAGATATTAACCGCTATATATTAAACTACAACAACTGCTATAGATCTATAATTCCATAAGATAAGACCCTAGGGCTATTAAAGCCACTCCTAAGACCAGAACGCCCCTAGTAGTATATCTCTATAGACTTCTATAAGTTACCTACAGACCGCAACGGATATAATATAGTTATAATCCTAGTTAACTACTTTAGCAAGCGCCTATTCTTAATCCCCTATTATAAAAATATTAATACTAAAGAGGCGGCCCAACTATATATCTACTATATCTACCAAATTTATGGACTACTAAATACTATTATATCCAACCATAGGCCATAGTTTATATTAGCCTTCTAGAATAAGTTTACCCAAATCCTAGGAATTAGGCTAAAGCTCTTTATAGCATACCACCCCTAAACAGACAGTTAGATAGAGATTATAAACTAATACTTAGACTAGAGACTCCAGCCCTTTATTAACTACTTTTAGAATAACTAGAGCAAACTACTACCTATAATAGACTATACCCAGGCAACCTTACCCTATAACTCTATAGGGTTTACACCTATTTAGCTAGAAATGGGATACTTACCCTATATAAGCTTTAACTAGGAGAGACTAGAAGGACTACTAACCATACGCAAAAAACTATCTTATAAGGAAGTATAGCAGTATACTAAACACTTAGAAGAAGTATAGATGGTAGCCTATAAGAACCTAGAGAAGGCCTAGAAATTAATAAAATAGTAGGCAAATAAGCATAGGCACAAGCCTAACTTTACTGTAAGTAATAAGGTCTAAGTTATAACAAAGAATTAAAAGACAGAATAGCCTAGCCATAAGCTAGACTATAAGATAGCAGGACTCTATAAGATCCTTAATAAAGAAGGCAACTTATATAAGGTTAAACTCCCAGACTTAATTAAAGTCTACCCTATTTTCTTACCAGATAAGCTATAGAAAGCTATAAATAACCTACTACCTAGATAAAAGAATAAGCCTCTACTACTAATTTAAGTTAATAGTAATAATAAATAGGAAGTTAATAAAATACTAGCCTATAAACTAGTATAAGGAACGCTAAAATACCGTATCTAATAGAAAGGTTATAATCTAGACCTAACCTAGTACCCTGCCTGGAACTTTATAGGTTACCCCTAAAAGCTTAAAGAATTCTATAACCAATACTCTAATAAGCTAAGACCCCTAAAGTATCTAAACGAGTAGATAGAGTGCTAGTATAGTAAAGATAATAAGCTACCTGTTAAGTATATAGATAAGAACACCCTATAGATATAATACGGATATATAAAGCCTAAGGGCAGGCTTTTTCGGAGGGGGGGGTAATGTTACGGCGCTAGTAGAAAACGGTGGATTATGGCAGTGGATTATAGCGGATAATTGTAGACAGTTTCTTACTATTTCTTACTGTTTTAGATAGTCGCAGTTACGTAACCAGACGATCGTATAAAACCTTAAGCGGCGCTACCCTTCTTCTCTTTTCCTTTCTCTAGCTTTGGATCCTTGTTTATAGACATTCCAATTGTACAGGCTTGCGCGTCCCTCTTGCCATGCTCGTGCCTCAATTAACTAAGTCGCCAACATTATAGAGACTATAGATATCTATTTAGAACTAATTAATATAGTTATAAATATCCTTTATAAAGAGCTTTATGATCTTTAGCAGAAGAAAGTTATCTTTAGCCTATAGAAGTCAGATTTAGAGTTTAAAGACGTTTAACTCTCGCAGGGCCATATAGCAATTAGCTAATATACCCCTCTACTCTACTAACTAATAGAAGGATTATTAGCACAATTAAGAACTAATAAATCGCGAAATCTGTACCTAGGATAGGTTATTCTTCTTATATCTATCCTTTTATTAGGCTGCGCTTAAAGCTCTACCAACTGTTTTACTTAGCTTTTTAGTCTTTATCTTTAAGGTATAGGTATAAAGCACTAGGTTCTATTACTGCTTTATAAACTAGGACTTATTAACGGATATATAACGCTTAACTACTAAAAGATAGAATTAGCTAAATGCTCTAAGGAAGGTTATTATTACGGCACTGTTATAGACCCTAGTCAGGGGCTCGGCCAAGCCAAGCCCTGGCGCTATATATGTAGACATATCCTTTCCTTAACCTTCTTCCAGTCCTTGTCTTAGAATTCTCATTTACTAGCTACTAATAGATTCTGTTCTTTTAACTAAGCCTTTACAGTTATAAGACTAGCGGCGAATATACTGGCGCTAACGTTGTTAAAGACTTACCTCCAATTAATATCCGCTCTTAATAATATCTATATTATATATAATAATTTTAACTACCTTAAGCGAACGCGATATTAGTTAATTGGAGATACTAGTATTTTCTATTCCTATACTACTAGAAAGCTTATCTACGGATCTTATATTCCCCCTAGTGGCCTTCTTTAAAGTATACTATATAACTAAGTGCAGCTTTAAATTAAGGATATTGCTAAGGCGCTAGGTAATATATATAATAGCGTTTAAATTAGATATCTATTTTTGTAATTATAGATACTCTCTAAAGCACGTATCTAGTCGCTATAAATAGTATTTTCGAATTTAACACCAAGCTTAAATATCCTTATATACCTAAGATTAATATTCTATTATCTATAAAGATAATCTATATAAACCTAGGCCCTATTATAGAGAGCAAGGCTTCTATAAATAGCAACTACTACATACTTAAGACGATCTTCCTAGAGCAACTATAGCTTAATTGCGATAATAATTTTTAGGACCAATTATATCTGGTGTATAGTAACTAGAAAACTGTAAAGCTTATTTATACCTATAAGTGGGAGTAGGCGGAGGCTGCGCTCTTATATAATAGCTACTGTTAGGTACTACCTATTTTAGGTCTTTAATATATCTAGTTAAGCTTTCTATATATAATTATAAGGACTTTCTTTAGTGGTAAGCAATATATGTAGTAGTACTCTATGCTCTATATTTATATAAATTACCTTAGGCAACGAAATATTTCTATAGAGCGCCATTCCTTCCACTATCTTAAAGAGCTAGTACTGCATAGTTTTAATACGTATATTATTGCGCTCTTCTTAATACATATCCGCGATAGGCTTAATATCTATAAAGAAGGCGCGGTTAAAAGATATATTAGATCCTTAACGCCTAAGCAGTTTTTATAGCATATTAAGGATATCTACGCAGTAGGTTTTAGCTCTAAAGTCGGCTATAAGGCTAATAAATTGGTTCCTCTATAAACCTCTGCCTATAGAGGTTTTTAGATTATAAATTAATTACTTATAGAACCTAGCTCCGCTACTATAAGCCAGCCTGCTTAGATTATTAATGTGGAGTTCTTTAATTATATTTAGTATCTATATATAGTTATAAGGGCGCGAAGAGACTTTAGGGAAGATTCGAAGAAATAATATAAATTCTATCTAAATCTAAGTATTGGTAACCTATTAGGGGTAGGGGTAGCACGTGCGTACGCGTTCCTTACGTGCGCATTCCTCGCGTGTTATAAGTACGCGAGGCCTCGTATATAGAATAGAGAAATAGACATCTATAAACCTAAGAGCATACCTGTAACAAAATGATTATAGGTCTGTAATAGGTTAAAGCATACCAATACTAATTAGTAGACGTACAGATTAGGAGATACGCAATAGCTTACGGCTTGTACGGGTTACTTATGACTCCGTACAAACTTGTACCGCCGCCTACCTTAGTCGAAGAAGGGAACCGTACCCCGCCCAATACTGCCGCAAGGAAGAGTTGTTAATTTAACTACCTTACGCTATATTATACGAGGACTATAGTTTCGCTAACATTATTATAAGGAAGAGTTGTTAATTTAACCACCTTATGTATCGCGTTAAAAGGACCAAAAAATCATATTACTACCTGAAAAATACCTTTACCTTACACACGCTACCTCACATAAGAATATAATGGCGAGTACCTTAACCACAGAAGACTGGAGCACGAAGATAAAGAAGTGGGAGAATGGGATTAAGCTAGAGGGAGCTTCCTAAGAAGAGATATAGGACTACGCCAGAATAAAGTTGTACGACTATAAGATATCTAAAGCGATAGATACGGACCTATGGGAGCTCTTTTAAGAAGAATTTTGGGACTTTATAATCTAAGAGTTTAATAGCCTTAGAACTAAGATTACCTAGAACTTATATAGAACCCTTTAGGGTAGAGGAGTGTATATAGCCAAAAATATAAAGAGTCTGACAATTCTAAGGACTCTACTCGACACGGCTACGGAGGAAGAATAGTATAAATGGTTAGATAACAAGATCCGCGAGATCTATAAACACGTTATGGACATAAAGACGTTATAGCTATAGAAGAGAGTCCCTTATAACTAACTTAACTAGGTCTTTTGTTTATACGAACCCTTCTAAACACCTATATAACTATCCGGAACACCCTTACAACTATCCGGAACACCCTTATAATAAACACCTCGATTACTGCTAGCTCTATCCACTATGAACTATATTCCACCTGCCGTAAGCTATATTCCACCTATTATAATTTAGACCCCACCTATAGAGATCCCAAACTACGAATAGTAGATTATAACCGTAGCTAAGCTATACTCTAAAGACTAGAAGTATAGCGGAGCTAAAAGCTTTAACTATAAACTGACAATATTTTATAATATTTACATGAGATCTGGACTGCCACCTACTGCATACAAGATTGCCTTTCCTATAATGCTAAAGGGATTAGCCTAGGACCAGTACTACAACTATTAGCTATCTAAATGTCTAAACAAGGTTTCGCAATGCAGTTGCACGCGATTACGTGAGCTAAGCGAGCTTAGGAAATCCACCAAATTCCACCTGTAGAATAGGAGAATTAATAAGCATCAATCAAAATCAGTTACCACCCATACTATTGCAATAGCATTACGTATCACCGGAAGTGATACTAACACTGATTAGTGATTATAGATCAGGAGACGTATTATCTACAAAGAGAGGCGAACTCAAACAGTCCCTTTTTAACTAGAGGCAACCTATTGAGAACGTTTGCTAAGGAGTATTAGTTGATGTGTATTTAAAGAACCAACCCTATCTTGCAAGAGAGGCCCTTGATTCTTTATACACAGTCCTTAGGTATTTAAAGAGTCAACCCCTATCTAGTATAGGCCCTTAATTCGCGTCCATCACGCATATTCACCACCAGATTACTTGCCAAGAAGTATCAGTTAACATGTACCTAAAGAACCAACCCTATCTCACAAGAGAGGCCCTTAATTCTTTATACATAGTCCCCAGGTATTCAAAAAACCGACCCCTATCTAGTATAGGCCCTTAGTTCGCGTCCATCACGCATTTTAATTAGTTCGCGTCTACTACGCGTTCAGAACCCGATAAGACAAGAAACCCTTAGTTCGCGTCTATTACGCGTTTTCACCTAGAACCTAAAATTAAACTCGATAAGAGTTACAAGAATTAACATGGCAGATATTAGGGCACAAGTTAATAAAGGACAAGACAGATAGAGCGAGGGAATTAATGCATAATCCGACAATATTGATAAGAAGGAGATTAAAGATTTTATAGAGTTTAAGCTCCTTGAGTACGAAATATACAAGCTTAAGGACGATGACCTATGGGAAACCTACCGCGAAGATTTTAGTACCTTTACAGTATAGACCTTTAGAGATTGTAACCAGATTACTATTTATAACCTTTAACAATTCCTCCAAGTTCATAGTGTATGGGTTAAGAAGCACAGAAATATAATAATGCTAGAAGCCCTTCTCAACACCTTACAAGAAGAAGATCCTATAGAATGGACTAAACTTGAGATTAGGGAACATATGGCAACTAGAGGGAAGTTTAATTTAGGACAAATTAACTACCTCCTTAAGAACAACTTTACCAGCACTAGTACCACCGAAACCCTAACCTTAACCTTACCAACCACGAAACCTACCCTACTTATAATACCACCCACTACACCCCAACCTACCCCTATACTACCCCTACAACGGGAGCCTAATTACATTGACTTAACCCTACAACTAGAACCACCTACTGGACAAAGTTAAACCTAGGGTTTCGGCAAGGAGTTGACAAACCTCGCAAAGATATACACGGAAGACAATAAGTACAGCGGAGAAGATAATAACTTTAACTTTAAACTCACCATCTTCTATAACCTCTGTAGTAGAGCCAACGTACCCCAAGAAGCCAAGGTTAAAGCCTACCCTATAATGTTACGCGGCTTAGCACTCGACCACTACTATACTAACCTTAAGAACGTCACCCTAACCCTTTCGCTTGACCAAATCTGCGACGCCACATGTAATTACTTTAAGGGACCTAAGTACAGGTGTAGTATACTAGGGCAATGGAACTTGATAACCTTGAGGTCTATAATAAGCAAAGGCAAGAATACTGGAAAATTAACTCTAGATTGCCTGTAATTACTTATTAAAGAACTAAGACACCTCTAGTACGGTCTTAACCCAGACTTATGTACTAATAAGTTCCTCTATAACAAACTTATTAACGCTTGCTAGGAGTTACTAGCCTGTTAATACGCCTGCTTCAAACCTTCTAACAGCCTAACTAGCTTAATTAATAACCTATAATCTTCTATTATAACTTTTAAAAAGTTAAACAATGAGAACCCCTAAGCCTTCTTTACTGACCGCCGCTACCACAGACAACACCCCCAATTACCTTATAGAACACAATCATCCTTATCTGGCTGATATGCATTATTAAAGAAGCGCTGCTTCGTCTGTTATAAGGAAGGTTGCTAGTTATCTAAACACTTAAAAGAAGAACGTAATAAATTAAAGAAGAAGTTTAAGGATAGATTTAGCCGCCGCTTTAATAGATATGCCTAATAATATATTACTAAGTACGAGGGAACAGATCACGATAATAAACTTAATTTGGAATCCATTAATAACGCAATAGAAGCTCTTATAATCGATATTAAGTTACCACTACTATCTCTAACTTAGGAACAGACCGAACTATTCCTTACCTCTTTTGGAACGATACAGCACAAAGGAGCTATTAATACTGTGACTGACTTAGCGGACCAATTCTTTACCCATATAATTACCGGCACTAATCCAATTGCTTATTATAACAACTTAAACCCATTTGCCTATATTGCTACCAGCTAATATACCTCCAACAAGTTTTATAGAGTAATAATTAATACAGGAGCCTTAAAGAGATTAATAGCTGGCTACAGATAATACCTCGCATATAGGAAGACCCATAATACCGTTATTGATACTTTAAAGGCTGGCGCTATTAACGTCCAGTTCGGCATCGGTTCTACCTCTTCCATTAGCTCCGTCACAGTCAATACACCAGTCGGCAATATTGAGTTCCATATTATAAAGGCCGATATACCTTTCCTACTGTATCTCGCAGATATGGACGTACTAAAGGTCTACTATAATAACCTTAAGAACGTCCTAGTCACCCCAACAAAATCGGTGCCAGTGGTTTGCCAATTCGGTCACCCCTTCTTATTATAGAAAGAGTCACTATAGTTATTTATAACCTACTTATTTAATTAAAACCCTTGCTACCTAACCACTACTAAACTCCGCCAACTCCACCGTCGCTTTGGACACCCATTGGCAGACAAGCTGCATAAAGTATTAGAACGCTCTGGCCACAATAATATTAACAAGTAGGTTATTAACTATCTCACTAAGTACTGTTCCCACTACCAGAAACACGGCAAATCTCCCAGATGGTTTAAGTTCACACTATAAGAAGACCAAGATTCCGATTTTAACTATTCCATTTTTGTTGATATTATGTATATTAACAGGAGTCCTATTCTCCACGTAATCAATAAAGCTACCAGATTTTAAGCCGCGAGATAGCTACGCAATATCTCTATAAAACATACATGGGATATCCTACAACTATACTAGATTAACACCTATATTGGACCACCTAACTACATTACCCACAACACCGAGAAGAACTTTGTAAGTAAGGAGTTTTAATAGCACGCTATAGCAATAGCTATATTAACTAAGAGCGTCCTAGTGGAAGCTCACTGGTCTATTGAAATAGTAGAAAGAGCTTATCCAATACTACGCCAAGCATACTAGATAATTATAGAAGAACTATAGAACTTAGGAATAACTAAAGAACTAGCTTTATAAATGGCAGTAAAAGCCGCCAATAATATAGCTGGCCTAGACGGCCTGGTCCCAACACTACTTGTCTTTGGTGCCTATCCTTAAATAAGCAAAATCAACCTACCAGCACCCTCTATTACACAGCAAGCGGCAGCCATAAAGAAGGCAATAGAGGAGATCGCAAGGATTAGGGCAAAGAAGCAAGTTAATAATATACTAAACCAATAAAATAGTCTATCTGTCACCACAATCCACAACCTCCCCCTCAACTTAGATATACTCGTATGGCGTAAAGGCAATACTAGACAAAGCGGCAGATGAACTGGCCCATTTAAGCTGCTTGGAATTAACGGAGAAATATATAAGATATAACTCCCTAGTGGACCTACTAACTTTAGGACTATAGCAGTGAAGCCATACCTATAACCTAAACTAGAAGAACCTAATAAGGAACTAGAGGAGGAGCTATCTAAAAAACTAACTAAAAAATTAACTAAGGAACTAATAACTACTGCACCCCTCTAAAGATTAAAACGGACACGACGATTACCAATAAAGTCCTAGCAAAACATCGCGGACGTATTAATATTCATTAATGACAGCCTAATGAAACCTAATACTATAACCCTTGAGTGCACCTTACCGTCATTCACAGAGTCTTGACGTAAGGAGATAAACAGTTTACTTAAGAAAGGCGTCTTTGAGTTTATTAATACAGCAGACGTCCCAAAAGGAGTTAGAATCTTTAACTCCCGGTTTATTAACAAGATTAAAAACACTAGAATAAACAAGGCCTTTAAGAAGTCTAGACTAGTCGTATAAGCCTATAACGACTATAGCAAAGATCTGGTCTTAATATAGTCACTAACTATTTAATATGTTAGCTAGAGAATTATTCTAGCACTTACGGCAACCCTATAGGGAAATGAAAGAAGACTAGCCTCTTTATACCTATATAATATCTTATAAGCTTACGTATAGTCTAGTACCCACTTAAACAGAGACTTCTTTATATGCCCGCCACTAGAACTTGGACTAAAAGATAGATTAATTCTAAGAGTTATTAAACCACTCTACGGTGTCCCAGAAGCCGGTAACCATTGGTTTAATATATACTACTATTACCACCTTAACAAGCTATGGATGAACTAGTTAACATATAACCCCTACTTGTTATACACAAACAGCAACGGCTTTGGAATTGTAGGATTGTAGACTAATAATACACTATTCCTTGCTAATAAAACCTTTGCGGAGGCTAAAGAAGCCAGACTTTAGGAGGCAAAGTTTCTAGTAAAAGAGAGAGAGAAGCTTACGCCAAATACCCTAATTAAGTTCAATGGAGGCTATATTAAGCAAGAAAAAGACTTAATAGCCCTTACCTAGGAACGTTAATGCCAGAACCTAAAGTTGGTCACTATAAAGGCTACAGACCTAACCAGCTCTAGAGGGGAAGTCTGCAAGGCAGTTACACCAAAGGACCAGTACGTTGCCTAAAGAGTAAGAGGAGCCTATATTGCTATAGTCTGTTAACTAGAAGCTGCCTTTAACCTCTCCTTTATAGCACAAGTCGTTAACCCAAAGGAAGAACATGTAAAGTAGCTTAATAAGCGGCTATAATAGCAAATCGATAATCCCTCCCAAGGACTTCGTTTTGTATGACTTAATACAAGCACTCTCAAACTGATAATATTTATGGACTTATTCTTTGCCAATAACCACGACCTCTCTTCTTAGATCGGCTTTGTTATTACACTTGCGGATAAGGACAATAGGGCTAATATCCTCTATTGGTTATCTATTAAGTGCAAGCGAGTTACATAAAGTGTCCTAGCATCTGAACTATATAGTATAGCCCACAGATTTGACACTAGAGCTGCGATCAAAGCAACTATTGAAAAGATCCTATAACTCAAACGACTACCGCTTACCCTTTATACCAATTTAAAATCTCTATATAACTGCCTAGTCAAACTCGGAATAATATAAAAGAAACGACTTATGGTTAACCTAATATGTTTACAATAATTGTATAAGAGAAGAGAAATAGCAGAGATTAAATAGATTAACGGAGGCAGTAACCCTATAGACGCTATAACAAAATTAAAGCCTTGCTAGGCGTTAAAGGACCTAATTGATACAAATATAATTAAGCTACAGGTCACCGAGTAGGTAGAGAGAGAAGACGTCAAGGCAGGAACAGAAAGTGCAAAGATATCAAGCTAGCAGCCAAGGCGCTAGTACTAAGCGAGCTAATGGCGATTTTCCATACCGGGCATGGAAAATCGTAATTGGTTACTTTAACCACCTGGCAGAATTCGGCAGAATCTAAGTGGAATATAGCAGAATTTAGCAGAACTTGATGGAATTTAGTAGACTATAGTGGAATTTGGCAGAACTTAATGGAATCTGGCAGAACTTGGCGGAATTCAGTAGTGACGCGCTTAAGCACCGTTATAAAACTAAATGCCCCTAGTGTCTGAACAAGGTTTCGCAATGCAGTTGCACGCGATCACGTGAGCTAAGCGAGCTTAGGAAATCCACCAAATTCCACCTGTAGAATAGGAGAATTAATAAGCATCAATCAAAATCAGTTACCACCTATACTATTGCAATAGCATTACGTATCACCGGAAGTGATACCAACACTAAAAGATCCTTTAAAGAAATTTGCAACCACTTATAGAACTTCTTTAAGGGTCCTAGATACCACTATAGAAACCTAGACAAATAGAACGCTATAACGCTACTCTCTGTTATCTAGGAGAACACAGACAAGATAACTCTGTAGTGCCTTTAGATACTGCTTATAAAGCTCCATAACTTATAATACGGACTTACGCCCGCCTTATGGATTATAGACTTTCTGTATAATAAGCTAGTTATAGCTTGCCAGGGCGTACCAGCGTGTAGGATTACAATCTTAGACCCTCCCTTGGATTTTAGCCACCTTATTAATAAGCTATAGTTGTCTATTATTGCCTACCAGAAGGAGCAAGAGCAGACTTATATGTACGCTATGGACTATTAGGAAGAACCGTGTGCGTATTTTACAGACTGTTAATATAACTACCGGGACCGCAATGGCTCTAACTGTAAGGATTTGTATAAAAACTAATCTTTACAACTAAACCGAAAGAAGTGCTGCTTTATATGCGGCAAAAGTGGCTGTTGGTTGTGGAAGCATACGGACGAAGAACAGGATAAGTCTAAAGCTAGGTTTATAGGGCGATATAATAGATAATTGGGTAAGCGCTTCTAAGAATACTTTAAATAATATCTTATTAAGTGTAAGGGAGAAGGCCTAGAGCTAGAAGAGTTAGAGGACCTAGATAAAGTCTTTATGGCTCTAGTTATTAATTATAAAGCCGAAACTAAGCAGGATAACGCGAATAGCTCTTCTTACTTTATATCTTTTGGTACTCTCTTATATAATAAAGTAGTAATTACGGCCTAAGAACTAGTTAATAGAGCCTTCTGCTATAACCTTATAGGCTAAGATATGACCGTAACTGCAAACCTTAACTTGCTTGTTGCGAACCTTGACCTACCCGAGGATATAAACGCCTGTGCGTATAGTAGTTAGCCTACGCGCTATATGACGGACGAGTTTATAGGTATTATAATTAATATAGGTGCCTTATAATGATCTATAGCTGGTTATAGATAGTTCCTGGTATTATAAAAGCAAGATATAACTTTACAGCTTAATATGTTAATAAAAGGTATAGTAAGCGTATAATTCGGAATTAGGACTATGTTGTTAATTAGGTCCGTATAAGTCTTAACTCTAGCAGGTAAGGTTAACTTTTATATTGTTAATATAAACACGCCATTCCTGCTCTGCCTAGCAGACATAGACAACTTATAGGTGTATTATAATAACCTTATAAACGTACTTGTGACTCTTACGGGCAATATACCTATTATATAACGATTCGGCTATCCGTTCCTCTTATAGGACCTCTCTTTACGGACCTACCTTCTTAACTCTTTTGACTAGAACCCCTGTTACCTAACCAATACGGAATTACGTTGTCTATACTGACGTTTCGGCCACCCGTTAGTTAAGAGACTGTAGAAAGTACTTAACCATTCTGGATATAACGTTGATATAAAATCACTTAAGTACCTTACCCGTTACTGCCACTTTTGCTAGAAATACAGCAAGTCGCCTAGCTGGTTTAAGTTTACGCTCCGCAATAACGTTAATTTTAACTACTGCATTATTGTTAATATTATATATATTAATGGGAGCCTAGTCCTACATATAGTTAATAAATGTATACGCTTCTAGGCCGGTAGATAGCTATAGAATATTAGTGCCAAACACACGTGGGACGTTATACGGATGTGTTAGATTAACATATACTTAGGACCACTAGATGTTATTACTTATAATATAGGTAAGAACTTTATCAGCAAGGAATTTAAAGAGTACGCTACTATAATAGGCATTATAACTAAGGGCGTGCCAGTTGAGGCTTATAACTTAATTGGAATAGTTAAACATTACCACGGTCTGTTATGGAGAGCATACCAGATCATTATAGTTGAAATACTAAATATTAACAAGGACGCAGCTCTCTAGATGGCCTTTAAGGCTATTAATAACTCTATAGGACCTAACAGACTGGTACCCACTCTGCTAGTATTTGGCGCCTACCCCTGTATAACTAATTTGGACGCGCCTTCGCCAATAGTTATATAACGCGCTACTATAGTTAAGAAAGCTATAGAAGAGATCTATAAGCTATATACTGAACGACAAGTTGCGGACGCTTTAAGCATGCAAAATGGCCTAAGAATAGACGCTATTTATGACTTACCACCTAACTCGCAAGTACTTGTCTGGAGAGAAGGAAATACAGGCTAACTGGGATATTAGTTAGGACCGTATAACCTACTTACGGTTAAAAACAAGACGTGTACTATATAACTGCCCTATAGTCCTACACCCTTCCGTATAACGGTTGTAAAGCCTTACTTTTTGGATCTAGAACTTAACGATAACCTGCAATCTAACTAATAGAACGATCCCTAAGAGCAGTAGGTATATGTACCCGAAAACAACTTAGGACCTGTTGTATAACCTATTTAGTAACCTGTTGAGCAACCCATTAGACAACCTGCTGTACAACTATAAAAGCGTGGTAGAGGACGCCTATGTAAGTACCCCCTCCTTATAAACTAAGCCGATATTTTAGTCTTCCTTTAAGATAATAATACTATGAGTACCAAGCTTTACACCAGAAAGAACTTATAGGCCTACTTAAGCTAGGAGTATTTAAGGTAGTTAAGCTTATGGATATACCCGCAACGGCCCGTCTATTTAACTTACGGTTCGTTAATGAGGTTAAAAACGCCGGCATAGATATAGCTTTTAAGAAATTACGACTAGTAATACAGGCGTATAATGATATAGAAAAGAGCGTAGTACTTACCCAGTCGCCCACTATCTAATGGGCGAGTTAACGCCTAATCCTATATATCGGAGCTATGCTGCAAGACTAAGATATACGGATCTACCTACGCGATATTACGCAAGCCTATGTGCAATTAGCTATAAAGCTAAACCGCAATTTCTATGTACGACCTCCGTAAGAAGTACAGACTAAACTGGGAATTGATAAAGGGTCTATACTGCGGGTGCTTAAGCCCCTTTACGGAGTGCTAGAAGCCGGAAACTACTGGTTTAAGATATATCACATACACCACCTGTAGCAGTTAGGTATGGACCAGTTAATATATAACCTATGCCTGCTCTACAGCAACGATTCCACGTATTTCGGAGTAGTTGGACTACAGATAGATAACACGCTACTGCTTGCTAATGGAGTATTTGTGGACCGCGAAGAGAGCGAACTATATAAGGCCTAACTTATAGCTAAGGAGCGCAAGTAACTGACAGCTAAAAAGCCTCTTAAGTTTAACAGCGGTATTATACAACTTATAATTGACGGACTGACGTTAATATAAGAGCGTTAATGTAGGAACCTTAGTATAGTTAACGTTTCTAGACCCGCCATATCTATGAGCTCGCAAGGTATTGTCTATACGGCACTTACGCTAAAGGACTAGTATGTTGCTTAACGCGCTAGAGGAGCGTATATTGCATCTATCTGCTAGCCAGAAGCTGCTTTTAACCTATCCGTTGCTGCCTAGGTGATTAACCTAAATAAAGATAACGTAAAAGCACTTAACTGACGCCTAGCCTGGCAAATTAAGAACCCCGCTAGAGGACTTACGTATATTAAGTTAGACGTTACTACCTTATAATTGCTAGCCTTTATGGACGCATCTTTTATAAATAATAAGGACTTATTATTGTAAATTGGGTATGTACTAGTTCTCACAGATATAACAAATAAGGTAAATATTATCCACTAGTCGTTAATAAAGTGCAAGAGAGTTACGAGAAGTATACTTGCATTGGAGCTATACGGAATGGCTTATAGGTTTAATATTAGAGCTATAATTAAGTTGATAGTTGATAAGATCTTAAACATCAACCTACTACTTATAATGTGTACAGACTTAAAGTCACTTTATAACTGTCTCGTACGGCTTGGCACTACGCAAGAAAAACGCCTTATAATTAACGTTATGTGTTTACGGCAGGCGTATAAGCGAAGAGAAATTACAGAAGTTAAATAGATTAATAGCAACACGAACCCAGCGGATGTAATAATAAAAGGCAAGCCCTATTTAGCCTTAACTTAACTTATTAACACGAATACGGTCCAGCTAAAGGCTGTTGGATAGGTTGAACGGACTAATACTAATCCGTAAGGACGAACTCGGGGTAGATTTGGGGCGGGTTCGGACTATATAGATAAGAGACTATTACGTTAGATAAGAATGGCATAAGCCATTGCGTATATGCTATGAATAGACTGTACTAGATAGGAGACATATTTTAGGCC
>Ga0307507_10001925_pt1 | contig 45105 bp, 53 predicted proteins | sample 7_EM_MG_FD_207223 | JGI IMG/M metagenome (GOLD analysis project Ga0307507, IMG submission 207223) | Populus trichocarpa ectomycorrhiza microbial communities from riparian zone in the Pacific Northwest, United States - 7_EM | ecosystem: Host-associated > Plants > Roots > Unclassified | place... | reverse complement strand
ACGCTGGTAATCAGTTATTATTGAACGATCCGTCATGTAGGGTAGGATGATTTGAAAATCCCTGCCCTATGGGGACTGGGAGATTGAAGAACCTAGCCTTCATCAATAGATAGGGCTGCGGGATTTATCAATCCTGCTACTGAGGTGGGAGAATCCGACTCTAGACCTAAAAGGTTGGCGATCGGCGGGGTAGCAGATGTGAAGTAAAAAATTTCTTTTTTGTTTCCTTCGTGTTAGAAAGGCAGTTATAGGTCCTAAAAGGTATCTATCGAAATGTTAGCCATTTTCACTCCGGCAAGCTATTCTTTCCGTATTTATTGCATTGTAAACATATTTATTTTTTTATTTTTTTATTTTTATTCAGTAAAGTGAGGTATAGACAGTCCCTAGTGAAAGGCATTACACCACCGCTATACTGTGCTAACTTGGCACCTCAGCATCTGATCAGATGACACTTCTCAGAGTTGTAGTACAGTACATAAGTAGGATATTTATGTCTTGGTGCGAAATTTAGTTTCAGTGTCTTTTCCTGATGTATTCCAAAGATCACAGACAGAGAGAGTAACTTATCATAACTTATCACTCGGTATAAAACAAGTGGGCCTGCTTCTGGTAAAGTAATATAGGAACGACCGCTTTTTTCATCTATTTTTTTCGGAAACAATCAACTAACTTAATACCCTTGAAATTGTGTCTTTAGGGGACCACAATCCGGGGACATGAGCACGCCTGAAGGCCGATCCAAGGCCTACCGCTCTACATCTCCGGTAGCGGTTACAACCGCCGAATCCCCCTATCGGTACAGTACATCACACTAAACACTAGCTAACAATACCAGCGCTCTACTGATATTCCAACAGCATGCAATACAGCATCGTCACCGAACGGGTCTCGTAAACATGATTCTCCAGAAGCCTTTACAAACATTATCCCAGCTACAACCACTTCTCTCCCAAGGCATCATCCCTTCTCCGTGAACTCCCAGAGGCTATAATACGCGCTACCATACTACCCTCAACACGTCATGAGCGATGGCAACTTCTGGTAGCAGTCCATTTACGAACCCATAAGACGACAAACGGTGAGAAAGAGCCCGAAACCTGAACCAGGCAAAAATGCGACGGAGAGCTAGGGAAGGGGAGGGGAATACAAGAAATAACGGGAAAACTGCTAGCAGAGCTTGAACCGCGGAGGACGGGATCACATGGGGTTCCGTCCAGGAGACTGTCTTTACAAAGTTGACTCGGTTAGTGAATTTCCCAGCGCTTCTTTAGTCCTAGTTAGGACTAAGGTGATGGACCCCATCGTTTTCCGCATTCTCTCATTTTTTGCTGGTATTCTTCCAGCTTCTCTTTGTTAGTTCTTAATTAGACCTCACAACCATCATTGTCTAACGAGAACCCATTTATCATTACAACAAAAAAAAAAATGAAAAATGAAAGAAAAAAAATGAAATAGCGAGTAACTTAACACCAAGAGGACAGACAGACAGCTATTTATTTATTATACTTATTTATTTATGAAAAACCCGGACTGGTTTCCCCATATTATACTCCTCTCCCTACATACCATTAAAACTCAAAGCAATGGGCACAGCAATTCTACGGGCTGGGCAGTGGCACTCCTTTGCGAGTGATATTACATGATACAACGAAAGGGTGAGTTTTATTGAGCCTCACTTACGTACCATACAAGCGACTATCAGGTATACGATTTGGCTCAACCGGGCTGGCTACAAGTTCCGGTTAATAATGACAAATGCTGCGCTCAGCTTCTCCTTGGACCTAGAAACACGCAAGGGAACTCGAAATTTTAGCTAGTGGTCAATTACGGCCACAGAGCTCCTTAGGGGAGGACAGCGGAGATTATTGTTTTAAAATTAATTGAGAACTTTAATTAGTAAGTTACATGATTCAGCCAATAGACAAACTCGAACAGGTTTTATAAAACTCTGTTTTATTATTATTACTTGTAATAATTATAACGTCGGCCTTGTGGTATATGAGTGGAGAAGAGAAGAAAAGAAAAGAAAACAAGAAAAAAAGAAGTATACGGTCGTGCGAGGAAAGAAGGTCGTTTTCCCCCTTCCTTTTTGTTTGTTTTCGAGTAATAAAAAAAATTAATAACTGTTTTCGGTTAGACTTGATTTCCGAGAATGGTCGATATATAGTATTAAAGCTGGGCTGTTAGATTTCATAATGGTTAGTATGATATAGCACAGACCATTACCGGAGAGGGGAAAAAAAAGGGAAAAAAAAGCGGAAACGGTACAAATTAAAAAGTCCAACCAATCTCCCACCACTCAACCAATCACATTAAGATCCATATCGCTATTTCCATCCTTAGCCCTTTCATCGTCCGCTTCCCATCCAGCCTACTCGCCCAAAATCAAGCTAGCCATCAACCTAGCATTCGCAACCCTCTCGACAACCGGAACCGCATTCCTCAAAGCGGCGGATTTGCAAAAGTACATGAGCGAGTCGAAGTGTGGCTCCGACTGCTCATTCGTCATATTCATGATGATCTGTAAAATGGTGCTGGAGATGGCTTTGGTGACCTGGAGTAAGGCCTGGCCTTGAGTCTGCATGTCGGCCTCGTCCTGTTCCGTAACCATCATTCTGAGTTCTGGCCTGGGATTGCTGGTCTTGTCGCCCATGTAGAAGGCGTAGAGGCTCGGGCCGTAGACTTGCTGGTAGTCTTCGAACTTTTTGAGGATGGCGTCTTCCTTTGCTACCATTTCCCGGAGTATCTTGAGCTTTTTCTCTAGGACTGCAGGGTCGGGCAGGCCGCGGATATAGGCCGCTTGCGGGACCTGTGCTCTATTTTGTGGTCCAGTGGGCGCTCCAGTGTGTGTGGAAGGCTTTGGTGATGCGGAGGCCCTACCGACGGGCTGGTGCTGTTGCGATCCTGGGCCTGGATTCACGGGAAAATAGCCATAGTGTGGGTAACTAGTGTTTCTCCTCATGGGCGCAGAGGAGCTTGATCCTGCACTGGCTGAATTGTTTCCAAGGCCCGGATCAACCGACCCTCTAGCACTGGTGCGTGAACTGCCGACCTGAGTCTCTGACGGTGGCATCATAAGTCGAGCTTTTTTGGTAACGGGTTTGCTCACTGAGCTATTAGTGCCACACTCCTTTCTCTGCCTCTTCTCACTGGTAACGGGGGCCGGAACAGAACTCTCTTTACCGGATTGGGCTGCCACTGGAGTTACAGCTTGCCTTGGATTAATCCCGAGTCTACCAGAAACTTGAGCCTGGTTGTTGGCAGCACTTACCGGAACATGCTGCCCCGATGGAAGTGTGCAAGGGTCATATTGGGGAGTCATAGGTATAGTATGACCATGCCAGTTGCGTCGAAGGCGCTTTTGTATGTGCAGGAGGTTGTGGCGTGACGGGTCGGTAATCAAATACTATAACCTTATCTTGCAATAGCATTCTTTAGACCTCCCTCCGGTATGATTGGAAATATCGGCCACAGGTGACGGGAGCTAGGGCTTATAAGAACCCTACAGATAAAAAAATATCCGCTTCATCGCCCCCGCACGTCGTCAAAACTGCCAAAACGCCACCTACAGTGCTCTTGTATAACTAGCAAATTTGCATGTAATGCTAGCCGGCCCGCTCCGTATCAAATCTATCAGTGGAACGCTCGACTAACAACGACCGACCAAATATCCCGGTGATGCATCATCAACTATCACTCGTCTAAGATGAGATGAGGGGGCCATTTTGGAAATATTCGATGTGGAGGTAATCATCGATGGAGAGGGCTTTACGCAGCGGAGTGGAACGGCTTAAGTGGAGACACAAAGTTTGCATTAAGCGGAGATGAAGATCGTGATAGATTGTGATAAGTTGATGAAAAGGAAAGACTTGAGGAAAGTTATGAACAGGAAGAAAGGAGTGAAGAGAGAAAAGACAGGAAGGAAAGGAAAGACAGGGATGTGAAACTTTTCATAGCTTGCGCGTCACTTCGTGAATGCATACGCGCACCACTGCGGCCTTAGAGTATAGGCATCTCTCACTCCAAGTCCGGCCATCAAACCGCTATTTCCAACAGGCCATTCAGGAAGAAAAGGTTCCCGGGGGAGGTCATGGTCACGGGTGAGCTGGGGACATTTGATAAGCGCTCTCTGTTATCATTAAATTTCAGGGGGTACGAAGCTAGCATACGTAAAAGATATCAAACTCTGGAATCCGGAAGTTTTGATTACCTGTACGATACCCATTTCTCTTTCCCATCCTAAATTATTTCTCGGCTAGGCTTCTAAAAGTGTATCTAGGTGGGCAGATCAACAAAATCCATAGCGATATTCAGTCGTGGTTCCCTCCAGAGACCCCATGCATCCACCCGTTATTACTAGCATTGCATCTGGCAGCCAGCGCGCGACCATCCACACCTAGTACCCTCTGCCGCCTTGTATTGGCTCGCTTCCGAGGTCAGCCGAGCGATCTGCCGGTAATAGATACCTCGCTTTTACCGGTCAAATTAGCTTTATTAAACTCCCCCGTGCCTTATTCTTATTCTACAAACTCCCATGCAGCAAAGTGTAGAACTGCACGAGGACGTTTATTTTTATCCCTGAACAAGGAAATAGCCAGGACAACAGTTTTCTGTATTTCGACCTTCTAATTAATCCATCCAGAACTACGAACACTATCTATTTATCTCTTCCAGCGATCTTGTTGAGGAAACCTTCAAGTACAGACCTCTTCAACCCCTGAGATTCGTCCACACCGTCAATCAACCCCTTAACCATTGCGATACTCTCCGATTCGTAACGCCTATAATGATCTTCAAGCTTTAACTCAAGATAGAGGTCCTTGACCTTCTTCTCCGCAGCCGCATTCTTCTGACCATAGTTGTCCTCCAAAAGTTTTCTCTGTTCAGGTGTCACAATTTCGAGCGCTTTGTTTACCAACCACCCGCACTTGTTGTCCAGGATGTCGGTACCAATCTTACCAATGTGGTCGGGATTCCCGTAACAGTCGAGAAAATCATCCTGAACCTGGAAGTATTCACCGAGGGGAATAAGAACATCGCGAGCACGAGTTAGGTTGTCCGGCGTGGCAATTCCAGCCTGATGCATGGCAAGAGCAACTGGAAGATAAAAGGAGTAGAAAGCAGTCTTGTAGCGAACGATGAAGTAGTATTTGTCGTAGTTAAAGCGACTCAAGTCAATACTATCTTCGGGGGATGTGAGAAGGTCTACAAGCTGACCAAGTTCGGTTTTCCAGGTGACCTAAGAAGTCTTAGCATTACCAAGAATCAAAAAGGCAGGGATGGTTGTTCACATCATGGAAAAGCTCGACAAGGTCGATGTAGTAATCGGTTCCTTTAAAGTATTTCTTCAAAAGAACGTAGATGGACGATTCAAGGAGGAACGAGTCATTGATAGCAATGTTCCCAACGCCTTCCTAAAAGTCCATGTGAGACCTTGACCTGAGGGGTTATAATAAACGCTAGGCCATTACCATCAGGTACCAGCAGGGAGAGCCCCGGCGTGTCTTGGAACTGTCCATGATGTCATCGGCGACGAGGAACATTGCTTGAAGCTATATTGAAAACTGGTTATTGCAAATGTCAAGCTGGAACCGGAACAGACAACCAACCAGTTCAGTACACCATCCGAGAATTGCACTAAGTTTGTATTCTGCGAGGCTAAGGGTCTCTTTGCCAGTAAGAAGACGGTAAGTTTCCGGAACAGTCATTCCACGATTGTACTTTCCACCAAGGGTATTGTGGAGAAAGTTCTTCAGCAAACATAAAATTAGCAATTCAAGTCATTCAATTGATCAGCAGCAAAACCGATGAGATTGAAAGATGGATTGAACGAGGCGTGAAAAAAAAGGGGGGGGAGGGATAACAAACCCTCTCGATCCATTGAACGACATTCTCAGAAATCTGAGTCTTCTTAACCTCGGCAATCAATTCAGGGACAATGACATTAGTGAAGACTTCTTCGAATTGTGCACGTGTTGTAGCCATGGTTGTATCGAGTCTAAAGATTCCAAGGGGGAAAGTGTTGAAAGGGGGATAGAGGCCGTGGAGGTAGTAAACACTATGGCAACCGGCGAAAGGGAATTGATTGTCTTCGGGTGGATGTTTACCAACTATTTCGTCGATGGAATAGTAGAATTTGGAGGGAACTTTATAGCTTTTATGTGAACAGGGTAGAAGGAAACGAAAGCGAAGGAGGTCGGAAAGAAAGGGGGCGGAAGTAGGGTGGTATGGAGGTAAGGAGGGAAGGGGAGAAGCAGCAGCAGCAGCAGCAGTAGTAGTGGCAGATAGAGTGTTCCACCGGTTTTTGTGGCGGAGAAGTAGGGGGAGCAGGGAGAAGGGTACGAGTAGGGTGGTGGACTCGGTGGAGCGGGGGCCAACAGTACCGGTGCTTGGACTGGTGAAAGAACCATTGGCAAAAATGCGCAGACGGTGACTGGTGCTACCGGTACCACTATCTTGATTGAAATGGCTATTCGCATCCCTGCGTACTCCGCGATGTTGTGGATTCCCCTGTGCTTGCACGAACTGACGGAGCAGCACCATGAGCCTGGGAGCCAGCCGGCTGCCGGGGTCAGGGGGAAAAGGGGAAACACTGGCGTTAAATCTCGGGAAATCCAACTGTCCCTGAGCTCTGCAATCTCCGAATTCATAGACAAGAGCTCTTAAGAAGGATTAGCCTTTCCTAACACAGTATAGGATCGGCCCTCAAGACTTTTTGGATCTCATTAACTGGTATTCGCAATTTCGTTAATTTGTCAAACTAAACCTATCCTGGGCTGATGGGCTGATCCCCCGCTGATGATCCGATAGTGGATTTCACAAGGTTCTGCCGGCACCGTACGAGTAAATTTACCGGTACGATACGCGCCAACGTTGGCGGGGGCACGTGATAAGGTGGGCGCTACTATACCAGTAACAAACTCACCAACAAACACTCTGACGATCTCATACTCTTTCTCCACCACAACCCAACCTCACTCTTGACAAGAATCATTGAGAGGAATTCAGGAAAAGTGTCCACTTCCGCTATCCCAACCCTCTTACCCGTATTCTGCCAGCGTTCATCACCTACCACTGCAGGGCCAGCACATAGCGAATCACATCATATCAAACGAGGAGTCTGGAGCTGGGGCCAGGTTGCGGCAGCACATAAAAAAAAGAGGGAGGAAAAAAAGGCTTGAGTGTCACCATCCCAGGGAAATACAGTAGGTGAGCAAACTGATATCATACTCTATCTTATTTTGTGTGGAACTCTGTGTCATAACATTGTCATGCAAACGAGAAATCATCAGAACACTCGCACCTTCTTGTTCTCGGCACTTCTTCTCCACCCCGCAATTGATTCTGACAGGTCCCTGCAGGAACGGGCTTGCATATCGATAAGCCCAGCTCCAAACACCCCCGCCCCGCAGCACAACCCCCGTCGCTCATTTGCTGCCTTGTTTGCCAAACTGAATACGCATCAGTCAATCAGCAATCCTTACGCCAACCGTTCTCATCTCCGATTGCTACACCCGAAGTCTAGTCTACCATGGCAACAGAAGTTCCGGATCCACACCAACTACACGCAGCTCTGCAGACGGCAGTACTAAAATGTTCCGAACGATGTCTCTACCAGGCAGCCAAATGGTGAGCCGTATCCAATCTAGCCTATACTTCCCCAGCTCTCACTAACGCCCAAGTTCAGGGCAGCAGAGGCCTTAACGTCTATGCCACCTCTTGTTCCACAAAATGATACGCCCCTCCCTCAAACCTACCTTCATCCTACCTCCTCCTATGAGAACGAAGCTATATTGCAAGCAGGCGAGCTCCCAACATACTTATTATCGAAATCCTACTTTGATGTTCACGAATATGACCGTTCCTCGGCAGTTTTGGCGAACTGCAGGTCGTCCAAGTCACGCTTCTTGCACCTTTACGCACAATACATTGCCGGTGAGAAGCGCCGCGATGAGGAGAGTGAAATGATATTGGGGCCTCTGGATACCGCGGCTACACAAAATCGTGAAGTGCAGAGTATCCTGTCAAGTCTAGAATCGATATTCACGGAGAAGGGGGATGATATCAACGAGGACGATTCCTGGCTATTATACCTCTATGGAATCGTATTGTTGAAGCAAAAGAACGAGGACGAAGCTCGGGCATCATTTATCAAGAGCGTGAATTTATACCCATACAACTGGTCAGCCTGGCTAGAGTTGGGCTCAACACTAGGAAACCTCGGGGATGTTCGTGCTGATCATCCCACTCTCAAAAAGTTTATATATCTAACAAAAGAAACAGCTGAATAATATTCTCCAATCCCTCCCAAATAACATAATGACAAACATCTTTGTCCTCTACTCGAACCAAGAACTATACCAAACCTCCGACCCAGTACACGCACAACTAGCTGACCTTCAAACCATCTTTCCTACCTCCGCCTTCCTGAAAACCCAACGTGCACTCCTCTACTACCATGCCCGGGAATTCGACGAGGCAGAGGCAATCTTCGACTCGATCGTGAAAGCAGATCCGCACCGCCTCGACTGTCTGGATCACTACTCCAACATCCTATATGTAATGGAACGAAGGCCAAAACTTGGCTTCATAGCTCAACTCGCGAGCGCAACTGATAAATTCCGGCCGGAAACCTGCTGTGTAGTAGGCAATTACTACTCTCTCAAGAGCGAGCACGAAAAGGCCGTGATGTACTTCCGTCGCGCACTAACCCTCGACCGGGGCTTCCTCAGCGCATGGACATTGATGGGACACGAGTATGTTGAAATGAAGAATACACACGCTGCTATAGAGGCATATCGCCGCGCCGTCGGTACCTTTCCCCCCCCCTTCTCATCCCCCCAAGTAAGGCCTACCTAACCCAAGCATAAAAGACGTAAACCGCAAAGACTACCGCGCCTGGTACGGCCTCGGCCTCTCCTACGAAGTTCTAGAAATGCACTACTACGCCCTCTTCTACTTCCAACGCGCCGCCAGTCTCCGCCCCTACGATCCGCAGATGTGGCAAGCAATGGGCAGCTGCTTCGACCGAATGAACCGTCCCAGTGAAGCCATAAAAGCCTACAAACGCGCCCTCATATCCCCGACAAACACATCGCCGGACACGGCAGTTCTCTTGCAGATTGGGCTCATGTTTGAAAAACTGAATAATCAGAAGGAGGCCGCCAGGTGGATGGAGATGTGCCTCAAAGAGGAGGATGAGAATTCCGGTGTTACGCAGGCGACGAGTAAAGCTAGGATGTGGCTGGCCAGATGGGAGTTTGTCAATCAGAATTGGACCAAGGCGGCCGAGTATGCTAATGAGCTCTGTCAGGACGGGCAGGAGATTGAGGAGGCGAAGGCTCTCGTGAGGGATTTGAGGAGTCGGATGGAGGTTGGGAAGATGTAGTAGCAGTAGCAGCAGTAGGGGTGCCTTCTTCGCTAGAATAGAGAGGATGTATGATAGATGTCGGTAGTTTGGCTACTATACTATAGTCGGGAAAAGTTGCTAACAGAGCACTAATTGTGTGGACAAATTATATTTTTACCCAGTATATCCATGTATCTATCGAAGCTCAACCCTCACACCATGGCCTCCGCCCTCATATCCATCCTCATCATCCTCATCATCTTCGTCACTATCGTCATCATCATCCTCGCCCTCATCCTCGTCCTCATCCTCATCATCCTCATCTTCATCATCCTCGTCCTCAGAACTCCCACTATTCTCCCCCTCCGCTCCCTCCCCTCTCCCAACCCTCCTACTGAACTCATCTTGCACCACCTCCCCATCCCCCTCTTCTTCACCTCCCTCCTCACTATCACCACCCCTCCCCACCCCCCTAACCCTCTCCAAAAACTCCCTCCGTCTCCGAATCCTCCTCAGCCTCCCCTCCTCTTCTCCCTCCCCCCCACCACCACCGGCGGTATAAACCTTCTCACCAACAACCCCAGCGCAAAACACAACCCGTGCCTCCGCCACCCCGAGCACCGAGCCGTCCTCGGAAATTAATAGTTCGCTACCGACTGCGCGGCGGTAAGTGCCAGAGTAAATTTTATTAGAGAAGGACAAGAGGGGGTTTGGAGAATCTAGGGAGAGGAGTTGGAATGGGGTGGTAGTGGTAGTGGGGGGATTGGAGGGGGGGGAGGGGGGGAGGTTGGGAGTGTTTGTGTGTGGGTTGCTAGAGGGGTGGGTTTGTGCGGGTGGATTTGGCGGGAGGTGGAGGGGGAGGTAGATTGTTTCGTAGTCGGAATCGGAGTCGGAGTCGGAGTCCCGAGTGGGGGGAGTGGACATTGTGTTGGGTTTGGTTTGTGTTCGGCGCGGTGCGGTGCTTGGTGTTTTGGTTGGGGATGGATGGATATAAGGGGGAAAGGAAGGAGGAAGAAAGGAAAAAAGGAAAGGAAGGAAGGAAAGAGGACATGAGAGAAAAGAAAGTTGGGAAGAAAGCTGGGAAGAAAGTTCGCTGAGGCGCGGATGCAGCGTGCCAGCCAGCCGATAGGCGGATCTCTCAAACTTTAAAATTTCCCCGGAAAATTGTTCCTCCGACAGTCTCCCAGTCCTACCATGCCCGCCACAATTTGGCACAGCAATCCACACAGACCTACCGGAGCACGTCGCGCTCGAGTAAAGCTCCAGCGAAATGAAAGAATAAAATGAAAAAAAAATGGAAAGTGGAAATGGAAAAGAGGAAAAGAGGAAAAGAGGAAAAGAGGAAAAGAGAAAATTCCAATAATATTCCCAATCCTGTGCCTTAAGAAAAAAAAGAATGAGAAAATAAAAAAAGGAAAGAAATGCCGTTATCATAATATCATACCAAACGCCATAGGGACCCCAACTAGCTAAGCTAACCTACGTTATGCTACAAGGTCCACTCACTTTTCCCCCTCTTCCGTCCACTCCATCCACCTAACAAGATAGCAGGCTATCGATGTACACAGGACTATTTCCCCCTCAATCACTAGCCAACAAGCAAACAAGTAAATAAAAGCACTTTTGGTGTGATAAAAGGAAAGGAAGAGGATAGGAAAGAGCAAGTAATAAAAGATATTATAAGGCCCAACTTCGGTTTAAGAAAAATAAAGACTAAAATCAGGACAAGCAAGCAAGGGGGGGAAGGAAGGATGGAAGAGGAAAGGGTAAAAACAAACCAAGTTAAAAGTCATACAGTATCAACGAACGGAAAAAATGATAATGTAAAAGGAGAAGAAAAAGAATAATTTTTGGCCAACCCAGGGATAAAACAATGTATACCAGAGAGGGAATAGAGCAGAACGGAAAGTCCCTCCTTCCCTCCCTATAATCCCGGTAGACCCCCGCCCTGTAAACTCTCGATTTGCATCCTCATAACGATATCGAATAGCATACGATCCCTAGCTTCAGTACTCGGGATGGTGTAATCACTCTCCCCTTCCTCCTCCCGTTCCGTTTGTTCCGCAACTTCGGTCTCCGCTCCATCTGTTGCCGCTTCCTGACGCTGGCTATCTATATCTGATGTTTGTGTCCACAAAGGATTCTCCTGACCGAGGCGAAAGCCCGGGTTTCTCGCGAGCGCGGTGTCCCTGCGACGGCCGGTGTGCCCTACAGGGGAGGTAAGGTTAGTGAATACAGGTGGGTACTCGTAATTATCTGCCTCGTCGTCAGATAGGTCCGGGAGTCTCCCTTCTGCTCTGGAACGCCGGAAACGCTGGTTCATGAGAGTTCTTGGCTCCCTCCTTCCGGAATGACCTCGCGGGGAGGGAGATGTTGGCTGGGTTACTGGAATAGCTGGCACAGGCCTAGCGCCTCTAGAAGAGCCAGTGGCGCCTGAAGAATTCTGCAGTGTCTCTAGAGCTTCCTCTTCTACCTGAACATGCGGACGCAAGGCTATAAGCAAACGCTATATATCCCAACCACAGAGGAGGAAACAAAAATAAAATATTAAAAAGGTAAAAAAACCCAAGCTATCGAAAAACAGAGCAGAGACTTACGCGTCTCAACTCCCTACGAGTGTTCCTCAGTAATTGGAATTCGGAAGCTAAGAGGTCAATACTAGTTTGCATAGCTCTCAACCGAGATTCGCTATTTCCTAAAGCTGAGGCGATACGGGCCTCCCCTTCCGCAGCCGTCCTATCCGGATTCTCGGGATTATTCCCTTCATCCGCCGATGATAGCACGAAATCCTGCAATTCCCCGATCCTCCTAATCTGATCCACCAGGCTGGCAAACGTAGTCTGATCCCTAGCAATCGCAGCAGCAGACATCGAAGCTGCCGAAGCACTGGCAGTTGAAGCGGAGGAGCCAGCTGGAGGAGCAGAGGCTGTGGAAGCGCCGCCAGCACCACTGCCACTACTCCCACCAGTGCCCCGAGAACCACCTATCGCGGAAGACCCCATAGTGCTGAGAATGCGAGCTCTCCCAGCTGGTGTATGATCGAACAAATTTCCAAGGCCCGAATAATTCCAATTGGCTGGTGGTGGAGGTGGTGGAGGAGGAGGCAAGGGAGCGGGAACAAAAAGAAAATCGCCAGTCCTGCTTCGGTCATTACCGTTATTATACTCGGCAGCTACCGTCCTTCGCCTAAGTCTCAATATTCCGTTCAGCTGTCTCTCGCTGTCGTCACCGGGCGCGGTCTCCCTCAAAAACTCTCCCAAAGTAAGTAATCCGAGACCATCCCCTATGTCCGGCCATGAGCGGTTGTCTGTGCTGCTGTTGCTGCTGTTGCTGCTGTTGTTGCTGCTGTTGTTACTGTTTGACCGTTGCTGTGTCGTAGGGACATTTAGGAGAGACGCCGATGAAGCTGACGAAGAGGTAGAACTTGAAGAAGACGAGAACAACGGTTCCTGAGACGCTGCCGTAGAGCCCAAGTTAGGATTATGCTGGGCATTAGTCCTGCTAGACGCGGAATTTGCATCTAGTCCTTTGGGGGGACTTGACCATACTAGGGGGTCCGGAAAAAGAAAGAAATTCGGGTCAGCAGTGTAGTTTGAAATACTTAACAGGACCGAGGAGGGAGGGGTCAGGCGAGGCCCGCCGGCGAGAAACACTTACGGGGAATACCCATAGCCTTTGTATCTTGAGTGAATATTGCTTTGAGAAAGAGAAAGTGTATTAGAAAAAAGTGTGGGCTGTTAAGAAGCCGACACGGAGATGTGTTCCAGGAGGTGACTTTTTTTCAGTCGTTCGATGGAAAGAATGCTGCGTTGAGAGAGAGTTGGTGTTTTGTCTTGGTAGTCCGGGGTGGCCTCGAAAGGTGGGAGAGAGCGGGCCAATTCTCTACCTAATACACAAGCCGCATAGCATAAATTACGGAAAAGCACAACCAGATGTGCGGTTGAGGTAAGAGAGAAGAGAGAAGAGAGAAACGTGAGACCCAGGAGGAGCTCATACCATCTTACAAACACTCCTTGTCCTACTCGGTCCAATACTCTATATGTACCGTACTGTATGTTTCCAATCCATCTCCAGCATCATTAAAACAGCCTCCGCATCTCACAAAATCATTTACTCATAATAAAATCGCTAAGCCCTATTAACCCGATTCGTACTGGAACTAAAACTACTAAAAAGAAAATTAAAAGCGCACTAGAAACCTATAATTACTTCTAATATCGGTATGTTCTAAAAGTTACAATCCTCATCTCATAATATTATTATGTCATACGTAAATCACTTTTGAATTCGGCATAATAATATGCACTACTACACATATAAGTAGGCGACACTTGACCATAATGACAAAGGCTCCATAACCCATCATACCGCAGTCCCACCTGCAGCAATCTATGAACCCTCAGACCCTGGGTATTGTTTGAAATAGGAGTAAGAAACGCCCTACGCCTAATCTAGAAGAAAAAAGCACGAGTATAAAAGAAGAAAACAGGACAAAGCCGTAGTTTTCCATCTCACCCAATAATAATTCAAAATGCAAACATGAAAATCTAACTTAATGGTCTTCGATGGCTTGCGACTGGACAGAGTGGACCCCAGTCAATGGTCTTCCACCAACCTGACTGAAGCTTGACCCTCGCCGACGCAAGGCACGTAATTGTGCATCTCGAGCTTCTTTCTCTTGAAGCGACTCACTAGGTAGGAGAATCTTTGAGGGAATTAGTGGATGGAGCGAGGTAAGGTGCAGGACTAAAAACGTACCGCGCGGTCAAGCTCATAGGGAAGACCTCTGTGCCTTCCACGGAGTTGCATCGCAATGATAACCAATTTCCCAATAACACCAAATTGGGCGGAGAAGGATGCGTTGCTATTTGGATATCCCAAGCTTAAGCCAACAGTACCACTACCAACCAGTCAGATATCGAAATACCAAAACCTATCCCAAGGATACTCACTAAGCAGAAACCACCTCAAACAGAATGGCAAAAGTCGTGAACGCCTAGAACTTATCAGTATATGCACAACGACTACACAGGTTGGTAATACTCACATAATCCTTGGTGTCTTGGATACGGGACCCCTCAGATATTGTAATAATAAAGAGACCCAAAAAGATATACCACAAATCAAAAGACAGCTGCTTCCTCAAATGGGCTCCCACAAAAGATGCCTCTTTGCCGTTGTTGTCTTCGTCATCCGTATTGGCGTAGATACCGAGAGAGCTTTCCTCGTATACGTTGGTTCTTCGGACACTGATAGCAATTGGGAATACCGAAATATACATCATCACTGCGCCATGTGAGCAAATAAACAAATATGCAGAGAACTAGCAGCCACATACGCATATAATTGACTTGAACAGCGGGGTGCAGGTCAGCCAAGTTCACAACTGCTAAGCCAGCGGTCCTCGTAGAAGCGGCTTGGAAAATAGCACCCATTATCCTATGCCCGACCGGTATATTAATAACGTCGCCGGCATTCAGGTCCAGGACTATGAAGAGAATAATATCGGAAATATTGAGGACAATAAGGATCCAGAATAACATCCAAGTAGGCCCGCTCGGGAATAACAAAGTGAAGCAACGACGAGGATGATCCAAAAGGAAATTGAGCGATTCTTTATGCGAAGACTTTTGAGGGCAAAGTTTGAACATAATCCAAATAATCAATCTGAGCATGCAAGGAAAGGCTGTGTTTCCAATAATAATGAGGAAAGTCATGATAATGAGGACAAATGTGGCGGATCGGAAAGACACCATGGAATCAGGGGTGAGAGTAAACCCAAGGTCATTGAAAGCAGTCTGCGCAGAGTAAATAGCCCTTGTGGGCATTAGCATGAGGCCCTCGAACTGGGCTAACCCCAAAACCTACCACCATGTTGGATTAACGCCAACCGATCTCACATAATCCTTATAGACGTGGTCATACGTGGCCCAGATCCAGGGCGTAAAACAAACGACGCCGAATATATGGAAAAACAAATAGTAACCTATTGTATCTTAATACAAAGTTCACTGTATAAACTAAGGAGATTTGATACATACCAACTAAGACTTTTGCCAACAACTTCAAACTCCTATACTCAATCCCACCCAACTCATCACGCTCCTCATCAGATAAGTCCACGAACTGCGAGTTCCTCCCTAAAGTCGGAGTATATGACAAGTAAGGCATATTCGGGGGTTCTTTGGTCGTCTTCCTCGACAATCTCGAGAACGGGCTCGTGTTTCTCCGTTTTGGGTGCTGTCCTACAGTAAACGCCGAAGATATTACACGCTCAACAGTAGAAGCACGTGGCAAGAACTGCTCGAGAGGAGGCAATTTCCGCTGGCGAACATTGTTTGACCCACTGACTCCATTGCCCAAACTGAGTGTCCTTGAAGCAGGACTTCCGAGGTCACAATTCCGGTCTCCCTCACCTGCAGTTCTACTGCGATAGAGGGTGCCGACATCGTCCTCATCAACCTCTTGGGCCCGATGACCTGGCTCAAGTCAGCGGCGATCAATGATATTGTGATCAGCATGCGCAGAAACCTTTCTCGAACTCCCTCGGTCCGGGAATTCTGAGCGCTTTCCCACGACCATAATTTCTTTGCTTCTCGGCAAATGCGATATGGGGGCTAGCGAAAGCGTTCATGTTACCCGATCCATCCCTGAGTGGCGACGGGAGGTCTGCGAATTGGATTCCAGCAGTTTCGCAATTCGGTCGCTGAGTTTGAGGCCTATTCTATATAAGCTTCCTTCTAATATGGTGGCCACTTGTACTAGGGAAATAGGGCTAGCATACCCTTGGGCAGTGAACGAAGCAATACCGGAACTCTCACTTCCATGCGCACCATCCGAGCTACTCCTCCCCTGTAGAGTTTGAGATCTGACACTCTCCGGAGCGATATCAGAGTCCATGCTACGACGTTGGTCCCCTGCGTTCTGGCCGGGCCCAAAGCTCAATGATTGTTTGCTCAGATTAGATGGTGCCCCTGGCTCTGAGCATAAATGGGTGATTTTCCTTCCGCGAACTCCCATTTCTTCTCTCCCGGTTTCCAGATTATCATCGAAAGTTCCCTTAGAAAGTGCAGACCTCGCTCGCGACGGCTGCCGGGTCAAAGAGACTGTACGACAAAGTCTCAGCATCCATCAATCCAACAACAAAAATGTAGTGTCGGACGGTCTCCTACCGATATTCTTGAATCGCTTTTCAAACCAGTATAGACGCACAAAGACCACACAGGTATTTATAAATATTGGGGTTGTAAGCATCGGGAGAAAGTATACCACGAGCTGTTGGTAGAGTTTCAAAAGGTTGCCATCGACTCTGAAAAAAATTATTATTATCAGTATCATGTTGCAATGACCCGTGTGCACCAATGACCTCCCACACGAAACTCACGTATTCAGACCCGACTGTGTGGCCCCACCCGCCGCAAAGAACAATGCGTCAATGTACCGCATATTCTTGTAAGGATAAATTATGATTGAGCTGATGATGGCCATCCCAATGATGTATCCATCTATAGAAACGACGGTAATTAGCATAGGCCTGATCGTATTTCTCCGGGCCTTTGTCGTAAGATGGAGAGAGAAGAAGGAAAGGAAGCACGCACAATGTATAGTGATAAAGTTGAAATGGGGCTTGAATTGCCACTTCTCTGGTAATCCCATTGTAGCAGACTTTATTAGTTATTATTCCTGTGACGAGCTCCTAATCAAACAAAAGTTTAAGAGTCTCGGAACCCTGCGGTAATGCGACAGAAGGTTGCTACTGTGTAGTGTTGAAACAACAAAGTTGGCTATTTAACACCCACTTCGTCCGAAGCCTTCAAGCAACAAAATAGAGAGAACCTCCAGGTCGAAGCTGTCCCTACCCTTAACACAAAGGGATTTTCCGGAATGAGAGTTGAAGGGCTCAAGTATAAATGATTTTGGCACGATAAGTGCTCTTGACAAACGAAAGAATGGTGAGTGCCCCGCTGATCCTGGTACGACGTCAGACGACGAAGGAACGGGATATTATTGAGCAGCAGTGAAAATCGACATTGGGACGAAAAAATTGGACCTAGTCGGACTGCAATAAAGGAATTTAGCAGCCGTTAAGGAAGAATACGGATCGGAGGGTAGGTGAAGGTTTTTTTCTTCGAACGAAGGGAGGGACAAAGAGAGGGAGAGGGAGAGAGGAGGAAGATATTCAGGTCGGGCGTAATGGAAAGTCCTGAGACACTGGTTACGCCCAGCCAATCAACATCTGATAGTACAAGGGACAGGCATCCTCGAGCAAAGTCTTCGCTCACACCAAAGCGGCTTACCAGCCAAAATCTTTAAAAACTTGTGAGACCCTGATTAAGTGGTGGGCGATCGCTATATGCCTGTCCCTTGTCCGGCAGAGTTGGCTCGCTTGTCCAAGTTATTGAAGGCGGACCAGTCTGATTTTTATTTTATCTGTCCCCCGCCCGCAGCCCTCCATCCATGCATTTTTGTGTTCCGACGTAAGGTATCTCATTCATCTGTAGCGAGAAAGCCGCAACAGCTCTAAATCCTTCCGACAACAGGCAAGATCAACGGGCATGATCAAAGATTTTTCCTTGGGAATCGGAGCTTGCACCCAACTACAAGTCAGTACTCGAGCATTGCACAGCTACCGAACCAGCTTCCAGGCCACTTCTAAAAGCGTGAAACATCAAAAACCCACGCTTCGATATTTCTCCGTATCGCAAATGCTACGGCACTGGATTCTCTTTAAGGGTTTATTATAATTTTGCTTTTTGTACTAAACTTTTTGTGACCAATGGTTGAAACTCTTCCATATTCTTGATTCAACACGTCTACCAGCAGCCGTAGAATTACGTATTTTGAGCGGGGGTTTGAAGTTTTTAGCCATCAGTAAACATAACAGTAAACTGGATATTATTTGGTCACGAGATTTATTCCGGGAGGAAGCGTTCGTTCGTTGGAGAGCGGTACTGTACATATCGAAAGTGAACCAACAATGATTAACCAAAATAAATTACCGGAATGTTAGCCTGGATATAAGTGGCTTGGTGGCTTTGTAGCATACGTACTCGCACTGTGCTCCCCTTTGATTGTTCCAAGTTAGAGGCTTGGTACTAAGAGAACAGGCATGTAAAATTAGTAGCGGAATGAAGGAGAGAAAGCTACAGTAGCAAGAGCAGGAGAATCTGATTCCCATGGACCCACGTCCTGCTCCAGATCCATGTTGCAACGTGCTCCGTCCAAGTATTTTCATAAGCTACAGTACCATCACCGTACGGTAACGTGCCCTGCCATTCCCTTCCCTTGATTGCTGCACTCTGCCCGAGCCCAGGATTCTGTATGATACCGGTATCTGATTTCCAATTGAGTCCTCCTCCGCTGGCGAACGAGGAGATCCCAGTACCGTATTACAACATGCGAGGAAGCAGAATGTGGTACGGTAGTCAACCCACAGGCAGATATTGGACAGCTCAGCTCAGCTCGGCTCTCCCCTCCTCACTTTACTATATCCGAATACGATACCGATCCTCCACCCGTCAGCTACGAATTTATTGAATTGACCCCTCCCGGGCGTAAGAAAAAAAGAAAAAAAGAAAAAGAGTACTCGCACCATACAAGCATGTAAATCGAAAATTCATACGCTCTTATCACAACTCCCGAACCCTCAAAAGACAATGCCCGTTACCGGTGCTAGTATCACAGCATCAGCAGCATGAAAATTTCTTTTTCTTCTTCTCCCTTTTGTGCACTGCAGTGCTGCTGTGCCTGCAAAGTCTTCCTACCCCTGTATTAATGGATACCACTGATATATCATTGGGCTGTTGTCAATGAATCAAATAAGGAGCATATAAAATAATAAAAATTGGTTTTAGAGAGTTTACTAGCCTGATCACAATTATAGGTAAAAATATAGCAGAACTTCATCCAACACATGTGATCCTAAGAGAAGGCAGAAGCTATTAATATTGAATTAAAAATTTTTTCAATACCACCTGTCTAATTTTATAATAAAGACTTTAAATTATGAATAAAAGAACCAAAATTCAAAGTGATAGGTACTATTCATACTTGAAGTATTTGATTTACTAGACTTAAAAATGTCAAAACATGAGAAGATTAGCAGATTGATTTATAGTAATTGAAATCTAGCAAGAGGAGAATCAAATATAAGTAAAATATTATAAACAAGTCTAAAGTTACTCAAAGAAAGAGACTCCTAATAAGAATTATTGGAGTTGGTTAGGAATTATTCAATATACTTATAAACTCAAAACTTGGATTTGAATAAGAATATAAGTTGATTAAGGAATTTGGGCTTAAATAAGATAAGTATTTACAGAGCAATGCCTTAGACTGAATAATTAATTGAAAACATACATTATAATATTAATAGGTTTAATTCAAAGTAGAGAGATAAATACTCTAATACTATAAAAATTGATTAAATCAATTATCATGTAGTTGCATACTACTTTAAAGTAAATATATCACAACTTATGTAAATACAAATCAGTTTTAGGTATCAAAGAACATCTTTAATCTCTATAATATTTGCACTAAATACTTTGGAGGCTGATAGGATATTAAGCATGGGCTCTAAATTAATAAATTTTGCTATTCAAGAGTAGTTTACAAACTGGATATAGCATCTCTGAAATGCAGGTCTTAAGAAACTCAGTCAAAACATTTAATACTTAATTTCTGATAAGATTTTTCTTTCTCTTATATTTTGTTCATAAATAACTTAGAAGTGGTATAAATTTAAGATTAACTCTTGCTATAGTAGGCTATAAAAACTATAATAATAATATTATTATGGAACCCAACACCTTTGATAGTATTTTTTGTAAGTGTTTGAACAATGTCATAAGAGTCTACAGAGCTACTTTTATGATAAGATCTTACAATATTTCATGAAAATGGTCTTTACAATTTTTTTTATGATACTAGGAATTTTATTTATCAGTGGGTATTAAGTTCATTATTGTTGAGTTAGTTGAACTTGATTAAATTGCGAGGAGGATGAATGAAGGTGTTTACAGACATAACTGTACTGTACAGTACTACGCCGCGCCGGCACATTCTCAAATTTCCCCACTTCCCTTCTCCCTTCCTGTCTTGCCCAGATACCGTACCGGCAGCAGATAAGCTCTTTTTCTCTCGGTAATGCGATACCGGTAGGTTTAACAAATTAGGTTGAAGGTGGTAATGCCTGCTCCCACCCGCCAAGTCTGCGGATCTCTGATTCATTGGCCATCCACCCAGTCGCACCCAGCTTCTATCCTATCGGTATCCTATTCCACCCTATGGGGGAAGTGGTAACAATCACTTCCATCTCCCCCCACCACCACCACCCTAGATTCATGGCCTAGCAGGACCCAAGCCAGGGCCAAAACCACCCGGCCCTGGCACCACTGCTGCTACCCGTTCCTCTTCTCCTGCGGGACAAGAAAGAACCGAATCTCCGGTGTAACTACTCGAGTACCATATCATCATCACAGATTCAGACAGAAGCGAAACTTGATGTTGCATGAGTACCGGCACCGTACGGTAGGGCCAGCCAGCCCTGCAGCCGATTACGTTGTCTAGACTGTGCCCCGCCAGAGCCCATCCAAGAAAGCATGCAGATACGGCTCAAGTACCGGTACCGCACCATAATTTTTCCGTGGCTTGTTTTTTCTTCTTTTTTTTCCCTCTTCTCCCTCCCTCTTTCCTTCTGTCCTGGACCCTAGATCAGTGAACGAAAAAAGAAGAGAAAAGAAAAGAAACAGGAGTAGGAGCTCACAGCATTTTTTTCCCATAGTCGTTTTAGCCGATAATAACCTAGCTGTATGATATCACCCTAGCAATATTTGTAACACTCTGACTTTATTCTTCATACATGGCCTGGCCGCTGATTGGTCTGGTAACAAGTGCTGGTACGGTAGGCAAGCACCTTTTGTTGCGGTACCGGTATGATATCGGCAGTATTTTTTGTCGCTGCTGCGCACCGGTACTGTACGTACATTCCCTCACTCATTCTGATCCTTAAACTATTTACTGCATCGCAGAATATGCCGAGGGATTGAGATGGAGTGCAAAACTCACTCGAGTACCGGTACATACATGCTGCACAGCATAAAGTCTTACCACAATCACCTACTCATCCCCGCCAGTACATAAAGCTTGCTTACCCTTAATAAATAGTAATATTTTTTCTCCATTTTCGTTTTCCCCTCAAGCCAAACGGGTTTCCACCGCTGGGTGTCCCCAGAAAATGTTCGAGAACAAAACACAGAGTAAGGGAGACGGCAATGAGGGGAGAAACCTGGGGGAAAAGAGCAAAAACTAATGCAAAGGAAAACATAATATTATCAAAATATATGGTACAGTACGGCAGGTTATCTGTCGTATCGTATGACGATAGCACTGAAGCCTAGCGAGCTAGCCTGCGGCTGGGAGCATATGGGAGCACTCGATTTATGGTAAGCACTGCTACGCCATTTTTTCATCAATACATTAACCGATTCATCCTTGCAGTACTCTACTCATCCGTTCTGTAATCATTCAACAGGCAGGCGAATCTGTTCACTGTCCTTCATCAAGTGAGCCATTGACTTTGCCTTTTTTTCTTGCTTTCTTTTTCTTCCTCTCTCACCCAGCCTGCGCGTTATGCTGTGCAGCGACTGCATCTCTCAACAACTACAGCAGCGTGGCTACCACCAAAGCCAGACGCGATCAGGGCAGCACGCACCCGGGCGTTGACTCTCCCCCTCGCTAATAGTACCAGCATGCTAGGGCAACAAGAGCAACTCAGTTATAATTCAACTAGACCCAGAAAAACGGCAAGCAAGCATGTCCGATACACCCGCATGTCTAATCCAAAAAAACAATAAGAGGGGATAAAACCCCCATCCGTTTTCTTGTCTTTGCCACTGCGGAAGCCCGAGATTTCAGCTCGGTTTGGAATGATTTTATTCCGGGCATTTGCACTCGCTACCAGTAGCGACTGTAATATTGCGCGGGGTAGTGTACTCGAGTAGAGTACCGGTAGACTATGGTGTGTATTATGCATAAGCTTGGATTGGCGGCCGCTCCCGTACTAGATACGAATGAGATAGTTGAATGCCTACAATTCGTTATTCCTTCCATCCCATCGACCACGACATATAAATTAAGACCGTAATCAAACTTCCCTACCCTCAAAGATATACACACAGAGAGAGAGAGGAGATAGGACAAGAGCCTTGCATGCGGCGTTCAAATACGCTAGACTATACATGCATGAGCAAGATCCACAAAGAACCGAGATTATGATTATAATGTTCGATGTACCGTAGCGACGCTGTGACCTCTCTCTCTCGCTCCCTGGTCGGGAGGCGGCTGAGGGGGACCGAGATAAGTGACCAAACCGAATAATATGGATGACAGGTACCGGTACAGGGAGAACGGGGGATCGTCCCATGTGACAACAAATGAACCGTTAATCAGCTTACTCAAGCCCACCCAGGCGATAGCTTACTATATTACCCTACTCGCAATGTCGAAGCGTTTTTAAAGTGGACTGCTATTGCACACCACCAAAATTTGGCCCTTTTGCTTGGATATGGGTGGCATGTAGGGTAGTAGCGGTTGATTTTTAAAAACCCTCCGACACCACGGTCACCATCATGATACAAGTACCCCATCCCAAAGGGGCTCCTCTCGTTGCCTTACTTGCTTCCTTGCTTATGTGTTACTCTCGCATTGGGTATCTTGCGAAATGTTAGCTCAGGTTGGCACACGCTATCATCATTACCATCCGTATTGCACCATCCGGGGCGAAAGCAAGAGTATCATAGAAAATGAATAATAGCCTCTGTCAGAGTGGTTGAACTGTTCTGGATTTTGTTTCGAGTGATCGATGGTGACGAGAGAGCGGGATTGCCAAGACGGAAAATACCGACTGGGGGCGCCTACCGGGAGCCGGGGGTGATAAGTCGCCAGGGAAAAAAAAAAGTGCTACCGGCAGGGTATGATTGATGGAAGAGCCTCCACGACCGTGCTCAAAACCCCCCCACCCCCACCCCCACCCCCGGCACACCTATCCGGATATTTGGGCAACACAGATGAATTCGATATGCTCTCGAGCCCTGCGGGTTCGAATTCGACTTCCTGTGCAAAGCGCGGTTGCTACTGCTGGGACTCAGGTGCGATGTTTTGCGTCGGCGAGGAAGGTGGAGGCGAAGGAGAAGGGGAGGGGGAAGGGGAAGGGAAGAGGAGGGAGGGAGAGGAAGAGAAATGTTCCTATGATGCCGCGGCGGAAGGTTTCTACTACTCTTGACCAGACGGTTATACCGCAGTTGTCGACGGGGGAGTTGAGGTCTATTTACTCGCAGGAGGTTTGTTTGTTTGCTTGGCTTTAGCGCTCCATCCCATTGGCGGGATGGGGGGAGGTCGGAGAAGGATACTGTATTAACAAACTTGAGATAGTTATTTGTCTTCCGCTGCGACATAACCGCGGCTCAGATATCCTCCGCAATGACCTCCTACCCTACTCTCCGCGATGTGGGCGTGCTGACATCGGACGACATATCAAACCTCGCCCGTCAGATCCACACAAAGTACCGACTCTCCCGTAGCGAGAGCGAAGTCTTCAAGCACATCGAACAACTAATCGCTGACCTGAGATCCGGCGAGATACCCGGCCATCCGCTCGCCAGCGTGCACTTGATGTCGTGCCTGAAAGACATGGAGCGATTCGAGGTTGCGAACGAGTTTTGGAAGTGGCTGATTGACCAGGACGAGACGCACTGTGATGCTAGGGTCTACGGCGTTGCTATAGAGAACTACACATACCAGGGCGTGACGCAGGGTGAATTGGAGAAAATTTTTATGGAAGCCCTGGAGAGGTATTCTGAGACGGTGGATCCGAAGGTTGCGAAAGATACTGGGAAGGCTACGAGGCTTATGCTCCTGCAGGGGATTATCACGGCGAGGATTTTGCACGGTGATTGGAGAGGGGCGTACGAAGGGTTTGATATCTCTGTCAGGCTGTACCCGACTTTGACTCCCGCGAGAATATACGAGCTGTTCTTGTACGAGCGGCCAGTGAAGGAGGCGTATATCGTCTTCTTGATGGCTTGTCGGGCGGGGACTCCGCCGAGGCCGCCGACGCTTACGCCGTTGCTTAAAGAGATTTGGGCGAAGCATCGGGATGTGAAGGCTATGATCCGACTGGTATATGCATTCGTCGGAGCTGGAGGGAAGCCGTTCCCTCAGCACTTGAACTCTCTCATCTTTGCTATCCTTGGATCACTACCAAGTGACGTTTCCAAGAATAAAGGGGAAGAGTTCGATAAGATGTTTGGTGCAACGATGGCGTTGATCAGAGATTTGATATCCGCGTTTGGAAGATTGCAGGTTTTTCCGAGCGAGGGGACATTTAATACTATCATCTCACTGGGTGGGAAGTTGCAGAGGCTGGATCTAGTGCATGGCGGTATGAAGGAGCTACTTGCTGCCCACTTGGAGCCGAATATGGTTACGCACAGGACTATCGTTAATGCTTTTGGAGAAATTGGGGATAGGGGGCAATTTCAAGCCGGTTGGCGAGGTCTATGTGCTGCACGGAAGGAATTTAAAATGCCATGGGATATGAAGGACTTTATCGCCCTAATCAAGGTTTGACTCCTTCCTTTCTCCTCTTACTTGCGATGTATATGTGTTAACTGTGTCAAAGGGCGGCTTAAATCTCGGCATGCCAGACTACGTCCGTCGCGAGATAGAAGCTAACAAATTCGACATGTCGCAAGAAATGTACCACAAATCCATAGCTAGGATTTCTAAAATGCAATCGCAAATGCGCAATGCTTCCACCGCTTCTCCCCCCACTATATCTGCCGCAGACCCGTCACACCCACCAAAAACCCCTAAAACTACCACCCCTCAACCATCCCTCGTACCACCCCCCCTCTCTGACCCAACCAAATGCCTAAAAATTCGCTCAGAGGTGAATAACCTCTCCACCATCTTCTCATCCGGCAAAATATACGACTTTGCCTCCTCCCCTGTCTTCTCCACCACCGCTCTAGCCAACAATTCCCGCGGAAAGATCGTAGACATAGACTTTGCAACACCGGACATTATTCCCCCGTCAGAGCTCCAGTCCTTCTACGCGGCATTAACAAGCTCCGTGTCTAAAGTCTCCCCGGGCGAGGACGCGCTCACGCGGACGGCAACGGGGTACACTGTTAGGGAACTTCGCTTCGAGAACTGGAGATCTATCAATCGCTTGTTGTTTGAAGCCGAGTTATTCGAGAAGGAGATGATTGAGAGGAGGGTGAGAGGGATGGTTATGCGTGGGAAGATGGAAGGTGTTGTGGATGGGGAGGAGGGAGAGGGAGGAGGGGAGATGAAGAGAGTGTTTGAAGAGGAAGAGAAGGCCAAGAAGAGGATTGAAGATGTTAGGAGGGGGATCGATGGGGTTAGAAAGGCACAGGGAGAGGGAGAGGTGGGGTGGAGGAAGGAGGAATTGAGGGTTAGGGGGCTCTTGGGGAGGGATGTGAATATTGAGGGGGTAGAGGGGTGTAAATTGTAAATATTGGCGTAGAGGTGGGAGGAATGTCTGGATAGATGGTGTAAATACCTGAATTACATCGTTTGCCAGAGCTTGGGCTGTCTGCCTGGGTGTGATGGGGGTTGTATGTATGTATGATTACGAGCATGAAATATCACTCAGGTAATCAACTTCTTTCGGGCACACATCCCTATGTGGAGATTTATTTCTCCCTTTCAAAATTAATGTACTAAAATAAGGGGGGATTCTTTCAGTTTGAATCCCCAATGATTACGTGCGAGAAATGTACAGTACCTAGCAGGAGCACCACCCTTGCGCTGGCCACGGAAGATGGCTGACTTACCTTCCTGAATACCCAGCACCGCCATCATCATCAGCTCTCGCAAGCACTCTAACACTGCGTAAATACCCTCCAAGTGAACGAGCAAACCAGCAAGCAAGCAAACAACCCCAAAGGAAAACATGCCGCTGCAGAAACCTTGAAATCTGGTATGTACTTATGATACGAGCGAGTAGGAGAAGGAGGAGTAAAGGAATATTCCTGACCAACTATCAATGACGAAACTTTGGGTTGGTTGGTTGGTTAGCCTGGCGATTGGGACTTACTCGAGTTCGAGTAGGGTGAGGTATTCTGAGCTGTGGTGAGGTTGGATTATGGTGTGGTGTGATGTTGGAGTAGTCTTTCTAGTGGCCGGTGGGTCCTGTATGGGGCGGTTGGCTGGGGGATAGGTGAGTGGGTGAATGGATAGGTATATGAGCTAACGGCAAGTGTTTTATATGAGGCTCGCGGATTCTTAGAAGCACATTTACTGATACTTTTGTCTGCTCTTTAGAATTCTGGAATACTCTTGATTATCTATCTATTGGTTGGGTGCTACTGTCTTCGTGAAAGCGGTTTATTCATCATCCCATCATTACCATCCCCATCTTAGGCATACATTAGACTAGTGAATGTATCACTGTATTTGAATCGCTATTTCTGGGTCAGCTTTGGGTTCTTGGTTTGTATAAATAAGATAGGATCAGCCCACTACTCGATGAGAGATTTTCCAACCCCTGCTGGGGTAATATAAGATGAATCATTCTTGGAACCGGATAGGGTCCCCGCGGTACGGGAGGCTGTGGAGGAAGAAGAAGAGGAGGGGAAGAGGGGGAAATGTATTATGCGGAAGATGAGCTTTCATATTCCGATGAGGAAATAAAATCGTCCCTAAGCTTGAATGAGTTCGCCGAGTGATGGTTAGATGAAGTAGAAGTGTTAGGGGTATCACGAGAGTGGACCTAAGCGAGCTGATATCGGGTTGATGTTGAGGTGTCTGATATGGTTGATGGAAAGTGGAAAAGGGTTGAAGAGAGAAAAAAAGGGGGGGAAGGCGGCGATGCCTAGAGATAGGCTTATACACAAGTGGATAACACCGGAAGTCACAGAGTGTCACTCGGTACGGCAGTAATGGAGAGGGATGTTTTTCGGGGATGATGAAGCTTCGGGTTTGAAATTGGGTGCGGTGTAGTTTGATATATTAACTCGATCATCCTCTCGCCTGGGAGGGGCGTTTTGCTAGTGTGGCGGAAGGAAATGTACTATGCATAATAGATGATGGGGACTCGGGTTCGAATGTCTATTGAGTGCGGTGGGGTTTAGTAGATAAAGAAAGGAGGAGGGGGAGGACCGGGGATCGAGAAATTAGAATGGGGATGCCTAGAATACCTGTTCTTGAGGAAGTCCTGAGTGTTCCGGACTGAATTGCTTTATGAGGATCCCCTCCGTTCTCTGTGAAGGGGATGAATGAATGAAAAGGATGCGAAAGCGGATAGAGTAGAAACCGGGAGGTTTAATGTACTGTAATATTACAGAAATGATATATTTATGTTGATGGAATGTCTTGCTTGTTTTGTTAGACTAAAGGCAAACGAAGGAGTGGTGGGGGTGTAGAAGGGAAATACTTAGAGAGCTCGTCAGGGTAGAAGGATTAGGGAAATGGAGAGGCCGATATATTGGAGGAGGCCATTATAACAATGTTCTCCCCGTTTCAAGGGGAGGAAGTTTCTTTCTTGTTTGCTGTGGTGAAAGGGGAGGGAAGCGGGAAGGCGGAATGGAGAGACTTAAATAGGCTCTCTGGAGGTAGAGGGGAAGCAATGATTGTGTGTGTGGGATTTGACGGCGGGATGGCGCGAACTGAGGCCTACCGCACAGCTCACAACAGCTCTTGGTGTCAATGATAGCTTGGCATTAGGGTTAACCCTCACTGTAGAGTACCAGTTTTTAGTCATCTTCACTAGAGCTCATTTCTAGCAAAGGGGGCCTGCATCATTCAATCCTTGCTCACAGACTGCCTTGGAACGAGCGTCCTAACCTCTGCCTGTTTCCCCACAGCTTTGCTAAGTTCACTCTTTCGCTCACGCTTTCTTAATTATTCTGCTGTACCGGTATTAGAACCGATCAACTGAAGTCATGCAGACTGGGAGGGGTGGGCGCCTGCTGAAAAGCATATCCAATCTAGGGGCTTTCACGAAAACCACATTAATTGAGATGGCTAACTAGCCAGCGAGCGGCCACGCGACGGGAATTGGGAAAATCTCGGTGGGAATCCCTCGTGTTCAGATATCGATTTGGACTCGTTTTCAATACTAGCACGCATATCAGCAAGGGCAAGATTTGGTTTCACTCCCAGCCACCGCCATTTCATCTCACGTCGCTATCGATAAAAATGTGATAAAGATTGCGTTAATGCGATAGGAAAATTGTTCTGGAGGGCTGGATGGGCAAGCCACGGTTGGTGGGGTAGTCACTGCGCCACTCCCGAAATGTACCAAGAACACCAAAGACGCGCCAACGTCGCGCGTGCACCGCGTCCTTGGTCGCGATGATTCACGCGTTTTACCATTTAAATTTAATCCTTGGCACACACACCTCTCTCTTCATGCCCGCTTTGATCTTCATGTCTGCCCTTTCCTTCCCCCAACATCCCTCCCTCGCTCCCACCCTCCTTCGCTTCAACTTAAACACACCCACTTCCCCTCCCCTCTCGCCTCGTTGCCTCTCCACCATTTCATCACGCTACCTTCACATTCCATTCTCTGGGGAAAAGAAAGAAGATAAACTTTAAAGAGATCACGATTCTTTCTCTTGTTTTTGTTTGTTTACTCTTTCTTTCTGTTCGTTGTATAGTCTTTGGCCCTGTCGCTCTTTCTTTCTACGCTTTTCTCGGTTAGCGGTCTGTACTTACTGCACTTGCAATAATGGCACCTTCATCAACTCTTGTCTCAAGTCCTGGGCGACGTCACCACCTCTCACCTGTGACGAAAGGTCCTTTCTTCAGCAACATTCCTGGGAATTCTGCTCGTCGCAGTAAGTACTCTAATCACTTGTCTGAATGGAATGCTTTTTTCAATGGGAATTCTTTACCCCTCGGAGGAGTCACTCAGAATTCCCCGCCACGAATTTTAATTTTATATTCCTTGTGCCGCACCATAATTATCACCTGTGCTAATTGAAACAGCGACCCCCACTAAGCGCCCACTCTTCAACGATGAGAACGCAGACCCGAACCTATTCAAACGCGTTAAATCCGTCCTCTCCCCATCAAAGTCCATTGCGAATATCGACGAGATCCTAAAGCCCTCCTCAAAACCCGCGATCACCACCAATCAATCATCCAAGTCGCGTTTCATCTTGACCGATAAGCCCTTAGTTAACTCCCAGCCCAAGCGTGCCCTAGCAAACATCACGAATACCCACCAACGCGTGAGTAAGCCATCCCATAGATCTGCAAAACCACTCGTTGGGAGCTCGTTGAAAAAGGCATACATCCCTTCCCCCACGCGTCGCACACGCGCCGTGTCCCCACAAATCGGGAGCGGCCGCGGACAGCTGAAACGTGCGCGTTCCTCGACCCCTCCAGTTGTGTTCAGAGACGTACCCACTTCAGGTTCCAATGATGCACCTGCTGTCCCTTCGATGCAGCAACAACAGCCCATCCCCGACTCCTGGATATTCGACATCTATGAGGACTCTCCTCAAGAAGCGCTCCAAAACCTAGTAGAGTTCTCAACTCACACGCTTGACATTTCCGACAACGAGGAGACATCCGGCGAGTTGGACCTTGGGAAGGAAAATATCCCTCCGTCGAGACTAGCCGAAATCCTCTCCACTCCGCGCGAGAACCAAATGTCTGTTGATGCTCCGGTCAAATGCGTCCCGCAGCGACGAGCGCCGGGGATTGGCTCGGGAGGGTGGGCATCCAGCAAATGTAGGGAGCCGCTGAGAGAAATGAAGGAGGAGGAATTACTTCAACCTGGAAAGAAGACGACACACGATGAAGACGTGATTAAGAAAGTGATCAACAAAAAGGAGGAAACTCAAAGCGATAAAATAACGACTACCACGATGACGAAACTGCCCACGCTATCCAACGACTCATTCATTACCTTTTCCACTCCAGAGAAGATCAAGAGGAAGCCGCTGCTCCGCAAGACGCCTAGTCCTGGCTGGAAGATATGGGAAAGCGATCGTGATGACGATGACGATAATGATGATGCTGACGATAACAAGAACTTACCGCCGCTACCACCGCCCACCAAGGATGAGTTGGAAATTCCCCTGCTGGCGAGTACGTGTAGGAAACGGGCGCTGGAGGAATGACTGTCGCCCCCTCTACAAAAGCACCTTCCTTTCTCTCTTTATAGCTCGATTGCCTTGTTTATTTGTAATCTTTGTACTTTTTTTTTTTTGTGAGGGCATGTACTTGATATTTTCCCTTCTCGTCCGGGTAGTCCCGTTTCCGTCGGCAATCATCCTGGGCAAACTACCTACCTACCTACTCACCCAGCCAAGACGAAATGGAGTTAAAAGTTTTCCTTCCTTCCTATCTATAGTTTTGTATCTGCTCGGAGTATTGTAGCTGGCTGGCTGTCTAGGTCGGGGGGCGCTTTGGCGTGTCTGGGAGGTTAGCCTCTTGCTTTTGTCATTTTTGTATGTTTGGTCGGTCTTCTTTGCAAGCGTTTTTTTTGTTCTGTTTCTCTTTTCCAGTTTCCTTGTAAGACATATGGTATGTGTTTATGGACTTGATGGGTTACGTGATGGGAATTGAACTAGTGTGTTGAATATTGATATCTATCATGCTGTATGCAAGGAGTGCATTATGAGTGACACTATTAGCAGCAGCAAGACTTCTGTGCTGGTGGTGTTACACGGGTTAGTCTGCTACCGGTAGCCGATCTAATAAGTGTGGTGTTGTGGAACGTATGCGGGTTTAAGTTCTTCATCACCTCACGGGAGACTTAGTGGAAACTGCACTTACCAACCTCCGCTTCTCATCAAATTGCCCTCTGGGCTCGACCTCTAATAATAAACGAAATATACCTCAACAAGTCTACAATGGTTGATCTTAGTTTGAAAGCCCCAGCACCACGTCAAGGTGTCAACCACGCTGGGGTCCCACGAGCCATCCGCTGGTTAGCCAACCCACGTTGGACGGATGATAGTCGAACCATGTTATACCATGGCCTAAAGTATCCTTCCTGTCAGGCACCCTCCTTATGAGGCGTGTTACCGTGCTCTTGAGCAACAGTAAATACTGCTCGTGGGAGCCGGGGCGCTCCCGGCGGGCAGGCGCTCTGGCTGTCGTCACAGCCTAGAGCTCCTCCGCAACAGTGATGCAAATTCCATGGAGAGGAAAGAAGGGGATTTGGTGGGGAGGGGGGGCATTTATAGGGAGCCGGAGGGTGTGCCAAGAAAGTTTTTTTTTTCGTTCTGGGGTTATTCAAGGGAGGATGAGGTCTAGGGTTCTATCGAGGGTCTCAGTATAGTAGTTTACCATAGTTGGAAAGTTGAAATCTGTATGATATTGTATTTACTTCTGGTTTCATAGTTATGAATAGCTTTCAAGTGCTATAGCTCCTCCGAAGAGCTGACACCGTCCCTCCTGATTCCGCTCCTTCACACTATGGCAGGCCTTCTGAATATCATAAGACGTAGTTTGGCATTGGAAAGGTATTAAAGTTCGGCGACCGGGGAGTGCATATGACATAAACGGCGAAACGTTCTACTCGTACATTTATTCGATCCTTAGTAAAATAATTGCAAACTGAAAATAGGAAACGATGTTCTCATAATGGGGAGCCCTGCGGTGGATGGACGAGAAGCAAAGGATAACTAAAAAGAGGAGAAAATAGGAGATAACCTTCTGTAAATCACCATGGAATAAAGAGCTCTCATGCATGAGCGTTTATATCCAGGGCCGCCAGGGCCCCACATCCCCCTCCTCCTATGGTCACCACCCTGGCAATGATAACGAAGCCATCAGCGGACATGCAATGATGGATATAAGAAAGGCCAAAAGGCAAACGAAAGAGGCAGAATCGCTGAAATGTACTAGCGAACAAGGGTCCCTACTTAGTGTACAAAGGAGGTGTCATTTTTGGCTCCGGAAATCAAGGCCTGCAAATCTGTTTGAAGGGGGGATTGGGCAGCTGGGAGAGATTAGTAGAGAAGAACCCTGACCTCGTCATCTTAGATCTAAGTTTGACATGGTTCCGCTCTAGTGACGCCTTCATGACTCCCTCATGCGCTTTTTGAGAAGCCCACACAAACACTGTATTAGCTTACGAGTCAGTTGAGTCGAGATACGGTTCTTTGATCTCACATAAAGAAGCTACTATGCTGCATTTCCACAATTTCGAGGGAGGCTCTACAGCGGAACCCAGTAAATCCCCTTCGCGATACCTCCCCCACCAAGCAGTATCCTCCACCATTTTCATAAGTGTAATAAGAGCAGGTGGGAAGATATATGCTCATAGAATCCATTGAGTAGTCTTAGTGCAAGGGGTATTACACTTTAAGTGGTTTCCATTCTAGCATGCGTCCCCTAGCAACAAGAAGCGGAGTTGGGAGAGGAGTTGTAGACGGGGCAGAATGAATGTAAGTGAAAGCTCCCCGATCTAACTAAAGTTGAGGTAGGTCAAACAAATCTTGGCAAATTATTGAATGGAGGCTATAGAGAAGTAATTATGGGGTTTGCAGACATTCTTGGGGAGCGAGATGCACAATACAGACTGCTATCAAGGATGAATACATTGTGACCAAGCAAATGGAGCAGCTATCCAATTTCCGGGTGGGGGGGCCTTTATCACGGCCCAAGTCGGACGTCCCGAGTTCCACCCCGAAGTGTAACGTAGCTCGCCTGTTTGTAATGGCCTCTGTGAAGTTGTATCTGTGGAAGGGCATCTATGGTTAGCTATTGCCTACTCCTCTTCTCTTTAGCCCTTTCAGTACCATAGTTTGCGCATCCCCAAAATTCCCCCCTGGTCATCTTGTTGAGATTTTCCCTCTCCTAGGGATTGTCGTCTCTTCTAAGACCGTGTCGATATTTAGAGAAACGAGCAGAAGCCTACATTTCATTATCAGTGAATAACCTGCATCCGAATTGGGGAAAGTGGAAGACTCAATAGAAATTTCTTGATATTGTTTCTAGGATGATTCTTAGTACGTATTTTTAGTCGATCATCTATTGCATCAGGTTCTGCGCCCTTGCCCAACTTCATCGTCAAGTATCTCTGGGTAATATCTGTTGTGGGACTAACTGGCACAGTCTCCGTATGACAGGACCTGTATTGAACCATAAGGCTAGCGGTTCAGGTACCGTGCAGTGGCATATCGGGTGATTGGTATTTAGTTAGTAGCGGAAAAAGGTGGGCGATGCATGTTTTCGGCAAAACGTTGCTTGTTCATAAACACCGAGAAGTTGTGGAATAGAAGCATAGAATATCACTCGCCAATCACAACCTCCCAGATGTTGTAAAATATCTTCATTCAAAGGATGGAAAACCGCTATTCAATTTAATCCCCATTTCCTGCAAGACCGGAGGTCTAATATACTACAAGAATATAGGAGTCACATAGAGCAAACTATCCTAAGCTAGCCAGACTAATTCACTAGCAGTGTACTCGTGAGATCATCATCTCGGCATCCATATACTGAAAGTATACAATGAGGTCAACTACTGGTAATCAGATCCGGAGAAACCACATTTCCCGACATCCATGACAGCACTAGCTTTAGCTTTCGTCTTGCTTCCTGTTTGAACTGCGAAGGGGGTCTTCTAGATTGCTATGATCTTGGCGACAAAAGAAATGTATCCCATTTAAGCTGTTAGAATTGCCACAGGATGTGGGACCAAGATCGGGTAGGATGGAATTAGGTTTGGGGTGAGGGAGGAAGGTGTTAATTGTTAATTCGCAAAAGACGTAAAGTAGCAGGAGTGAAAAGAATAAAAGGAGAAGCAAAAGGGGAAACTAAGGTTATAGGACAAGAACCGGATGGCGCAAGCTATTGCGAGGAAATCGGGGACTGTGCGAAAGCACAAATTCTGGCCATACCCACTCTTGCGACAATGTTACCCGCTGGATGGCAATGGGGTAGCGATAGGCCAGGGGCATTCAAAGGGCTTCGACGGGTTGTGCTGATAATGGATATGTAAAGCAGAGGCAATGCTAGAAGGCTTAGGGAAGGGATAAAATGCATGAGTGGAGAAGAAGAAAAGTAAACAAAATTTAACGCTGGGATCAGGGTGGTAAGAATCTGATAAGAGTTGCAGCTCTTGATATTACTGTCAGAATTCCTTTTCAGATTTCCTGTTTAGGGAAGGCCATGCTTAAAATCCGAAAGGAAGAGATTATTTTCGACCAGTTCCGATGGTCTAACGGCTAAGGAACTGGTCCGCATCGATCCGAAACAGCAACCAGCGCGAGTTCGAACCCCCCGGTGAGAACGAGTAGATGTAGTCTAGCATTGAAAAATGCTCGGCGAACTACTTTTGTTGCGGGTGAGGGTAGAGGGTGGTAAATGCCCTAATGTCTACTCGAGTAAATGTCAACGTCCATTTAGCGTAGGTTTCTATTGTGGCCTGGCTCGTCTTGTGCATGGGGTGTCACTCGCGGAGAGCTTTTTTCTCTTGTCTATTGGATGTCGTCATTTAGCTTACCGACATACAGCCGGTGCCAAAGTGGTGTTTGTATCTTAGGGCTTAGTATGGAAAGTTCCCCCTCATACTTCTTGGAACCTAGTTATTCTACCCGGAAGGCTCAGCCGCCGGTACCACCCGCGGTCTGTGGGGCTCTTAAAGTGTCATTGACGGCTTCTGGGGCCAGTATGATATATGCTTGAGGCAACCCGGCAACATTTTAGTAAGAGTGCTACTCGCGTGCTATATTTCTGGATGAGAGTTTAGGAAATGAAGAAGGGTGTGCTAGATTATCAACAAAACGAGGGATTGAAACTACTTTACTCCCTCTCTTATTGTGCTCTATATTTCTATCTGTGCCAAGGATAGATATTAGGGCATTAACCACCCTCTACCCTCACCCGTGAAAAAAGTGGTTCGCCGGGCATTTTTTTTAATGCCTGACTACATCCACTTGACGGCGATTCGAACTTGCCGTTCCCTGTTTCAAATTAGTACTGACCAGTTCCTTAGCCATTAGATCATCAGATTGGTAGATAATTGCTTCTTCTCTTCGAATTTTAATTGCGATCTTCCTTAGAGCGGGAAACTTCTCAGAGGAAAAAGTCTGATATATTAAGCACTGTAATTATTATAATATTATTACTATAGTCCCAGTGTCAAACTCTGTCTACCTTTCTCCTCTGTCCATGCGTTTATTGCTTCTCTGAAGCCTTTACCTATCCATTATCAACACAACCCGTCATCATCTCTTCGAACCGTTGCCATCCCGCGGGCAACCTCACCCTCACTTCCTTCCGTTACTATCACTCCTAAATCTCAATCTTTGAGCCAATTTTACTCAGTGACTACGTATTATAAAGGAAATCTCTTTTGCATGTAAATCTATTCTCGCCTGAATGTTGCTGCGTATTTTTTGGCGTGGCAAATTTAGGCTACACAAATCCCTGGTCTCGTATATCCGTCGATTTATGACATTGTGCGAAAATAGTGTAATTTGGGGGTAGTAGGCCTTTATCTGTGGGGCTGCTCGGGAAGTATGAACTCTTCCCAGATGGGTGGTATCCTGTTCTAGTTTCATAGGGGTGGCCAATGATTTATAGGTTAGGTCCTACTTGGAGTGCTGCTTTCTTCAATCCCGACGATAACCCTCCATCAACACAGCACCGCACACTCCCTGTTCTTTAAAAAAAATTCATCCTCCCCTCCCTCCGCCATCACCACCTCCACGGAAACACAAACTCACTTCAAAAAAAAAAACACTTAAAAAAACATCCCCTCGCACAATAAAAATGGGCATCCTCCACACAAAAATAGTCTACACCCCTCCACCCCCAAAATGGACCGCCATAACTGCCGCACTTCCCGTGGGCCCTCCTCTGTACCCACCAGTTCCGGTGTATCCGCCTTCTCCAGCTACTCCAGTTATTCGGGAACAACAACCAGCCCCGCCTTCGTCCTTAGCATCAGTCGGCATTTTGGCGCTTCGCTATCCCGATGGCAGAATCGTCCTTATGGTTGATGCACGCACTGGCGCGTATGTGCCTGGAGACGTCAGGGGATGGGTGTGGATTCCGAGTTTCAAAGCTTGGGTTTGGCGGTAAATGGGATTGGGTTGGATTGGGATTGGGATGTCATCAAGGGGGATAGATTACTATGGCAGTAGAGCCCTGGGTTTGGGTCAGTGGGAATGAGAATGCCATGTCATGACAACAAAAATAAGGAAAGAAAAATAGTGGGGGTTGGATGGAGATGTGTGATAGTGTGGTTGAAAATTGTTGGAAACAATGGGTTGCACGCAGAAGGAGGAGGGTTGCTGCTTAGCCATCAAGCTGCTCTTGCCATCGGCAGCCGGTCTCGTGTGTCTTTCTTAAATCCCCTTCCTTTTACTCTTCGTATGAACTTGTCATCTTTTTCACGCTTGGCAGACTAATTAATCTAATCTAACTTGCCCCCATCTCCGTCGAAGCCACTTCTCACACTTTCCCACACTTGACTGGCCTCCGCACAAGCACTCTATCACCACTGCTGCTTCTCTTATTGCGCTCGCCCTGCATCTTTTCTAACAAAAGGCTTCAGGGACTTAAAGTCTGGCATTGATTGCTCTCTGGTCGCGCAATGTATGAATTGGGAAAAAAATCAAAGAACACATTTCATGGCTAGGACATTTCAAATGTCTTTAAAAATTTAAAACACGTAAAACCTTGAATTCTCCATGGGGGAATGCTGTATATAACAGTGTACACAGAAACACCTATCCATACGGGAACTTGAGCGCTCTGTAAATCCCATGAGTTTTCGCCTTCCTCACGCCATTTTTTCTCTATCTCAGATTACGTCCTTCTCATTCACTTACTATCAATTCTCGCATCAGCCGCCATTGGATTACCCAAGGAAAGAGAAATAGATACCGAATCAGGCCTCAAACCGTAGCTCCCATCCTTCTGCAAGAACAAGATGACGCATGCTGGCGGTTGCTGCTGCTGCTGAGGGGGTAGCTGTGCAGCAGTGGTGGCAGGCTGTGGAGCGATGGCAGTGGTGGGGGTAGTAGTTGTGGGGACGGCGGGCGGGACGGCGGGCTCTAAGGTAGCGACAATATTGACTGGAGTCGCACCCGGGAATGCGCTGGCTGGGACGTATTGCCCATTGGCGTCCAGGAGTGGAACGAGGGTTCCATTTGGGATGGAGTAGTAGAGGATGTTGTCCTGATTTGGGGTTGCCATTTTTGGTTTTTAGCTGAGTTTGATTTGAGTTGGGGCGCTTGGTGTCTGATGTCGAGTGGGGAGGAAGGGAGAGAGGGAAGGGGAGGTAGTTTCTAGGGGGGTAAACAAGTGCGAGGAGAGGAGTGCGAGTGTGGGGTACAGTGTACAGTTGGGATTTGTGGTTGTGTGTGCAACCTTGGGCAACAGTGGGCGCGGGTTGGGGGTTTAAAGAGGGCTGGATTGATGTCTTCATGTCACATCACTCGATACGTTCTACAATTCAAACAGAGACTCCTCACTCTGTCAACACATGAAAATGTTCCCCGATACCGCATAATTTTAAATCCTAGCAAAACAGAAAGTAGAGCACCACTACGCCATCAATGATATCCTACCAACCTCAATAGGTCCTCGCAATTATCGGTATACCCCCATCATCAATCCCAAATACCCCCCTCTAAATCTACCTGAAAGTCCCCCTTCCACGCTCAACCACAAAAGCCCCTACCTCTAATACCTAGCTCCTGTACTAGCTGACAACCTTTCAACCTCCTTAATACTATGTGCCCCCCCCCGATAACCGTAGTCCTCCTTCTGGTCCCTCTCTAAATGGTCCTTAGGTGTCGGGATGACCTCAAAGCATATTGCCCATGCAAGCCTACGGCAACAAATCATTGGGGATAGGCACCACGAACGAGAAGAGTGCGCAAAGAAACGATGAAACTAAGAGGAGGGACGAATTGATGATGGGGACGGAGATGGCTGGGTAGATTGGGCTGTGGTGGTGGAATACCTCGCTGCTGGCTAGGGTGTTGCATACGGTCATATTTTCCTGGTGCATGGAGGCTGGAAGGGAGTGAGCCTTTGCTCTGTGGTGCTTCGAGATTGCGGATGCTGGGGGCTTTGTCAGTCGGGAGGGGGGGGGTTTACTGCATTAAGATTGGGAGGGTTGGCTGCCTTGGGGTTTACGTGAAGCTGGGCCCGGGTTCGAGCTCCTGTTGCCTCGCTTGAAACTGATGGTGCTTTGTGATTGGGCAATGTTGGGGAAAACCCTTCTAAGTTATACAGCATAGCACGCAGAAGGTGAGGTCCGTTAAACCGGGATACACAGTCGGCATGAGGAGGACTGAAGAGACAACTCCACGGGAGGCTCTCGGAAATGTAAGCTTCGTGTGGGGAAAGTATAGCACAAATAAGTTCGGTTGATACACAGCTACTCTGCAAAAGTCTTCGTGATGTGAGATTTATTTTTGCTCACGAAACGGCCCCCCCCGCTCAACCGAGGCCTCAATTCCGAAATTCCCCTCCTTAGGCCCAGGAACCTCCGTTGGAGAGAATATCCATTTCCCGAAGACTCTTGCCGAGGAACTTTATGAACTGAGGTGGAAGTCCTTGATGATGTATTAGTGATATTTGTTAACAAAAGTCCAAAAACAAAGAGAGATGTGGCAATATTTAAGGCTAGTGACAGAAGCAAAAATAGTATTTGAAAGTAGGGTAGGAGTGGAATTATGGTTTTTAGTTCTGGAAGTGATAGTTAGGCTCACCGTGCGAAAGAAAGCATCGTTTAATTGCCGGGAAGATTCTTGATGCCTTGTAGTATATGCACTCTTGAAGCTGTTATAAAGAGAGTTTGGTCAATACTGTCGCCAGTGCCAGCATGGCACTAAATATTAACTAGTTTCACCTCCATCCCATTCCGCCATCAGCCGCTTGGGGTTTGCTCATGCGGCAGCCTACGAGCTTGTTGGTTTCACAGATAGTACCGGTATCGGCTCGATTGGTTGGACCAGGCTTTGGCCTCCAAGGCTGCAAAATCACCATCGTCCCCGCTTTTCTTCACCCCCCCAAAATTGCATCAACCGACTCTACCTTATAAACTTACTCAAGGGCCCATCCTATAATACCTTCAGAACAGCAAAAAATACAAAATGTCTCAACATCACGTCAACGACAATACCAACTGTTTTAATACTGTTAACCATGTGTGGAATAACTGTACGGTGGCCGACGAGAAGTCTGAAATTTTGGCCTGGTTATCTCCACTTGAACCCCGAATACGGCACCAGGACATTCGAACCCGTAGGGTCGACGAGGTGGGAGACTGGCTCTTACAAACTCAACAATATCAGAACTGGTTTGGTAGTATTCGTGGGAGTGAACCTGATAGCTCAGCCTTGTTTTGCTACGGAGGCCCGGGGGTTGGCAAGACCTACATTAGGTGAGTGAGAAGATACCCGGTGGAGGGGAGGTGTTGCTGATAAGCTGCGGTGTTAGCTCGCTGGTGATAGATACGCTATGCAAGCAGGCCGTGGGGGAAAACGCTGCCGTTGCATGCTTCTACTTCGATTTCGCCGCTCAAGAGGAGCAATCGCCAGCTGCTATTCTGGGTTCGGTGCTCAAACAGGTAGTTGGTGGACTGGACGAGGTCCCGGAAAGAATAGCCAAAGCTTTTCGAGACCAAGAGAAGGTCATTGGTGGCCAGAGGCTAGCACTCTCAGAAATTGTGGAGTTCTTGCAGGATATCTCGTCCTCGCGATGTACATTTATATGCATCGATGCCCTAGACGAGTGTCCGCCGGGGCATCGAGTGAGGCTTCTTAATTCACTCAATCAAATCCTTCAAAAGTCCCGGGGCGCTCGGATATTTCTGACCGGGAGACCACATATCCGGAGTGAGGTCGAGAAGAATCTTGCTGGGAGGGTAGCGACTAGATCTATAACACCCACCAAGGCTGACATTATCATATTCCTCCGAGCGAAACTAAGAGAAGATACAATACCAGAAGCGATAGACAAGGCCTTAGAGGAGGAAATTATACAGAATATTCCCAAGACAGTTTCGGAAATGTAAGCAGGCAGCTGAGGCACTTATAAAAATACCTAAAGCTATGTGCTAAAAGATATTGAGTCTAGATTCCTACTTGCCTTCTTAACCATCGAGACGATCTTACAAGAGACGACTATATATCGAAGGAGACAAAAGCTTAGCGCAATCAGGAATGGCTTAGATTGGGGGGGCGCGTACAAAGCAACACTGGGAAGGATAAAGGCTCAGGGTGGGGAGAAAGCAAGACTCGGGATGGCCGTTCTGATGTGGATCACCCATTCGAGGCGGCCTTTGCGTGTGGATGAAATATGTCACGCTATAGCGATCCGGATAGGGTCAAATGATCTGAATAGCGATGATATCCCTGCGATATCCACCTTGCTAGGCTGTTGTCAAGGACTTGTCACCATGGAAAAGGGTGCCTCGACCGTTAGGTTGATCCATTTTACCCTCCAAGAGTTTCTTTACACACATCCCGACATCTTTGACAGAGCTCACTCGACGATGGCGGAAACCTGCTTGACGTATCTCAATTTCCAGCGTGTCAAGGATCTTTCGGCCGGCCCTGACCTCCGAAGCATACCCTTCCTTGAGTATTCTTCTTTATATTGGGGAATCCACATGCAAATGGAGCTCTCAGATCGCGCGAAAACATTTGCACTCCAGCTTCTTGGTCAGTTCCCTAGTCACATATCTGCTAAATTCCTTTAGGAATCGATTAATAGGCCGTTTGTCATTGGATGTGCTCCTCGTCGCGGGTCGCTTTCTGCGCTACACTGTATCTCGTACTTCGGCATCGCCGAAGTCGCAACTACTTTGATAAAGATGAATTGAGGGGATGTGAACCAAAGAGACGGTGCGGGTATGACGCCACTCGTATGGGCTGCAAGATATGGGCATGAAGAGGCAGTGAGGCTGCTTTTGCGAAAAAAAAACAGATTCAACCTGATCAGCAGGACATGGCTTATGGCCGAACAGCACTCTCTTGGGCTGCTGAAAATGGACATGAGGGGGTGGTGGGATTGTTTCTTGGTCCGCTATTTGTCAATCCTGGGAGCATCGGTCGTCGGTGGAACAAAGCACCACGAATAGCAGGTCTACTATTTGGCCGGAGATATGTCAACCCCGATAGCTCAAGTAAATACGGCCGAACGCCGCTCTCGTGGGCCGCCGGGAATGGCCACGAGGGAATAGTGAAGCTATTGTTGGGGCGGAAAGACGTCAACCCTGATAGTTCAAATGGATCTAACCGAACACCGCTCTCGTTGGCTGCCGAGAATGGCCACGAGGGAATAGTGAAGCTACTCTTGGGGCGGAAAAATGTCAACCCTGACACCCCAGATGTAGACTATGGCCGAACATTGCTCTCGTGGGCTGCCGGGAATGGCCACAAGGGAATAGTGAAGCTACTATTAGGGCGAGAAGATGTCAACCCCGATAGTTAAAGTAAATCTGGACGAACACCCCTCTCGTGGGCTGCTGGGAATGGGCGTGGAGGGGTGGTGGAGCTACTGTTGCGACGGGAGGACGTTAACCCCAACATCACAGACAGGAAGTATGGCCGAACGCCGCTCTCGTGGGCTGCCGAGAATGGGCGGGAAGGAGTAGTGAGGCTACTGTTGGGGCGGAAGGATGTCAACCCCGATAGTTCAAGTAAATCCGGACGAACACCCCTCTCGTGGGCTGCTGGGAATAGGCGTGGAGGGGTGGTGGAGCTGCTGTTGCGACGGGAGGATGTTAATCCCAACATCCCAGACATGAAGTACGGCCGAACACCGCTCTCGCTGGCTGCTGAGAATGGCCACGAGGGAATAGTGAAACTACTCTTGGGGCGGAAAGATGTTAACCCCAACATCCCAGACACGAAGTATGGCGGAACACCGCTCTCTTGGGCTGCCGAGAATGGCCATTACGGAATAGTGAAGCTACTGTTGGGACGGGAAGATTTCAACCCTAATACCTTAAGCAAATGCGGCCAGACACTGCTCTCGTGGGCTGCCGAGAATGGCCACGAGGAAATAGTGAAGTTGCTGTTGGGGCGGGGGGATGTCAACCCTAATAGCTCAAGTAAATACGGCCGAACGCCGCTCTCGTAGGCTGCTGAGAACGGGCGTGAAGGGGTAGTGAAGCTACTCTTAGAGCGGAAAGACGTCAGCCCCGATAGCCCAAGTGAATCTGGCCGAACACCGCTCTTGTGGGCTGTCGAGAATGGTCACGAGAGGATAGTGAAGCTGCTGTTGGGGCGGGAGGATGTTAACCCTAATAGCTCAAGTAAATACGGCCAAACGCCGCTCTCGTGGGCTGCCGAAAACGGGCTTGAAGGAGTAGTGAAGCTACTGCTGGGGCGGAAAGATGTCAGCCCCGACAGCCCGAGTGAATCTGGCCGAACACCGCTCTTGTGTGTGGGCTGCCAAGAATGGCCACGAGGGGATAGTGAAGCTACTCTTGGGGCAGAAAGATGTCAACCCTGACACGCCAGATGCAGTGTATGGCCAAACACCGCTCTCGTGGGCTGCCGAGAATGGCCACGAGGGGACAGTGAAGCTACTCTTGGAGCGGGGAGATGTCAACCCCGACACCCCAGATGCAGGGTGGTATGGCCGAACACCACTCTCGTGGGCTGCCGGGAATGGCCACGAGGGGGTGGTGAAGCTACTGTTGGGGCGGAAAGATGTCGACCCAAATAGCTCAAGTAAATCTGGCCGAACACCCCTCTCGTTGGCTGCCGGGAATGGGTATGGAGGGGTGGTGGAACTGCTGTTGCGACGGGAGGATATCAACCCCGATAGTTCATGTGAGTCTCGCCGAACGCCACTCTGGTGGGCCGCCAAGAGATGTCAACCCCAATAGTTCAAGTAAATCCGGCCAAACACCCCTCACACTGGCCGCCGAAAATAGGCATGATAGAGTCGTAGAGTTGCTACGGGCTTGGCATTCCTAACGTATCTAGCCTAGAGTTCATAATCTCGTCCCATGGGAATCGCCGTTTGTTGGTACTGGTGGTGTCAGATAAATATAGGTTTTCTACGGGTAGTCTAAGATGTTTGTTTTTTACTTTCAGTTTTTCTTCCGGCTTTTTAGGGATTAAATTGGAGGTTTCTTGGATAAGTTCAACCTTTCTCCTACTCTCAAGCAATCTCACTCTTTTTCTCGGTAGTAGAATAGATTCAAGTTTAGGAGGAGTATATATCTTGAGATTTGTTTCTTAGGTGAGGGTGTCTCTATCTTGTACCTTATTTTCTTATCCGAATGCGGTAGGATGTGATGGATTTATGGTAACGCTAATTAGAGAATTTTTCTTTCTTTCCAGGTGGGCCGATTGCCGATACACCGGGGGGGACATAGAAGAGATAGAAGAGATTAATATTTTGTGGCATGGAGGCACACTAGCAAGTGATAGTAGCGCGTGAACTCGTGAATGGTCGTTTGAGATAGAACTGTGCAATTGAAGAGAAGAGCTACTCCTTTCTATAGTGATCTCGTGTCTTGTGCCCTTGAATTAACTTATACTTATGACATGCTTCCTAATTCTTAAATGTACGCTTTTTATACACATCTACAAAGAGGAGACATTCGAAATATGGCTAGCAGAAATAGAGGATGAAGGGAAAGTACTTGTACTTCCTGCAGGAGGGGTCACCACGCGGAAGCATAGTTTGGGGCTGGCAGGTTGCGACAACTCGCGTGGCAGAGGAGGCATCGAAGAGGATTTCGTTGGAGAGGGCCGAGGTCGTACAAAAGCCCCTTGATGTCATTGGTCTCTCGCCTCCAGTTGACAGGAGTGAGGACCGCAGAAATATGTGTTTAAGGGCTAGCACAGATTTTCAAAGGGAGGGATCAGTAAAGTGGAGGGGCGGAGTACAGGAGTATGATAGAGGTTGGCCTAGAAGTTGACAAACAGGAACTAGAAGAGGAAGATAATGATCAAATAATCTTTTTTTATGATTAGATTGGCTCTTACCAAGACTTTCTAAAAATGATATTGTGCAACCAGATCAAGAATACTTAGCTTGACTCACCTTAATTCGACTTCCTAGCATACTGTTCAATTAGTTGAGATTGTACTGTACGAGTAAGGTATCACGGCACTTATTCAGCCACTCTGTGAAAGTCTTCGCGAAGTGAGATTTCTCTTCTCTCACGAAACGAGCACCACTACCTCCTAAGCCACCGTAATCTCCGCGAAGGGAACCGCCATTTCATGAAGGGTTTTGCGAGTGCAAATCACTAGAGAGATAACCACAGTGGAGTACAGAACATACCCGAACCAGCACAGGTCTTGCCAAGTAACTCCCAAGGCATGGGCACTGCCTGCAGATGATACCTGAAAGTGATAGAAAGCTATTGTAGCCTGTCGCCTTTTCACTAACCACGAGGCACAAAGGCCCAGCTAGGAATTAGTATGTAATTGAGATGCAGTCCTAGCGAAGGAATAGGCCCCTCCCAGTCTATAGGAAGCAAGGATGGGGTGACTGGGCACTTACTTGCCATTGTAGTACCCCTCTAGTAGATGTATGTATACACTGACATAGACTCTGGATAAAAAAAATAAAAAAATCCGTATGATACCAGAAATCATGACCCTGCTCCCAAACCCACCCACTTCCAATCACGAAGTCGCACTCGCTTCTTTCTCAACATCGCCATTGCTTGAGTTTCTTTGTTGGTTGGGCTGTTCGGTATTATTGCGGAAAGCATGGAGGGGGAGGGAGGGGGAGGGAGGGGAGGGAGGGGAGGAGGG
>Ga0307507_10001924_pt1 | contig 45124 bp, 10 predicted proteins | sample 7_EM_MG_FD_207223 | JGI IMG/M metagenome (GOLD analysis project Ga0307507, IMG submission 207223) | Populus trichocarpa ectomycorrhiza microbial communities from riparian zone in the Pacific Northwest, United States - 7_EM | ecosystem: Host-associated > Plants > Roots > Unclassified | place... | reverse complement strand
GAAGAAGAAGAATCGTTCAGGGGCAGTAGGTAGGCATGTCGCGAGGGCCGCCAAGGCGCTAGTGGTAAGCGGGCCAATAGCGATTTTGCATGCCGGGCATGGAAAATCCTAATTGGTTGAATATGGCAGGTGACGTGCTCTAGCACCGTCACATTACCCCCTCCTCCTAAAAAAGCCTGCCCTTAGGCTTTGTCCAAGTTCTTTGTTATTATCTAAATTATTATAGTTATCTAACCCCTCTTTCTAGTATTTAACCCAGCTATCTAACTTGCGTGGTAGTCTAGGGAGGTCTAGGTGGGCTAGGTGGAAATCTTGTAGCTTATAGGGAGAGTACTTAAAATCGGATGCGGGGTACCATTCTGGATCTTTGTTATAACCTACCTAGCTCGCACGGTATTTTAAGGTACTACGGTCCTTCTTTACTGCTAAGATCTCTTTAACTTCCTATTCTTCGTCCTCTACAATCTGAATTAGTGGTAGGGGGTTGTTGTACTATCCAGGCAATAGGTTGTCCGTGGCCTTCCATAGTTAGTCTAGAGAGAAGATAGGGTAGATCTTTATTAACTCTGGTAGCTTAACCTTAAAAGAGTACCCTACCTTCTTAGGGATTTTATAGGGGCTAGCTATTTAGTGGTCTAGCTTATGGCTTGGCCTTTAGGTTTTCCAGTTCTTTATTAACACCCATACCTTATCTCCTATGTGGAAGTCTACTTCGCGGTAATATTGGTTTACGTTAGACTCTTTCTTCTCTTGTGCCCTTTTTATAATTGCTTGGGCAGTCTCCTAGGCCCTATGCATTCTCTTGGCAAATATCTAGGCCTCTTTATAGCTAAGGCGTTCGCGGGCCGTTATATATCCTATAGGTCTATCCTAATTAAAGGATATTCGTGGCCTGTATCCATAGAGTAACTTAAATGGCGACATTCCTATACTATCATAAGGGAGCGTGAGCTGTGCGTAGTCTCTTATAGGTAGTAGTTCCAACCAGTTATCCTAGTAGTAGTTAATAAAGGGGCGAAGTTGCTGGTTAAGGTACTAGTTTATAATCTTAGTTTAGCCGTTGGTCTAAGGGTAAAATGCGGTAGAGAGCTTAATCTTAATCCTAAGAATATAGCAGAATTTATTCTAGAAATCCAATATAAACTAAGGTCTATGGTTAGAGACAATTAACTTAAGAGCGCTATAGATCCAGTAGATGTTGTCCATGTATATGCGGGCTATGTCCTTTGCGGTTATAGTCTTAAAGCAAGGAAGGGAAACGGCTTGCTTACTTAGTCAGTTAACTACTATAAAGGCCATATTGTAGCCGTGTTTGTTCTTTAGGAATAATTTAAAGTCCATTATAATATATTGCTAAGGGTGTTTGGGGACTGGTAGTGGTTGTAGCTATCTAGGAGTTCGGTCCCTAGGGGTATTCGCGCGTTTATAAGTATAATAATTTCTAATAAATTGTTCTATATTGGACAGGAGTCCTTGCCAATAGTAATAAGATAATAGTAGTTGGTAGGTCTTGTCTTAACTAGGGTACGCTGTAGAGACTTAATAGTAGGCTTTACAGATCAGCTTTGTTTATAGGTTGTTAATATTTAGAACTATAAGCCGTTCTTAGTATAGGAGTAGTCCGTTTTCTATTTCTAAATTAGGGTTACCCCCCATAGCTTAATCACGGAGGGCTTTTAGGGATTTGGCTATGCGGTTTATAGTTAGGATATAATTAATTAGTCCTATTAGTTTATCTAGGGTTTTTCCTTCTATAGGTACTACCTTATTTTGTTTAGAGCTTAGTTCCTCAAGGATACGCGGGTTAAGTTGTTTAGTATAAAGGAGGGCGCGTGTCCGGTGCTAAGCCTTTAGCTCGTCTTATAGCCCCACATCCTGTTCTCTCCGGGTTAGGGCGTTAGCCTTAGCATTTTGCCTACCAGGGTAGTATATAATCATAAAGAAGAATTAGGAGAGTATTTTAGCCTACTAGGCCTATTAACCGGTAAGTTGTTTTGTTGTTATAAAATACTTAAGGGCTTTATAATTGGTATAAACCTTAATCTAAGAGTCTGTGCTTCTAAGCTCTGCGCGCCACTGGGATAATAATTGTATAATAGCTAATATTTCCTTATTGTGCACTTCGTAGTTGCACTTAGCTAGGGCCATTGTTTTTAAGAAGAACGCAATAGGGTACTATTCACTGTCTAGGTGTAGCTATAAAAGGACTCCCGCTACTACCCTATCGGAGGTGTCCGTTTCCAGCATTAATTTAAGGTCTGGGTTGTAGTAATAAAGGATTAGGGAGGAGACAAGTTGGTCCTTTAACTCCTTAAAGGCTTTTATACAGTTATTATCAAAGATAAAAAACGTGTCATTCTTAGTTAGTTATATAAGAGGCTTAGCTATAACTCCGTAGTTATGGATAAACTAATGGTAGAAATTATAAAAGCTAAGGAAGGACTAGATTTCTTTTATAGTGTAAAGGGGTTTCTAGTTACGGATTGCCTTAACCTTCTCTAGGTTAACTTTAATTCCTTCTATACTAATAATAAACCCAAGGTACTTTATGCGTTTTACTCTAAATATATATTTTTTGATATTAACTTATAGGCCTGCATTTTATAGTCTCTAGGACCTTCTTAACGTGAACTTAGTGCTTAAGTTTATTATCTAAGTATATAAGAATGTTATCTAGGTATGCCGTACAGAATTCGTTAAGGTAGTTAAAAAGAACATTATTTATATACCATTGATAAGTGGCTGGCCTATTTATTAGTTTAAAAAAAAGGACTTTATATTTATAAGACCCGTAACGGGTACGGAACGTTATTAGGTCTTCTAATATAGGGTCTATCCTAATTCAGTAAAAAGCTTAGCGGATATTGAGCTTAGTAAAGATTTTGGCCCAGCTTAGACATGTAAGGGTTTTATTAATTAAAGGAAGAGGGTACTAATCCTTCTAAGTAATAGTGTTTAGCTTCTAATAGTTAATACAAAAACAAAGGCTTTTATTAGGTTTCTTTACGAATAAAACAGGGGAAGTAAAGGGAGCCTAGCTTGGCTTAATAAACCCTTTATAGAGGTTATTAATTAGGTACTGCTTTATTGCCTTTAGTTCCTCCATAGTTTGCTAGTAAAGGGGGCTATAGCCTAGGGAGTTATTGGTCTCTAACTGAATCTTATAATTATAGGTTTAGTGGGGGGGCAGTATATTTAAAACTGCTTTTAAGAACGCGTCTCTATGGTTTAAGAGGTAATTAGAGAGGAGGCGCTTAACTAGTTTCTTATTAGTTTTCTCTACTAGCACTTCTTCCCTCTTAGCAATAATCCAGTTAATTTTATATAAACTAGTAGTAAAGACTTTGTTGTCCTTCTAATATATATTAAAGTGGAAACCTATAGCACTAATTGCCGCGATATCTACTATAGGGGTGTTATATGATAGTAGGGTTATCCGTTGTCACAGTACGTGCGGAGGGTCAGGGTACGAGGTGACTGTATAACATTGACAAACGATGTCGTGTGAGGATCTATGTATAGGAGACGAGGCAGGTATATATACGTGTTGCTTAGGGGTCAGGTCCGTGCTCATGCATACGCGTAGCCATAATAACGCGTTAGGTCAGTGCCGTGACATCCGTGGCCTTAGGGGCTTTTAGGGTATTGGCGTTGTCCTTACTCCTCTTAGCTCTCGTTGCATCTTCTAAAGGTTATCCTTTATGTCCTATTAGTACGTCCTCTTCCCTATTGGCCGGATCTCTGTAATTTGGAAGTTGTTTACGTTAGTGTCCGTTCCACTTCCATAAGTAGAGTCCTCCTTGACTGTAGTCCTTTAGGGGAGTATCTTTATCAGTACGGAGTTTCTGCTGGCCTTGCGGCAGGCATCTTCTTAGGCAAAGGCTAGGTTGCGGTTCCTAATATCTTGCTAGTAGGTGGGATTAGCCTTTATGGCTAACGTCTTACGGTTAGTGCGGATTTCCCTAATAAAGGAGGGTAACTTTAGTCTATTCTCTGGCTAGACAAACTGTCTTTGTTAAACGTTTAGCTAAATATTAAAGTAGGACATCTATTTTTGGCCAAGAATTATATTGTGTAACCCTAGGTCTAGGATGCAGAAGGGGATACCAAACTAGCGTTGTCTATTAATAGCGATATATAGCTTTAAAATATGGGTAACTAGCATACCGGCTTAACCATTATAGCCTTTTACTTAAACAGGCTTCTCTAGTCGGGTAGCATTTATATTTAAGAACTTAGTAATATTATTCGCATAAGTAGTGTTTATAAAGGCAAAGCTATTTACTCCAGTGTTAATAAGGGCAGTTGTATTAACTCTATATCTATTTTAAGATACTATATATGGAACTGTAAAGTGTTTTCCACCTATTAGCTAACTTAGATTAATCTTTTTAAGATTAATAGGATACCCTAGGGGGGAGTCTTTCTTTAGGGTTCTTCTTTTCCTAACTTATCGGATGTTTTTTCTTTCTCTATCTCCTTAATATTACCTATATCCTTTGGCTCTAGGCAGGATATAGTAAAGTAACCATTCTTTCCGTAATTAAAGTACGTAACCGTGGCAGGGTTAATTAGGGTGTTGCGACAAGCATTAGTTAAAGGTATAGTACGTGGCGGGTTGGGCGAGGTTTATGGGTAGGCAGTTATAACCGCTTTTAGTGTAAGGGTGGTAGTGGTTTGTCTTCCAACGCCAGCTCCTATTAGTGTAGCGGATAGGTTATGGTCGCTATAGGGCCGCTTTGGTTAATTAAAACAAGCATTAATTTATTTTAGTTCTAAATTTAGTAACAAACATTAGGCTATAAGTCTTTAGTAGGTTAGTAGGTTATCTAAGGCTACTATAATCTTCTCTTGTAGTCAGACTGTTAGCTTGTTGTATAGGTCTAAATAATAGTTTTTAGGGGGAACCTAGCCTTTGCCTACTAGGTGTAAGAATTAAGTCTAGAACTCGGTAAAGGATTAGTTTAATTTTATTATTAGGCGATTATAGTTATAATAGGCATCCCGTACTTTATTTAGATTAATATAGATAGCAGCTAGATGCTATATTATCTTGTTAATAGATATAAACCGAACAGGTAACTCGTCCTTAAACTTGGCCTAAAGGTGTCGCTAGGCGTCCCCAATGGTTCGACTAAAGAGGTAGAGCATTTTAGCTTCTTTAGAGGGGAAATGGTTATAGTTAATATAAAGCTTTCCTTATACCTAAATTCTCTAGTTTTTAAAGGTTGGGTCTATGCCGTCTGATAATAGTGGGGGGTTAGGAAGCTTAATGGACTTTAATTACTTTATTATTATGTCCGTACTCTCTAGTATATTATATTTGGTTAAGCGAATGGGTTAACTAAGGCTTTATAAAGGGGAGGCTGGGCTATTTTATAAGGCAGTAAAGCTTTCTAGGATCTCCTTTAGAGTCTCTTGTATACTTTGGGCTTAAAGACGATCGACCTTTTAATTAGCAGTAAGGGCACGAATCTGCTTATATATACCTATAATGTTGTTATTATCTTTAATTTCTGATCCTAACTGGATCTCGTGTTCCTCTTAGGTAGAGGCAGGTCTTTTAGATAAGCTTACTTTAGGTGCTATTATTAGCTTCCTAAAGTTTGTTGGAATTGTACGATTCGGTTTTAATTCTAGGGTTCTTTTAGGGGTACAGGTTAAGTACAGTCTGGCCTATAAAGTGGGATATTATTAGGGCCTTCTTAGGCGTGGTAGTGTGAGTTTTTTAATGTCTGAGTATAACGCGTCGACGCGTCATTGCAGACGAAGGTCTTCTTTTAGGGTGGGATATTATTAAGGCCTTCCCAGGCAGTATATGGAGAGCTTAGTATAATGTAACGGGCTTATATAAATGCTTCTGAACCGAAGCTTGTAGATTACTACTATACAAGAATACTAAGCTAAGGAGAAGAAGAAGAAGAATTGTTTAGGGGCAGTAGGTGTCACGAAGTTCGTATAGAGGGGTTTATTGATGCAATGGGTTGATTGATTGATGATCTTGACTTAATTGTTGATTGATGTTGATGTTAGTTGACCTAGGGCCCCTGGGGCTCTGAAGAGATTTACAATGCACGTGCCCCATGCACGTGACTCGTGCACGTGTCCCACGCCTTAGAGAATATAGATTATCTAACACACCCCCTTAGCTTTGAGCTCTTTAAGGTTAAAGCTAACCACCTTCTTGTGCCCGTTAATGCGTTAATTGAACCATAATCTTATCTGAATCCTTCCTTCTCGCCTTAACCTTCTCCCTTAGGTCCTTTAGTTGCTTCTCCTTATCTAGCCGCTCCTTAATACCCACCATTCCGATTATATTAACGAAGCTTTGAAACCTCTGCTTGGGCAGGACCTTTGTAAGTCCATTGGCGATTATCTCCTTTGTCGCTGTCCATTGAAATCGTACTTGTCTCTTTGCGTATTCCTGACGTAGCCAGTGTCAATGGATGTTAATGTGTTGGAGCTTCGTGATTAGCTTTGCCGTGTCTTCCGTGATTAGTTGGAGCGTCTGCGTGTTGTCACATTTGATAATTAAGGGCTCGTTTAGTTGCTTTAAATATACTACTGGTGAAGATAGCTTCTTTTGCTGTCTGAGATAGGGCTAACAACTCGGCTTCTGTGCTCGACGTAGTCACCGTATCCTGCTTATTTGCTCTCTATGTGATTGGTCCTCTACCGTCTCTTCCGTCGTCTTGACCTTTGTCGCGTATTCCTTTGTCTCTCCCTCTACCGTTCGTTCCTTCCTTATCTCCTCTATAGTAGATTGCTCTGCTCCTCGTGCTATATAGGTACTGGAATACTCTGACATAGTATTATAGAAGCTGCTTCTCTTAGTAGGGATATAGGACGGACTAGTAGGTCTATATTGGGGGACGGACGCGTTGGACGGATCAATCGGTGATTGGTAGGGAGGAGTTCAGATTCTGCTATAGGAGTGTCTGGAAGACGCCCTATGAGATCTGTCTCATACTGGTTAGCTATCTTCTCGATATAGGCTTCCTGGGATAGCCATAGGAGCCTCTGGCTATAATTGCGTAGTATGTGGATTCCTAGGAACTATTTTAGCTTGCTAAGGGTACTTATCTGGTATTCCTTGCTTAGCTCCTTGATTGCTTCTTAAGCTTTTTTATCTGTCTTTCGGTAGCAGAAGACAATATCGTTGATAGACGACTTTATTGAGATTGTAATGGATAAACGCGTTGACTGCATCTGTGTCGTCTCTAGGTCGAATTTCGCGGGAATGGCTATTAGGGTCCGGTATGTTGTACTCGCTAATGCAGTAGCTTTTGTAGGTAGGTCTCAATGAGCTAAGGGTCTGCTGTCCCTTTACGTGCTTTTTTAATGATTACACCCCCTGAGCGTTCGGCAGTACCGTTCTGAGCTTAGGTGTGGCGCCGAAGGCTTAAATGTAATCCCTTGGCGCTTCCTTAAGGTTGTCTAGTCAACATGGAGGTTAAGATAGGGTTTATCAATATTCCGATCTAAGAACCTTTGTAAGACCTTATAGGTCCTGGATAACCTAGACGCAGATGCCGTAGTTATACATTACCTTTTGCATCTAGGTAAATGTCTCTTAACGATACTCTGCGCTTCCATTAGCGGCGTAGCAGTTGGCTTGTATTAAACGCTAATAGACTCCCTGGTTGGACGTATTTGATAGTCTATTGTCCGTGACGTTCTTCCATTTAACATAGGATTGTGTCATCCTTTGTTGTCCTAGTAGTACCCTTATTTTCAAAGTAGACGGAACGACACTAGATTTGTGTTAAAGTCTGTATAAAAGGCAACGTCCTTGAGATGTAGGACTTCCTTACTTTTGTCTTGTTGTTATTAAGCTTCGTCTTCTTGTTCACGTCTAATTTTGGCAACTAGATTAGTAAGATCCTTGTTCTGTTCTACCTTCCTTAGTGCCTTTTCAATACGAGCATCTCCGATTGTGACTCCTACAGGTCTCTTATCTTTAAATAAACACTAATAGTCCCGAATGGAGTGTCCTTGTATTCCGCACGCTAGGCACTTGGGTGTTGGCTTCTTATAGGATGTCTCCTTATCCACCAGTGTCCCGGCTCTCTTTAAGCGGCTCTTGCGTACTAAGGCCTTTCCTCTTCGTAAACCTTTAGTAGTATCAGAGTGATCCTTAATAGCTTGCTCTGCGAAGTCTATATTAAAGGTACTCCCTCTTATAGTAGCATTGGCTTGCTCCGAGGGTCTTCTAAGTCCTTCTTGCAGCTCCTTTGCTACTCTGCGGTATTCGGAAGATCTCGACTTCTGCGGGTTATTTGACTCGGTAGTATACTTTATATAGTAGGCATCGCTGAAAGGTTAAATAACTTCTGCTAAATCTTAAAGCCAGATTCCATCGGACATTTAAGGGATTTTGTACTTCTCTCCTAGGGCTATTATATATTCCTATTAATCTAACCACTAATTTAATTTTGACAAGTGTTTGAACCCCTTAAGGGCTTCTATGTACTGGTGTTGTACCTTCTTCCTAATAAACAATGAGGTAGGTTCTGTGTTCTCTTTTAGCCGGAATAGCTATTCTTTAACGGTTAAGGAAGGGTTAAGCAGTAGCTTCTTCTAAGTTAATACTGTGGACGTAATCTGGGTGTGGATCTATTAAAGATGATCTTCCTGTCTTAGGAAATACTTTATATCCTAGTTGTAGTATTGTCTGCTGTTCTTGTACGCTCTCTGTTGATTTGTTGAGAGCTGTGTATATAAGGTTGCATTCTCATTAAAATCTATGACCTTTGGATAAGGTGGTTTTTTAAGTAGACCTTCTTAAGGTGCTTCTGTGGCTGGGTTAACGTGGGCCCAAATTTGCTAATCTATGACGGCTCGGAGTTGCTATAGCCATTGTTCCCAGTCTTCTGGCTTATTGAGGATGATCGTAGTCGACGAACTCGACGTCGGTGGAGTCATTTTGACTGATAGGCAAAGGAGGAATTGAGATGGTATTTTGTCGTCAGGATTGTCCTGTCGTTAGGATCGTCCTTGTCGTTAGATTGAGGTGGAATCTCGTGGAATCTCGTGGAATCTCGTTGAAGACTTGTCTTGTGACAATTGAGGTAGGATTTCTGTCAGAGTCTGCGTCTTGACGATGAGGTGTCAGAGTCTGACGATGAGGTAGAATTTCTTTAAACGATTGAGTAATAGCTGAATAGCTTCTTGAGTTGGCGGACCAGGCTTATAACTGTCACGAAGTTCGTGTAGAGGGGTTCATTGATGTAATGGGTTGATTGATTGATGATCTTGACTTAATCGTTGATTGATGTCGATGTTGGTTGACCTAGGGCCCCTGGGGCTCTGAAGAGATTTACAATGCACGTGCCCCATGCACGTGACTCGTGCACGTGTCCCACGCCTTAGAGAATACAGATTATCTGACAGTAGGTAGGCATGTCGTGAGGGCCGCTAAGGCGCTAGTGGTAAGCGGGCCAATAGCGATTTTGCATGCCGGGCATGGAAAATCCTAATTGGTTAAATATGGCAGGTGACGCGCTCTAGCACCGTCACAAATACCTAGAATCTAGGTAAACTTATTCTAGAAGGCTAATATAAATTACGGCCTATAGTTAGATACGATAGTATCTAGTAGTCCGTAAATTTGGTAGATATAGTAGATATACAGTTAGGCTGCCTCTTTAGTATTGATATTTTTATAATAGGGGATTAAGAATAGGCGCTTGCTAAAGCGGTTAACTAGAATTATAACTATATTATATCTGTTGCGGTCTATAGGTAACTTATAGAAGTCTATAGAGATATACTGCTAGGGGCGTTCTGGTATTAGGAGTGGCTTTAATAGCCCTAGGGTTTTGTCTTATAGAATTATAGACCTATAGTAGTTATTGCAGTTCTATATATAGCGGTTAATATCTATAACTATTCCGGGCTAGTAGTAGCGGTTACTAATAATCCTATAGGTCTTATTTTTTCTAGGATAGGCCGTAGAGACTTGGGTATATGCTTTAGCAATAAGCTAAGTCTATAGGTTTTATTTCTTTGCTACTACTAGCTGTTCCTAATACTTAAGTAATCTATTTTTAAGGGACTATGGGCTGGTAACGTTCTTTACCTTTTTATAGTATTCCTATAAGGAAGAGGCTATATGGTTTGCCTATAGCAATTTATTAATAAAGTTAAATCCTAAGGGGTTAATAGGATATATCTTGGCACTTAAGGAGTCTGTATTTAGTTCTGCCTATATCTAGGGGTTAAGGTGCTCTAGTTATAGTAGTGTCTAGGTTTGTAATAAGATCTTTATAGCTACCTAGTTACTTAGGTCCTGTTTACGCCTTATAAGAGTATCCATATGGTTTATAGCGCCTGGTCTATATATAATTAAAAAGTTAAACTAAGATAGGATATCCACCTAGCGTGCCTACTAGGCTATAAGGGCCTTAAAATCTGAAACTACCTTAATAGGCTTAGGGGTCCCCTTTAATTGTATACACTAGTGCTAAAAGCTAGAGATAATAGCTAGCATTTCTTTATTATAGATGTAGTAGTTTAGCTTAGCATCTATTATAGTCTTTAAATAGTATGTAATAGGGTGCTATTCTCCGTCTGGTTACTTCTGGGAGAAAATACTAGCTATCGCGCTATCTAAGGCATTAGTTTCTAGCATTAAGGGCCATTCTGGGTTAAAGTGGGTAAGTAGGGGAGCTAATACCAGCCGTTTTTTAAGCTTATTAAATGCCTGCATATATATAGCGTTAAAGTAAAATAGCTGGTCTTTCCTAGTAAGGTGGTTAAGAGGCTAGGCAATCCTACTATAGTTTTTAATAAAGTGTTAGTAGAAGTTATAGAAATCTAAAAATAATTATACCCCCTTTATGGTCTGTAGGGGTGTCTACTAGTTAATTACAGCCATTTTTTCCGGGTCTGCCTTAATTCTGTTTATACTAATAATAAACCCTAGGCACTTAGTATGTTTAACACTAAATTCTAACTTCTTAATATTGGCCTGGAGATCAGCTTTATGGAGCCGTTATAGGACTTTATAGATATGCTCCTTATGTTCTAGTTTATTCTTAGAGTAAATTATAAGATTATCTAGGTAGGCTATATAGAAGTTATTAAGGTAGTTAAAGAGTACGTTATTTATATACTATTGGTATATAGCCGGTCCGTTAGTCAGTCTAAAAGGTAGTACTTTATATTTATATAATCCGTAGCAGGTCCGAAATATAGTAAGATTTTTAGATTTAGGGTCTATTTTAATCTAGTAAAAGGCCTAGCGGATATTAATCTTTATAAAAATCTTAGCCTTACTTATATAGGCTAGTATTTCTTTAAGTAAGGGTAGCGGATATCGGTCTTTGCGGGTTATATAATTTAGTTTATAGTAGTTAATATAGAAACGGAGTCCGCCGTTAGGCTTTTTTATAAAAAAAATAGGTGCGGTAAAGGGGACTTAGCTAGGCTTAATAAAGCCCTTATTAAGGTTATTAATAAGGTACTACTTAGTAGCCTATAGTTTATTGGTAGATTACTAGCAAAGGGGGCTATAGTTAAGGGTGTTTTTTTTATCTAGCTTAATCTTAATCTTGTGGTTGTATGGTTAGTAAGGTAGGAGTATATTGGATACTGCCTTAAAGAATACGTCCTTAAATTCCTGGTATTGGTGGAGTAGTTTCTATTCTACTAGCTTCTTATTTATAAGCTTATTTTCCCTACTAAGCTAGTTATAGGCTAGAGCTTCCTTGTCTTTAATAATCTAATTAATTTTGTATAAGCTAGTTATAAAGGTAATAGTATTGGGCCATATTAAGTTCTGGTAGAATCCTATGGCGCTAATATAGTAGATATTAACTGGTGGGAGGCCTATAGGTTTCTTTACGGATGTTCCGCGGACTATATTCTATGGCTAAGGGTTTATAACACTCTTTAGCTCCTGTTCTATCTTCCGTAAGTTATCTTTCCGGTCTATATATTTAGTATAGCATCTAATATTCCTTGCTATTCTTTATAGCTATATAGGGCCTAAGCCAGCTAGCTTATTACTAACTTTCTAGGTTTCTAGTGTTAGTGGCGCAATATTAGTAGTCTGGGGGCGGTGTAGTATGCGGACCTATTGCGGATTAAGCTATATATCTTTTTTAAAGGCCTGGTCTCTATATATAGTATTAGCCTAGTAAATGGTGTCTACCTATAGCCGTATAAGGTTTTCTATTATAATGCTGATTTTTTTATAAAGGAAGGGGTTAGGGGTAGGGTTTTGGGCTAGATAAGCCATCTGCTCTATATATCAAGCTATAAGCCTAAATAGGCTAGCCATTTTCTTTTTAAAATTATATTGTGGCTTTCTAGGTCCGTAATAAGTAAGGGGATATTATACTGCCTTCGTCTATTAACACGGAGGTAAATCCGTAAGATTATTATAATAGATAGTTCTATTCGTCCGTTATACCCGTGAATAGGAATTAGTTTAGGCAGTTCTTTAAGGGGTGCGTTTAGAAAATTAGCTAGCTTTATAGTATACTAGGTGTCTATTAAGGCGAAGGTATTTACTCTAGAGTTAGCTAAAGTAGAGGTTAAAACTTAATATCTATTATAGAATAAAGTATAAGGGATAGTTCAGCTTTTTCTACTAACTAGCTAACCTAGATTAATATATAATATATTAATCCCTTTTAACCCTAGAGAGGAGTCTTCCTCTAGGGTTCCTTTTTTTCTAACTCTATACTATTCTCCTAGATTAACAGAACCTTGCTCGCTTTTATATTTATTAGGCAATCCTTTATAATATGGCCCTTTTAGCTATAAGAGAAGTAAGCTCCCTAATTACTAAGGGCCTATATATAGGGGTTGCTATATATAGGCCGAGCATTTGCTAGACCTATAGTAGGACTAGCTGCATAACTAGCTGCTAAATTAGCGGCGGGCTGTACGGCCGGTGCTATAGGGGTTGTAGATCTTACTGGGGCGCTACGGCCCGTTCTGGTAGTACTTATATTTTAGTTAGCAGAGCTTCTAGTTTTATACCGCTTAGTATATGCCTTAATTTAACGGAGGCCCTAATTAATAGCTAGGCATTAGTCCGTAAGTTCCTTAAGCGTCTATATAGTAGTATAAACTAGCAGTATAGCGTGCTGTAGGTCTAGGGTAAGCTTGTTAAAGAGGTCTAGTATTAGATCTTCCTAGGGGATTTAAGCCTATCTGGCTAAGTGTAGAAAGTGGGTCTAAAAGGCTAAGAAGGTCTCTATCGTTTTTATATTTAGGCTTTTATAATTAAGCTAGGCGTTCTATACTTTAAAGGGGCCCTTATAAATAGAAAATAGATAGTTAACTATCTCTTTTTTAGAGAGGAAGGGGTCTACTAAGTCCTAGGCGTATTGCGGACGTAGGTATATCTATATGTTACCGCCAGTATAGCTGAAGACGTATACTATTTTAGCTTGGGTATTAGGAAAGTAGTCTATATTAACTTTGAGCTTGTCCTGCAGTTAAAGCTTCTAGTTATTAAATATAGGGTTAGTTCTATCCGTAAGTAATAGGGGGTCTACAACCTTTGCGGATCGCGATAATGCTAATACTATACGTTAGGCTAGGGCCTTAAGGACTATAGCAAGCCTCTAGGTATCCGATAATTTATTACTAGGTATAGGGGTGTCTCTAGTTTTAAGCAGCTTTTAGAGCTATTTAATTTTAGTATTGGCTGCTATAAGCTCTTTCTGGGGGGTTAAGACGGCGACTATTTTACTATTAGAGGTATTTACGGGTCCTGTAGCGGCTTTACTAGCTACTATATTTCTTAGCATAGTAGTAGGGGTACTAGATAATTTCTAGTATTTATTTATTTTTTAGGGTTCTGGTCCGTATATATCCTATTCTTTAAATTTTACGTTCTATTTGTATTTTTTTGGGTTTAGTAATGTTCTTAGGGTCCTATTCTGTTTTCTTATTCTATTTATAGTTTTGTAGATATATTTAAGTTCCTTCTTAGGAAGAGAGAGTGGTGACGAGCTTTAGATAATGTTAGCGACTTAGTTAATTAAGGTATAAGCACGGCAAGAGGGACGCGCAAGCCTATATAATCGGTAGTCTATAAACGAGGATCTAAAGCTAGAGAAAGAAAAGGGGGAGAACGGAAGCACCGCTTAAAGTTATATATAATTCTCTGGTTATGTAATGGCAATTTGCGGCAATTTGCGGCAATATACCAGCGCCGTAATACGTAGAGTAGTTCGCCTAATAGATTAACTCTAATTATATTCTAAGATTTACTACAAAGAGATAACTATCTAGGTAGGGACTATAGTCTATTAAATATATAACTATACTCCTAAGAAATCCGTTTGCTATATTAGTACGCCGGTACGTTAGTACGTTAGTATATACTTACGTACTAAGTACTATTATATAACTTCGCTTATTATTCTTTATTATATAGTTTAATAGGCTCTATTGTAGCCCGTACTACATCTACTAACTCTTTAAGCTCCGCTCTTAGTAGTTATAATAGTCATAATATAAGATCCGTAATACCCGCCCCCTCCTCTCTATTTTTATCCTTAATGACTTCTTATATCTCTAAGTCGTTAATAAAAGGTACGGTGTTTTTTATTCTAACTTATATCCGCTCCTATAAGTGATTTATTATACCTTTATAGCGGTTATTACCGTTATTCTATTGCTTAGTAAAATTATATCTTCTTATTCTCGTTATATTAAGAAAGGGTTAGTATATATTACAATTATATCTCCTTCTGGTCGCTAACCTTTCTCCTATACTAAGTATACTAAGTCTAATATACGGTCTTCTTATAATGTCCGTTCTATTTCGGATACTAAATATATATATCTTATTCGTCTTTATAGTCTCCTACTTTCTTACTTAATTTATTATAGGGTCTCGTGTTTAATCTACTACTAAAAAACTTAAAGATAAGCTCTCCTCTACTCTTAATAATATTTGTTAGCTTTGTGATAAAGAAAATTAAATCCTTACTAAGGAGTCTTAAGTATATAAGGCGCGTATAGCCGCCTATACTTATCTTTGTCATCTTAAGTTAGTTTATAAAAAGGTATACTTAAAGGAATACTATCTAGCTAAGTAGGGTTTCCGCGAGCTAGAAGAGAATAAAAGAACGGGTTCTACTAGATTAGAAAAGAAAACAACTCTTTATAGCTTAGTAGATATTCCTCCTAAGTCCCTTTTAACTAATCTATTTTTATTTAACTCTATGTCTTTCTCTTTATTACCTAATCTAATCTCTTCTAATACGTCTATATCTTTTCTTTAGCGTTTTTTAAACTCTCCTCTAGTTCCTATATAGTTTCGCTATAAGCTTCCTATATAACTTTATACCAATTTTATCCTTTAATATTTTTGTAAAAATATAATTTAAAAAGAAAAGAAAGAAAGGTAAATAAAAGAGATTAGAAAAGGAAAAGTAAAGGGGAGTAAGAGAGGGGGCAGACTTGCTAATAAGCAAGCTAGAGGGCCTTAAAATAGCAAGTAAGCAAGCTAGGGGAGGGCTGCTTGCTTATTAAGCTTACCTACTTACTAAGACTAGTATTAAAACTGTATTTTGCTAAGGAAGGGGGTTTATTAACCCTTTATGTTAGCGTTTTAGTAATATAAATAAGTTAAACTTATATAACCACGTATGGGCCGTAGACGCCCCTTAAGCTTCTTTCCTAATACTGTGCAAAGACGCTCTAGATACCCTTACTATACTAGCGGTAAGCAACGACTATAAATAGGCATTTAGTAAGGTAGGCAATCCGCTTAAGCTGTATTGATTACGGCTTAAGCCTAATATATTAGCTGTGCTATCGTATATAAAGAGCTTTTAAAAAAATAGTCTTTTAAAAGGTTGCTGTTGGTAACACAGGGTAAATCACCAGTACTACTCGAGTAGATACAGTGACGTTGTTTAATAATGCATGTTCTTTTTATGTTGGAACGAGGAAGGGCGAAGAGCTTAAGGCTCCTCGCCACGCTAGTGCCGCGACGACACATAACAACCGCTTGCCTTATTCCTGACACTAGCAACTCTTCTTTTATAGTTGCTATTTATATACACTTATAGATTACTACTATACAAAGATATTAAGCGAAGAAGAAGAAGAATGTTGGGGGTTAATGCGAAGGCGAGGGGCTACTAAGGCGCTAGTAGTAAGCGAGCTAATAGCAATTTTCTATGCTGGGCATAAAAAATTCTAATTGGCTGGTTAAAATCAGGGTCTGCGGAATATTATGCTCTTACTCCCTTTTAACCTAACCTTTAACCTATATATATAGAGTGTTTATCTTAACAAACGTTTCTAGAGCCTTATTTAGGTTTGCCTTTATTATTACATCTACTAGGTTGTCTTAGCTATTAATCTATTAAATCTTAAAGAGTTCTTACTATTTGTAGGATTGCCAAAGTGCCATAATATTAATTATAAGGCGCTTCTCCTTTGTGGTACTAAGCTTAACTAAGCACTTATAAAGGGAATATGAGTTAGTATATACAATTATAGGGATAATGGGAAGTTTGAGTTAATCTGTAATTATCTTTAGGGTAGTTCTAATTGCAATTGCTATGTTAACTCCGCCAACCATTCCATATATCTCTAATACTAGAACGCTTTAAGTAACGCGCTTACTCTTAGTTAAGCTCTAATAGATAAGATTGCTGTAGATTATAAAGTTATTCTCTCTAGTAGATTCGTTTATAATTATAATCTTATATCCTAGCTAGGAGCTAAAATCTTTATTATTTATAAATGATCCATTAACAAATACAAAGAGCTTAGTAGTAGGAATGTTAATAGGCATATAGAGTAGTCCCCAATTGAGATGGTTTATTTACCAGGAAAGACGCTTATTTAGGGCAAGAATGTTATCCTTAGTTAGTTCCTAGTGTTAAGCGGCAATAAAGAGATTAAAGGAAGCCTTAGGTTAATAGATAGAAGCAATATAAGCTCCGCAAGCGCGTTGCTCTATATATCCTTGCTTTAGAGAATTAATATTAATAACGTTAATCTTCTTGCCTTAACTTTTCTGGCGTAAAGCAATAGAGTCCTTGTTTAGGGAGAGGATGCATCTATTAAAGAGTAATAGTATTATTAGGTTAAGCCTCTCCTTTAGCTTTGCTATAAGATTTGCCTTTACTAGCTTATCTTCTTTAAGAGCTAAGAATTGGTTATCTCCTAAGATAATTATATTATTAGTTTATATGCCAATAATTCCAAATGGAGTTCCTATAGTTATAATAAGGAAGCAGGGGTTAAATGTAGAAGTCGTTATTAAAAGCTTCTCTTTATGGTGCTTACTATAGGTAGCCCACCAGTGAGTTCCTACCTCTACAATTCTATATAATAGCTTAAGCACGACCATAATTATATCTTTAGGATATTGGTGGCGAATTTGTTCTAGAAGGTATGCTAATATTAAGCGCTAAAGGTATATCTCTAATTAGGTGTAGGCCTAAGTAATATCTTATAAATAAACCATTATTCTATTCTTTATTAAGGAGGGAGCTAGTATAATAATAACTTACTAACTGGCTTATTAAATTGTAGGGGATTGTATAAGAATTACTTTCTTACTATTATTGTTATAACCTTAGATAACTAGCCTTAACTTCTTAAATGGGGTGTTAGTAGCTTTGCCCTTAATCTTATTAACTATTCTTAACTTAAAGATGCGAACTCTATTAAACTTGGTAAGGTTATACTTCTTAAATTTAAAAACTCCTCTTGTAATAAGACTGTTAATCTCCTACTTATTAAATGCTTAAAAAGGGGCTCCTAGAGTTATAATATGACCTTCCTTTTAGAGTTGTTTTATAAGCTTAAAGTCCACCTTCTCTTTAGCTATTATAAAGGCCATTAATAATTTAACTCTACTCTTAATAGCGGCAACAAATTGCTTTTTAAAATTAATAAGATATTAGCAATTTTATAATCCTTTTAGGCGACCTTTACCGCGTTATAGTTGCGGTATATTTGCTATAATTATATTAGAATTATAGTTGCCTTCTAGAGTATATTAATTATAGTTCTCCTCTAGGGTATCCTCTAGGGCATCCTATAATGGCTTAAAACGGTTATCCCTATAGTAGGGCTTAATAACAGTTAAGCGGAATTAAGTGGGTCTATGGGGCATTTAAAGAGTATAAGTTTAACCCTTAATAGTGATAAGTGTATATAGGCCTGACCAGCCCCCTTTCTTATACTATACCCATACTTTAGATTGGAGTGGTAGATTTGTTATAATTAAGGTATTTAGACCGTTTCTTATTCTTAGTGCGTTGTTGACCTAGCGCGTAGCGTAGATACGGCGCACCTCCTTTATTGCTTTACGGATAGCCTTAGCTTGTTGTGTAATGGATAGAGATAGTAGAGAATTATTAGTCATTTAAGGGTAGGCGCTAAAGACTAGCAATGTAGGTATGAGCCTATCTGGGTCAGTAGAATTGTTAATAGCCTTAATAGCTATCTATAAGATAAGCTCTTTGCTAGCGCCCTCTAGTTCTAAAGAAATAATCTTATAATATCGTTCTACTTTTCTAATACTATTGTATGCCTTAATAGGGACTTCCTTAACCTTAACTTCTATTGCCTTTACCTATTATTAAAACTCTATAGATGAGAAGTTCCTTTCTATATTATAAATAACTTAATTAGGGGGTCCTAGGTAGATATTAATCTAGTATAATTAAAGAGTATCCTATGCGTTCCTAGCTAATATATCCTTTAAGAAACGTGCGGCTTAGAAGGAGGTTAAGAGGTTAATAACTTAAAGTACTAGCTTGCTGCTAAGATATATAATGTTAATAATAATACAGAAGTTAAAGTTATAGTTATTTTTAAGGGTGAACTTAAATCGGCTAGGGGACTTCTGGTTTATTTGGCAGTAATAGCAGTACTTTATAAGATGCTTAATTGTCTTAGCCTTAACTTTATAACCTACTTGCTAAAGAACCCTAAGCAATTTATAAACTAATAGGTGACTAAAGTAATGGTGTAGTTAACGTAACTCTGATTTAGTTAAATGGCTCTAAGTAACGCTCCTTTCTGGCTATTAAAGGAGCAACTAAGGGTGACCCCACTTGCGTATAATAGGTACCTAATTATCTCCCTAAACGAGTATATTCTTAAGGTTATTAAGCTTAATGCCTAACTTATTTATATCTTAGATATAGAATAGAAATGGGGTGTTCGCGGGAATAATATGGAAAGTAATACATCCTAACAGGGTTTGGAGCTTAATTATGCTAAGAGAGATTATAGTACCCTTGCCAAAGCAAATTATATATTGGCCTACCATTAATTAGTTAATCTAAATAGAGCTATTAAGCCACTGAAGAGCTTAAACTTAAGGTTTTCCTACTATAGATACTCCTGCGGCTCTAGTATCTAGTATAATACCATAGAAGATGTTTGCCGAGTATCTGTCATTAAAGGAGAACGCGGAACTTTCCTTTGGCTTATTAAAGATATCTAACTTTATAATAGAATGGAGTGTAGATTGGTTATTAAGGACAGCAACAGTTTATGTGCCATTTACCTTACTATACTTAGTGAAGTATTAGTTAAGAGAGTAGTCCTTAATTTCCATATCTATAAGGAGCTGTTTGGCCTTGTTAACTTTACCCTCTAGATCTTCTTCGCCTTTATATTAAACTAGGAAGCTTTAGAAGTAGGCTATAGTAACCTTACAATTTCTAATATTTTATGCGCTCTGGTGAAACTTATTATATGCCTCTTTTTATCTATTAAGAGGGTGCCTAGTTAACTAGCAATTTAGCTTCTTACAAACATAGCATTTCTTCTATTAATTGTTTTAAGATAAACCTCTATAAGGACCTCTACGATTGCTTTATAGTCAACATTAATTATACCCTCTGCTGTATTCCCTACCCTGGCCACTATATATTTAATTAGTCTAGTTATAATTATGTTAGTTAGCCGGGTTGATTAAAGTAGGTTAGGGTTAGGTGTTAAATTACTGTACTTCTTAAGAGCGTAGAGTGGTGCTAATAGAGGATCTTAATTAAGTATACACTCCTTTATAAGTATTTGCAGGATTAAAAAGAGTAAGGTTGCATTCTTTAACACCTTAGTATGCGCTAATAACTTAATTGCGTAGGCTGAAGTCCTCTTAATATAATTTAGATAAACCATGCTAAATTATTTAAAGTTGGTTAAAGAGCTTTTGAAGATAATTAAGTTAAAAGGCATCTGGGTTTATAGCAATAATTCTTAGGAAGGTAGTCTCTCTCTACTCTAACATATACTGCTGCTTATTCTCTTTTGTTTTAAAGTAGCATCTTGTCTTATATATTATTTAGTTAAAATTATATCCTTTTCCTACTAAATAATTATAATAGAAGGTACTAGCGCGGCCCTTAAGCATAACGGAATAAGCATTATAATATTGGTTAGGTTCCAGTCTAACCTTCTAGCAATAGTCGTAGAAGATGCGCAGCTTTAAATTAAGGATATTATACAGTTCCCTACTAAGCCTCTTCTCCTAGTCTAAATAGAGCTTTGTAAGCTCTGTAAGTATTTTTAAGGTGCCTTTAAGCAGTATTAGGCCACATTAAAATTGCGTTAGAGATTAAGGTAGGGATTGCTTTATAGGCTGCAGTGGAGATATAGATCTTAATAGAATACGGCGTGGTACCTAATCTTGCTATAATAGAGTTTGAAGGTTATTAAATCGCGAAGCAAGGGGATCTTACGCTTGCTCTTAAGGGGTAGTAGTTAAAGTTATAGGTTAAATTAGTAAAAGTAATGGATATAGAATATAAGAACTTGTGCCTGGAGCAATGGAATTAGGACGCGTCTCTGTTAGTATATTATTTGGATTCTATTATAAGTTAAGCTTCTTCTTATTATGTAGTTGGTGCTTAATTTCTTATAGAGTCCATTTGTGCTCTTCTTCTGCGTTAATAACTTACTCCTAGATATTATCTTTAATAGCACCCCCATCTATAGGGACAAATACTCTATTCTCTTAAAGGAAATTACGGAAGTCTTATATAACATCTTTTTTTATAAGAGCCTATATTTCCTTTATCCATCTAATAAAGTCCTCCTTTATATAATACTATAATATAGTATTGTTGTATTTGCGGTCTATATAGTGTGCCATACAGTATACTAAGAATCCGTTTAGGTCCTATTGCTTAGCGTTTGTAGGGTTAATGTCTGTATCCCATATCTCTGGGTTAATATCTTTCTTATACTGCTTTGGGTAGGTTAACGCTATAATAGCTATTGTTTTATTAATAGAAAAAATAAGGAAAATAAGGGTTGTTTAATAGGGTGTTATACGTTAAAGGTAGGTAGGGTTTTTGGTTTTATAGGGTCTTGTAGGTTTGCTGTTAAAAGGTAGGCAATTTAAGATGTAGTTAACGCGTTTTGGACGTTGACTTGGGACCCTAGGTTTAGTAACACTTCTGACCTAAAGTACTTGACCAAATTTTTGTAAACGTAGTTGTTCTGTATAATAGACGCAACTTGGTATCTCCTAGTACTTAGTAACACTTCTGTTACTAGTTTTCTGCAAGTCTAAGGTAGCACAGTATTGCCAGAATCCATTCTATATAAGCGCATATAGCACCCCTGTACGAGACTGTCTCTTCTATTAAAAACCTTACTATTCTGTGGTTGTGTACTTAACCACTAATTAGTGTTGGTAACACAGAGTAAATTACCAGTACTACTCGAGTAGATACAGTGACGTTGTTTGATGATGTATGTTCTTTTTGTGTTGGAACGAGGAAGGGCGAAGAGCTTAAGGCTCCTCGCCACGCTAGTGCCGCGACGACACGTGACGACCGCTTGCCTTATTCCCGACAGTTGCCAAGATAATAGGTAAATTAACTATTTTACCTATAAGAGCTTGCTAACTTATAGCTATAAATAGTATCCTCTACCTCCTCCTCTATAGCCTCCTCTATAGCCTCCTCTATAACCTCTTCGCCTTGTCCTCGTTAATTAATACTATATTAAGACTAATAATAGAATCTTCTTTATAGTGTATATGCTATTATACTAGTTTCTAATTAGCTTTAGTAGCGGCTAGGAGCTTAATAAATAAGTAAAATACTATAAGGCTATTGCCTAGGTATATGGTAGGGAGTAGGTAAGCCGAGTATAAGTTATAAGGAGAGTCAATAGAAGAGGACGATATAGTAAAGAGTAGGTATGGTAATACCCTAAGTATAGAGACGAACTAATAAGGAGGGAAGGGGCTATAAGCCTAAGGAGCTTATAAAAAGGTGCTAAGGACTAGCTAAAGGCTAGCCTTAGCAGCTCCTAAGAGCCCCTAAGCGTATACCCAAGTAAAGGTCTAAAAGATCTCTTATATTGCCCCCCCCCCTTTGTTAGCGCTGGCCCCTAGCCCATATACCTAAATAAATAAATTTTTATATATAAAAAGGTAAGTAGTGCTAAAGCCTTACTTATATAGGGAAATAGGGAATAGAGAGAAAAACTAGCTAAGCAGCCTTAATAAAAACCTTAACCTATAACCAAAACCTAGTAGGAAAAAAGGGTTATTTTAGGGTAGGAAAAGAGTATCTACTAATAGGATAAGACTTAATTATATATATTTAGTCTTAAAGAGATAATCGCCTGCAATTAGGTCTTGGCAGCTCTTTATAACAGTACTAGGGCACATTACCTGCCAAATTCTGCCAAATTCTGCCACCTGTTATATTATTGCATACTAATTAGTACTATTTCTTACTATTAGCTCGCCTACTATTGGCTCGTCTACTACTAGCGTCTTGGCGGCTCGCGCTACCTATTTGTTAACACTAGCCCTCGCGACCCCCTTTCCTTCTCCTTAGCTTAGTATTTTGTATAGTAGCAATCTACAAGCTTTGGTTTAGAAGTATTTATACAAGCCCATTACACTCTTTAACTAATAGCCAGATAGTCTCTATTTAGAGCTAGCTTAATCGCGTAGGATTAAGGTAAGCTGTAGCTCTTTTATGCGCCTTTAACTGGCGTCTTAATTGCCTTCCCTGGCCGTATAATTAGTTTTTATAAGGAAGTAATGGCTAAATAGCTTATACGCGTGTTTCCTTCCTTCTAAATTACGCTATTGTAACAGAGTTATATTAGTAAGTAGATTATATAGGATCTAAGAGCTACTGCCATCTTTTAGGCGAGCTATAGCTCTTAAAGTAACTAAACAGCCTTAATAAAAACCTTAACCTATAACTAAAACCTAATGGGAAAAAAGGTCTTTTAAGAAGGAAAAGAGTGTCTACTAGTAGGGTAAGATTTAATCACATATAATCAATCTTAAAGCTATAGCTCTTAATCTAGCTGTAGCTTTAGATTAAAGCCGTAGCTTAAGAATAGGCCATTACCACTCTTGGGCGAATTATAGCTTAAGGTAAACCGTAGCTTATGAGATTATATAGGATCTCTAAGCCAAAGCTCTTAAGGTAAGCCGCAGCTTATAAGATTATATAGGATCTCTAAGCCAAAGCTTAAGGTAAGCCGTAGCTCTAAGAGATAACTGCCTATGGTTAAGTCTTGGCAGCCCTTAGGCTGACAGCTAAAGAGTCTTTAGGTTAGGCCATAGCCCTTAAGTGATCGCTAATAATCTAAAAGCCGTAGCTTTTAAAGTAAGCCGAAGCTTAAGAGACCACCTATAATCTTAGAGATTACCTTTAATCTTAAAGCCGAAGCTTTTTAGTAAGCTGTAACTCTAAAAGACAATCGCCTGCAATTAAGTCTTAGCAGCCCTTTAGCTAATAACCAAAAAGTCTCTAAGTTAAAGCTATAGCTCTATAAAAGATTACATAGGATTTTAAAGCTAAAGCTCTTAGAGTAAGCTATAGCTTATAAGATTATATAGAATCTCTAAGCCGAAGCTTAAGGTTATATTTAATCTAGAAGTAAGGGTAGTAGCTATAGCTTTAAAAGCTAGCCGTTAGTTCTTTAGATAGCCATTAAATAGCAGTTAGATAGCCTCTAGGGTAGCTGCATCTCTTTAAGGATGTTTAACCTTCTAAGCTCTATTAGTGGTACTGCTCTATATAGTAAACTATAGTTGGCCTATAGAGTATTACAAGCTTAATTGCGTATAATTCCCCTTAACTCCTACTAGAAAGCTTTTAGATAGCAATTAAATCACCTTTAGGTTGCCGTTAGGGCAGAGCTGCACTATAGCACTTAATTATATATAGGTATACTAATTGCCTTAGGAGATAATTGCGTACGATTTAGATAGCCCCTAACCCTTAGCTAGGTAGCTACTATTTCCTTTCCTTCTTCTAATCCGTATCTATCTAACTATAATATAAATGCGATCTGCTAAACGTCTAGTATAGCTGCTCTACAGTATATGTAATTGTCCTAGAAAGGTAGAGGACCTAATCTATATTCTAACACCGTTATACAAATATAATCTGCTAGGCGTCTACTAGTATACCTACTCTTATAGTATATGCAGTCGTCCTAAATAAAAATGGAGGATTATAAAATATAAAATTGCTTAAGGGTAGCTAGCCCTTAGCTTGCTACTAGCTACTACCTATAAGGATATAGAATCGGTTTAAATATAAGGCTATTGCCTAGGTATATAGTAGGGAGTAAATAAGCCGAGTATAAGTTATAAGGGGAGTTAATAGAAGAGGACAATATGGTAAAGAGTAGGTATAGTAATACCCTAAGTATAGAGACGAACCGATAAAAAGGGAAGGGGCTATAGGCCTAAGGAGCTTATAAGGAGGTGCTAAGGACTAGCTAAAGGCTAGCCTTAGTAGCTCCTAAGAGCCCCTAGGCATACACCCAAGTAAGGGTCTAAAAGATCCCTTACAGATACTTATAGAGCAATTCTCTACTATAACACTAATAAATAGAGTACTAGTCTTAGTAAGTACTTAAGCTTTATAAGCTTAGCAAGCTAGCTTGCCTAAATAAGTAAGTAGGTAGGAGGGTTTAAAATAGGTAAGTAAGTAAGCTAAGGGGTCAATACTTACTTAACTTACTTATTAGCAAGTCCAAAGGGGGGGGGGGGAGGGATTAGTAAGTAGTAAGCATTTAGGTAAGCTATAGAGTACTAGGCATAGAGCTTTAAGAATAAACTTTTTTATCTTATTACACGTAATATACATATATACTCTCCTTCCTTATTAAGACTAACTCTTTCTATATTAGGTTAGATTTAAAGCTTTAAGAGCCCTATAGCTTTAAATCTACTCTATCTAATCTATTAAATTAATAGAATCCACTAATTAAAAGACGGCTCTGCTATAGAGCTCCAAAATTAACCTAGTCTAAAAAGACTACTAAGTAGAGCTATAGTGGCACTGGTATATAGATAAGGGGTTCTAGGCGGTATAAAAGTTAGATAGCATTATAAAAGAGCTATATTTTATTTTAATAATAATAAAAATGCTAGGGAAATGTAATAGAATATTAAGGAGGAATTATTAAGAGTAGGGACTTGTTAAGAGTAGAGACTAGTTAAGCCATATCCGGTAAAGTTTAATTAGTATTATATTTCTAAGTCATTTCTTATAATACTAGTAAAGAAATATAGTGCTAGGGAAGTGCGGGCTAATTAAAAGCTAAGAAGCTAAGGATAAAAATAAACCTGTATTCCTTTAGGGGATTATTCTTCTAGAGCTTTATTCTCCTAGAACTTTATTCCCCTAGGGCTTCGTTCCCCTAGGGCTTTATTTCCCTAGGGCTTCATTCCTTTAGGGCTTTATTTCTTTAAGGCTTTATTCCCCTAGGGCTTTATTCCCCTAGGGCCTTATTTTTTTAGAACTTTATTTCCCTAGGGCTTTATTCCTTTAGGGCTTCGTTCTCCTAGGTCTTTATTCCCCTAGGGCTTCTCCTTAGCTCGCTTAAATCTGCCCTTACATGTAAAGTAAACCAAAAGCATAAATTATACTTTTAGTTTACTAGATATTCCTTAACCCGCTAAGGTGTAACGCTTAGGCTAGTTTTTAGGGTTGTGTAGAAATACTATATGGAGTTCTTATTATAGAGATTTAAATAAGAGCATCCTATTAGCTAGGCCTTATTAATAATACTACGCCTAAAGCAGTGGGTTAAGGGAAAAGGTAAGGTATCTATAAGTAGATAAGATATAATATGGGATTGGCGTAGGGTACTAAAAGTTAAGGACTTAGCTAATAAAGGAGTGAGCCTTGGCAATAAGGCAATAAGATAGTTAAGTTGGGGTGTTTTACTCCCCGGCATAAGGTAATAGTAAACTACTACTCTAGGTATACGTTATGGTATAATATAGGATTAAGGATATTTGCTATATAAGTGTACGGTGTCTAAGCTATAATATAATATTGTTATCTCTTTAGCTACTTCCGTTAAAGTCTTATATAATAGCTCTTTTACTACTATAGTGCCTATTCCGCCGCTTAGAGACAACATCTAAAAATTCCCTAAATACCCCTATTCCGTATGCTGCTTAGCTTAGTAAGCTTTTTACCTTAACTTCTTTTATTTTTACCTCTAATTATATATTTATTAGGAGTACTTAACCTACGTATAAGCACTCTATAGCTTAGGTTTTAACTTTATATTTATAGTAGTACGGTTACTTTTTTCTTAGTTAGAATTAGAAATACTACCTATTATATTTAAACCCTCTACTTCCTTAAACGCCTTATTATACTCTAGGTCGCTTACCTTTAACTTAAATATAGAGCTTAACAGGCTTTAGCCTGCGTTTATGGCGATATTTAGGTAGTTAGGGCCAACAAATTTTATTAGAACTATGTCGCCTTAGCTAGGCTATATATTACATTCCTTTTGGCGTCTTTAATATAGTAGAACCACTGCTTATTAGGGGGGTAAATAGTAGAGGTAAAGGTAAGGGGGTAATTTCTAGCTTAATAGGTTAAAGACTAGGGGAGTGACAAAGCGTATTATTAGAGTTGTAGTATAAGCTAGATATAGAAGAACATAGAAATATAAAATATAGTTAGTTAGGAGGTATAGGTAGAAGAGAGGATCCTTAGGAGTATTCGCTTATTAAAACTAGCTTATTATTTACTTAGGCGTAAACGTCCTACTTACACCTCCTTTATAAACTAGATCGTAGCTTTAACCACACTAATGTTTAGGAAACGCCACGAAAATAAAGGTATAGCCGTATAGGTCGGCCGCCCTCCCTACTAGTATAGCGAAGGGGCAAACACTTTACTATATATATTATTTATTATAACGTTTTCTGGAAACCTATAGAATTTTTAAAGGCTAGCTTTAACTAAAACGGGACCAATAGAATCTACTAAAAGAGGCCCTCTTATAATATAAATATATATTATTATAGCGACTTAGTTAATTAAAACTCTAGCACTATAATATAACGAGCGCAAGCCTATACAATTAAAATGTCTATAGACTCGAATATCAAGATAAGGAGTAGAAGGTCGTAGAAAGGACACGTCTATATATAGAGAGCCAAGACGTAAGCAAACCCCCTAACTAGGCCCTATCCAGGTTACGCATATTAGTGCCATAACATATATAGTTCCCTAGACCTCTTTATAAAATATAGAATATTAAAAAGATAAAGATAAATAAAATTAATTACTTCTATTTAGATAAAGTCAAAGAAAGGTTATACGACCTAATAAATGTCCTATATAAATTATATTTCTATAAACAGCTATATAGCTTAATTGATATTTAGGCGGAAGCTAAAGGAGAGCTTTTACGTTAGAATTTATCTACTAGTAATTTATATAGATAGTAGGCAGCTCTTTTACCTAAAGGGAAGACTATTTAAGAAAGGCAAAGGAAAAGGAATATCTTTTCTAGGTAACTTTAGATACTAGCTATCTAGCGAGAAGGCTACGGCCTTAACGCTACTGGAATAGCCCTTAAGCGTACTATGGCAGGACCCTATCGCTATATTCTACAGCTATATAGTACTATTATATGACGCTAACGCTACCAACTAGCCGTCTGGCGAAAAGGCTACAGCGTTAACGCTATAGAAATGGCCCTTAAGCGTACTATAGTAAGACCCTATTGCTATATCCTATAGCCATATAGTGCTGTTACTAAACACTAACGCTATTAGCTAGCTGTCTAGCAAGAAGGCTACAGCGTTAACCCAATAGGAATAGCCCTTAAGCGTACTACGGTAGAACCCCGTCACTGCATTCTATAGCTATATAGTGCTATTATTAAACGTTAACGCTACTAGCTAGCCGTCTAGCAGAAAGGCTATAGCCTTAACCTAGTTGGAATAGCCCTTAAATATACTATAGTAAGACCCCGTCACTATATCCTACAACTATATAGTACTATTAAATGCTAATGCTATTAGCTAGCTGTCTAACAAAAAGGCTATAGCGTTAACGCTATAGGAATAGCCCTTAAGCGTACTATAGTAGGACTCTATTGCTATATCCTAAAGCCGTATAGTATTGTTATTAAACGCTAATACTACTAGCTAGCCGTCTAGTAAGAAGGCTATAGTATTAACATTATTGGAATAGCCCTTAAGCGTACTGCAACAAGCATCCTAATTATTTTCTCTATTTAATAGCCTACTAATCCACCCTAGAATGTAGTCTGTAAATGTTTTCTAAATTATACTTATTTCTAGAGTAAATATAAGGGCTAAAAAAAATAGACCTAAAGAGGTATATCTTCTAATATGGGTCGGAATTGTAATATAAATCGCTTTGTATTGCGGAGAAAGCTTAAGCTAGCACTCTTATCTAACTGTATTATAGTAAGTATAGCAATTATAATTAAATATATAAATAATTTTATATCTATAAGCGCCTATAGGCGATTAATTATATAAATATATTTATATACTTCTTTAATAAGGCTTATAGCTTCTAGCTAATATAGAAAATATTTCTAGAGGAAAAAGTAGACTAAGTCCCTATTGTAAATACGGTATAGACTCTGCTCTAGATAGAGTACCTAATAATAATAAGTATATTGCAAATTAGGTGGTATACAGCTAGCGATTATATTTTTATTAATCTCGCTCCTTAGAGTTCTAGGTATTAGGAGATTGTATATATTTTACTACAGGCCCTTTAGACTAGTTGGTAGTTTAAGGTACTTACTAGCTAGCCTTTTATATATTTTTCTATTATCTACCTAAAATGGGCTCTCCCTCCTTTTTTAAGTATCTATAAGAAAGTCGCAAAAAGAGAGATATAGGAGCATTATAGGTATATATTTACTATTAGAAATACTAAGAATAGAGTGTAGTAAGTTTAACCTGTACCTAATATCCTCTTTAGAGATCTAAAAAAGGCGTATATATAATAAAATAGAGAGAGGGCTTTCTAAAACGATGATACTCCTTACTATACTTTGGAACTTACTGGTCCGCCTTTACTTATCTGCTTTATCTTTGTTATTAAATAGCTAGTTTAGGATAGAGAGGTATATCCTATTAATCTTTAAAATATAGGTAATCGATTAATATTAGAGTACGACTTCTAAGCGCTTTTTAGGATTATTACGTCGATCTATAACATATTAATAGACTATAGTATGAAGATAAATAACGGGATAGCCAGCTTGACTAAGGCCTAAATTTGGTCTCTTCTAGGCTAGTTTAGGGATAGCGAGCGCTACTTTTATATCTCTTTAAGTTTATGCTCTAAGAAGAGATATATATTGTATTTAATTGTTTTTTTAAACTCTTGTAAAGAACTAGGTCTTAATACATTCCGTTTAATATTTACTTAAAGCTAAAATAAATAGGGAGCTCTGGCCTACTCATTACTAGGACCTATAACAACACTAGCCTAATATCTTTAGTTTAAGTAAGGAGCTAAAGGATCGCTTAAATATCTTTTTCTTACTTATATTTATCTAATACGTCTATAATAATAATATATGCTAAAGCTTATGTCGAGGCTGATACTTAACGAGGTGTAGTAGAGGTGTAAGGGAATTAGATGCATATATTAAGATACATAGATGAGATTGTTGTTATTGACTGATCTATTCTACAGGTGGATTTTAGTGGATTCCACGTTTGCCTAGCTTATGTGACCACTATATGTGACTAGCCCATACTAGTTAGTCACAGACAACAACTGATATACTCCTTTATATTTAACTGACTTAATACTCCAAATAAGCTTAATCAATTTTGATAACCTTTAACCTTAGCTGCTTTATAAACTTTGTATAACTTGCAGCTGAAAGAGGTTTAGTTAGACTATTAGCCGCTATTTTTGGACTTGCGATATACCACAGATTAACTATTCTCTTTATAACGTGCTCTTAAATAAAGTGGTGTTTAACATTAATATGCTTCATCCGTTAATGAAACTTGGGGTTCTTAGCCAGGCCTAACAAGTTTTGGTTATTACTGTATAGACGTACTAACTTAATATCCGCACCTAAGTATATTATCTGGCCCACAATCTATTTTAGCCAGAGTGCTTTAGATACGGCTTTAGCTAGAGTATAATACTCTACCTTAGTAGTAGACTGCGCTACTGTCTGCTGTCTCTTTAACGAGCATAATATAACTCTACTAGCAAAGAAGTATACATTTCCTAAAACAGATCTCCGCATTAACTTATTACCTATAAAATCCGCATTATAATATCCATAGAGGAATGTCTTTAAATCCCCTGCGTACCCCTAGTATTTAATTCCGAGGAGCTTTATGCCTTGTAGGTATTAAAGTATTTAATTTATAGCTTTTATATGCTGCATGGAGGTGTTTAATAGGAAACATAATAGTATAGAGACTCCATATGCAATATCTGGTCTAATTTAAATTGCTAGATATATTAAAGAGCCGATCTTTAATCTATAGAGCTTAGTATCTTTAACTATTGCCTATCCGTCAAAGGGTACTATAAATTTGGTAGCTCCAGCTACCATTGGCGTATTAACTAGATAATAATTCTCTATGCCGTATTATTTAAGGATCTTGCTAATATATGCATCATAATATAGGGTAATCGTCCCTTCCTTCCTATTTTAAGTAATTCTTACCCCTATAAAGTATTCTCTAGGGCCTAAGTCCTCTATCTTAAATCTTCTTATAAAACTCTTCTTTAAAGCCTTAATCTTAACCTTATCTTTGCTAATAATTAGTATATTATTAATATATATAATGATTAGAATTCCTATTAACTTGTTAATATATATATTAGTTGCTAGTATACACTTTAAACCCTAATTGCTAAAACGTAGAGGCTAATTCCTTCTGCTATAGTTAAGGCGCCTATTTTGGACTATATAGCGCTTTTAGGAGCTTATATGCCTACTTAGGTGTATCCTCTAAGATCTCCTTATTAATTTCCTAGTTAGGTAGTACTTCCATATAGATATCTATATTAGTAGCTAAGTTTAGGAAGGCTCTAACTATATCTATCTGCTTAATCTCTAAGTTAAATAGAGCTATAAGGGCAAATGCTAGCTTTTATGTGATATTCTTGCATACTCCCGCAAATGTTTAGTTAAAGTCTTTTCTATACTGCTATCTGAACCCTTTAATAACCTATCTTGCCTTCCGCTTTAGGATGTTGCTGTCTTTATCCCTTTTAGTCTTTAGGATAAGCTTTCCTAGCAGTACCTTAATGTCTTTTAGTAGCTTTAATTGTCTTAAAAGCTTCTAGGTTCCTTTATAAATTAGGCTTTAATACTCCTTCTTAATGGCCTTCTGCTATTCTGGCTAATTCGGTTTTATCTTTACCTCCTTAATTGTCTTAGGATTATTATAGATTAATAACGCTAGGCTAGCTGTATATGCAGTATAGAATGCTATACCTAATCTAGAGTTAAAGCTTAATTTTAGCTTTAACTATTAAGCGGCTTATTAAGTCTCTTTATTGAGCTTAGGGTTTGGGATATAGACCTTATTCTTTAAACCTTTAGGTTAACCCCTTAACTTAGGTGCCGTTTTAGTTTTAACTCTCTCCTAAGTAGTCTCCAGTACTAATTTAGTGTTATGTTCTAATTTGGGTTTATTATTAGAATTAATATCCAGTTGCTCTAAATCCTTATTAATTTAAAGCTTTAGCGTAATAGCCTTTTTAAGTGCTAATTAGGATTAATGCTTAATGTTTCTAGGTATATTGGGAACTCTTTAATAAATTAGGTTATTATCTTATTGATCCTAATTTTTAGTGCTCTTACCCCTATTTCTAGCTAGTATTGGAATATTAGTATTATTTTCTAATAGGGGCTTTGTAATTAAGCCTTCTTTATTAAATCTAATATTTAAGGATTATACGATCCTGTTTTTAGTAGGTCCTTTTTATAAAAGTATATATACCTTAAAGATATGGCTTCCTTTATAGCTAATAAGGATTCCTATTTTAGCCTATATAGCAACCTTCTAGTTAATAATTTGGCGCTCCTTTAGTATTTAGATATATATCTTATAGCTAAGTATTTATGAATAAGCTACGGAAGGTCTATTATCCTAATTTAAATAAAACTTGTCCGTAAAGGCTTTATATAGGGTCTTTCCCTTTAATAGGGAGGTGGTTATTTAATTAGTAATTAGCACTATTAACTTAAATATTAGTGGCTAAAGGAACTATAGAATGTCTATATTAATTATTACGGTTTATATACGCTCGCAGAGAATACCGATTATTTATTTAGAAGTGCTGTCTTACTTTAGGTTATATAGTATAGTAAGCTCTACTACCTGCCCTAGATTATCTACAAGCCCAATAAGTTTCTTTATGCTGTATTCTTTACCCCTATCTATACGCTACCTTTTAATAACTCTTCTAAATTAAGTCTTTACTATCTTTTAGTACGTAACTAGAGTATTATATATGCTATTCTTTAACTTATAGAAGTAAGCCTACTGAACTAAAGTTGCCCTCTTAGTAAATATTATAGCATACTTCTTCTTTCTAATACCTTAAGGGGTAATTATTACTATATTAATATGCACTTTATTAAACACTTTCAGATCTTATAATTTAGCGTGTTTTTATATATGCCTTATAGCTTTTCCCTTTTTATATAGATTATAGAGCCTTAAGTCTTTATTCTTTTACTATATAGCGCTTAGCTCTTCCTTTTTAAGAGTTATGCCTTTAACTAATTTAGAGGTCTTTTATATATTCTTAAGGCTAAGATAGCCGAAGCAATAATGCTAGAGTTAAATTAATGTCTCTAATGGCTTCATTTGTGTAACTATAGGGAATGCGTATATATATAGTGGTTTAATAATTATTATATCTTTATTAAATTAGAACATGCTAAGGCCTTCTTTATTAACCATAAGGTTTCTATTTTTAATTTAAATATTACCCCTATTTAGGAGCTTTTTAGCTCTAAAGATATTAATGCCATAGTTTGGTAGATATTGCACCTTGCTAAGATTTAGCGTATATATCTCTCCTTTAGCGTCTATAGCATAGATAACTGTTCTCTTACTAAAGCTAAGCGGCGTAGCTTCTCTACTTACTGTGTTAATTAATAGCAGAGATGCTGGTATATATATACTACTACTAGTATTAATATAAAGGACTTTTGGAGCTCTTGCTGCACCCGGCCTAAAAAGACCAAACCAACTAAAAGAACCCTAAAAAACACCCTAATAATCCCCTAAGATGCATACATTACAGAGAAGGCATAGGTGGAACAATAGTAGTACGCAGTTACGTGCGACCGCCAGACCCATACCCAATAATGGCCCCCCATAATAACAACAAGGACGGGCGAATACTACACTAGAAAGTAGAAATACCCTAATTAAAAAGGCATCTAATAAAATATAAAGCCTATTAGACGCGTCTAGTATCTGGAACTATAGGGGAGTATCTATTAGCTATTACAAACTAATACAGCTAGTAGAATAGCTCTAATCTAGTAAACCTTAGGCGCCCCTTTAGTAAACCCTTAATTAAATCCTCTAACAGTGTCACAGTGCTGTAATGCAAGTAGGCTAAATAACTACATTATAGTATAAAGAGGAGAAGAAGATGGAAAGGGGGTATTATACACAAATAGTAGGGCCAGCCCGCCAAGGCGCTAATGGTGGGCTAGCCAACAGTAGGAAACAGTACGAGATAGTATACAACAGGTCAGTGCCGTGACAGTACTCCCCTCCCCTAGAAGGTTTAGTCCCTAAACCGAATAAATAACTCTAAAAACAGGTAATACGCGGGGGCTGGTTTTTATCGCAAAGATGTTAGTTCCGCTTACCGCCCTTAGCCAAGCCAATGGCGATTTTCCATCCCGGGGATAGAAAATCCTGATTGGTCAGTTTAGTAAATAAAGTTAGTAGAACTCTACACCGCCACCAGAATCAATCTGTGTGGCATTTTATAGCGTTCCTTGGCAAGAATCTGGCTAATTAGATAACTTTAACTGGCGGTTAAAGTTCCATAACATCTTAACCACTATAAATTAATATTGTGGTCGGCTATAACCTTAGTGTAACTTTTCCTTATCTCGTGCCTAGTCTGGGGGTCCAGGCTTCTTAGGGTGTTGTTTATAGAACTTATATAGTACGCGCTTGCACCCTTTTAGGGACTTCTTGGGTTCCTAGGTTTCTTTATTATAATACTTCCACTTAATATAATATATTAGGCCATACTCGTCCATTTATTTATTATATACATTAAGAATCTTTTTAAATTCCCACTTATCCATAATATTGCTATTATCGTCTCTTTTAGCTATCCTTCCTATAATATTACAACGTTCCTCTTTATTAATGTATGCTTGACTAGAGATCTCTTTAGGGAACCAAAGGCGGACTTTTAAAGTATAGAAAGACTTATTAACGCAGATATAGTCTAGGAGGTTAACTACAACTACTCCTCTATAGGCAACTAGGACGGGCTAGGGTCTATCCTAGTTATTATCCCACTTCCTCTTAGGCCGGTTAGTCTTTATATTTTTAAGGCTAACTATAACTATATCATCCTTTTTAAATATTATACCTTCGTCTTGTTTTATATTAGCGTTGTCTTTATAGCGTCGCTAGGAGATACGAGCTAGGGCTTTAAGCTGGGTTAAAATGCGCTTAAAGCAGTTAGTAATAGTATTAGCTTATAAGTACTCCTTCTTTGTATATATAGACAGGGCTAATGGCTAGGGGCCCACTAGTTCGATACCTAGACGTGGGTTATAGCTATAGTTGGCAAAAAACAGTAAGATTCCCATAGTCTTATTAATCTAGTTATTTGTAGCAAACTTAATAAGGGGGAGCTAATCTACCTAGTCGTCTTAGGTAAAGCTTATAAAGGCGCGTAGGTACTTATTTATTACTGCATTAATAATCTTAGTTTAGCTATCTATTTTAGGGTGCTATATAGAACTAGGGCTTAGGGTTACCTTTAGGCGCTAGTTTAGGCAACACTAGAAGTCAGAAATAAATAAAGAGCCTCTATTAGAAATAATAGTATTTAAAGCGCCGTGTAACTTATAGACAGTATAGATAAATACTTTAATAAGCTCCTCAGTATCTAGGCTAGTAATAGGAATAAAGTGTCTTATCTTCATTAGGCGGTCAATAACGACAAAGATATATCTATATGTTTTACCGTTACAAAGGCACTTAGGTAGGTCGACGACGTAGTTAATAGAGATATTAGTCTATAGGCGGACTAGTAGTTCTAGTAGTTTTAGGAAACTAGGCGGTACTAAACGTGGGGTCTTTATACGGAAGTAGAGAGCGCAGTCTTTTATAAAGGTAGCCGTAAACTATAAAATACCTAGCCATTAATAGGTTTAATTAAGGAGGTCTAGCATCTTAACACGGCCTAGGTGGCCCGCAGGACCCAAACTATACATACGGTGTATGACTTCTAGTTGGAGTTTAGGTAAATTAGGGACAAATACTTAATTCCTATAGTAGATCAGGCCGTTAATAATTAAACATTTGGATTTATTATAGCGGAGTAACTTCCTAATCTGCTTAGGCCAGCGACGTGCTTTACAGCCTTCCTATTTACGTAGCGCAGCTAATATATCCCTAGCGAGTTTATTCTCCTTATAGGCATTCTTAATAAGCTCCTTAAGGGGTTTTTTCTCAGGCTCTAGGTCTATTACTGTAATAAAGTCTTCAACGCTCTAGTCTTGGGATTTGCTCAGCAGCTCTTCTAGGATAGTAGGGTCAACTTTTTTTTATAGTAAAACAACGCGGTCTTGGTATTATAGACATTCGTTACTAGTATCAGCAGGTGCTACACCTAGGAGACGGCTAAGAGCGTCTAGGATTGTGGCTTTAGTGCCAGGCCTATAGGTAATAACAAAGTTAAACTAAGAGAGGAACTTAGCCTATTGGACTTAGCGCTAGTTTAGTTATTTCGTTATTATAAAGGTCTGGAGGTTCTTATAGTCCGTAATAATCTTAAACGGTTACTTAGTTCCTTATAGTTTAGGGCGCTATTCTTCTAGTGCTTTTATAATTACTAGGAGCTCCTTATCGTATATCTCATAATTACATTCTAGGGCGGAGTGCTTGGCAGAGAAGAATGCGACTAGCTTAAGTTTACCATCTTTACTAGCTTAGTAAAGCACTCCTCCTAAAGCCTAGTTTAAGGCGTCTGTCTCTACTACGGTTTTCTTTATATAGTCGTAGTATGCTAGAACCGGTGCTATAGTAAACGCTATCTTTAGTGTCTAAAAGGCTTATGCTTAATCAGGGCCCTATAACCAATTAGTACTCTTCTTTAGTAGCCTAGTTATAGGTTTAACAACTATAGAGTAGCTTTAGATAAATTGTTAGTAAAAGTTCGCAAAGCCAAGAAATTGCTATAGTTCTTTAATTAATATCGGGTCCTTTTATTCCTATAGGGCCTGCACCTTCTTAGGGTCTATAGTTATGCCATTAATCAAGATAATCAAGCCAAGATATTTTGTTTTAGTAGCATAAAACTCAGACTTATTAATATTAATCTGCAGTCCGGCGTTGCCGAGTCTCTAAATAACTTCATTTATATATTTAGTATGCTTAGTGCGTGTTTTAAAGAAGACAAGGACATTATTAAGGTAGGCAGTGCAGTAGTTATTAAGGGCGTTATATAAAACATAGTTAATATAGTTCTGGAATATAACGGGCATATTATAGAGACCAAACGGTGTAACTAATATCTCATAGAGTCTAAACTGGGTAATAAATGCTGTAAGCCACTTATAACCTTCTGTAATCCAGATCTGGTTAAACGCAGCAATTATATCAAGCTTAGTAAAGTACTTGGCACTATAGAGTGCATTAAGTATCTTATAGATTAGTAGCAATGGGTACCAATTCTTAATAGTAACTATATTTAGGCCTTAGTAGTTATAGCAAATTCGCACACCACCACCAGGTTTCACAGCAAGGAGGAGTGGTACGGCAGCTAGTAAGGTTAATTTGCGGATAAAATCCTTATCCAGTATCTTATTAATCCATTTCTTTACACAACTAAGTTTAGTGGGTGAGAGTGGTCTGTTCTTATAATATAGGGCCTGCTTTCCGGGCATAATCTCAATTTTATGGTCCCATAGTTAGTAAGGGGGCAGCTTATCTACATTCTTAGGGAGGAAGTATTTAATATATTTACAAAACTCTTTTAGTAAGCGTTATAGAATATCTTCGCGGGTTAATCCTAGTTTGCCTTTTAGGAATTTCTTAACATTAGTATTAACTATCTTTCGGCGTAGAAACTTAGGCTTAGTTTTTAGGTTTGTCTTAAGGAAGTTATAAAAATAAGGGGGTAGCACTTTACGGGCTTTCTCTATTATATAGTCGCCTTCTACTAGCCGGCGGAAAGATCTTTTTAATAGGTTTGGTACTTCTATTAGGCCTATAGGCAGCTCTTTAAGCAGCTATTAGTGTTCTTCTTATTTAACTAGTTCTACTAGCTCCGCTATATAGATCCTCATCACCTTTACGTCTTTTTATTTACAGAACTAGGTAAAATTAACGGCATAAGTGCATCTAATGTTATCTAGGTTGGGGCATATCTGGTTCTCCAGTGCTACGGCTAGGCTAGCACGGCTTAGTCGGCCCAGGGGGGTAGAAACGAGGCGGCGGCCCTACACAGTACGCGCAGGAGACGGGTATAAGGTTAGGCGTTACAGGGGGGAGGTCTTAATTACTCTGGTTTTAGTCTTAGCTATAACATCTTTGGCTATTATATATGCGGTCGTATATACGTATAGCAAATAACTTAAAGTTAGGTGTCTTGTTAGCTAACCTAGGTTAAGCGGGTATATATAGGGGACTTATAGTTCTGGCGGTATTTGTTTTTTCAGAGATAGGGCAGTAGTCCAGTCTTCCAGAATCTCCGCTTCATTTATTACATATATTAGGTTACTAGTATTAGGCACCTCTTTTACTATTAGCTAACAGTATCTAAGCGTTAGCCTTATAATGCGTCCGCATAGTGCTACTTAGTTACAATCGGGAATGTGCCATAGGAGATAGTTATAGGCATAGTAATTAGAGTTAAACTTAAGCTCTAGAGCGGGGAAGTCTGCCTTTAGGTTATATTTTTTAAGCCAGGGCATTCCAAGAATTACTAATATAGAGGGTAATAATTTTGTGATATAGAAAAGCATAGATTCTATATAGTAGCCAATTGTCATTTTTACTGTAAAGTAGTAGGTAATAAAGCTGGATAGGAGTCCGTTAGTAAGGCAGAGTGGTTTTAGGACTAGGAGTCTTTTTATTATAATATTATGCTTTTTTATAAGCAAGTCTTCGTCTATAAATGCTAGTACTGTACTACTGGTGTCAACAAGGCTTACTATTTTAATGAAAACTTATAGGAGTAGGTTGCGTAGTAAGGAGAGGTAGGTCTAAATAAGGATAGCATTTCTATTGTTATTTACTGTTCTAAGGTTAAGTAGCAGTTAACTTAGAATAAGGTTTAACTAATCTAGTAGCATAGATCTAATCCTTTTATCCTCCTCCCCATATGGTTCTAACCCTTAGAGGTGACTTAGTTTAAGGGTTGGCCTTTTAATAACTAACTTATAGGGCTTGGCTAATAGCTATAGTCTTGGCTAGTGTGCCCTAATATATCGGTCTCCGACGGTGTATATATACTAGAAGGTACTTTACCGATAATATAGCTAGTCTTATAATTAGTAGCGACACAGAGCACTTATCCGTAGTTCGCGTATAGGACCATTAGCTAGGGCTATATTAGGGAAGGCTATTATAGGGGCGGGTTTCTGTGTCCAAACTTACATCCTTATCCGTGGTTACCGTTTTAGTTACTATCCCCTCTGCTAAAGAATCCGCTGCGGCTAGGAGGGGGTTGGCGCAGTAGCATTAGGAGGGGATTTAGGTTTACCCTAGGGTTATAAGCATCTTTCCAGTAGCCAGGTTAACTATATACTATACAGAGTCTATTATCTATACGGTGTCTTTGGACGTTATTAGGGAGGCTACTACTACCGCTACCAAATTTAATAGCGTTAAGGTCTATTAGGTTATTCTATAGTACCAGTACTAAGGTGTTGTTATTAGGTAATATAGGTTAATAGCCGCCAGCAGTACTTAGCTTAGCGGTATTTAGCTTTATATAGTGGGCATAGTTCTATAGGTTATAAGCGAACACATCCATCTACTTACTCCAGCCTTTATAGTCAGCATTGCCAATCTTACAGCTAAGGGTAAAGGCTAGGTCTTTTATCTTCAGTAAAATATTCTTCTTAAGCAAGTCCACTTTTTGTTCCTTAGTCTTGTTTGCTTTAATTATTAACTTATTAAGCTCTGCTTTCCAGGACTAGTAGTTACGCTCACCCTAGCTTAAGGTATCCAACTTATTTTTAGCCGCTTAGGTTATATTAATGGTCTTATAGTGCTTCCTTATATACACGAGTATAGACTCTCGGTTGGAGAAGGTCCATTTACTCAAGTCGTTTAGGTATATACGTAGTATATTAAGGCCATGCTTAACATAGTTATAGGCCTTATCTATCAGCATGTCTAATATGTAGAGGATTTCGTCCATTAGAGTCTTAAAGCACTTTACATCTCTCTAGAAAACGCCTTAGATCTTTATTTCCTATATCTTAAATTTTTCTTGTTTTTTAATTGGTGATCCCTTGCCATTAAATAGGGTTAAATCTTTTACTTTACGCTTTTTTCTATGGGGCTCAGTTAGAAGAGGGGAGCCAGTAGCTATATTCTTCTTAGTAATAGTCTAGGTAAGTATAGTAATCTAAAAGCTTAGACTTTATATAGTCTTAGTATATACAAGAGCTTGTTATTCGTTTTATTATACACGTGGTTTAAGCGTCTTAAGGGAGTTAATTCTGTGCTAAGCTTCTTTAAGTTAAGACTTTATAGTTCGGCCTTCGTTGTAGACGGCTTGGAGGCCGTTCTCAACGCTAGTTAAAAAGGTTGTATATATAGAAAGGTGCTGGAAGGTTCCTGCTATATTAAGGTCCTTAGGGTACTCCGGGCCATTCCTAATTACCCAGGCAATGTAGGTGTGGGAGGTATTAAAGAGGCAGGCAAGCGCTTCGCGTAGGTTCGTCAACGGGGTATTATCTATATTGTGGTTACCCATTTCAAGGGATCTAGGTAAGGCAATTAAAATCTATAAGGCTGGCTATAATACTAAAATTGTTTATAACTGTACTAAGATTGTCTAAGATTATACTAAGATTGTTTAGGACTGTACTAGGGTTATCTAGAACTGTGGTACGGTATTATTGGTCGCGCCGGGTCGCGATTACACTAGGAAAATAGAGACAGTATACTTAGAAAGAGGGAAAAAACAAAGGTCGCGATGGGGCGCAATTAGAGATACCACAAACTGTTATAGTGCTGTAATGCAAGTAGGCTAAATAACTACATTGTGGTATAAAGAGGAGAAGAAGATAGAAAGGGGGTATTGTACACAAATAGTAGGGCTAGCCCGCCAAGGCGCTAATAGTGGGCTAGCCAACAGTAGGAAACAGTACGAGACAGTGTATAATAGGTCAGTGCCGTGACAAACAGCTAAATAAAATTAAAGATAAACAAAACCCCCCCTAATAAGCGAACCGCACCTAGGCCACTATAGCTGCGCTTCTATAGCATAGGGAACCTACCCCCCTAAAGATAACAACTGGGTATATAATCATAATATAACCAAATATAGAAAAGGCAGAGGAATTTAGGGGACAATTAGAAACAGAAGTTCTTATAGAGATTTATAAAGAGGTCTATAACGCCGTTGCAGTCCAACACCTTAGGAGTGGAGATATTAGAGTCACTCTAAAGGACTAATAGGTAAAGGAACAGGCCGTAAGGGTAGGGGACAGGCTAGGAGAGCGTATTAGCATAAAAGTGCTTTATAAAAATTACCTAGTTAAAGTCCTATTGGTTCCCATAAGCCTTAGGGTAGAAAGGGGACGCTAGGCAGATAATACAGCAACTATATAGAAGATAGTAAAATAAACGGAACGCCTTATACCAGGACTTGTAATTACCCAGATTTAATAGCTTTAATAGGAAAATATAAACTAAGCATATAATAAGAACAATAAGAGGATATAAAGGGCGCTAGAGACTCGCTAGGGAAACAATAGACGAATATATAGCTCCCTTATCATCAGTATATATATACTAGGAATGCAAAAACTTCTTATCTAAAAAGGAATAATTATAAATAGCCTTATATATAACATAAGGCTCTACAACCATAGACTACGCCTAGAACGATATTATTACTATATATAATAGGGACACACCCAATCCATATACGCAGCATAGGTGTGCTGCGGCCACTATGCAGGCCCCTACAATATAAGACAATATATAAATTAAGACTAAATAAAATGCGCAAACTGTTACCGAAGCATATATAAGGCGTAGGAGAGAGAAGACTGCATTAAATACAGAAGATAGAAGGAAAGGGCTTAATAGCTATAGGAATAACTGCACGCTAGGTTATATAAATAGAAACAATAGGTAATAAGCTAGGGGGATATAGGTGTCTTTCTAGCGTTTCCTACCTTTAATACTAGGGGGCTAAGCCAGCTATCCTAAGCCTTAATAGGCTAAAAGCGACGCCGCGCGATATTACCAGACCAAATAGGGATATAAGGGACATATAGAATACAAGGGAGAGGACGCCTAGTAGGAAGACCCCTATAGATAGCTATAGCAAGTTTAAGGCCAGGACAATTAAGAATTAGATTTAATGCGGTAAATATAACACACGTAGCTAGCTTATAAGGGGCACATAGCTAACCAGCAAGAATAGGGGAAGAACCGGAGGCAATAATAAACTTAGATTTAGAAAGGCTAATAGGAACACAAGATATAGAAATAGAAAGCTCTATACAAAATAAGTAGTGGCTAGGGAGTAAACACAGGAGATAGAAGTTCTAAACATTTTAGAGAAAGTAGAAATGGAAGAAGTAAGAAGTAAAGAAAAGGCAAAGGACCCCTACTAGGGGTTCACTACTTAACCATTATATAGTATAACTGCGGCAATACGAACTACCGTCTAGCAAGGCCCCTACTAGACAGTCTAGACCTAGAGAAACACTATATTCTTGCTATATAAGAGCTGTATTATAATACCTATATATAATTAATATACTGCCCCTAAGGATTCTAGCTCCTGTATAAACCAAAAGCAGCTACACGCGTATGCTTTATAATCAGTAAAAATATCAGCCTTACCTTATAGTTATAGCAGGCAGTTAACCTAGATATTACAGTTATAACTATCCAGATATATAGGGGACCAGTATAAATTATTAATATCTATAACCCTAGGGTTAAAGGGGTAGCATAGACAGAGAATATTATATCTGTAATAAGCTTGCTAGAAACTAAACACATAGAGTCTATTTTACTAGGAGACATAAACCTCTACTACCTATAGTAGGGGGGTATCTATGTTGCTGCTAATTAATAGGTAGAGTGCCTACTAAGAGCTATAGACAACGGGGGCCTTAAGCTAGCTACCCCCCTAGGTGCAATTATATAGCAATAGGGTACCGCCAAAAGTATAATTAACCTTACAATTATGGACGAAAACCTATACTAGAGACTTAAAAGGTGCTCCCCTAAAGAAGAATAGGTACTTACTTTAGACTATATCCCTATCTAGATATAACTAGATCTAGACATTAAGGCGCAACTAAATAGCAAAAGATACGCAATAAGGAAGCTTAACGTAAATAGCTTCCTTAATATAATTAAACAATAACTCTAAGACCTAGAAGAAATCCACCTAATACCAAATAAGTAAGGCTTATTGGCTACCCCTAAGGAAATTAATTAAAGACTAGAAAGGATCTAGGCAGTAATTAAAAGCGGGCTAAAAGAGCACTGCCTAGTTTTAAAACCAGGCCCCTATACGCGATACGCATAGTCCGCATAGTATACGGCCCTTGTAGCCGGCCAATAACAAGCAAGGAGGAAATACATAAGCAGCCACAATTTTAAGGACGAGAGACAATATAAAGACACAAAAAACCAGCTAAAGAATATCCTAAGAAAAGAAGCAAGAAATAACTAGAGATGGTTTATAAACAAATATACTATTAACCCGAGTCTCCCCTATAATAAGGGCCTTTGGACTATAGCGAAATGGGTAAAGAAAAAGGTGGGACGCCTAGTAAAAGATCTATACCTACTACCCCTATAAAGAGTAGGCAAACTATAGGCCACAAGTAATAATAACAAGAAGGCAAAGATCCTTATAGAAAGATTTTTCCCTTAACTGGCTCCAGTAGACCTTAGCGATATTACTAGTAAAACACCGGTAACTCACCTAAGGGTTAATAGCGATATAACAACTAAAGAAATAGCTAGAACCATTAGCCGCCTCTTAAACAATATAGTACTAGGACTAGATGGGATCTTAAATAAAGCCCTAAAGACCTGTAGACCACTTATAGCACCTTGGCTTGTAGACGTAGCTAGAGCATGCTTTATAATAGGCTACTACCCATAACTTAGAAGATCTATAATGATGGTCATCTTATAAAAAGAAGGTAAAGTAGACTACTTAATCCTAGAAAGCTACCGCCCTATTGCCTTAGAAAACACCCTAAGTAAGATCTTAGAAAAGGTTATAGCGGACTATATAGTAGATATGGCAGAGGAACACGCCCTACTACTATAAAGCTAAATAGGGGCAAGAAAGAATCGCTTAACGCTATTAGCACTTATACTACTCGCTACTACTATTAAAACTGCATAGGCTATGTAAAAGGACTTTGTAGTATTAATACTTAGCCTAGATATTAGCGGCGCCTATAATAATATACCTTATAAGCGTCTCCTATACATCTTTAGGGCAAAGGGCTTCCTAAAATAGATTATTTAATTTATTTAAGGATTTATAGGCCAGAAAGAAACATTACTAGTCTTTAGTAGATACTAAAGCCCCCCTATTACAGTTATAACAGGAATACTATAAGGATTACCTCTATTGCCTATACTTTTCCTCTTCTTTGTAAGCAACCTGCTTAATACCTTTAAGGAAGGGGCGACCTAGGGAATAGGCTTTGTTAATAATACAAACCTAATTATATATAGGCTAATAGCCGCAGAGAACTATAGGACACTAAAGAAAGCCTATAACACCTATATAGAATAGGCAAGATAATATAGAGTCTAATTCTCACCAAAGAAATACCAGCTAATCTATTTTATAAGAAAACGTAACTAATCTGTAGATTTTTAGTATATAATCCATATCTAAGGCTTTGGGGGTCAACCGGTTTAAGGCCTAAGGGTATTAGAAGTATGGGTAGATAGTAAGCTCCAATGGAGCGTATATATGGCGCAAGCGGCCCGTAAGGGCCAAGTACAGTATATCACTATGTCTAGGATCGTTAATTCTATATAGGGTCCATGCTTCTAGAGGTTACGCCTACTATATATAGCAGTTGTCTAGCTAACCATAATGTATAGATCTAGCATTTGGGCCACTAGAGAAACCAAGAAAGGCCCCCCTAAATTACTCCTTAAACCACTCTAAAAGGTCTAAATAGCCTGCCTTAGGAGTATAACAGGTGGGTATAAGCGAACGGCCACAGTACTACTTAAGAAGGAAGCCAATATTCCCCCCCTATAACTATATATTAAAGCCAATGTAATGCAAAGGGTGCAAAAGAAACGCAACTCTAACGTTATAAAGTATATTAAGATACGCCTAAACAAACTATAGAGGGACCCTAGGGTGCCCTATAGGAGAAGGAACCAACAACCCCAAAGTAGGGAAGATATATTAGGAAA
>Ga0307507_10001923_pt1 | contig 45133 bp, 38 predicted proteins | sample 7_EM_MG_FD_207223 | JGI IMG/M metagenome (GOLD analysis project Ga0307507, IMG submission 207223) | Populus trichocarpa ectomycorrhiza microbial communities from riparian zone in the Pacific Northwest, United States - 7_EM | ecosystem: Host-associated > Plants > Roots > Unclassified | place... | reverse complement strand
TAAGTCAAGTGTATCAACTTCAGGAACATGTGAGTCAATTCCTTTGGCTGCCTCTGGCTGAACCTCATCCTCCTCATCCGCCCCTTTGCCCTCATCGTCACTCGCGTCTTCCATCTCGAGCTCTTCTTCCTTGCCCGCTAGACCACGTTGATTTTCGTTGTTCTCTTTCTTCGCCTCGATATCTTCTCCTTTATTTTCTTCGCCTTTTGTTTCACCCCCTTCTTTTTCCTTAGCATTATCATCTCCCTTCCCATCCCACAGCTTTTCGTCGACAGCAGTAGGGTCAAGATCATCAACACCACCAGTTTCTTCGTCCATATCATCCTCCTCTTCATTGCCAGAACCCTTCTCACCACTATCTTCTCCTTTGTCTGACATATCGCCTAATTCGCCTTCCATCTCACTTTCAATGTCTATCGCATCTTTCTCATTCTCGATCTCTTTTTCTCGCTCCTCTCTGTTTTTCTCTTGGGCGAGCTCCGAAAGGTCTTCGTCGGCTTTGATGTCTTTGCTAATGTCGTCTGCACCTTCGCCTTCTCCGAGCCCGGTTCCGCTCTCAAGACCATTCGCGCCACCAGTTTCTTCACCTTGTCCCTTCTCCTCTGGCATGCAGAAGCCTTTTGTCAGTAGCGCAGTGGCAGACTTGCAAAGGATATAAGCAGTCTTAGAAGTAACGCGGTAGTAACACAGTGCCTCTCGAAGTGCCTCTTGACAGATAATAGTATACTCCTGGACAATCGGGTAATAAGCTGCGAACAGCGCGCGCGCAGCCTGTGAGGTAGCTGTTGTATCGGATGGCTGGAGTCTTGCTACCAAAGCTAGAGTCTCTGCTGCTCTGCGAGCGATATCGCCCATATGTAGAGACCTCATGCTGGACGCAGACGCAGATTGGCATTGGACCAGCCAGCCGGTTTGTTGGGATGATGGTGGGTAGGACGTCCGGGAGTCCTTCAATTTTTGTAGGCTGACGAATACTAGATCGCAAAGCTCTTGCAATGAGGCGTCAATTATCCGCAGTGACACAGAAGAATCTGTATTTGCGAGCGCTCTCGGTTGGTATTCCCGAGAAAGCAGAGCTGTTATAGGGTGGATAATATAAGATATTTCCGGTCGTTTCTGTCTGAGACATTCTGCATTTGAGTTCATTCCAAGCAGTGCCCCCATGGCCCGGTCCATCAACCTCATAGCCGAGTGCTCCCAGACACCATCATGGATGGCGAGCGCCTTTCTAAAGCTAGTGTTTAAATTTATAGCGGCTTCGCGAGACTTCTCAAAGAAAGCTTTGGCATCCTCTAACTCGATTCCACTAAAATCCGCGTGAATCCTCAACAACTCGATACCCAACCCAAGAGTCTCCGGAAGCCACAGAAGCTTCCTCCGGATATTAGCATACTCCTCGGGTACAATACTACTGTCTCCATAAAGATCCGGATGCTCCATCTCCAAGTTCGATAATGCCCTGTACTTCTCCATAACCTGCTGCATACTCTTAAGATCTCTAAGTGAGGACGAAATCACGTCCTGCTGCTCCAGGATCATGGGAAACATATTCTCAATATATCCTACACTCCTCGCGACCTCCGGGCCTGTCAAGTCCGGCGTCGGCCCTGCCGCAGACCTCCGAATCTTCGGTAAGAGCTCTAAAACTCGAAGGAAGTAATAAGACTCATTCCCGTCATTACCAGTCTGGATTGTCTCCGTAGTTGTGAGGACCGCCTCGAGAGTAGATTGCTTTTCTAGTTGAGAGCTACTAAGGTTCCACTTCAATCCCATTTGCCGAAGTTCCCTCAGTGCATCTACGAATGCCTTTCGTTTTCTCGTCTTCAAATGCTTCACTTCAGGCTTGTTGGTTTCCGTGAGCGTTCCTGGAGTCTCGGCTTGGAGTTCTTTCATGACAGCGACGATTGATGTCGAGAACTTGCTTAACCAGCCTGCGACGTCGACAATTCCGGACTGAGATACTTGCTGCATTGTTTGTACCGTGGGAACAAGATCTGTAAGGCGGGAAGGTCTGCTATCCCATCTCTGCACCCATTTCTCGTAGATCTCTTTGACTAGCTCAATGTTGATATCTGATTGAAGAACCCCTGGTACGCTAATGATAGCTCTATCCTCTTCAGAAGGCATGCCACCTTCGATTAAGGGCTGCATCGGTTGAGCGAGAGTTTCCCGATACTTCTTGACAACCTTATAAAGCTTCCGATGTGACCGCTTTGCACTATCTCTCAAAGCAATGATATTTGTATCTTTCCAACTAGCTAGCAGAACTACCTCCGAAACTTTCTTTTCAAACGTCTTTCTCTGCTTCATCAGGAAATCCGTAGCGATGGGCACGTATTGCGAGTAATATGTGATAAGATTTTTTAGTCCCTTCTGCATAGACAACATCTCCGGGGTTTCCCCAGATAAGTGCAGAACATGTTGCTCAAACGTCTGCAAAAGGCGAAGTCTGCCGGGGAACTGGCCGATGGACGAAGAAGTTATGAACGCAGCAAGTGTAGAGACAAGTTGAAATATATGATTATTTAGGTTTCCCCCTGTCTCAGATAGGCGAGCCGGGTTAGCAATCACACTCTCGAACACGTAGAACCACCAAGCGTCTGCATCGATCCTGCACTTCTCATCCTCAATGTCGAAAAGGCGCGGCCAAGTAGTTAGTTCTAAACGCCTCCAGCTTATAATTAGTTGAGTCAAGGCATGGTAATGTTCTGCGGCAGAATACTGGCTGCTAGCAACGCTTTGCCATTCGTTCAATGACCCGTGCAGCCTCTCGACCTTAGGAAGGAGCTTTGCCACCGGCGAGTCGTTGGGGAAGCTAAGTATCTCCCGACATGTCTCCAAGGCATCCTGAAGAGTGACATTTTCAGGCCAAGCGTCAGTCAGAACCTGCAGACGAGCCCGGCATTTCTCAATTGTGTCAACCAGCCTCTGAGCTTGCTCTAGGTTCTCATCGGTATAAAAGTCATATGTTTTAGAGCTAGGCCTCCCTTCGCGCCCGTCGATCCATTTAGACGTTTCTCCAAGGGAAAGCGCAATCGCCGGCAGGAAAGCCTCAAGCTCTGTTTGAGTAGCGGGAAAGCCATCAGTTTTGTGCATGCTCTTCACGAAAGCACTAACACCACGGCGAATGAGGGAAGGTAAGTCGCATCCTAAATTATCTCTCGGAAAGTAAAGAGCGGAATGGCATTTTGCAAGGTTAACAGCCAAAGCGCGGTGATCCGCAGTTGGTTTCTCTGACTTTTCGATTTCTTGCTCGTAGTCCGGAAACATGGCATTTAGTTCCTGTTCATCATAGCCCGCTTCTCCACCCTCGTATCGGTAGAGACTTGCATCTGCAGCGGCCTTTTCCTGCTCTTCTACCATCTTGGCCTTCCAATTATCGAAGAAACGAAGCAAGATCTTGTTGACAACTTGGTGAGATCCTTTATCTAATCCTTCAAATCCTTCGACTGCCCTACGAGTCGCAATCCTCCATAACAAAAGCAGTTGGGCATCACCCCAGTCACCACCGCTAGCAAAACGGTCAAAAGTTATATCTCCTCCGAAGTCCGGAATAAGAAGTGACTCCGTATGCCCCGATTTCTTAGTCTCAATAGCAGCAAGACCCAACCCAAGCTTCAAAGAGTATAAAAATCCAAGCACCGGATCCACCAAATCTTTGTAAATAGTGTAGTTCCTGCTTAGTCTCTCAGCGATCTGAGACAAATTCTTCTGGAATAACTGCTCTTCGGCATGACCTTCATTCCCGCGCTTCAAGATAGATGCGAGGAGCCGCTCGTGCGGATTGCTCTGGACAACAACCTTGAGTAACGCTGAGAAATCCCCTTGTAACTGAGCCATTTCCGATTCCTCGGGTCGCTCCATTAATGAGTTCGGAGGCTCGCCACCAAGCTCTTCAATTTGGTTCCGTAAATACTGTAGTTGAAACTCGTTTATTTGACCGGTAAACCTGGATTCAAAAATCTTTTCCGCTTCAATCCTGGCGGTTATGTCGCCCTTTTGGCGCAGATATCTCTCTCGTCGTACCTTCAACTTCATAGCAGGATCGAAGGTGCAACTAGGAACATATAGTTTTAGACACCCTAAGGCATAGTGTGTCCAGGCAGAGCCTAGGCGCTCCAAAGTAATAGTTCCGAATCGAGACAAATCCGAACAAATAGCACGGATTGCAGGAGCAAAGTGAGTGTCAGCTACTGTCTTGAATTTATCGTTTGACGCCGGCGAAAGTGGAAGGCTGGGTATCCTCGATAGCCCCACTTCCTCCCCTAATAAAGCTCGACCAACAATACCAAAACAATTTGTAATCTGTTCATGCATCTCTCCATCATAAAATTCAGAATGTAGTGTAATAATCTGTGAAGATAATTAGCTTCCAATCCCGGGCGAGCTAGCTCCTCAGAGTATAAATACCTTATATATCTTAGCAACTAGAAGCTGTGTCAATTGGAGTGTCCTATCACTAGTCACATCTTGAATATTCAAAAACAACTGTTTCGAAAATGTCTTCAAATCAATATTGAGCTGGCTCGTCTGACCGATCGCCGAACGCCTCACTTGATGGCTGTCATCTAGGTCAGTAAGAACTAGATATCAGGCAACGATACACATACCTAGACTCCAATATTTGGGGTATGAATCGAGCCCCTACGAGACTATGTGGACCATCAACAACAGAATTCTCGAGTTGCCATATATCCTTAAGAACTTGCTCGTAGGATGTGCCTAAAAATTACGGTCAGCAAAAACCCCCGCAAAAGCATCTTTAGGGGAACTTACGGAGCCCGATGTTTGGAGCCTGGTAGCCAAGAAGTCCGGATATGGGTCTACCAGCAAAATGTGCAATAGCGAGCATATCGTTGTCGAGCTGTAAGAAACGGTCAGCAAACCGGTAGTCGAAAGTCATATAGCCAATGCCTACCTTCGCTTCATTCGGAAACGCGGCTACCCGGAGAGCTCTGAACCGAAACAAATAATCGAATGCTGGCCTGAAAACCGACTCAAACTGCTCAGGTTCAGTCAACGCTTGCGACTTCTCAAGTTGGTCAATCTCTGCCCTAAGCCCTTGGACCAATTTCCGGATATTATCCACGCCCGGGAAAGTCAAGACGTCAGTGAGTGCCGTGACAAGTAATCTCTTCTGGAAAGCGACCACTTCAAACGAGCCTATTCGTAAAGTTAGTGACCCAATCAATAGACTTGAGAGGTGGAAAAAACCTTTAAATCTCAACGTCACAGCGTCAAATCGATCGGCAATTTCCTTCAGCTCATTGTACGCAGTCCAAGCAGCCAACGAAGCAGGCACAGATGGGCGCATCGCATTCCACACCAACTCCATAGAGAATCCAGTTGTGAGTTGGAAAGGAGCCCGAAATCCGTCTAACGCTTGTCCAATTGGCTGCATCAGAGCACAAGGAAGACTATCTCTAGAGGATTTAGCCCATTCCTCAAGCAATCCCACATACACATGGAGTACACTCTCATCCAACTTATTCCCCGCAGCGCTACCCAAGCCGGTGATATCATGCCATAGCCGTAGAAGCTCCAAAATACGTAAAAGCGAATCCTGCAACTTCTTATCCTCGCACACCCCCCTAAGAAACGTAGAACCACGCGCCCGGGAATCAGCCCAATTGGATAGTTCTTCCCGGACAGTTGACAAGAACTCGAATACCGGTAGGCCAAAATCGGCTTTAGACATTGACGCAGGTAATTTCTTTTTCGATGCCGATATCTCCAAAAAACTCATGCCTTTCAATCCTTCTAACGTTGCTGTCGCCCCTTTTTGAACAATTGCTTTTTCTACTTGCTCGATTTCGAGTATCCCTCTCACGCAGTCGTGCACTCGTGTGTAGACGGTCCATTCAAGTATTCTCTGGGAATGATCTGCTTCTCGGCCGGATGCCTCGATTCCAAGAAACATTAGAGGCGTATTGCGCGGTAGATTTATAGGCTATTTAAACCATTAGTCAATATTTGCTTCAAGACCGAGCCCCTCAGTACCCATATCAATTATTTCGAGTCACTTACTTGTGCCCCCTTGAATCCATCAATAGCTGGCAACAGTTTCGCGAGATACTCTATACGATCTTCACGAAGAGCCCAGGCCCATTTATGCAAATCCAGGTAAATGTTTACTGCACCCTGTACAATTCCCATCCGCCGCGCCTCCATCTCGGTCGACGACGATCCTATGTGGTCTCTCCATCTAGTCAATAATGCCATATCGGTCTCCGTTTTCTCCCCAGGCGTGTGGTCGAGAGCGATGTAAACAAGATGCTTGAATACCAACGTATCAATATCGTTGTTGAGAAATTTACCGATGATCTGATACATCCCCATTGAAGACTCTGTCGAAGGGGAATATTTGGCAAGCTCCTTCCGTTCTCTATCATCTTCTTCAGCACACTTCTCCATTGGAAGCGGATCCAAGAAAACCTCTATCCCACGATTCCTCATAGCCCGTGAGAGTTCGCCGTGGTCGGGGTCCATCGTTAGGAAGAGCTGAAAGCCCGGGCTCGGGCGTACCACTTTTGGTCTGCCATCTTTGCCGTTGTGTTCATTGACTACGAGACATCCATTTGGTTCGAGGAGCGAGTTTAGCCTATCTAGTACACTTGGACTGCATAGGTTCGCATTATCTAGGACCAGCCACCTCCCTCGCTCAATGGCGTCGATTAACATCCCGTCAACCCACTCGAACCTAGCATTTGTAGATTCGCGAGCTTCGGCAATTACTTCCTCAAAATTATCAATGAACGGGTGGAACGTTCCAAATGCGTACTCCTCTTCAAGCGACCTAAGGTCCGTAGTAAGGCGCTGCAGCGAATCAATTCCAAGTCCAGAACTTGAGGACTTGATACGCTCACAAAGCCCGAGCGCTATCTGAAGAGGCCCCGGGTGTCCATCCCCACAGAAACGTTTAACTCCCAAATTCTTCAAGTGGTAATCGAATTGAGCAAAGACCTTGGAAATCTTCCTAGTAATGTCTACTTGTTCAAACCCACCAACAATATCTGTAGTATCAATATCACTGTTGATTGCGATCTCATCAAGCTCGACGCCAGCGATACTTGCCAAAAGTTTTAATAGACCGGTCTTCCCAACGCCAGAAGGCCCAACCAATATGCATGGAGTCTCCTGCGCAATTGCGGTCATAATTGTCTCCATAACAGGCAAGGTCTGCTTTAAAATTGTGAGATCCTGAGGAGATACAAAACACAGGTCACTCCGACGGCTGAGAAGCGCGTGACCAACTTGTAGGTGCTCCTTAGATAGTCGATAATAGAGATGTCTCCTGCTAGGCTTAGATCCGAAAACCTGGTCAAATAGCGCGTCAACCCTCTCTCTATCCTTCGCAGTCCGAAATCGATGTTTGATAGTGCCTAGAAACTCTTCAGGCTCCCTAGCGGCCATGAACCGGGCAGGTGACGATAGTAACCCAAGCCAACGTAAAGTATCTCGCAGGTTGAATTCCCAGGGTCCTCCAAGGCTTCCGAAACTCCTCTTTTGAGATACCTCACGATCCAGAAGAACCATAAGTTCGATCACTTTCGAAACGTATTTAGGGTAGACCGATGGATTCAAGCGACTAGCGATAAGTTGTAAATCTTCAAGACCAAGAGCGTCAACATAAACAACTGTAAACCGGTTGACAAAAGATGCGGGAAGTCCCTTCCGCCCTCCACCTTGTTGGTGTGGATTCTGCGCCGCAAAAACTGCAAAGTCCGGATGTCGTCTAAAGGTGCGATCAAGCTCCGAGATGTACGTCTCCCCGCGATGATCCAGACAGGCGTTCAGACCCTCTAGCACTGACTGAGAAGCCAGGTTCATCTCATCTAGTAACACCCAGTGTCCGGCTTGCATCGCCCGAAGGAACGGAGCATCTCGCCAGGCAAATTCCCCGCTTTGGCCACCCTCAACCGGGACATCGGAGCCGAAAAGATCCATTAGGTCAGTTTGTTCTGACAAATTGATTCGTGTCAGGGGATTTCCACTGGCCTTCGCAAGGGCCGATATCAGACTCGTTTTACCAACGCCGGGGCTACCTTCCAGTAGTACAGGTTTCTGCAACTGCATTGCTCTGACCACTCGCATAGCGTTCTTGATCGTTGTCGGCGCGGTCATATCGAATGACTCAGAAACATCTACCGCGGCATCTTTATTCTTTCGCAGGGAGAACTCTCCAAGCTGGATCTCCTCACCACCTGTACTAGCAGTAATCGGTTGATCATATATTTGAGATAAATCCTCTCCGCACAGTTGTGACAATTCAGAGATACACTGTCGCTTCTCCTTTTCCAAATCTTCAGAAGCAATTGACAAACCCCCGGAAGGGCTCGCCCCCATCCCATCAATAAACACGAGTGCTGCACCATGAAGTAACCCAAAGGCAGGGTTCGCAGGTGGACAGGAGTTGATAAATTTAACCCAGGCCAATACATCTCGAATAGAGATCACCGAGGATGAAAGGGAGCTAGAAGGTCTAGAAATCCGCTGCGAAAACTCAACCACGGTTCTAGCGTACTTGGACGCAAACGGCGCAATTTTGGCCTGTACAATCTGCAGGACGTCTTCCGGATCCGACATCGACGGGACCCAAATTTCCGTAAACCGATTGCGTAATGCCGGGGAAAGCTCTTTTTTACCATAGTCACCGCCAGGATTCATTGTGGCCATGAACTGAAACCCATCTGTGGCTATGATTTCTGATTCCTTTGCTCCCTTTTCTGCGAGTAGGATACCCCGTGCAGGTTCCAAGACACTGTTCAATCTCTCTAAGACGGAATCGTCGGCTAAGGATATCTCGTCAAGTAAAAAGAACTGGCCAGACTTCATAGCTTGGATAAGACTTCCATCGGCCCACTCAAATAACGCTTTCGTCCGTTTGCGATTAGCTTGGATTCGAGCTCGGGCATCATCGGGTATTCTCGCAGCGATATCTTGATCCAACAAATCATAAGCCCTTTGCAATATAGTCAAGTCGTTATCGGTAATCTCAGTAGACGAGCGTTCCCTAAGGACGGTCAACAAGTCCTCGGTAAGTTGGCTTTGGTAAGCCTGCTGATTCCGAATTGGTCGCTGAGCACCAATAATATCACCAGTTTCAGTGTTTTGATGAGCATTGACAACAAACAATGACTTTCCAAAGGCATCTGCCAACATCTGACACACTGTCGTCTTCCCGCATCCAGTCTCGCCAACGAGAAGAACAGGCTCGTTATTACGTAGAGCATTTGCAACGAGTGCGTAGAGTCGGCGCATCGCTTTTGTCCAAACAACGTCGCCGTTCGCTCCATAAATTTTATCAATGTAATACTGATATTCTGGGGTGGATTCAGGCGAATATAAAGATGAATCGTCGATTTTGACTCGCATAACCCTCTCAATGATCTCCTTAACGGCGAGTTTCTCCTTTTCATCACGAACCCGCTCTGCTAATAGCATGTACCCATCATTAGCCAAACTCTGATAACTCTGGTCAGTACGAGCTGCTTGACGGTTAGCCCATCTAAAGAGATCTCTAAGAGTAGCGAAGCTGTTTTTCTGTTCGAACAATCTAGTTGTTTGACGAATCAATGAGAGTTCCTACCCAACGGTTAGCAGGATTCAGTAAACTACATGCAGAATCACTAGAATTACCCTATAAACAGCCACAATCATCTTGCATCGGCTAGGTGGTATTTGACACCTTCCCTCTAGAATCGTCCTCAGTTCGTCTTCAGGGATATCGTCGAAATGCAGCTCCAAAAATCTGTTCCGGAATGCCCTAGATAGCACCTTCCTTCCTCCATAGAGCCCAGGCGGGTTCTGAGTTGCGAAGAGCATAAAGTCCTTATGCGGCCTCACTACCTCCTGTGTTTCCGGAATCAAAAGCTCTCTATTGTCATCCAGCAACCTGTTCAACGCCTCGAGTACATCCGTAGGCGCAAGATTAAGTTCGTCAAGTACGATCCAGTGACCCTCTCTCAAAGCTTTGACAAGTATACCCTCTTGGAATTGTAGTCGCCCATCGTCATCTGAAATATAGCTCCCGATATATTCTTGAAGATCGGTATGTTCGTGATTATTGATTCGCACAAACTTGTGCCCCGTCTTTCTCGCAAGGTATTCAATCATGCTAGTTTTCCCACTACTCGTCGGCCCTTGGATAAGCACGGGGAACCGTTTTGTCGCAGTAGCTCGAACCAAGTTAAGCATGTTCCGCCGAACGGATGGAGGTATAATATAATGTGGCTGGTCCTCGATTAGGTATGCTCCCTTATGCATCCAATAATGCTCGAACAAGACATATTCTGCCCCCGGACATCGAGGAATCTGGGAAATCAGACTCCGTACATTCTTGTGCCTACCCAGAATATATTTCTCGATAACTGGTAACAGTATGCCCTCCGATGCCTGATCGAGCAGTGTCAAGAAGCTCATGCAGAACCCTTCATACAAACTCCGCCTCAAGCCATATACTGGAGCAATCTCGAAAACATAACTCAGAGTCCTTGTCAAAGTCCTTATACTATAGTGTGGGCGCTGGTTCGCACCATCGACCAGCTGCTGATCCTCTGACAAGCGCTTGGCCTCCATATAAACACTTGCGATATCAGCGACCACTATGTCATCCCCAACCGCCAGATTTCCGAGATACTCCCTAATAATAGCGAGAAGATTACTCAGTTCTTGATCTGGACTGGTGACGTATAGTTCAGTGAATCTGCTTCTCAACCCAGGCGGTAAATCCCGCTTTCCCACATCCGTGGCCGGATTCATACATGCAAATATTCTGAAATCCGGGTGTGCCTTTACTCTCTCCACATCACCCTTCTCACTTAGAAGTATAGAGCCACCACCGCCGTCTTTAAGCAGATCGGCGATGCTCTCCAGAGTATCTGCGGCCGCCAGGTTTATCTCGTCCAAAAGTACCCAGTCTCCGTTTCTAGCAGCCTTCACCAAGCTTCCCTCCACAAAGGAAAAGGCAAAACTTTTGTCTAACTGCGAGTTGTGTTTCTCAAGATTCGATAAATCATTTGCAAAATTAGTCCACTTCGCCTGAAGAGCTGGTCTATTCACGTCGTCTAGTTTTCTCTTCTTAGCAGGTTTATCTTCGAGTTCCTTCGCTTTGGGTGCAGCAAAGAACTGGTCGGCCATTTTCACAGCTTCGTCCCACAGCGTTATAACTCGATTCCATTGCTGCTTCGACCAAAACTTATTCAAAGCATCCAGAAAGCGCTTATTCCTCTTCAAAGAAAATGTCTTCTCGAATAAACTATCGAATCTCTCCTTGAGCGGGATAGCTAATGTTTTCATATCGACAGGCTTGAACCCACCAAGGAGATCACCACTCTCGGTCTGTTGCGACAAGTTTATGACTGTAAGGTTGAATCGCATCATATCCGCCAATTGCTGCACAACAGCTGTCTTCCCAGTGCCCGTTTCTCCTACCAATAAGACAGGTTCCGCCAGCCTAATTGCTACACCAACTTGCTCCAACAGCCGTGCTGCATGATTTGTAGTCGCAAATGGCCTTCTCTGAGCATGTCCCTCCCGCCGCTTTAGTCCAACTGGCTCCTTCTTTCGTTTCTTAAGCTTCACTCTCCCAACCACCAAGATTCGTTCAGAGTCGCTGTATCCAGGAATATGGCCTCCTTCAAGGAATAGATCAATACGTTGTGAAGGTATATGCATATTGCCCGCAACCCTTTTGACAATCAGGGTTCGGGCCTCCTTGGTTTGCAGACTTCCAGCAAAACAATCAATTGCCTCCATGAATATCCCATCGAATACTCCGTCTGATAGTGGTTCATGACTTGTGGCAACGCCGGCAGAGATATAAAGAGCGTGAACTCTCTTGCACCATTTCATCAAGTCGCGAGGAGATATTAACCTCCCAAGACTTGTCTTACTGATGGCAAAAAATGACGGTTCTGAGTACGTTTTCTGAACAGCGTGATAGACATCCATTAAAGTTGGTGAAATTCCCACCAACAGGGGAAATCGTGAATCTATTATTGTATTCAATTCTTCCCCGGAGGGCATCTCCACATTTACTCTCTCCCAAAGTCGACTTCCGAGACTGTTCATAGCCACCATATCTGATTTTATTGAGGGTGCAGTTCTGATAGTAGCAATTAATTTGAAACCACGAGTTGCTGCGATCTTGTCTCCTCTTGAAGGGATTACGAGTTCACCTCGTTCCATTAATGGGAGCAGTACACTCAAAACGTCTTTTGGTGCTTGGTCAATATCCTCTACAAGAAGCCATCTACCCTCCCTCACGGCAGTTGTCAAGACTCCCGCTCTCCATTCAAAGCTTCCTGGGGCATCCGTAGTGGTGTAGGCTCCAACTAAGAGCTTCGCGTCTGTCTGGTCCCCAAGATGTATCGAAATCATGTCATTCAAAGTATTAAGCACTTGTGCGATCTGGTGAACGAGATACGTTTTCCCAGAGCCAGATTGCCCAGTGATAAGTAAAGGTCGTGGAGAACGGAGCGCTTGGGCAATTGAGTTAATGTTCTTCCGCGTAGTGTGCGTATCGACGATACTCGAGGATTGCGAAGGAGGTCCTAAAATAACTGTCAGGACCGGATACCCCCCATACGATAGTGCACCATACCTCGAAGCCTTGGAATCAAGACCCCACACAGATCTGCCGTCAATGGCGATAGGTCACTAGAATTAATGACTCGTGGATTCCCTGTGCTCATTTCATCGTTCACAAGCCTTGCCGTTTCTAAATCCTTTGATAATTTCTCTAGCCTTTCGGCTTCCAGCAGCCTAAGAAAGCAAGTATCAATAAAATGCTCTAGACCGGTTGTGAGAGCGCCCCTCACATTAAAAAGCCATAGTCTACCTCTCTACCCTCCCATAGTCCAAGAACCTTCTCTTTTGCAGTACCTCCAACCCCGAAACGAGAAAACATTGCCTCCTGCGCACGATCGGCAGCCTTCAAATATATCGACAGTATCCTAACCGAGAGATACCGTACCGGAAGATATTCGTGCTTCATAAGCCCAAACAAAACATCCGCATTAACAAGTCCCAAAAACGCCTCCCTTCTAAAACACAACAAACGATGAAGTGACAACAGCATATCAAGTGATTTTTCGCCATGGCCCACCGTCGATAGCTCCGACAAACGCTCTATCCTAGTAAGAAATCCAGGGGCAGTTTCTCCCGGACCAGAGCGTAGCAGAAACTCCTCAGCGAAGTCTGCCAGGAACGGCACTACGGGGAGCACTCTTGCAAACCCCGCCGCAAGTTGTTCCACCGTAGCAAACCCCCGCCATCTCGCTACAAGGTCAGTAAATATCGGCTCATAGCAAGTAAGTATTAACGAAGTGAAATTGGGATTAACTGCAATCCTGGAGAGGGTATCAAGGTAGAGGCCATTGTCAACTCGGGCTGAGCCGGAAATAATCGAAATTGCGTCCGGTGGAAGAGATGATATTAGCGGCGATGATAGGAATCTTTGGTCGAATTTCGAGCAATCCATTTTCGCTCGGCGCTGTGTCTATTGGGGTGAAAGCAAGGAAAAGGCTCCTTTGGTGAATGGGAATTTGTTCGTGGCGTTTATCAAAAAGTTTCCTAGAGAAAGAAGAAAAAAATGGCTTGGCGTGCATGAGTTGCTGTCAGGGCGTTGCGGCTCCAATCCGATGCCACCATTGCACTCTAGGCGGCTCTTCTCGGCGGCAGAGAAGTTCTCACGGCCAACTAGCTACCGGTAACTTACCCAGATATCCACAGAGATTCAAAGTCGACAAGAAATGCCCGAAATAGCTGCACAGTTACACAGAGAGTCCCACGGATGCCTACTAAGACAGTCAGAATCTTTGTATAATACTGCAGTTGAATATCATACCGATGCCTTACCACATTCGCCTGCAGGTGCAAGTACCGTACCGATAACAGTTCTTTTTTTTTTTAATAAAGCACCTTCGCTTAACACTTTACTGCCCGGCCAAACCTCTTTAGGACTACGACGGACACTTCAGTTCAGCCCGTCCAAACGCTTATTTTAGGGCCGTTTTGGCAGGCCAGGATTAGACTAGGATTTGGACTTAAAGTCCGGATTTGAAAACCAATGTCTAGAGATTACAAAATCCGGACTTTGTAAACCAGCCATACCAAACACGACAGGATTTAGATTAGGACTATGGAAAATTTGTTTATCTAATGTACAATAATAAAGATAAGATTCACACAGATGAGAGGGGAGGTAGGGCTAAAATAGTCGGAGAAAATCCGGATTTAAAATCCTGATCTAACCTTGGACTGAAGGTCCAGTCCAAGTCCTAGCCTGCCAAACACGATTAGACTAAAGGTCCAGACTTAGGAGATAATCCGGATTTTTAGTCTAAATCCTGGCCTGCCAAAACGGCCCTTATTAGAGATATTTTCGTACAGAGATACAGTACTCGAGTTACTCGTACGGTAGTTAATCAACAAAATAATCTCTATCTCCCACGAAAGCATCTCCCTGGTACAGTAACTTACTTGCACCGCATTTCAACGTACAAGTACCAGCAGGAGGCGAGTCTCCAAATAATATAGCACAGTATATATTCCTCTCCTCACCACTATTCCCATTCAAAACGCCATTAGTAAACGGCTCATTTTTTTATTACGGCTTTGGCAATTGGCATCCTTCAGAGTGGATTTTTGTACTCGAGTACAGTAAAGGGGCTAACGGTCTAGTAACGATCACAGTCTGATGACGACTGATAAGATAAGACATAGAAATAAAAAGGATTTGACTGCAAAGGAACAATAATTTAGTGTATATCTTATCAGATTGTCATCAGACTGTACTCGTCATCAAACCGTCAGGCCCTTTACTATGACGAGCAAGGCCCCACTAGGACCGAGCGTGGCCGTTTACCCCCCCGTAAGCGTCCAACCGCAACGCCCCCCCTCGCTCAGGTGTTTTGCATGTATTATAGATTCTCCTTTTTCTTGCTTGCATTCCGCTATGATAGCCCCCAGGGTTGCGGCGTTCTCGACGGGTGGTAGGGCCCCTCTCCCAGCAAGCAAGAAAGTGAAAGAACCGCAGCATACTGTTGGGCTGTGGACACAGGGCAGCGATCTTAGCAAATTACCCAGACGGCATACAGTTTTTCCTTTTTAGGGCATTATATACCAGTAATAGACGTCATACGTTACCATTGATACCGGTGTTAGAGGGAGCGCGGGCTTGGTGAGCAGCAAAATCCGGACAGCTAGTGCGTCCTCGGAGCCTATTCTCCCAGCCCCATGGACCACGGCTCACTGCTAGATCCCTAGTGCTCTATGGCAGTAATTTGGAAAAGTGAGTGATTATGTATAAAAATCTGCATAAAAATGAATAGAAGCAAATACCAAGTCACGCAGAGTGATTTCTCGAGCACAGCAGATAGAGTAGGGGCATCCATCAGGAGATAATACCATAACCCCACGAGCATTTCGTAGTAATCGTAAAAACATACGACGCCCGGAACGGCAGGGAATGCCAAAGTCTTTAGTAGCCAAAGGTAATAATTGAGGATAAGTTAAACCATAGTCTAATTTCAAGAGAACTTCATCACAAAATATCACTCGGCAATACAAGTCCTCTTGCGGGAGACAGACAGAGGCGTTTTTCCGATCCACCAAAATTCATCGAGTTTTACCGAAAAAATCAAAAGAAAAATAGATCGTCCCAAGGTCTCCTAGGCCAATAGTCTACCACCCGCCAAGATTCTAGGATAACTTTTCAGATTTTTCTACTCGTATCATCCTATCATACCCAGGACAGAGCGGTGATCAATACTTTCTTGGGCGGCCCGGTAGCACCCGCTAAGACAAGTTCTTTTGCATTAACCCGCCTTTGCCGAGAATGCTTGCATGTTACAAAAGTTTCCGGAAATGTGGAGACTAGGCTTGGCTCTTTTTATCAAGGGACCGCACCTACGATAAGTTAGTGCCTAGCCAAAGTACCAAGTATCATACTCGTACACATTTCCGGAAACTTTGGCAATGCCCAAGCACCTCCGCCACCCGATATTTTGCTAAAGTTCCTCAACCAAATATTCGGCTCACGGAGGTATTCTTGGCAAAGACACGCGAGTATGCAAAGGATACATTGATACCACCTCGATTGCTTCAGATGCCCCCCACCTCTGAAAAAATTGTACTGCGCAGTTCAGACACTTGGATATTTTCCAAAGACTCTTTGGAGCTTATTATAATATTATAATAGCACTCAAAATCTCCCGATTCTGGTGCGGTTTGCTTGTTGTCTCCTTAGCCCACGATCTACGAGACAGCCCGCATTATCGCCCTTACCACCACCGGTCTGCGGTCCCACCCGACGAAACCCGAACGTCCTCGCTCCTAATGATGATGACCAAACGTTCAGGTTTAAGCTTTGGCTCTTCCTATGGCTTCATGAGGGGAATTAAACAGGCCACTATTTAACTATCACGTGCTTATTTCGACATTACGTACGTTACGTTACGGTGCGTGGAATGACAAGGTGTGACGTAACCTGTCGTATTGCATTGTTTGTATTGGAATATAGGGAGGTAACTTTGCGGACTGCGCTACCGGTCGTGCAGTGCTCGAGTCTCCAGTAGGGGCGGAATGGTTTGGTTTAAAGAGGAAAAGGGCTTGGGATATACAGCACTCGGATGCTCGTACTTGCTTGTATGTATCTGACGTTGGGCTTTGTTATTCGTACCTACTGTGGGAATCGGACGTTGGATTATGGTGCCTCCTGGCGTCCAGGCATGGAATGGAGATATCGGAATGTCACACGATCCGGCACCTGGCTGGTAAATTATCATACGAAATGCAGCGCTGTGTCGCCTTGGGAAGATAAGTTGTGTGATAGGTCCGGAACTATAACTGCCTGCCTGCCCTTCCCCCTCCCCCCTCTTCAAAAAGCAATACCGGTCTCAAAGATAACACTACTCGTAGTCTCCTCGTATAGGAATCAGATGACCCCCAAACCCATATATAAAACCCTCCCGCCCCTTCCTCTCATCCTACTCAACCAACCGAACCAAAAAAGCCAAAATGAGACAACCCACAAAAATATCTATCTCCTCAGACTACGTCCGCGCAATAAGTACGTCCCCCGAACTGTACCCGCGGCTACGAAAAAACATGACGAAAGATCTGCAAGAGCTGGAGATGCGATGGGTCCAGAGGGTCAATGCCATCGGCGACAAGACGCTCGCTGGCGCACGCGTGGACGAGGACGTGGTTGCGCTCACGCAGATCGTGTGGGACGGGTTGAAGCTTGCGCTGCATGTTGCAGACTTGTTGACTAGGTCTGGTAGGGAGATTTTCGGGGATAGTGGTATGTTGTCTCTCAGCTTGTGCTACGGGGGGGGGTTGTGCTAACGATGATTGGGGGAGCAGAGGAATGGGAATTGGTCTATGTGCCGCCGTTCTTCGTCGAGAATACTGTTTTCTGCGGGAGGAGGACTGGGACTAAGTTTGATTTGCCCATGTTACAGCGTTGCGGGTACGTTATCTACCCGACGAACGCCGGGGTGACCCGTGGTGGGCGGCTGGGAGGGAAGGGTGGCCTGGAGGCTTTCTATAACGAGTTTTTTTCTCTGGTGGATGGGGTTGAGAAGCAGAGGAAGTGCAGAGAGATTGGATTGATTAGGGAGGAGTTGGCGGCTAGGATGGCAGCTTGATTTACTTGTTTGCCTGTTAATTATTAGGGGGTAGGTTTGTTTGTTACCTCACGAGTGATCGTTAGTGATGCTTGTACCCCCTTGAATGGAGGTAATGGTGATCGTATAATGGCATCTGCTAATCAAATACTCTACTATACTTCTCACTCATTTTTATAAATAAAGTCATCAAATTGCATTACGCGTGAGGTATATAACACAAAACCCAATTACAGCATGAAAATAATCGGTATCATACATTAAACCCTCGGCCTAAGAGCACTGACACTAAATATCACACACTAGCGAATTGCTTTTCCCTCATCAGCAATAGAACAAGAAATCATGGAAGGGAAGCGCAAACCATGAAGCCAAAAGCCCAAGCAAGTGCAAACCAACCCCCGAAAAAATGAACTCATGTGAAAAAAACTGTGTTAAGAAAAAGATTTTGCCGTGAAGAAAAGGATTCATAAATTGTAGTAATAGCTCTCAAAAGGAAAACTTTCAAACTACTTCGTCGCCTTTAACTGGCGATCGCTTCTCCATAGTGGTGCTTCGAGATACACCCGCAGAACTGGCTCGAGTTGTAGTCTTTGCCAAAGTGAAGAATCCTTGTCGGAGGCTTAATGAGGCGTCCTTCTTGACTCTATCGGACTCGCGGTTATTGAACAACCCGTATTTTCGTTTGATAAACTTCCATGCCTCAACCCCACAGACAAAGACGGGGATAGCGCCAAAGGACAGTGCCCATTCCCAAGTAATACCTTTGTGCTTGAAGACACCGGTGTTGAGACCAGGGATATAGACCACAGGAAAAACTGAGACTGCGCCGATGACAACAGCATAGAACAAGAACTTGTTTCGGTAAATCTATTGCGCGTCAGTGCAGCCCAAGAATGAAAGGTTTTGGGAGTACTCACGTCTCTGAAGAATGGGAACCTATGCTCAGTCTGGTAGGGATCGAATCTAAACATACTTCGTCGGATGCTCTTGAATTCCCAAGCTGAGATCAAGATCAGCCATGTCAATTGCGCAAAGACAGCAGCTCTAGCCTTGAAAACAAGATCACACTCGGGAGAGTATCTGGAGTTGCAGTTCACACCAAGATTTCCGTTTCCGACTCCATAGACAATAATGACGAAAGTACAGAGCGAGCAAGCTCCCATGATAGTACCATATACAACCATATCCACTAGAATCTGCTTGGTAAAGACACCGACTTTGGTATCGTGGGGAGGACGTCTCATGATATCTGAAGTAGCTTTTTCCAAACCCAATCCAAAAGCAGGAAAGGAACTCGTAAGCATGTTGATCCAGAGGATTTCCAAAGGCGCGAGTGGAAACACTGAGAAGTTATCTCGGTCTCTGAACGCAAGACCAATGATCAAGAGTATAACTTCTCCAACATTAGAAACCAAGAGATGGAGGATAAACTTTTGAATGTTGTCAAACATCCTTCTACCCTCTTCGACAGCGTTAACAATACTCTCAAAGTTGTCATCGGTAAGCACAATATCAGAAGCCGATTTTGCAACATCTGAGCCTGCAAGGCCCATTGCAATTCCGACATCAGCTCTCTTGAGACTTGGGGAATCATTGACACCGTCTCCCGTCATTGCTGCATATCGACCTCGTCGGTGAAGAGCATCAATCATTCGAACCTTGGTATTTGGTGCGCATCGTGCAATAACGAATGGCAAGGCCGGGAGTTGATCAATCTCTTCGTTAGTCAAGGCATCAAACTCTGCTGCGGTCTTGACCATACTCCATGCAACATCCGCAGGAAGTGTTCCGAAATCGGCGGGGATAATCCCAACTTCACGGGCAATGGCTCTAGCAGTACTTGGATGGTCTCCAGTCAACATATGAACCTGAATACCAGCATTTGTACATTTTCTAACGGCCTCCTTAGTTTCAAGTCGAGGTGGGTCGTATAGCCCAGCAAGACCCATCAAGGTAAGGTTTTGCTCAACTTCGTCGCGCGGGAATTCGTTCCAGTCTGCCGGTGGCCTATCCATAATGCGGCGAGCGATAGCGAGGACACGCTAAACCCCAAGATTAGCTACCACAAATCCTCCAACTTCCATCATAGAACCTACCAATCCCTGATCGGCGAAGGCCGTCATCTGCCTATTAATCTCTTGCTTCATTTCTTCGGTCATTGGCGCTTGCTCATCTCCAAATCCAACGTTTGTGCAAAGGTCAATAATCCTCTCGACAGCGCCTTTAGCAAAGATAAAGTATCGTCTATTGTTAGGCTCTTGAAATACGACGGACATTCTTTTAATGTCGCTGTCGAATGGATATTCCTGAAGTGCCTTCCAGCCGTCTGCGACAAGTTTCTTTTTTCCGTAGTCGAAGCGATGGCAAAAGACCTGAAGAGCAATCTAAATAGTTGTCAACAAAATTCCATCCGTCCATAAAGGCTATGAAAAACCCTACCTCAGTTGGATCACCGGTGGCTTGCCACTGTCTCTTAGTGTTATCAAATCTAACAGTCGCTAAATTGCAAAGAGCCGAAGAGTGGAGGAATGCTTCCAATTCCGGAACAACCTCTGGAAGAGCACCGTCCTGGAAATAATTTTCATCCGGAGTGTCTCCGGGATCAATTCCCCTGTGTCCTCTCAGTTCAGTTCCATCTGCAAATTTAAGTGCCAATGCTGAACGGGCTTGGTCGCGGGCTTCCTGCTGGCGTTCAAAAGTCTTGTTGGCGTCTATGGGCTCAGATGTGGCCGCTGGCGCTTCCCCGAAACGGATGACACCCGAAGTTGGGTTTGCGGCTTCTTCGGTTCGATCAACAGTGTAGATACCGACACCCGGAATCCAAGCTTTGCGGGTAATCATCTTTCCTTGGGTGAGAGTTCCAGTCTTATCGGAGCAAATATTACTCACACCCCCCAATGCCTCAAGTGCATCAAGTTTACGCACTATAACCTTGCGTTTAACCATAGTCTTCATGCCAACAGCCATTGTGATCGTCAAGACGGCAATCAAGGATTCGGGAATGATAGCAATCCCTGAAAGTCATATTAGGAACTAGGTACCACAAGATGGGATAAATAGAAAACCATACCAAGCGATATCGCGTAAATGACGACCTCATGAGGAATTCTAAATTTGTTTGCCGCAAACACAATAATAGCCAGAATGACAGCGCAAAGCAAGAGATAGTACGCCAATCTTGCAAGCTTCTTCTGGAGGGGGGTTCCAACGGTAAGTCCAAGCAACTTTCCAATAGCATCCCAAGCCTTGAGGGTTCCCCCCCTCACAGGTTGGAAATTTCCATGCTTCTTTCGAGACATTGACCTGCCTGGCTTCTTGGTTTTACCCTTCAAAGTTTCGGCAATAGCACCAATTTCGGTAGCCATTCCGGTGCCAATCACGATACCACGGGCACGACCTTTTGCAACAGTAGACGAAGAGAAAGCCATGTTTGTTCGATCACCAACGCCGACTTCACCTTCAATCGGGGGCTCGGGTTCTTTGAAGACAGGAAGAGATTCTCCTGTGAGTAAAGCCTCATCCGTCTCAAAATTCAGTGCTTCGAAAAGTCTTAGATCGGCGGGAACGACGTCTCCAGTCTTAAGGTCAACAATATCACCAGGCACAACTGTGATACTAGCAACATGATCGAGGTTCCCATCTCGCAAAACAGCAGCGGTGGGACTGGAAAGGCTTCGTAAGGAATCCATAGTCTTCTCGCTAGACAGACCCAATCAAACGTTAGCTCTACTTGTCAACGATGGTGAGAAAGGGAATAACTACGCTCTGTATTCCTGGAAAAAGCCGATGGTGACGTTCAGGAAAATAACGGCGGTAATAACACCACCCTCAACCCAATCTTTGACTCCATAAGACAAAGCCATAGCGATAATAAGTACCCTAACAACTTGTCAGTATACTCAAACATTGGAATGGAGGGAGGTCTGTTTAAGACATACAGAATCCTGAGACGTGTCAGCTATCAAACTCAAATTAAATAATAGACATCAAAACGCAAAGGCACTCACATGGCATTGCTGACCTGTTTGATGAATACCTTCCATACTGGAACTCCCTCACCTCCTTCAAGCTTATTTTCTCCATACTGGTCGAGATTCTGTTTGGCTTGGGAGGGGGAGAGTCCTGTTTCAATGTTTGTTCCCAGCTCTTGGGCGACCTCATCAGCGGAGAGCTGGTAAGGTGGCCGGGAGAAGGAAGGCTTCTGAGGGCGGTATCTCTTTGGAGCCATAGCTGGTAGTCATGAGGTCTGTAGAGATGGGAGAGAAAGAGGGGAGAGAAGAAAGAGGCGGGGGGGAAAGGAAGCCTATTTATACATGAAAAAGTCTAGAATACGCAAGCCCGAAGTACCTTCCACCCACCACCCAGAACCGCCTCCAAAATAGCTCCCCCCTCTCCCCATGGCACCACACAAGCTCGGAGCCCCATGTTCCCCGCCAGGGAAATTTTTTTAGTCGACTCAAACTGACGCCATCGAAGAAAGATAGCAGCTAGGACTCACACCGGTAAAAAGTAAAAATTGACAAACCCTTCAAGGTGCCGGATTATACCGACTACCAATGACCACTGATATTAAGGTCTAAGGGTATTCACCCCTCAGAAATATCCTACCGATCCACAAGCACTTCCAAGAACTCCAAGAACTCCCAAGCCAAACTTCCAAGAGCTATGATGCGAGCTCCCACGAAAAAAAAGAGTGGCAAGGTAGGTTTACCCTTGGCAATTGCTTCTGAAGGGCAAGTTCGTAGATAACGGTGCTTTTTTCCTTTATAAAAGTCTTGGATTCCATCTTGGCCGAGAGCTCTTGGGGGGCATCATGGGTGCACTGTATCGAGTTCAATAGGCTAGCCAAAGCCTGCCTCGCCTGTACGCTCGCACAAAGTCAACAAAAGAAGGCTCCTTTGCCGTGTGCAATGTGATATAGTAGCGTGCAAAGAAGAAGAAAAAAATGGGTAGTATGGAAAGAATTCAGAGAGCTTTTGCTAAAGTTAGATTGAATTGCATCAGGATACCATACTCGAGTAGTCTTCCTCCCTCTCCTATCATTGCCTTTCTAATATACGTAGATTATCGCCCTTAGAGAAAGATATCAGTACTATACCTGTAGTCCAATCTTGACTGATAACCTTAATTTCGGAAAGATCCTTTCCATGATAACCGCGAGGGAGGGAAGCAAAGAGCTAGGAGGAAGGATGTGGTAGGGAGAAGAAGGCAAAAAAGCGCCCACCTCCGTCAAAAGTGTTTTTCAACATCAGATCCTCGGAGAGCTCCCCGCCAAAGTATCTCACAGCCTCCGACCCTCTCGAAGCCTAAATTGACATCCAATCCAAGTGACGAAATTCATAGCGGGAAGATCCGTTTCCGGCAGTGATCGGGGATCACATGACGCCTAGAACTTCCTTGTTCAACGGAATTTCTGGGCACGCTTCTCGGCAATTCCGGGCGTTCATGGGTATATCTAGGCATTCCTAGGCATTTGGCTTGGCATTGGTTGGCAAAATCTCGAAATGCAAACAATGTTCTCGAGTTCTCGAAGGATTCTTCCTTGAGCAGGATCTATTATTGGCCAGTGTGGAGGGTGGTATCTATTGTTGTCCTGTCATGTTGTTGAGGTAACGAATCAAACGGCAATGTTCACAGTGGCCGAGAAATGCATCCTAAAGTTACTCGTACCCCCTGTCAGAAAAACTTCACGGTGTCAGCTATATCAGGGTAAGCCAAGCATATATACTCGAGCACAGTGACATGTGCATGAGCACCCGAGGGTAGGTACTCCCAATTGCCTGACGTTTGTAAAAACGACTGCTATTGCATAACACCAAAATCTTGAGGCTCCGGCCCATTTTTTGCCCATATGCAATAGCAGTCGTTTTTACAAACGTCATACAATTGGGAGTAGTTCTTCGCACTGACCGAGTCCCCGAGGCTCTTGACGCAAGAAGTGGAGAAGAAAATTCTGATAAAAAACAGAGTCTAAAAAAATGGGGTTGTCTACCTTTCTATCATGTCCTCGGTGACACGAACCGTATTCTACATGCATTAGGCTTTGCACCGAAACCCTTACAATTACAATCGATCGAACAGGGGGTGTTTCCCTGATCAAAGGGAGAAAAAAGAGAAATTTTTTTTTTTTTGGTCCACAGGGACGGTTTATTGCTTGCTTTCCTGCTCCCCGCTCGCTGCCACTGGCTCGATCTGCCCATTTAAAGAAAACCCGCTGGAGTGTGTCGAGCTCAACACTACTTCATGAATGCTTTTCGTGACATTATCCAACGCCGCAATGTCCTTCTTTAGATGAGTCATAAAAGCCTTGATGTTCTCGGCAAGTTGTGCTTCCGTAAATCTAAGCTGGCCAATTGCCAATCGAACCACGCCCATCCTCTCTTTGTAATCGGCTTTTCCAACGAGTTCTCTAATGGCGGCGCTTGTATTCTTAACAACTGTACCAAGCTTGGGGGATGGCATGAGGCCCCTAGGACCGAGCTTTTTCGCTAGCTTCGTAGCCACGAGAGCCTTAAAGGAATCTTCGTGGGCAATGCAGAGGTCAAAATCCAAGTTCCCTTTCCGGATCTGTAGATCGATTGTTAGCACGAAAGCCTAGAACGGTCAAGCCAAGACAAGAAAGAACGTTTCCACCAACCTGCTCAAAGACTTCGTCCGTTCCGACGATAGCAGCCCCAGCTTGCCGTGCAGCCTCAGCATGCTCTCCCTCTGCAATCACGCAAACCCTCTTATCAGTCTTCACAGGCGTGGGCAGTCGTATCCTGTTCCGGATAATCGGGGACATCTTTGGCGTTCTGAGTCGGACGGCGAGATCGTACTTGACACTGACAGGGTTCTGCCCAACTTCCATCGCTCGAATGTACCGGACGGCTTCTGTGAGACTGAATTGCAGCGCATCCTTCAAGTCATGTTGAATAAAATCACCTCCCCCCTTCTTTTTCTTCTCTTTCTTACCATCCTTCTTTCCTGCTCCCTTGGAGCCCGCCGCATACGCCCGGCAGAAATCAAGGGCCGGTTTTGGCGGACTAATTTTTGACGCCGAGGTCAGAGCTATAGGGACTCGCAGTCGTGGATGCATTCTGTGGATTTTCAACGCTTCAGTGTGGGGTATCTGGACGTCAATTCGGTGATTCGCACGCGGCCAGGCGTTGAGGTGGGACCGGAAAGACGTCTGCAGAACTGGAGTTTGAAGTTTCAACGTTCCCCTACGGGTTAGGGTAGAGTGCTCCTTGGCGGTCCTCAAAGTTTATTAGATTCACCCTCAAACGAATGAGCCAATCTTAATTACGTAAGCGAGAATCGCCCAACTTTGGTAGTCTACCGAGTAAGATCAGAGGAGCTGGGGCTCTGAGAAGCATTTCTAGAGTTCTGCGTACTAGTTCTCGTACATTAGGCACCAGTACCTAACCTAATCAACCGAAACGGGTCAGATCAGCCTAGAAATACGTAACTTTGACATTAAGGTGCCAGGATCAGAGGAAGTGCGCCCTACTCAGATCCTATGATTTATCAGTCCCGTAGACACCTAGTTTGAGATGCTTGCCCGGGATAAATTCACATCGATAGATTCGCCAGTGTCCTCCCAGAACAATGCTGCCATCGATATTCAAAGTCGCGATCCATCCGAGTGATATTTCATGAGGGTGTGATGAGAGTGTCACCGACTCCTTATCTCAAAATCAAACAAAATCACCATGGAACCACCAGTGCAAATATTGTTGTGGAACTCTAAATAAAACTATCTTTATTAATATACTCAACAAATGCTTACCTTTCAGGATGCAAGATAATACTCCTAAATACTGTATTCCTACCCAATGATCCTTAGCAGTTAGGAGCATATCATTGAATATAAGAGTCATGCTCCCCTCTCCTGGCCTAGCAGCTGTAATTTAAGCTCACATATTATGAGATCAATGCTTACAAAGGGCTTCTAGTAGATTAACTCTGAACCGTCACCTGAGCATCTCATCGTAGCCCTTTCCATTTGATCATAATATAGCAATTCTTTGCCTGGGGCTAGATCCTAGATTCTGATCAAAAAGCATGGTTTCTATTCTGTAGTCTTGTATTCTCGATTTCTTGAAAGAGAGTTGGTCAGTAAGTATAATTACGTTATGGGTTAAGCCGTTTACTGTAGTAACCCGGTCAGTGTGGACGCTTCAGAATTGCTGACGCAAAAAAAACAAGTACCCGGAGCTGGGACGCCCTATGCTGACACAAAAAGGTTTTGGGACAATATTGATAATTTTTCTGGATTTCTCAATTTCTTTGATACTTTACTGGAAATAAATTGTTGCTTTCCGGTACATGGCAGATAATTGGGTGCAGAGTAAGATTAAATGCAGTAGATAGTAGGTTCTAGATCATTGTAGATTTTAGCGCTCAGAGTTATGGAATCATGAATGATATGGCACACAACGTGAAGTCTGTTAGGATGGAATCTATCGTCTTAGTTACAACAGCTCGGTGAAGACAAATTTTACACTACAAAATGTGTACGAGGTGGTAATGTGGGAGGTCTGCTTCCGGAAGGCTTTCTTTATGACAGAACCTTAGGGCAAATTGGTGGTATCAGGCGAGATATGAGTACTATGGAGTGGGAAACTACATTGTTGGATAGCGAGGAGGTTGTGGATAATGTTCAGAGCAGTGGCATCCACAGCCGGTCATTATTGTAGCTAGTTGGTGATCTTTGAGCTATATTCCTAAAAAGCTGATAACACCTTCTTTAGAGAAAACCCCTAAATCTCACCATACTGCCAGATCAAGTGAAAAACACTGACATGTTCCGAAGTTTGAGACACCACCATGCTGACACTGACAAAACAGTAGTTTTGTGGGCCAGGACACTCGATGCTGACAGCTGACCGTTCACATTGACCGGGTCACTACAGTATTATTTATCAGGGAAATAAAAATGGTTGAACATGAATGTACACTGCCCTTTGAACTGGGAGCTGGTTTCTGGATTCACGCCATCACTTGAACCGGTGCTAGCAAAATACCCGAACATTGAGAAAAGCAAGGTGAAGTGTCATAGAGAATTATATTTATAGTATAAAAGAGAAAGGTTATTGGGTAGAAGGAAAAAGGTAGAGAAGAGGAGGCCTCCCACACAGAAGTGGAGTAGTCAAAAGAGTTGCCTCTTTTGGTAGTAGAAGGGGAATGTGCTCTAGGACTACAAATGTAGCTAAGAATTTAAGACTCGAAATTAAATTCATTATTCTTGGAATGATACTTGGGTCTGGACTTGGAGGTGGAGTCATATCACTCGAAGTTTGTATTTCTCACTCTAGTGTAGCATATAATATCAAGAATGCAAGGAAAAGGGGAGGTAAATTACTCTTAAATTTGAATCTCTCGAAGTCTTTAGTAGCCTCCACTAGTTAGCCGTACTTAGTTTCAAGAGTTCTTGTAGCTAGAGCGTACGGTGCCGATGATACCTACGGCGGCTGGACCCATGAGGAGATTTTCGTTATTTCTTGGAGTAAAGAGTCCTGCGCTCCTATCTGCACCACTCGGGCTTGTCACCCTAATATCGGCTTGGGGGGGTACTATATCATGATATAAAACCACCACTAGTAAAAACCATCCCTGTAAACAGTAAGGTATATAGGGCTATAGGGATAACACCTAAGAAAGGCGGTATGACAGCTAGTATACAGCAAAATATCAAGCTTTCAAGCCCTCTAACGACTCCTGCAGTCTCTCCCAACCCTTCGTATCCTCCCAATTCTGCCTTCCTTGCCCCATAACCCCCCTCACCGTTGTCCTAGCTTTAAACCGCCAGTCTTTCGCAACAGGTTCACCAGCGCCTAGTCCCTCGGTCCTTTCTATCTCCCCCAAGCTCTGATACGCATCGACAAGATCTATTGTAGCATCTACTAACTCGTCCCACTCCCTCTCCGTGCCGTCAATGGTGTTCGGTCTGCTATTGACTGTTCGCCACGCTTTCTCTTCCGCATCGAGAGCGTCTTTAGGCTTTTTCCTCCAAAGCGCTAGCTTAGCATAGGTTTTCCAGAGGCGGCCCTCTTTGGTGATCAATGGGACAACGTCCTTCTCCATCAGTTCGACCACCATCTTTTGTAACCCAGGTTTCTTGGGATCGTAGCCGGTGGGATTATTGCTTTCCAGATCAGACGTGATGATGTGCCGCACAAGCATTTCGAGAACATCCACGTCAATTGCTGCTTCCCCCGCCGAGTCCTTTCTTATCTCGATGATTCTCCGTAGTGCGATAACCACGTCTAAGTACGCCGGTGGACTAACGCTAGCGGAAATCAACAGGAGGTTCTCCCATAACCTCCAGGAGTCGTTCTTCAGACTACTGGCCCGTTTCAAGGCTCGGAGGGCGCTTCTCTTGTTATTTTCCTTGTCCACAACCATTTGGCCTTCGAGTCCATTCTCGTAGTTTGTTTTTTCGTCTTGCGGATCTTGGTCGAGGTCGGAATTTCTCCATTCGCTCTGAGCGGGGAGCTCAGTCTTTCTCCTCAGTAATGCCGTTGCAAGATTGCTCCAAGCCTCGGCGTCAGTCTCATCAAGCGAAACAGTCCTGGAAAATGCCTCAACTGCCCCCTCCCAATTTTCCAGCTCCAACCAGCAACAGCCTAGCGCAAACCAACTGGGTCCGTTCAGAGGATTCTGCTTAAGCGACTCCATATACGCTTCAGCAGACTTTTGGTACTCTCTTTGCGAGAAATAGTGGCGTCCGAGAGATCGCTTCGCCCTTGCGTAGCGGCCTCCGCTCACTTCCCACGATCGTTCGTAGTGATTGGGATCTTGATCGATATCGCCAAGAATGCACCATAGGCGAGGCGCATTAGGTGGTATGGGCTCAATCTCCTTCCGGCTATCCCCACTGTCATCTTGGGATTCGAGAGGATGAAATAGTTGATCCCGGATCACCTTCCGAGCTTTGTCCTCCTTTTCGATAGCCGCCCAGCACAATGCCACCTCTGCCCACATCTCTAGCCTTTCGTAGATCTCAAGAGCTGTTCTTATTCCACCAAGCGATATCCACCTTGAGGCTAGCTCTGCCTCTAGTTCCCAACGGGTTGGGACCGACAGCTGATGGATGTAGAGAAGGCGTTCTTTTATCGGAGCTACCTCATCTTCTTTCGGTTTTGGCAAGAAGGTTGAAACAGCATTATTCGAGCCGTATGAGATATCCGTGCCAGTGGTATCTGCGATGACTTGATCAACGACTGCTTGAAGCTGCAGGAGCCCTCTTTCCACTGTCCGGGATTTATATCCTTCGATGCGGCTACGTATTAGCAGGCCCAAAGTATAGATCTCCCAGTTGACGCTATGTTGCAGAACCCGCTCAGCATACGGTAACATCTCTTCTCTCGTGATACCATCTGCGGGGTTTGTGTTCTTGATAGTTTCGGTAATCAGTAATAGGATTGCCGCGTCTAATGGTTGTAATTGGGGCTGGTTTCCTGGGTCAAGTGAGGCTAATTCTGCAGACAAGGTGGACTCTGCCTGGACTTTGGTTGACTTTGGTGTAAAGGCAATAGCCTCTAGGATTGTATCGTCATTTAGGTCCAAAGTCTTTGGCTTAGCGGTAGCCTTGCCGGGCCCTCCATCTGCACTCCTTGCTAGGACAACTAATTGGCTTGTATCGGTTTGTTGAAACTTGGTTCGCTTTCCCAACACTCCTGTGATGGCGTACTTGAGTCCCGTAATGCTTGCTGCCTCTTCTAGCTCCTTTAACGCCTTTGAATCGTAGCTGAAATAAGTGTCGATTAGTGCTTTTTCGATTAGAAATTTCGCTCGAAGGTCTGAATCCTGACTAGATATACGATCATGGAGTTTCCCTATATCTTCGTAGATAATATTGTGTAGGGTTGCGGTTGCTTCAGAGAGAATCCTCTGGTGAAGGAAGTTTACTCGAGCTCTCCACCATGGGAGCGTTTCTAACTTAGAACTCTTCTTGAGTGCTGATGAATTTAGTACAACCTTTCCGAAAGCCAAGAGGAGCACATTTGGGGTTAGGTGGTAGGCAGTTTCTCCGTCTATAGATAGAGAAGCAATAATGGCCTTGGAGAGTTCTTTGCAAAACTCAGGTTCTTCGGCTAGCTCTTCAGGGAGAAGTACTCTCTCGGGAGAAAACGAGAGTGGAGGTCCGGTGATGTTTGACTGAATAAAGGCGTGAACCCCAGCTACCCCCATATACATCAGAGTGAAGCTGGATATGTCTGTAGCAGATAGTCTTTTTTCAAGAAACCCAGCATAGTCCTTGGTACTCCGTAGGTATTCAACATCCGAGTCACTGCAAATTGCAAGATCAGCGACGACAGCAGCTCTGGACAGGCTCCATGGAAAAAGGCGCTCGAAGTCACTCTCGCTGAGTTCATGCAATAATTCTAGGTCTGGGTCGGCATCGGTTTGTTCAACATCCGTCGGAGAAGAGTGTTTCGAATCAAGACCACGAAGTAGTGACCATTCAACGGTAGTCATTTTTTTGTGGTTTCCCCAGGATTAGGATATAGGAAAGGGAGGATCAAATGTGGGCGGAGAGGAAACAAGGGCCTTCGTGACATAGATATCATTATGCCCTGAAGTTTGCCAGCTCGATTACATAAGCTATGAAGTAGGATGAGGGCTTCTGCCAGCGAGCCCCAACCCCAACCAAGCTGCCATGTCCCTGCAGGTGTATGATATCGACCGCACAAGGAAGAGTAAGGGCCTGTTCGGCATGCACCATTTTAGAAATACTATGGATTTCTTGAAAAATAAAAATACCATGGTATTTCTGAAAATAAATGCGTTCGGCAGTCCTGGCATTTTTACACTGTTTTTCTTGTTTCTAAGGCAACCTGATAAGATCACCATACCATAATCTAATTCTCAAAGAACCCTCAAGTTTTTCCCATACTAAATCTAAGCATTACCCTACTGTTCGGGGCAAGAATATTTACTTTTCTCCATTTGCCCTAACCCGCAATGTTGCTTTAGGAAATACTAGATTAAAAATGTACCATACCCCCAATTAATTATAAAAATATCATACCATGAAAAATATGCCATAAAAATGGGAATATGATACTATGGTATTTGTGGCAAGCCGGGCAGGCCCTTTATTGTCCTATAATAGATGTATAATACGGTGCATAATCATGGAATATGTTAGTTGGCCCTTATACTGGCTCTTGGTATGCTCTCGGACACTGGAAATTAAGGCTCCAACCAACCTAGATGATCACTACTTTAAACAAGTGCAGCACAACAACCACAACCTCCACACTTAAGAGCTTCAGTGAATACATTCAATCACTCTCTGGATACTTGGAGAAAGGATTTTGGATAGTAACTTGAGCAGAAGCAAGGCAGATTTTAAGGTTATATTGGAGGTGGCCGAGTAAACTGACATAAGGCTAACTATAACAAGTAATATCTTGCCATTATTCTTCCAGACTAATACCGGTACTCTACTCATCCGAAATCTCTTTCACCTTGGGGCCAGGCTGAGAGCAGTGAATCTCATAGTCTATTACCAGTGCCAAACCAAAGGTTACGCCACCATAGAATAGTTTCACTTAAGCAACCTAGTCACAAAGTGAAGAATGGTGGGGCTCGCAAGCCGGGTAACCTCGCCAGCAATTGGATCCCGCCCGCTCCACGGCTCGCGGGCCCAGATTTTGAGCCTCACCGCATCTAACTCCCTCACCCAAGTTATTTTTCCAGACGATACTATAGCAGCTGGCCATAAATATAGATGAGTTGCAATTTTGTAGGGTTTGTTTGTTCTAGATAGAATTTAGGTTGTTTTTCATATGTGTGAAATGTTGTTGTGGGGATGACTGCCTTTTGTTGGGCACAGATAAAATTTGAAGCTTAAAAAAATACGGTGAGAACGGATAATCGATCAAGCAACCCCACCACCCCGCCTCAAAACCACAAATTGGGACACAAGAGATTCCTGTACCGGTATCATACACCAATCCTTATACCACGCCGCGAATATGGCACCCCATCGTGAAGATGAGCATGACGACGAAGAAATTGATTTCTCTGGTAGGAAATTTTCTTCCACCTATTTATTCCAAAGTTTCATCTAGGCTTGTATAGATTCTGATGAGGCCCACTTGTATAGATCTCAGAGAGCGGTACGAAGTTCAGCTTGATGAAGGACTTGATACTTTCGTTGTCGTCGATGGGTGTCCGAAGGTCCCGGCAGACAGCAAACCGAAGCTTATCAAGTTTTTGTGCAAACGTTTAACGGAGGTTGGGCGTATCAGACAGGACTCTGTTTTTATGCCCCTTAACGAAGAGACAAATATGACCGAAGGGTAAGCACTACTTATATACTTCGCTGTCGGGTTTGAATATTAAAGGTCAATAGATACGCCTTCGTTGAATACGACACCCCCGACCAGGCCTTGTTAGCTTGCAAGCAGCTCAATGGAATGGCCCTCGATAAAAAGCATACCGTCTCCATCAACAAACTTACAGATATCGAACACTTTGGGCGAGAAGGGCGCATCAAGGAGGAGTATGCTGAACCCGAGATTGAGCCTTTCGTCGAACAAGAGCATCTACGCTCCTGGCTCAGTGATATCAACTCCCGTGACCAGTTTATCATGTACCGTGGTGAAAACGTTGGGGTCTTCTGGAATAAGAAGAAGGATGTACCGGAGCCTGTCGTTGATCGTGCAGGATGGACAGAGTCATTTGTTCAATGGTCGCCACAGGGCACTTTCTTAACATCTGTTCACGGGCAGGGTGTGCAGCTATGGGGTGGCCCAAGTTGGAAAAGAATTATGCGTTTTGCCCATCCAATGGTCAATTTAGTAGACTTCTCTCCGAACGAAAAATATCTGGTTACATGGTCTAACAAACCTATCTCCATCCCCGAGAATCCGCCTCCAAATTTCCCTCTAGGACCTGACGAAGATGGGAAGAGCTTTATTATCTGGGATATCAAGACTGGTAACCTTTTGCGATCCTTCACCTCTGTTGAGGTTACCGGTGACCGTGATGCCGAATTGTTCGAGAAATCTCGTAAGAAAGTTTCATGGCCGGTGTTTAAATGGTCCTCAGACGACAAGTACGTTGCTCGTGTTGTGCCCGAGCAGTCCATCCAGATTTTCGAAACCCCGAGCATGCTTTTGCTTGGAAAGAAGGCTATCAAGATCGAGGGTGTTGTTGATTTCGAATGGTCACCATCCATTCCCACTCCAGAGAAGAGCAAGAAGGAACCAGAGCAGTTGCTTTGTTACTGGACTCCCGAGATGAACAACCAAACTGCGCGTGTGGGTTTGATGAGCATCCCTTCAAAAGAAATCATCCGAACACGAAATCTTGTCAACGTTTCAGACTGCAAGCTCCATTGGCAGTCAGAAGGAAAATACCTTTGCGTCAAAGTTGACCGACACACAAAGACCAAGAAATCCATGTACACCTCCCTAGAGTTCTTCCGTGTCAAAGAAAAGAACATTCCTGTTGAGATAGTCGAACTAAAGCAGGTTGTCATCAACTTCGCCTGGGAGCCCAAGGGTGACAGGTTTGTTTTCATTACCGTCGACGAAGCTATCCAGGGAGCTCAGGTTGCACCCAAGACCTCGGTCCACTTCTATGCACCGGAGAAGCTCAAGAATGGTGTCGGCGAGTTTTGTTTAGTCAAGACAGTGGAAAAGAAGAACTCGAATGCCATTTACTGGTCACCGAAGGGTCGCTTTACCCTCATTGCCACCGTTCACTCACAGCAGAGCTTCGACCTCGAGTTCTGGGATCTCGACTTCGAGGGTGAGAAGCAGAAGCAGGATAAGGCTAGTAAGAATAAGGACCTTGCTGCCAACCTCATGCTTATGGGCACATCCGAGCATTATGGTCTAACTGACGTTGAGTGGGACCCTACCGGCCGATACGTCGCTACTAGTGCGAGCATGTGGAAACACGCGGTATTTCAGTCATCCATGCCTTGCCTAATCCCCTTTCACTAACAATCACAGATGGAGAATGGCTACCACCTCTGGGACTTCAAGGGCTCTCTTCTCCGTGAGGAACACATCGACAAATTCAAGCAGTTCTTATGGCGTCCCCGCCCCCCCACCATGCTCTCCAAGGAAGAGCAGAAGCAAATCCGCAAGAACCTTCGCGAGTACAGCAAACAGTTTGACGAAGAGGACCAATTTCAAGCCGAGTCCGCAAACAAGGAAGTTGTCGAAGCTCGCAAGAGGCAACTTGATGAATGGCGCGCCTGGAGAGCAAGAATCGAGAAGGAGGTCAGATGGGAGCGCGTCGATCTTGGCCTTCCCGAGGACCCGGAGGAGGCTCTTAGAGAAGCCGCCGGTGAGGAAGAAGACAAGGTCGTAGAGGAGATTATCGAGGAGGTCATCTCCGAACACGAGGAGGAGATCGCGTAGACGTTTTTATTTTTATTTTTTTTCTCATTATCTTCACTTCTCTCGTTTTCCATGTTGTGTGGGTTGGGAGTTTTAATGTTTTGAGGAAAATTCAGAACAAAAGTCTAAGCCAGTCTTCTGCATTTAATTGATACCGAAGCTTGCCGATGGTTCCCGTACGCATGCTAACTTATGTGTAATCCAAGCATCTCTTAGGCCTCATCATAAGACCATTCGAGTGATACCTTGTGAATATATGCCGCAATTCCAGATAGTGCAGAGATCAATCTAGGCCATCCAACAGCTAACCAGAACTTATCGAGGCCATAGGGTTTCTGGAAACAGAGTTTAGTGAATGACAGAGTCCAAGCTATGATATTAAGTTAGAGAGGCGATATACTGTCACATCGCGAGTATCGAAAGCTCGGACCTCTAACGGCACACTGGTAGCCTCCGTTGCCACTTATCCTTCGAACGTTGGTAAGGTAGCCCGAAGCCTTGTGATCTGTTACAGGCTCCACCCCAGCGCGATGAAATTGTACTCGAAGATTGTACGAGGGTGCACGTCGGACGGAGGATTCTTTTTTTGCTTGATTGTAGTCGGTGATTGGTGGACCTTGCATGGGGCCGAGCAGACAATAGGTTTGTTGTTTGTCTCTTACATTGTCTGTCTCCCACAGCCTTCCAACTCATTGAAAACGCTCAATTTTTTTCTTTCCTTTTCCAATACACACTTTTCCAATAGTAAAACGGCCAGGAGTATGAGAGACGCCCTCGGCTGGTAAGAGATGTTAACAGATGCTATAGAGTGTAAGGCAAAGATGTTCCAAAAATCAAAAAAAGCCAAGAGCCCTGGACCAGAGGTCACCCTGGAGCCTGGATTCGGAGTGACCAGGCAACACTACTGGACAAGCCAAGCAGACCAGGTCGAACATTTCTGCTAAGGCGGATAAATCTTATTGTTTTACTTGCACTTAAAAGGGACCAGAAGGCTGATTGTTTTTCATTTTCCGCTGAGCACATCCCGCAAGGCAAGGAACTTACACAAGGCAGCAGTCTTTGGGGCCTTGTGTCTGTATTGTGTGCTTTAAGAACTTAGACTCCCTCTCTAATGTTCTACTCTATAAACCACTCTCCACATTCCGAAAACTACACATTGAACACCAGCTCGAACGGACAAGAAAAAAATCACAAAATCACCACTTATCTCATCAGCACCTTCGCGAATTCCGTTGTGGATGCAGCTTATCGGCCCCAACAACTGATCACACCCCCCGAAGTACTCGTAGGAGATTTGCTGGACTCGCAGGTGTGTCGCAATAGATTTTACCCCATTTTGCTCATATGGCAAGCTTGAATACGAGCAGCACAGTCACTAGATAAAAGTCTTAGTGAAATAGGGTTTCTCTTTACCTCGTGAACTCCCCCTTCCCACACAGGCATAAATGCTTGTATACGAGACCAAAGGCGCTGAACTTGTGTTGATATATGCGAACAGTGTCGGCACGGTCACTAGTCACAAGCTCACTAGCAGTGCTCCCAGCAGTCCAGTCCTACTACCTTCTTAGAGATAGGATGGGACGGACTATGGGCCATAATCCGTTATTTTGGGTGAGCGGACGCTGCCCCGGGCGCCCCGTACATGGCAAACTCTGACAATTATCCTCAGTCCCTCATGCCCCGCCCCCACCGTCCTTTATATTAGGCGACTAAAATGTACATCTCATAGTGGCACACCACTTCACTTACCCATCGCTCGTAAATCCATTTAACATAGGCCCCCATACCAGTGGGCGCTCCACATCTTAGAGAGTTGGGAATACAGTTACTAACCCAGTAATGCTCCCTTAGATTGTAGAATGAGCCTAAACACGCTATTAATAGAGGCAGCGGGCGAAACCCGAAGATTCACTCCCGAGCAGAAGGCATATCCACAAATCAGACTCCGAGACTCCTACCCGGGTCATTCGTTCCCTTTTTTTGACCAAATTTCAGAGTAGAGATAGGCAGACTCGGAGGCGAAATCACGAAACATCACTCATCTCATCCCCCCTACCCACAAAAAGGACTCTCTCACCATAGGGTCCGCCGCCTAAGCCAAAGGCGGCCGCCCTAGGATTTCGCTGCCATGAGCAGAGTAGTAGAGGCGGTCCAGTCCCGTAGGCCCCCCGGACCTTTCGGAACAGCGTGATGAATTATTAGACAGTGAGACCACATTCCCGTCCTTGACAACCGTATTGCTGAATTTAGGAAGGTACAATCCGTGCCTAAATTACTTTATAATAATTAACAAGAAATGGTAATGGTAGGAACAGGGAGAGTTCAAGGCGGATACAAATAGGCTCGGGGAACTGGCGAGAGCCATGAAGAGGGGTCCTAGTGGCATGAATTCTAAGTTTAGAGAACCGGAAGTTAGGGTTGGGAGTGTGAAGTCAGACTTCAAGCCAACAAGGTGGCAGGTCCACCTGTTGCTTGCGGGGGTGGCGACTGTAAGCTCCTTATTACACTCACATAATATTATGAGGTGTATCCAACTAGTATAGGCAGTTGGTTAGCTGGTAAAGGACTACGCCGAAGCCACTCCGGGACGGGAGGCCGGCCGCCAGCCTGACTCGGCGAAATAACCTTGTGGACGAGCGCCGGGATAGGGGGGCTGCTAGATTGAGTCTTGTAAAAAGACTATAATTGTATTAGGAACCTATAATTACCCGTACCTGTACTCGGGTACTTTTTGTTACCGGCCAGGTCGATTGTATTATTCATTATTCACTAATTGATTCCATTCAATTGGAATTACCTACTGAGCAAAACTTAGGTTATCACTTTCACAGGGTCATCCTTGTGTAAGGTATATGGAATGTTTATTTGGGAGCCTCTTTATGGCCCCCAACTACCAGTGCGAGGTACTCCAGAGCATCATCCTTCAATCAATCGAGTGATATCGTATGACAGCGTAGGAACCAAATGCACGTCTAAACTTCTCTATTTTCTACGAGCAGATAAGCGTGAATCCGTAATGCTAAAAACAATGACCATATGGTAGAGGATAGGAAGCCCACAATGTCGCAACGCCAGCAAACTAACACCTCCCCACGGAGATACCAAGCGGTGGCCAGAACAAACAGCACGGAAGAGAAAGCAAGGAGCCCTCAAATGTAAAAGTATCATATCGTAAAAATTAGCAGACCAAGACGGATTATTTATATACAATATCCCTCCGGTTGAAAATAGCAATAAACTTCAGGAAAACGTATATCCTACGCAATCAAGGCTTCAGACTTTGTTATCTAATCCGCTCGTTGCCTAACTAAAAGCATTGGCCAGGAATCCTTGTACCGCTTTCAAAGCCTCGTATCTGACCTCCGCGTCGCTATCACCCATCAATTCCATAACCCTAGACTTAGCGCCTTGCTCTTCCCACTTCTTTCTGCTCCCAGGGGCTTCTCTGACCAAAACTCCAACATCGTTCGCAGCAACGGCTAGTACAGTCTTGTCAGTGCTACTACTCAAAACCCGGGAAAGTGCCTTCACAAGCTCCGTATCATCCATAATCTCTCTTGCATGCCTTTTCCAGAAACCTTCGTTGCGATGAGGTGGGGACCAGCGGAGATGACCAGAAATAATCTCAAGTCGGTAGGATGAGAGTGTAGTTTGTGAAGATTGGAAAGTGTCCAAAGCTTCAATTAGGGATGAGAGGTCGGCTGTAAGATCTGGGTCGGATGCAGAAGTAAAGCGTGAAGAAAGTTGCTGAAGGTATGGAAGTATGTTCGAGAGAAGGAGTGGTGGTAGATTGGTAGACGGTGATTCTGTGGCAAGATTTGCAAGAGTTGCAAGAGCCAAGCGAGTGATTTTCTCTTTCAATGATGAGCGGAGGATTTCAGTTATGGGAGGAATCACGTCATATTTCCTAAGGATACGTCGATTACCCGTCAGCGATACACTCAAATAATAGGTGGCACTGAGCGTACGGATTAATTTCTTCAGCCACCAACTCTTCGAAAGTGAGTTCCCAAATCACAAGTAAGACATGATACAGCAGTTGCAACCCCACCCCTCCTTGAACTATGCCAGTCCCACCAGTGGCGCTCGTGACTCTGTCACTTCCACCGCAATTTCCAGCAGCTGCCGTCTCCAAAATCTTAACTATAGGAGCCACAGTCTCCTCCTCCATGTCCCAGAAAGTAGTCCTAGCGAACGTGCTTCTCAACAGCGAGACATAGGATTGAATGGCTATATCCTGAAGATGTCCGTCCAGTGATTTGGTGAGGCCTGCGAGAAAATGGTATAGTTTTGGAAGAGCATCGCAGGCATCGGGAGAGGGCTTTACTGAAGATTTCAGACAGGCGGTAAGAAGCGTAGTCAAGACAGATGCGCTGAGGAGAGGCGCCGATTCGTCCGTGTGTGATAGTAGTGACAGGAGATGAGCAAATGGTTTAGGGAGAGATAAAAGAGAGTTGGTGAATGCGGGGACACCTGACACGATCAGCGCTTGAGGTCAGCCAAACATGGTTTACCATTATAGAGTAGCCCATCCCTTGGGTCCTCGCGACTGAATCTGGGCTGGCTCCAAACGACTGGCAAACGAATGTATTGCACACACCCTCCAAGAGATCACCTAATAACACGAGCATATAAGCCACGACGTCCATCCTCTTTCCATCTGTAGCTCTCCTCAATGCTCCTTCGGGGCCTAGGATGAGTGCGGCATAGCCGTCAACATCTTTCTCGACCACGCTAACCTGCTTCTCCTTCGACACCTTATCGATGGCCTTGATCTTTTTGACATCTGAATCCGTAATCAAGCCAGCGCGGACGTGAGCGTCCCAAGCAATAGAACGGCCACGGATATTCGAGAAAAGCTCCGAAAGGTATTTGGGAGTATCGAGGGACATTGTGAGTTGTGAATAACGGAATGTAATGGAGCTGGGGAGCTGGGGAGCTGGGGCAAGGAGGGGCAAGGAGAGCTTTGTTAGGAGGGACCTAGAAGTTACCCGGCCTGAAGTGGGCGAGGGTGCATCTGCTTACTAACCCTGTTCGATGCCCGCCGCAGCTCGTCCCTCTTGCGCACAACCAAGAGCTCTACGGATCCATTCTCTACTCGAGTAGGATTCATCCGCCCCCCTCGTACAACACCCCATCCTCAGCCATCCACCTCTATCTCAGACACCTTCTCCACCATCCGCTTGATCATATATCACCCAACCAAATACTGCCCCACACAATGTCAGACGAACCCGTGCTGAAGGCGGACAAGGACTGTGGGATTCCCATTGCTCTCGGTTTTTCAATTTGCTCCCAAATTCTAACCTGAGGGGTTTATAGTCACTGGGGCACTAGACAAACAGCTTCCGGAGATCTTATCCCTCACTAAGGTTTGAAAACTGATGGATTACATACTTAGCCCGAATACTGACCACTCTTGGACCCTAGACAAACAAAGCGAACCTCCCAGTGGCCATCGAAAAGCTCTTAGCATTAGAAAAGCAAACAAGACAGGTTTGATCAGTCTATGTATCCAGCATCGGCATTCGTTAACATTCCTTCTAGGCTAATGATTTGGCTTCGACTAACCGCCTTCTCACCACGATTGTTACACTGTGCAAGGATGCTGGGGACTGGAAGCTGATGAACGAGCATGTCCAAATACTCTCAAAGAAACATGGCCAACTAAAACAGGCCACAACTAAGATGGTGCAGACTGTGATGGGTTTCCTTGATGAGACACCCGACACCGAGACCAAGCTCTCTGTTATTGAAACGTTGAGAACAGTTACCGAAGGCAAGGTACGCACCCGTAGACTACACTATTCTTTAGGTCAAGGCATCCAGACTTAATTTGTCTTTCTAGATCTTTGTTGAGGTTGAGCGGGCTCGTATAACCCGCATCCTCTGCCATCTCAAGAAGGCCCAGGGCGACCTTGCCGGAGCCACTGATGTGTTGTGTGAACTTCAAGTCGAAACATTCGGGTCTATGGATCGACGGGAGAAGACAGAATTCATCCTTGAGCAAGTCGAGTTCTGTATTGAACGCGGAGACTTCACTCAGGCGGGAATCCTTTCGCGAAAAATTTCCACAAAATACTTTGCCCAAAAAGAGGTATCTGATCTGAAATTGAAGTTTTATGATCAGCAGATCCAACTTGCAAAACAAGAAGATAAATATCTGGATGTGTGCAAGCACTACAAGGCGGTTTACGACACCCCTAGTGTGATTGACGACCCCAATAAGTTGAAGAGCGTGAGAACCTCTATCCCATTCACCAGGCAAATATTGATCCCGAAGGGTGATAGGTACTCGAGAGGATCATATATTATATTATCCTAGCGCCTTACGATAACGAGCAATCAGACCTACTGCATCGTATTCATGCAGACCCGAATCTAAGTTTGGTTCAAAAACAATCAAATCTTCTCAAATGCTTTACAGTTCATGAGTTGATGCGCTGGCCTCTTATCGCTGAAAATTACGGGGCCGAGCTACGCGCTTCTGATGTTTTTGCTCTCGGTGACCCTAAGGCTGAGAAACGTTGGGATGACCTAAGGAAGCGTGTTATCGAGCACAATGTAAGAGTTGTTGCAAAGTACTATACCAGGATCAAGATGGACAGATTAAAAGTTCTCCTTGATCTTGACGAGGACGAGGCCGAAACCTATCTGAGCCAGCTGGTAACCCAAAAGACCGTCTACGCCAAAATAGATAGACCTGCGAGAATCATTTCCTTTGCCGAACCCCGAGACGCGGATGATGTCCTTAATGAATGGAGTGGCAATATGAAGAGTCTTCTGGGACTTTTGGAGAGAATTGATCACCTGATCACAAAGGTAATTTAGAACGAAACACCTTCATATTTGTTCATTCTATTAACGTTTGGTGTAGGAGGAAATGATGGCCAATATTGCTCCAAAGGTCAAGAGCAAAGGAAAAGCCAAATAAAGTGGATGTAGCTAGATTTGTGTATAATAGACATTGCGGCAATACACGCAAAGTTGCTAGCTCCTTATTCATACCACACTTTCTCAGATAAATTTCACAAACTACCTGTAAACCCGTGACCAATCAATAGCGTTATCTTTTCATAGTGCTAATGTTTATCATTCACCATGCTTAGTGATTCCTCTATGTACACAAGGCTAACCTGTGATCAACCTACGCAAAAACCCAGGCTTAGGACTAACCTTGCGTGAATAAAACGTGTTTAGATACTAGAATACAGGGAGCTAGTTCCGGGTACCCAATCGGAACCTATCGAGGTCTGGGAGAAATGCATTTAGGAAAGAATTGACAGTTCAGTATTGGAATAGCACGGTCCACCGACACCGAATTATAGGGCTGACAACGGAAACGCTGGTTGATACGCTCGAGCAGATTCCAAGCTATTAATGAGGCAGACGAATATGATAATACACACACAAACTTCCAAAAAATGTAGCTATTACAAGTAGCCCGGGCGCTCCTGATAAGAATAGATCAAGCGTTTTCGTCAGACTATGCCTAGAGCTGCAAGCATTGATGGGGTTGTGGCTTCATTAGAATTATTACAATGTCGGGCCAAAGGTGGATTAGGTGGATTTATTCTAGCGATCAGCGATTCGGTGGATGGAGTGACAACGTGTGATTCTACTAGTATCCCGCGCCACGATCAGATTTGTCGAGTGCCACAACCAGCGGCAGGAGGGTCGCGACGCCAACGCCAAAAACAGTGGGCAACTGGGCTCGAGATCCTCAACCCCCTCAAACACCTCAAGATTGCCATTATTTCTCATTCTTTACGAAGACATGTCTCACAACTCTGCCACTGCCGGTTGGGAGCGAGTTGAGGACAAATACTACCGCACGATCCAGCTCTATTCCGCTCTCTGGGATCCCGACTTTGACCTCTCCGATTATATTGTTGCAGGGGCTCCTTACGGTGGAGCACTCGGTAGCTCCCCCCCACATGAACAACCGTTGCAATGCTAAGCTGACAAACTGCTCGCTATAGCTCTCTACAAAGATGAGACGAGAATCCAAGCCTACCGAAACTCTCAGCAGTCAAAATCGAGCATAGATATTTACAGTGCTGCTGGGAGGCTCATTCGTCGGATATCCGTGCGGTAGCCCATTATTTCGCAATCCTCTACTGCTTTTAAGGCTGGATCGGGGAGATTAATGGAGAGATTGCTGATATATATGTGGGGCTCTAGTGGGATAAAGGCTCCATCAAGGGTCTCGGTTGGTCAGAGGATGAGAAGCTATTGGTAGTAACGGAAGATGGAGTAGTCAGGTGTTATTATGACCTTCAAGGAGATTTCACTCAATTCTCTCTCGGCAATGTAGGTAACTCCGGGGTTATGAAAGGCAACCCCACTGACATACATTCAGGGTGCTGAAGAAGCCGGTGTAAAAGAATGCCGGTTTTACTCTATAGGCTTTGTCGCACTGCTACGCAACAACCGATTCGTCTCTGTCTCCCGCTATGATGAGCCGAGGCCACGCCTCTTAGCAGATCCGGTTCCTTTTATCCCAGCTACAGAGATTATCCACTCATGGACGATTCTCCCACCATCCTATACACTCTCCCGGAATGTTGAAGTGTTTGTTTCCACCGGCACGACTATCTTGATTGTGGACGCTACAGAAGTACTGGACCAAATGCTTCAGAATGGGCCATTTGTTCATATTTCTGTTTCGCCAAATGGGAAATACGTAACTTTGTGCAGCGTCGAGGGGAAGGTTTGGGTCATCAGGTCTGACTTTCAAGAGAAGTTGAGCGAATATGACACCGGAACTGGAGGCGAGGAGTTACCGCGAGCGGTGGAGTGGTGTGGAAACGATTCGGTGGTGTTAGCTTGGGATGAAGAAGTTCATATGATCGGACCTAGAGGCTCAGTGCTAAAACATTACTACGACAACTTTGTACACCTTGTGCCTGAAATCGATGGTATTCGCATAATAACTACGGAGAAGTGCGAATTTCTGCAAAAAGTTCCTGGTAATTGACCAGTTCGCGTTGGGATTCATATACCTTGATCTAACTGAGTGATGGCAACAGATGGCACCGAAGATATCTTCAAAATTGGGGCTACGGCACCCGCTTCAATCCTGCTTGACGCTGTTGATCAGTTGGAGAGAAAGTCACCGAAGGCTGATGACAATATCCAACTCATTCGTGCCCAGCTTCCCGAGGCAGTGGATGCCTGCATAAAAGCTGCGGGTCATGAGTTCTCTGTCCACTGGCAAAAGCAGTTGCTTAAGGCTGCTAGCTTTGGAAAAAGCGTGCTGGAGCTCTATAGCTCAGATGAGTTTGTAGAAATGTGTGAAACGCTCAGGATGCTTAACGCTGTAAGATTTTATGAAGTCGGATTGGCAATAACATATGAACAGTATGAAATCCCAGATAGTCGTGGTGAGCCTAGCTAACTCGGATAGATTTATACGACTTACGCCAGAAAAATTAATACAAAGATTGGTCAATAGACAACAGCACTTGCTGGCATTGAGGGTCTCGGAGTATCTGCGGTTACCTACCGATCGGATATATATCCATTGGGCTTGCATGAAAGTCCGAATGTCAGCGGATAATGAGGATACCATTTGCCGCATGGTAGTGGCGAAACTCACTGGAAAGCGTGGCATATCCTTTGAAGAGATTGCGAGAACCGCGTATGATGAGGGCAGAGGAAGACTTGCGACTGAGGTATGAGCCTACCTTAGCTATGCAACATGCATACTAACTATGTGGAAGCTATTAAACTACGAGCCACGAGCTGGCAGACAAGTCCCTCTCCTACTCAACATGGAGGAGGACGAAATTGCTCTTGACAAGGCAATCGAAAGCGGGGACACCGATCTTGGTAAATATCATCACTATTCTACTTTAGTTTCACCAGATCTAACCAGAACAGTCTTTTTTGTCCTTCTCCATCTTAAGAAAAAGCTACCGCTGGCAAATTTCTTCCGGATGATCAATGACCGGCCTGTTGCATCGTCACTAATTGAATCCTCGGCTAGGGAGACGGACCCCGAGCTCTTGAAGGACTTTTACTATCAAGATGATCGCAGGGCAGATGGTGCACACGTTATCCTCCGAGACAGCTTAGCCCAGAAGGACTTATCTCTAAAGATGGAGAAGCTGAAACTCGCCTCAAAGTTACTAGCCGATGCGAAAGAACATACTCTCGAGGCAAAGGCACTTGATGAATCAGCAAAGCTCTTGCACATGCAAGAGGTTTTCGAGAAAGATCTGCAGCAGGAGAGATTTGTCGGCGACTCAGTTAACGAGACCATATTCAAACTTATACGCATGGGGTATTCCTCTCGGGCGAACAAAGTTAAATCTGAATTCAAAGTGCCGGAGAAACGGTTCTGGTGGCTCAAATTGCGGGCTCTGGTCGCGAAGAGGGATTGGGGAGAAATCGAGGAGTGGGGTAAAACTAAAAAGAGCCCGATTGGATGGGAGGTATCGACTTTGCTTCTGGTTTATTTTTTTTGGATTTTTTAAGAATCCCTTACTTACATCATTTTAGGCATTTTTTAATGAGTGTCTGGCTGCAGGCAACACCAAGGCGGCATCTATCTTCATACCTAAGTGCACTAATCTACCTCCTGCGGATAGGATAGACATGTGGGTTCGCTGCGGTAATATGGTTAAGGCCGGCGAAGAAGCTTTCCGGGCCAGGGATGCTAATGCGCTGGAGGTGCTGAGGTCAAAGGCGGCTGGTGCGGCAGCCTTGGAGATTGATAGGCTCTTGAAGCAGCTCCGTCCGAAATGATAATGGGGTGTTTCGTGGGCGGTGACTAAATAGATAGCTAGCTTAATGATCGATATCCTCACATGTATGAATTTTCTTCTTTCTTTCCTTTTACAATTAATAGTTATTGTTTACTAGAAACAGGCGATACGAATCCACCCTCGTAGCATACCTAACTTAACATTTCATGGAGCCCCGTAAATTTCATAAGGGCGTAAAGTTACCCATCCATCACACCATAGCTTTTAACAACGTCCGGGTATAGCATTTCCCCAAACAGACCTATTACACAAGGGAGTGAAAGATGATTCCCGAACAAATGCCAAAGAGTCTCCCCTTTGCCTCTCTAGCTCGAGTACTTTATCCATCACTAGGCGGAACCCCCGCCTCCACCCCTACCTCTCCCCCTGCCTC
>Ga0307507_10001922_pt1 | contig 45154 bp, 9 predicted proteins | sample 7_EM_MG_FD_207223 | JGI IMG/M metagenome (GOLD analysis project Ga0307507, IMG submission 207223) | Populus trichocarpa ectomycorrhiza microbial communities from riparian zone in the Pacific Northwest, United States - 7_EM | ecosystem: Host-associated > Plants > Roots > Unclassified | place... | reverse complement strand
ATTAGCGGCGCCTATAATAATATACCCTATAAGCGTCTCCTATACATCCTTAGGGCAAAGGGCTTCCTAAAATGGATTATTTAATTTATTTAAGGATTTATAGGCTAGAAAGAAATATCACTAGTCTTTAGTGGATACTAGAGCCCCCCTATTATAGTTATAATAGGAATACTATAAGGATTACCTCTATCGCCTATACTCTTTCTCTTCTTTATAAGTAACCTGCTTAATACCTTTAAGGAAGGGGCGACCTAGGGGATAGGCTTTATTAATAACATAAACCTAATTATATATGGGCCAACAGCCGCAGAGAACTATAGGACACTAGAGAAAGCCTATAACACCTATATAGAATAAGTAAGATAACATAGAGTCCAATTCTTACCAGAGAAATACTAGCTAATCTATTTTATAAGAAAACGTAACTAATCTATAGATCTTTAGCATATAATCTATATCTAAGGCTTTAGGGGTTAACCGGTTTAAGGCCTAAGGGTATTAGGAGTGTAGGTAAATAGTAAGCTCTAGTAGAGCGCATATATAGCGCAAGCGGCCCATAAGGGCTAAGTATAGTATATCGCCATATCTAGGATCGTTAATTCTATATAGGGTCCATACTTCCAGAGGTCACGCCTACTATATATAGCAGTTGTCCGGCTAACCATGACGTATAGATCTAGCGTTTAGGCCACTGGAGAAACTAAAAAAGGCCCCCCTAAATCACTCCTTAAACCACTCTAAAAGGTCCAAACAGCCTGCCTTAGGAGTATAATAGGTGGGTATAAGTAAACGGCTATAGCACTGCTTAAAAAGGAAGCTAATATCCCCCCCCTATAACTATATATTAAAGCCGATGCAATGTAAAGGGTGTAAAAGGAACGCAACTTTAACGTTATAAAGTATATTAAGACACGCCTAAATAAACTATAGAGGGACCCTAGGGTGCCCTATAGGAGAAGGAACCAACAACCCCAAAGTAGGGAAGATATATTAGGAAAACAGGTGGAGAAAGTAGAAGAAGAATGGTGCGGCACTAGGGCCTAGGCCTATATAGAGGAGAAAGGGAGACGCGCAAGAGGCCAGTAAAGACAATAGTAAGGGAGAGAAAGGAGCTAAAGTAGAGCATAAAAGAGTACTAGAAAACCATCTACCGTAACATAATACTAGTTAGACCGACGCTGGAGAGATAAATAGGAGTTAAAGGTACAGAGGTAGACTTAGGTAAGGGGAACCCAAGCCATAGTATAGGTAATGCTATAGGGGGTAAATACCCAAGGGCTCTAAAAGGGCCTAATAAAGGCGGAAAATACAATGGCAACACTCTTAAGGACAGGAATAATAGGACTAAAAGATTAGCTTTACTGGGTAGGTGTCCTAATAGGTAGCCTAAGGTGCAAATATAGCTGGCTAAGATAGACACCAAAATACGTAATACTATTATGCCCCTTACGCACTAGCTAAGAAGCAATGCTCTTAGTAGCTAGTATAGAAAACTATAATATACTGCTCTTAATATAGAAAGGCCTTAAGGCGGCTACCCGGTGGCTTATTGGCTAAAATATACTAGACCAGTTCTAGGTTGCAAAGGAAATAGTAATAGAAGGCAAAGGGGCAAGTAACAGGCGCCCCCTAATAACTCTATAGGAGTAGAGTACAGTGTGTAATACTAGCGCGTCTATAGGTTTGTTACGGCAGTAGTAGTTCCCAAGGAGGTCAAAAAGTAAGGTAGTAGAGCACCACTAGTGACTTATAGGCGACTTATAAGCGAGCCCTAAAAGGCGGGGAGATGGATTATGGGGTTTTCTCAAATAGAGTTTTCTCCCTATATGTACATAAGGAGTAGTCCGCGTGGGCCCAATAGGGATCCGAATCGGACGTTAAGCAATAAATAATAATAATTATCTTTAGGGTAGTTCCAATTGCAATTACTATATTAACTCCGCTAACTATTCTATATATCTCTAACGCTAGAACGCTTTAAGTGATATATTTACTCTTAGTTAAGCTCCAATGGATAAGATTGCTATAGATTATAAAGTCATTCTCTCTAATAAATTTGTTTGTGATAATAATCTTATATCCCAACTAGGAGCTAAAATCTTTGTTATTTGCGAACAATCCATTTGTTACGGCGCTGGTGGAAAACGGTGGATTATAGTAGACGTTATAGTAGACGCCGAGTTAACTTGTCCACTATTACTAAGATTGCATTATAATCTTATCCAGTAATAGGGTCTCTTAACTTTAGCAACTTTACTATAAAGTCCTATAATATAACCTTCCATAGTCCTTTTAGTATTTTAATAGGTTATAGCCCTCCGTACGGCTTATGCCTTATTAGTTTGTTTCTCTAGCAATCTAGACACTCCCTTATAACTTGTCTCGCTAGTCCCTAGATTCCTTAAATAATATACTCCTCTTAAAGTCGTAATACTAAGCCTATAGCTCCGTTATGTCCCTAAGTTATTCCCTTATGGAATTCTTTTATAAACTCTTCTGTAATACCTCTTAGTACGTATATAGCCTCTTAGTACTTATACCGTTCTAAGTCTTAATCCTCTTCCTATACTTCTTAGATCTTCTATACCTATACACTCTCTAGTGCCTTATAGGTCTGTTCTTCTCTTATTACTGTAATTTTGGGATAATTATACCTGATTAATCCGTCCTTATTTTTGCGTAATATTACTCCTAATGGTTTTTCATTGTTCTATAACTCAGCCTTTCTGCTAAGCGCGTCCGCTCTTGCGTTGTCTGTTCCCTTAGTATACTAAATTTTAAAATGGTACTCTGTAAGCATTTCCGCCCATCTAACCTATTTTTAGTTTAGTTTCTTTGTTATTAGGAACCCTATTAGGTTCTTATAGTCCGTTTTAACTATAAATAGTTTCTCTATACCTTGTAAAAATACTCTCTACTCTCTAAGTGCTGCAACTATTCCTAACAACTCCTTATTATAAATATCATAGTTTAGTTTTAGTAGTGTTATTTTCCAACTATAATACACTACTAGATGCTATACGTCCTAGTGCTTCTGTAGTAAATATACTCCTAGTGCAAAGTCTAATACATCTGTCTCTATAACCGTATCTAACTTTAGTTGGTAGATCTTAAGGATTAGTTCCTGGGTAAACATTTCCTTAAATTCTTTAAATAGTTTTCTCTGCTTATTTCCCTATACCTACGGTTCCTCCTTTTTTATAAGTCTTATAAACGGTTCTATATTTATTAACTACTATATAATAAACCTCCTATAGTAGTTATAAAATCCTAGGAACAATCTTAACTATATAACATTCTCTAGTTCTTACCAACTAACTATGGCTTCTACTTTCTTTAGGTCTATGCTAATTCTTCCTAGTTTAATAACGAATCTAATAAAATTAGTCTTCCTTATAAAGAACTCGTACTTCTCAATTGCTACTAGCATCTTTTCTTCTTATAGTCTCTTTAAGATCCATTTAATGTATTCTCTGTACTCTTCCTTACTTATTAAGTAGATAATAATATTATTAAGGTATGCTATAATAAACTTGTTGGTTACACAGGGTGACTCACCAATAACGACTACTCGAGTAGGTTACAGTGATGTTGGTTAATAAAGCTTATTCATTAGAATAAGGGAGGGCGAGGAGCGTAAGGCTCCTCCCCGCGCTAGTGCCGTGGCGGCACGTGACAACACGTGACGACCACTTGCCTTATTCCCGACACTGGTAACTCTTCTTTTGTGGTTATCGTCTATATATATATATCGCTTAGCTAGCAGAACAAATACCAATCCTCCTTACTTACTATTGCCGTTGTAATATAAGTCTCGCTATCCTAAAGTTTGCCTTTTAGCACGTGGTGCTTCTTGCTTAGGTAGGCGTTGTGTTAGGGCCGCCAAGGCGCTAGTAGTAAGCGAGCTAATGGCGATTTTCCATACCGGGTATGGAAAATCCTGATTGGCTAGTTAAAATTAGGGTCTATAGAGCGTTATATTCTTACTTCCTTTTAACCCAACCTTTAACCTGTATACGTAGAGTATTTATATTAACGAATGTTTCTAGAGCCTTGTTTAGGTTTGCCTTCGTCATTATATCTACTAGGTTGTCTTGGCTATTAATCCATTAAATCTTAAAGAGTTCTCACCGTTTATAGAATTGCCGAAGTGCCATAATATTAATTATAAGGCGCTTCTCCTTTGTGGTACCAAGCTTGACTAAACACTTATAAAGGGAGTATAAGTCGGTACACACAACTATAGGGATAATAGGAAGTCCGAGTTAATCTATAATTATCTTTAGGGTAGTTCTAATTGTAATTGCTATGTTAACTTCGCTAACCATTCTATATATCTCTGACGCTAGAACGCTTTAAGTAATATGCTTACTCTTAGTTAAGCTCTAATAGATAAGATTACTATGGATTATAAAGTCATTCTCTCCAGTAGATTTATTCGTGATAATAATTTTATATTCTAGCTGGGAGCTAAAATCTTTGTTATTTATAAACAATCTATTAACAAATATAAAGAGCTTGGTAGTGGGAAGATTAATAGGCATATAGAGTAGTCCCTAATCGAGATGGTTTATTTGCCAGGAGAGACGCTTATTTAGGGTAAGGATGTTATCCTTAGTTGGTTCCTAGTGTTAGGCGGCAATAGAGAGATTAAATAAAGCCTTGGGTTAATAGATAGAAGTAACATAAGCTCCGCGAGCGCGTTGCTTTATGTATTCTTGTTTCGGAGAGTTAACATTAATAACGTTAATCTTCTTACCTTAACCCTTCTGGCGCAAAGCAATAGAATCCTCGTTTAGGGAGAGGATGCATCCATTAAAAAGTAATAGTATTATTAAATTAAGCTTTTCCTTTGGCTTTGCTATAAGATTTGCCTTTACTAGCTTATCTTCTTTAAGAGCTAAAAATTGGTCGTCTTCTAAGATAATTGTATTATTAGTTTACATGCCGACGATTCCAAATGGGGTTCCCGTGGTTGTAATAAAGAAGCATAGATTGAATATAGAAGTAGTTATTAAAAGTTTCTCTTTGTGGTGCTTGCTGTAGGTAGCCCACCAATAAGTTCCTGCCTCTGCAATTCTATATAATGGCTTAAGCACAACCATAATTGTATCTTCGGGATATTGGTGGCGAATTTGCTTTGGAAGGTATACTAATATTAAGCGCTAAAGGTGCGTCTCTGATTGGGTGTAGGCCTGAGTAATATCTTATAGATAGACCGCCATTCTATTCTTTATTAAGGAGGGAGCTAGCGCAATAATAACTTGCTAACTAGCTTGTTAAATTATAGGAGATTACGTAAGAATTACCTCCTTGCTATTATTGTTGTAACCTTAGATAACAAGCCTTAATTTCTTAAATGGGGCGTTAGTAGCTTTACCTTTAATCTTATTAACTATTCTTAACTTAAAGATGCGAACTTTATTAAACTTAGTAGGGTTATACTTCTTAAATTTAAAGACTCCTCTTGTGATAAGGCTATCGATCTCCTACTTATCAGATGCTTGGAAAGGAGCTCTTAGGGTTATAATACAACCTTCCTTTTAAAGCTATTTTGCGAGTTTAAAGTCAGCCTTCTCCTTAGCTGTTATAAAGGCCATTAATAGCTCGACTCTATTCTTAATAGCGGCAATAAATTGCTCTTCGAAATTAATAAGATATTAGTGATTTTGTAATTCTTTTAGGCGACCTCTACCGCGTTATAGTTGCGGCATATCTACTACAATTATATTAGAATCGTGGTCGCCTTCTAAAGCTTATTAATCGTGGCTCTTCTTTAGGGCATCTTCTATAGCATCCTATAAAGGTTCAGAACTGTTATCTTTGTAGTAAGGCTTAATAACAGTTAAACGGAATTAAGTGGGTCTGTAAGGCATCTAAATAGTGCAAATTTAACCATTAATTGCAATAAGTTAATGTGGGCCTAACTACCCTCCCTTTTTACGCCATATATATACCTTAGACTGGAGTGGCAGATTAAGCGTAGTTAAGGTGTTTAGGCCATTTCTTATTCCTAGTGCGTCGTTGACCTAACGTGTGGCGTAGAGATGTTGGACCTCCTTCATTGCCTTACAAATAGCCTCAGCTTGTTACATAATAGAGGGAGATAGTGGAGAATCATTAGTTATTTAAGGGTAGGCGCTGAAGACTAGTAGTGTAGGTATAAGTCCATCTAGGCCAGCGGAATCGTTAACAGCTTTAACAGCTATTTATAAGGTAAGTTCTTTACTAGCGTCCTCTAGTTCCGAAGAGATAATCTTATATACGCGGTATAATGGCGTGTAATATTGTTCCACTTTTCTAACGCTATTATGTGCCTTAATAGGGACTTCCTTAACCTTAATTGCTATTGCCTTTATCTATTGTCGAAACTCTATAGATAAAAAGTTCTTTCCTATATCGTGGACGATTTGATTAGGGGGTCCTAGGTAGACATTAATTTAGCATAATTAAAGGGTATTCTATGCGTTTCTAGCTAACATATCCTTTAAGAAGCGTGCGGCTTAAAAGGAGGTTAAGAAGTTAATAACTTGGAGTACTGGCTTGCTGCTAAGATATATAACGTTAACGATAATATAGAAGTTAAAGTCGTAGTTATCTTTAAGGGTGAACTTAAATTGGCCAGGGGACTTCTGGTTCATTTGGTAGTAATAGTAGTACTTTATAAGATGCTTAATTGCCTTAACCTTAACTTTATGGCCTGCTCGCTGAAGAACCCTAAGCAATTAGTAAACGGATGGGTGGCCAAAATGACGGTGTAGTTAATATAACTCTAACTCAGTTAAATGGCTCTAAGTAACACTCTTTTCTAGTTAATAAAGGAGCAACTAGGGGTGACCCTACTTGCGTATAATAGGCACCTAATTATCTCCCTAAATAAGTACATTCTTGAGGTTATTAAGCTTAACGCTTAATTTATCTATATCTTTAATGTAAAATAGGAACGGGGTGTTTATAGAGACAATATAGAAAGTAATGTACCCTAAAGGGGTTTAGACCCTAATTATGCCAAGAGAGATTGTAGTACCCTTGCTAAAACGAATTGTGTGTTGGCCTGCCGTTAAATAGTCAATCTGGACAGAGCTATTAAGCTGCTAAAGGGCTCGAACTTAAGGTTCTCCTGCTGTAGATACTCCTGCGGCTCCAGTGTCTGGCATAATACTATAGAAGACGTTCGCCGAGTATCTGTTATTAAAGGAGAATATAGAACTCTCCTTTAGCTTGTTAAAGATATCCAACTTCGTAATAGAGTGGAGCGTAGATTGGTTATTTAGAATAGTAATGGTTTGTATACCATTTACCTCACCATACTTAGTGAAGTATTGGTTAGGAGAGTAGTCCTCAATTTCTATATCTATAAGGAGCTGTTTGGCCTTATTAACCTTACCCTTAAGATCTTTTACGCCTTTATATTAAACCAGGAAGCTTTGGAAGTAAGCTATAGTAACCTTATAATTTCCGACGTTTCTTGCACTCTGGCGAAACTTGTTATATGCCTTCTTTCGTTTATTAAGAGAATGCCTAGTTAACTAGCAATTTAGTTTCTTATAAACGTAGCACTTCTTCTGGCGATCACTTTGGAATGAACCTCTATAAGGACCTCTACCTTTGCCTTATGGTTGTTGATTATACCCTTTGCTGTATTGCCTACTATGGCCACTATATGTTCGATCAGTCTAGTTGTGATTATATTAGTTAGGCGGGTCGATTGAAGTAGGTTAGAGTTAGGTATTAAATTACTATACTTCTTAAGAGCGTAGAGCGGTGCTAATAGAAGATCTTAATTAAGCATACACTCCTTTGTAAGTATTTGCAGGATTAAAGAGAGTAAGGTTATATTCTTTAACGCCTTAGTATATGCTAATAACTTAATTATATAGGCTGAAATCCTCTTAATATAATTCGGATAAACCACGCTAAATTATCTAAAGTTAATTAAAGAGCTTTTAAAGATAATTAAGCCAAGGGACACCTGGGTTTGTAGTAATAATTCTTAGGAAGGTAGTCTCTCTCCATTCTAATATATACTGCTGCTTGTTTTCTTCTGTTTTAAAGTGGCATCTTAACTTATATATTATGCGGTTAAAATCGTATCCTTTTCCTACCAAACGATTATAATAGAAGGTACTAGCTCGGCCCTTGAGTATAACGGAATAGGCGTTGTGGTATTTATTAGACTCTATTCCTACCTTCTAGCAACAGTTGTAGAAGATACGTAGTTTCGAATTGAGAATATTATATAATTCCCTGCTAAACTTCTTCTCCTGATCTGAATAGAGCTTCGCAAGCTCTATAAGCAATTTTAAACTGCCTCCGATTTAAAATTAAGATGGAGGAGGTAGGAGTTGCATTACAGGCTGTAGTGGGGACGTAGGTCTAGTCGGTGGGGTCCAAAGGCTATTAGATCGCAAAGTAGGGGGATCTTATACTTGCTAAAGGGCAGTAGTCGAAGTTGTGGGTTAAATTGGTTAATACAGGGGAGTTAAAGATAGAGGTAGAAGCGTCTCTAATAGTATATTACTTGGGTTCTATTGTGAATTGAGCTTCCTTATAGTGCGTAGTTGGTGCTTAATCTCTTATAGAGTCCATTTGTGCTCTTCTTTTACGTTAATAACTTGCTCCTAAATGTTATCTCTAATAGCACCCCTATCCATAGGTACGAACACTCTATTCTCCTGTAGGAAGTTACGGAAGTCCCGTATAATATCCTTATTTACAGGAGCCTATGTTTCCTTTATCCATCTAACAAAGTCCTCCTTAATACAGTACCATAGTATAGTGTCGTTGTATTCGCTATCTTTATAGTGTGCTATATAGTGTAATAAGAATCCGTTTAAGTCTTGTTAATTAACATCTTTAGGATTAATTATGGCGGTTTTCTATGTCTCTGGGTTAATGTCGTCCTTGTACTTCTTTAGGTAGGTTAACGCCATAATAGCTATTATTAAAGATTGTTTAACGCGTTTTGATAAAAATTAAGGGAAATAAAGGTTGTTTAACGTGTAGTTAGGTAGTAATCGTGATCCTACAGTCTACGAAGGTACACCAAAGGTATTAAGATGGTTGTTTTGACGCGTTTCGGACGTTGACTTAGGACCCTAGGTTTAGTAACACTTCTGACCTAAAGTACTCGACCAAATCTTCGTAAACGTGGTTGTTCTGCGTAATAGACGCAACTTGGTATCTCCTAGTACTCAGTGACACTTCTATTACTAGTTTTCCGCAAGTCTAAGGTAGCACAGTATCGCCGGGATCCATTCCATATGAGCGCATATAGCACCCCTGCACAAGACTGTCTCTTCTATTCAAAAACCTAGCTGGTTTGTGGTTGACTGTGTATTCAACCACTGATCAGTGTTGGTTATACAGGGTGACTCACCAATAACGACTACTCGAGTAGGTTACAGTGATGTTGGTTAATAAAGCTTATTCATTGGAATGAGGGAGGGCGAGGAGCGTAAGGCTCCTCCCCGCGCTAGTGCCGTGGCGGCACGTGACAACACGTGACGACTACTTGCCTCATTCCCAACAAAACTTATTAAGGTATTCTCCTAATACACTATTAATTTGTTTCTAAAACGTCGCTAGTACATTTATAAGCCCGAACTATATTACTAACGGTTTATATAGTCCTTCCTTTAACCTAAAGGCTACCTTCTATTTATCTCCTTCCTTAATTTATATCTAATAGTACGCCCACCTTAGATCTATCTTTATAAAGATTTACACATTACCGATCCTGTCTTAGATTTTGCTAATTAAGGGTAAAGGATACCTATCCTTTCTGGTGATACTATTTAACTATCTATAGTTAATGCATATCCTAAGTTTTCCGTTTTTCTTTAGTATAAATAGTACTAGATATCCCGCTAATAACTATGATGGTCTAATGTATCCCTTCTATAAGTTCTCCTAGACAAACTCTTTAAGCACTACTAACTCGGTTTTAGTGAGCTTGTAGATTAGAAAGAACCTTAGACTTATTCCTAGTTCTAATTCTATCTTATAGTCCTATGCTACATATTCTAATAGCTTTTCACTTTCTGGTAACTATAACTTTTTACCATACTTATAGTATCTTTTTGGTATATAACTTAAGCATTACTTAGTCTCTTTATATATTACTCCAACTTAATACCATACCAATTTAGTTTACTGTCGCGCCTTATATTATTAAGTATCCCTAATATTAACCTAACCTATAACCTAATTAATCTTTAGATTATATTCCTGTAACTAAGGCATTCCTAGTATCGCCTTATCCTTTCCCAACAGTAAGATATTAAAAGACATTTTAACTGGTCTCCCTTTAATAGTTATCTAAATAGGTCCTATTTTTAGGTTAATAATACCTCCTCTATAGGCTATCTAATCTCCTAAAATTATTATTAACGGATATAAGTGTTCCTTTTGTCTGTGTGGTAACCCTATCCTTTTTACTACTACTAGCAATATATAGTTTCTTATTACTCCACTATCCACTAGCGCCTTAAACTTTTAATCTTTCTAGTTTACTTATAAATTTAGGTATTATTCTGTAATTTCTTTAAGGGTCTAAGGCTCTACTACTGGCTCCCTTAGATCTTATGGGCCTCCGCTTTTCTTAACTACTAGTTATTAGATCTTAACTATACTTAGTCTACCTTTAGCCAATACTTAGTTCTTTTCTTTTCTTTAATATACTATAGACAAGTATTCTTTAGGCACTCCCACCACTATTATCCATCTAGGTATTCTTCTATAAGGAATCTTCCTAGTTAAAGTATTAAGTCGCCTAACTCCTAAACTTCTACTAGGTGCCAACTATGTATATACTTAGCGTCTCTGTACCGCTTTTTATCTAGTACCTAATACATCCTTATAGGGTACTTCTGATGTTTATCCTTAGGTACCCTATATATATTGCATATATCATCTATACATGCGATCTATGCCAATGTGTAATATACTAGGTGCTTTAGGTTAACTCTAGGCTTGTCTTTATTCTTAAATTTAAACCTTTCCTATATTAATCTAAACGCTACCACTTTATTTACTAGTCTAATACTTATATTATTTCTCTCTAGTTTACAGCTGGCTTTTCTAGGTTCTTTAATACTCCTTTAATATAACCCATCTGTCTTTCTAACATAGCTTAATTTAATATAACTTTCTCATCTAACTATATATAAAAGTCCTCCCACTTATTATTTCCTCTTTACTGGTACCACTTTTAGTATAGCTCTATAAGTGTATACAACTTGTCTATAAGAAAGTATCTTTTTATTGCTGCCTTGTTGCAACCTTTAGTGTATCTTTTTACAAATCTGGTTAGAATCCCTAGATCCTCTTCTTATTCCAGTTTATTTAACCGCTTTGCTCTTAGTATTCCTAACCTTAGCCTATTTATAACTTTTTATACAGGTACTCTATCCCTTATATATCCTAGCATAGCTAACCTTGCGTCTAGCTTTTATTCTTGCTATAAGATAATCCATTACCTAAACTCATCTATACTTTCTGTCTTATTACGTCTTATAAATGGGTTATTAATATTATTAAGTTTTTTAATCGCCGTGTTAACTTTTTAATCTTTAGGCTAAACACATAGACCTTATTTATTCTTTAAAATCTTAGCTCTTTAGGAATCTTTATCCCTTACTTATTTATATATCTTCAAACTAAGCTACTGCCCTACTCCATTAGTTTTCATCCATTATAGGTCCTTGGGTGTGTCTTATCTTACCTTAAGAATCTTAAGCCTATAGCTTTTTACCTTTACCAAGTAGTAAGCTGGCACTAGCAGTTATCTACTTGCCTAACCTATTTTAGATATTACTCCTTCCGTCTTATAAAGCGATAGATTCTGTATCCAATAGTATTATAATACCCATTACTAAACCGCGTTTAGTGGTGGTCTCAGTTTCTACTTCTATTGCGTTATTAAGGTTTAGATACCCCCAGTTAGTTCCCTTTTTATCCTTATTACTATTAATTAATAAGTACTCTAACTCCATTATCAATGTTACTAATTTTTGTCCGTATATTACTATAACATCTTAATCCAGCTTATAGAATTAATCCTATTCTTTATCTAACTCTCTAGTTCCTTTAAGTCCTCTTAACTCTAGCTCTTATAGCTAATAGCTTACGCCATACTTAGCGTCCTTATAAATTTGGCATGCGTTATTATAACAAAACGTAAAATGCTTAATTAAACATTCCTTGGTCCCGCGCAACATACCAGTATCTATATTATTATACTCTAATAATCTAGTGCCTTTTACTGCATAGTTACTCTAACTACCTCTATAGTCCCTAGCAAAATAACCTTTCTTTCTATAATTTATGCAAACTTCTTCTTTAAACCATTCTTCTTATTATAGAGTCTGCCTAAACATCTTCTACTGCTAAGATCCCTGGTTTAGCCTATGCTCCTTAGTCCTTTAATTACTTAATCCTTAACCTCTAGGTTTCCATAGTTTCTTTATCCATCTTTTGGATTCTTTAGTACTACTTAGGTCCATTAGCTCTAGCCCGCCATTCTATAGGTTTTAACTCTGTGTCTATTAATGCGTATTCTGCGTCTTATACAACTATAGAACTCTATCTTACCCTCTCTTAGCTTATTCCCTCTAATAGATCCTATTATTAATCTTTATTAACTAGTTAATTAATTCTTGTATATTATTTGCATCTTCTATAAGAATTATCGCGTCGTAGACTTTAGCCTTAAGTCCCTATTTATACTATGCCATAAGCGCCTTATCATTCCATTTAACCTATATTACAAGCGTTTAAAACTACGTTGTGTACTCAATTGCTAAAGTGCGTTGTACTAGACTCTAGAGTTTTCTTTCCACTATAGTCTCTGCCTCCAAATCTCCAAACATCTATATTAACCATTCCGTAAACCCGTTCCAACTTAAGAACATATACTATACTTCTTAGTTAGTAGTTAACATGCCGCTTACCTATATCTCCGTAAGGTAAGGTTTAAACCACTTAAATGCCCTTCCTATTAAGAACAGTCCTACGTACGCTACTTAATCCATAACTATTACTAGTTTTGCTCCTTCCTGCATAACCTTAAAGTGCATTTATATTAGAAATCCCTTAAGTTTTAATCTCTTACCCGCAAAGCGTTTAATTAATAGTAACTTAACCTTAGCTGCTCCAATACTACTAATTCTTTCTTTAAGTGCCCTATTGTTATCTTATAGTCGGTTAACCATTTCTTATAACTATCCCATTATAACTAGTTGCAAATTAGTATCCCCCATACTAGTGTCTCCACTAGTGCCTAATATAGTTGCCGCCGTTAATAGCGTCATAACTAGTGCTTTCAGTGGCATATTGTTTAACTTTATTAATACTATAACTAGGTAGTAAATATGTAACAAAGCCTTATAGGAAATACTACGGTAGACTTACTAATAGGCTAGGTGTATAGGTAAACAAGAAGTCAATAATATAACAATACTAGTAGAGTAGTTGCCCAACAGATTAACTCCAATTATATTCTAAGATTTACTATAAGGAAAGGAACTATCTAGGTAGGGACTATGGTCCTTTAAATACACATCCATACTCCTAAGAAAGTCATTACTCTGTCTACTCTGCCTGCTCTATCTACTCTATTGCAGATCACACAGATTACATAGATTATATAGATTACACCACGTGACCTCGCTTACTATTCCTCGTTACACGGTTCTACTGGCTCTATCCTAGACCATGCCCTTATTAACCAACTAGCTTCTTCCGTCTCTTCTCCAAGTAGTTATAACATTGTACTTAAAGCGTCCGTAACATTTAGGAGCTTATTTTTCGTCTTAGATGGGTCAATGTACTGCCATACTTTATTAGTTTTGGTAGTATCTTAAATAACAAAGAACCATAGAAGCCAATCAAATAGCTTATTAAGAATAAGGTTGATTTTAGATAAAGATTTGTTTATATTAGTTATTATTTTTAGAATTTTAACAGTTTAAGCAGGGTCTAGGTTAGCGTCTTGGCAAAACCTTATTTTAATGATTTGATTCGCTAGTTTATTCTGGTACGTTCTGGTACGTTCATCAAGCTTAATTGTCCGTTTATTTAATAGGTAAAGAAGTTTAAGACACTTGCAAAGGTAGTAGAAGTAGTGACTTCTTAAATAAGGTAGTATTTGATTGGTTAGTAGGTGGTGTAATCTAGGGTTATAACTGTAAGCTTTGCAGTGTGGGAGAATTAAATAAACAACTTAATTATAAATCTATGGAAATTAGGTATAATATATATATAAGATTAAGTATAGGTAACAGAGACAGGTAGTAAGAAATACGAGATATACGAGGGTAGTGCTGACGCTGTCTTGGTGCCTTCCAGGCTGCAGTCTTATGGCTCGGCTAGTATCGGTAGTCTGTTACAGGTAGTGGTGGTAGAAGTGGTGGTTATGGCGGTAGTAATAATAGCAGGAGCAGGAGCAGAAGATATAGCAGCAGTAGTAGCAGCAGTAGTAATAGTAGTGGTGTTAGTGCTATTACTTAAAAAAGAATATAACAACGATAACGATAATATAAATTGCTATATTAATATACATTACGTAATTAATTATATAAATCTATATTACACGATTATTATATAAAGGCCATTTAAGTTAAAATAGCGAAAGGCTACCTAAGTTGAGCTGTAAGATGCCCCTTGCGTAGCAAGGGGTAGATTAAGTTCCCTCCGAGTTCCCCCTACACTTACGGCTAAATTACTTAACTATAACGGCTTAAAATACTACTAAAAGTTTATCGATTAGAGAGACGACCCGATATTTTATAGATATTAGGTCTAAATTGGCCTATAACCCCCTAGAGCCGTACTTATTTTCTCTATAAAAAAAAGTCGTTATTAAGGATTATAACATTACCTATAACATTATAATGTCGCAATAAGTATACATATAAGAGCTAAAAATTAGTTATTTATAGACCTAGCTTATGCGATTATTTTAGGCCTATATACAGCCCTAGACCTTATATAGGTGGCTTTATTAACTTTATTAAAGATTATATATCTTCCTATATAAATTTAGGCAACGGATGTTATAACAAATGTTATAATAGGTGTATATATAAGGCCTAAAAGTTTATCGATTATAGAGCTGCCTCTGCGGATTAATTTAACGGTATTTTTAAGACAATAGCTATTATAGAGGTGTAGATTAATTTTATTAAAGAAGGTAACTACTCTATATATAAAACAAGTCGAATTACCTAAGAAACCTTGCAAAAGTCCCTTAGACTATAGAATCAACTTTTCAATAAAAAATGTTAGCGATATCCGCTAATTAATTCTATGGTCTAAGCTTACTAAGGTAAGGCAAATCTATATAGGGGCAATCGGGACGGACAAACTAGCTGCCGAACAATATTAAATAAGGAAAGAAAGAAAGAAAGAAAGAAAGAAAGAAATTCCATAACGCTAGCTATGTGTATAGCTATGTGTATATAACGGGCAGTCCTATAATATACCCTTTATTTTATTATTTAATAGAGGTAAAACATAACCATATATTATATCTTTAAGACATTTATTATTTAATTAATTGGCCCGCGAAGCCCTACTGCACGCGTCCACGTTGCCGCGGGTGGAAACATCATCAGGAAATCGTTCCTTTTGATGGCTAAGTGCAGAGGCGATGGTAGGGAGCCGTCGCAGCGCATGCAGCGCGCTGTCGTCGCGGTTCTGTGGTGTTGAGCCCGCGACGCGTACCATAGCATCGCCCTTAACAACACCAGGAGCCTTACTGCCTCCGCTTAAGGCTCCTGCCCTACCACCTAGGGAGGCCTATCAAGGGAAACTAGGATATAAAAACTACCCGATATACGACTACCTGGCTTGTAGCCAGGCCCGAAACTGGCCTTATTATTAGCCAGCCAACGTGGACGCGTCCTAGTCATACAATAGGACACCCTTGGGCTTGCACTAGCTCTGAGATCGCAAAGGGATATGGCAAGGGCGTAGGGAACCTCTTTTTATAAGAACTTGTTAAGGTTAACGCGTCGCAGATACCTCATACAAAACTTATTAAGGCCCCTAAGGCCACCGCAAAGAACTTGTTAAGGCCCTACCTAGAGAACTCATTAAGGCCCCTCTATGAGAGCCTATCCGGCACATCCAGGAGACTCAGAAGAGGGTCTTAATAGGCGTAGTGCGCGCAACCTAGACGAGACAGCGACGCGATAGCGCCGCGACAGCAACGCGACAGCGACCAGACGGCTTAACGAGGTGGAAACACGAGCAAAGCTCTAGGTAGCGGAAACACAGGCCAGCTTTAACGGCCCTATGGCATTTAACCTGCGGTTGACCTATAGGTGACTTATAGGAGGGTCTTAATAGGCGTAGTGCACGCAACCTGACGCATGCATATAAGGCGACTTATAGGAGGGTCTTAATAGGCGTGGTACACACAACCTAGTATGCATATATATGGGGGAGGTCTTGGAGGAAATACAGGCTAGTTAGACGAGGTCTTAACAGTTAGAGACACAGGCCAGCTTATAGAAAGGGGGAATATAAGCTTGATTAGTAGAAGAGGGGGGAGTAGGTTGCCTAGCACAGGACCTAGCATCTCTACAGCCCCCTCCTACAAGACACGGTCGGCCTGTTATAAGGAGACTCTTATAGGCAACGCGAAACGGGAACTAGCAGTAGTATAGGGTATTACGCCCCTATACTACAACTAGCCTCCCGTGGGGCGTAGTGTGTAGTAGCTACTGCTAGCTCTAGGGACTTTACCCCTTAGCTGGGCTCTAACCCCTAGTGCACCTGGTAGGCAGGCAGGATTACGTTCTAGCCAGAGAGACTACTACACGGCTTAAGAGAACGGATGCGCGTGTTGGTGTACTAATAGACGGGACTGCTCGCTAGGGCGGTATGCTGGTAAGGTACGCTTAAGGAGCAAACAGGAGTTACCTAGGTGGGGAAGGCTTTTGGCCAGGCCTCAACTATAGAAGGTCTATACGCCCAAAGGTAGGACGACACTAGAAAACTAGGGTGGAGGCTTAGATAAGTAGGCACATTAAACTCTACTATATAACTACCTGCCCTATGGACGGCTATGGCAAGTTCGAGGCCGGGATAATTAAGAATTAGATTTAACGTGGTAAATATAACACACATAGCTGGCTTATAAGGGGCACATAGCTAACTGGTGAGAATAGGGGAAGAACCGGAGGCAATAACAAACTTAGATTTAGAAAGGCTAGTAGGAACATAAGACATAGGAATGGAAAGCTCTATACAAAATAAGTAGTGGCTAGGGAGTAAATATAGAAGATGGAAGTTCTGAACATTTTAGAGAAAGTGGAAATGGAAGAAGCGAGGAGTAAAGGAAAAGCAAAGGACCCCTACTAGGGGTCCGCCACTTGACCATTATACAGTATAACTACGGCAATACGAACCACCGTCTAGCAAGGCCCCTACTAGACAGTCTAGACCCAGAGAAATACCATATTCTTGCCATATAAGAGCCGTATTACAATACCTATATATAATTAACATACTGCCCCTAAGGATTCCAGCTCCTGTATGAACCAAAAGCAGCTACACGTGTATGCTTTATAATTAGCAAAAATATCAGCCTTGCCTTATAGTCATAGCAGGCAGTTAACCCAGATATTGCAGTTATAACCATCCAGATATATAGGGGACTAGTATAAATCATTAATATCTATAACCCTAGGGTCAAAGGGGTAGCATAGATAGAGAATATTATATCTGTAATAAGCTTGCTAGAAACTAAACACACAGAGTTTATTTTACTAGGAGATATAAACCTCTACCACCTATAGTAGGGGGGCATCTATGTTGCTGCTAATTAATAGGTAGAGTGCCTACTAAGAGCTATAGACAATGGGGGCCTTAAGCTAGCTACCCCCCTAGGTGCAATTATATGGCAATAGGGCACCGCCAAAAGTATAATTAACCTTATAATTATGGACGAAAACCTATACCAAAGACTTAAAAGGTGCTCCCCTAAAGAAAAATGGGCACTTACCTTAGACCATATCCCTATCCAGATATAACTAGATCTGGACATTAAGGCGCAACCAAATAGCAAAAGATACGCAATAAGGAAGCTTAACATAGATAGCTTTCTTAATATAATTAAATAACAACTCTAAGACCTAGAAGAAATCCACCTAATACTAAACAAGCGAGGCTTATTAGCTACCCCTAAGGAAATTAATTAAAGACTAGAAAGGATCTAGGTAGCAATTAAAAGTAGGCTAAAAGAGCACTACCCGGTTTTAAAACTAGGCCCCTATGCGTAATATATATGGTCCGCATAGTACGCGGCCCTTATAGCCGGCTAACAACAAGCAAGGAGGAAATATATAAGTAGCTATAATTCTAAGGATGAGAGATAATATAAAGACACAAGAAACCAGCTAAAGAATACCCTAAAAAAAAAAGCAAGAAATAACTAGAGATGGTTTATAAACAAACACACTACTAACTTAAGTTTCCCCTATAACAAGGGCCTTTAGACCATAGCAAAATAGGCAAAGAAAAAGGTAGAATGCCTAGTAAAAGATCTATACCTACCACCCCTATAAAGAGCAGGCGAACCATAGGCTATAAGTAATAATAATAAGAAGGCAAAGATCCTTATAAAAAGATTTTTCCCTTAACTGGCTCTAGTAGACTTTAGCAATATTACTAATAAAACACCGGTAACTCGCCTAAGGGTTAATAGCGACATGATAACTAAAGAAATGGCTAGAACTATTAGCTGCCTCTTAAACAACACAGTATTAGGACTAGATAGGATCCTAAACAAAGCCCTAAAGACCTATGGACTACTTATAGCACCTTAGCTTGCAGACATAGCTAGAGTATGCTTTATAATAGGCTACTACCCGCGACTCGGAAGATCTATAATAACAGTTGTTTTATAAAAAGAAGGTAAAGTAGACTACTTAATCCTAGGAAGCTACCGCCCTATTGCCTTAGAAAACACCCTAAGCAAGATCTTAGAAAAGGTTATAGCGGACTATATAGTAGATATAGCAGAGGAACACGCCCTACTACCACAAAGCTAAATAGGGGCAAGAAAGAATCGCTTAACGCTATTAGCACTTATACTACTTACTACTACCATTAAAACTGCATAGGCTATGCGAAAGGACTTTATAGTATTAATACTTAGCCTAGATATTAGCGGCGCCTATAACAATATACCCTATAAGCGTCTCCTATATATCCTTAGGGTAAAGGGCTTCCTAGAATAGATCATTTAGTTTATTTAAGGATTTATAGGCCAGAAAGAAATATTACTAGTCTTTAGCGGATACCAGAGCCCCCCTATTACAGTTATAACAGGAATACTATAAGGATTACCTCTGTCGCCTATACTCTTCCTCTTCTTTGTAAGTAACCTGCTTAACACCTTTAAGGAAGGGGCGACCTAGGGGATAGGCTTTATTAATAATATAAACCTAATTACATATAGGCCAACAGCCGCAGAGAACTATAGGACACTAGAGAAAGCCCATAACACCTATATAGAATAGGTAAGATAACATGGAGTCCAATTCTTACTAGAGAAATACCAGCTAATCCATTTTATAAGAAAACGTAACCAATCTATAGATCTTTAGCATACAATCCATATCTAAGGCTTTGGGGGTCAACTGGTTTAAGGCCTAAGGGTATTAGAAGTGTGGGTAGATAGTAAGCTCCAGTAGAGCGTATATGCGGCGTAAGCGGCCCGTAAGGGCTAAGTACAGTATATCGCCATGTCCAGGATCGTTAATTCTATATGGGGTCCATGCTTCCAGAGGTCACGCCTACTATATATAGCAGTTATCCGGCTAACCATAACGTATAGATCTAGCATTTAGGCCACTAGAGAAACCAAAAAAGGCCCCCCTAAATTACTCCTTAAACTACTCTAAAAGGTCTAAATAGCCTGCCTTAGGAGTATAATAGGCGGGTATAAGCAAACGGCCATAGCACTACTTAAGAAGGAAGCCAATATTCCCCCCCTATAACTATATATTAAAGCCAATGTAATGTAAAGGGTGTAAAAGGAACATAACTCTAACGTTATAAAGTATATTAAGACACGTCTAAACAAACTATGGAGGGACCCTAGGGTGCCTTATAGGAGAAGGAACCAACAACCCCAAAATAGGGAAGATATATTAGGAAAACAGGTAGAGAAAGTAGAAGAAGAATAGTATGGCGCTAGGGCCCAGGCCCATATAAAGGAGGAAGGAAGACGTGCAAGAGGCCAGCAAAGACAATAGTAAGGAAGAGAAAGGAGCTAAAGTAGAGCATAAAAGAGTACTAGAAAACCATCTACCGTAACACAATACTAGTTAGACCGATGCTAAAGAGATAAATAAGAGTTAAAGGTATAGAGGTAGACTTAGGCAAGGGGAACCCAAGCCGTAGTATAGGTAATACTATAGGGGGTAAATACCTAAGGGCTCTAAGAGGGCCTAACAAAGGTAGAAAATACAATAGCAACACTCTTAAGGATAGGAATAATAGGACTAAAAGATTGGCTTCACTAGATGGGTATCCCAGTAGGTAGCCTAAGGTGTAAATATGGTTGGCTAAGACAGACACTAAAATATATAATACTGTTATACCCCTTACGCACCAGCCAAGAAGCAATGCTCTTAGCAGCTGGTATAGAAAACTATAATACACTACTCTTAATATAGAAAGGCCTTAAGGCGGCTACCCAGTGGCTTATTAGCTAAAATATACTAGACCAGTTCTGGGTTATAAAGGAAATAGTAATAGAAAGCAAAGGGGTAAGTAATAGGCGCCCCCTAATAACTCTACAGAAGTAGAGTACAGTGTGTAATACTAGCGCGTCCGTAGGTTTATTACGGCAGCAGTAGTTCCCAAGGAGGTTAAAAAGTAAGGTAGTAGAGCACCACTGGTGACTTATAGGCGACTTATAAGCGAGCCCCAAAAGGTAGGGAGACGGATTATGGGGTTTTCTTAAATAGAGTTTTCTCCCTATATATATATAAGGAGTAGTCCGCGTGGGCCTAACAGGGATCCGAATCGGACGTTAAGCAATGAATAATAATATTTAATTAATTGAAAGCTAATATAGCACTCAGACACTTATCTATATAATTATTTATTATGTAACCAGAAAACTTAGGTAATTCTATCTATATATGCTTAAAATTCTTAGTTATAATCGTTTCCAACCTTAATTTAAGTGAAGCTATCATAGCCTCTTATATACATATATCTGCTCTAATCTTGTCCCCAGTAGTAGCGTCACCCATTATACAAAAGGTACGCTTTTATATATTTATTAAACTTAACTTAAGCTGCTTATAAGACTACTAATTTATATTATTTCCAAGAAAATAAGATTATAAAATCTTTACTATAATAATAGAAGATATTAAGAAAGCGCTAGAACTAAAGTAATATATTAACCCTTAACCTCTTATACCTGAAGAATATTATAATCTGATTAATAAGTTTAAAAAACAATTTATAAACTAACGACCCCCGCACTAAGATAAGCACAATTTTAAGATAGAACTTAAGCCTAGTATAATACTAAAGTTTAGTCCGCTATATAGTATATTATAAGAAGAACTGCTTATAATATAATAATGCCTTAATAAATATCTAGAAAAAGGATTTATTTACCCTAGTTAATCTCCATTTGCCTTACCTATACTATTTATTAAAAGGCTAAAAAAAAGCTTAAGATTCTATGTTAATTATTAAGCTCTAAATATAATTATAATTTAAGACCAATGTCTAATTCCCCTAATTTAAGAGATGCTTAACTATTTAGTAAAGGTATAGTACTTTATAAAGTTTAATATAGTCACTACCTTTAATTAAATTCGTATACATAAAGGAGATAAAAAGTATATGGCTTTTTATATATAATAGGGACTCTTTAAATACCTAGTAATGCTATTTAGCGTAAAGAATAGTCCTAGTATATTTTAGTAATATATTAGTAATATCTTAATTTACTCGTCCTTACTTTCTAAGCATTAGAAATATATTAGAATAGTTCTTAAACGCCTATAAGATGCGGACTTATAATGCGATATTAAGTGTAGCTAGAATATATTGCATTGCAATAGGAGGCAAATTGCCGCCACGTGTAGCAAGTTGCCGTTACGTGAGGCAAGTTGCCGTCACGTGTCACCGCGGCACTAGCGTGGTAAGGAACCTTAAGTTCCTTATCCTTCTTCGTATTAGAAGACAACATCTATCTACAATACCGCATAGTACATATCATTGTAATATATATATTTTGCACGTTGTTAAAGCATACCAACACTAATTAGTGAGCGCGCATAGATTAGGAAACACATAGGTAGCTTAAAAGACAGTTATACTGTCCACCTTGCAGCAGATTGGAAGATAGTTGTACTTATCCACCTTTTGTATCAGCCTATTTCAGTTAAAGAGAAGAAGAGAAACCACCTAGGAGTACTTGTTTGGTATCCACAACAACTTCTAGATATCTTATTCTATCTATTTTAGAAGACTACTGCGTAGAGCACTTTATCCTACTTAATTAACTTGAACCATCTCCTCAACCGCCTCCTTAACCGCCTCCTTAACCGTTCCCCTACCTTTACCTTTTGAATACCCTTACCTTTACCCTCACTTACCTAAACAATATATAATAAACAAGATGTTAGGAACAGAGAAAGACTAGGAGGAAGAAGCAGCTAAATAGGAAAATGGGATTAACCTAATAGAAGCCTCTAAAGATGAACTGACTGACTACCTACAATACAAGATATACCTATATATAGAGATACACAACTAGCTTAACTTAATACTCTGGGAATCGTTCTAGGGAGATTTTAAGGACTTTATGGTTAATATCTTTACGCAAATCCCTTTATACTGGCTTTAGTAACTACGTGACTGCCTAAATATTAGAGGAGTATAGGTTAATATTAACCACAAATGAAACAAAACACTCCCTTAGTCTTTATATAATATAGTATAAGAAGAAGACCAAACTAAATAGAGTAGAGAGATGATTAAATTAGCCAATAATAAGTACGGACCGACGTTATTAAGATTGATTAAGGTATATATAATAGAGGGTACCTTAGAGGAGTAATAATAAGCTAAAGCTACTGCAACCTAACTAACTGGTATACTGACTACCTCTACCTTTACACCATCTATTATACCTTAATCTATGACTACGTCCACTTTTACACTATCTGCTACGCCTTAACCTGTAATAACAATATAGCAACTCCACGTATAATCTATAGATGAGGAGAACCGCCCTGTCACTATAACCGGCTATAGTAAGGAAATTGTGAACGCAGCCAAGATATATACAAAGGAGTAGAAATACGGTGGCATGAACAAAAGCCTTAACTATAAATTAATAATATTCTACGATATCTGCAATTAAGCGGATGTACCCCAAGAAGCCTACCTTAAGGCATTCCCTACTATGCTAAAAGGACTAGCTTTGGACCACTTTTATACAAACTAACTGTCTTACCTACTATTTGCTAAAGCTTGCGAGCACCTTTGGAATTTCTTTAAAGGACTAGGATTTTAACGCAAGAACCTAGACAAGTAGAACACCATTACACTTATAACAGTAATAGTAGGAAATATAGATAAGTTAACAAGTGAATGTCTCTAATTGTTAATCCACAGACTTTGTTAACTATAGCATGGCCTTAGACCTACCTTACAAACTATAGACTTTCTTTATAATAAAATCGTTACTTCTTGCTAGGGAATACTAGTATGTAGATATACAGTCTCTGACCCACTAGATAACCTTAGAGCCCTTATTAATAAACTTTAATTGTCCATTATAGCATACAAAAAAGAGTATACGGAGAAGATATAAGCCTTCTTCATAGACCAACGGTTCTATAAAAGAGATAACAACTATAACCGTAGCAACCGCAACAACCCTCCATATAACCGCAACCGAAAGAAACCACGTTGCTTTATATATAATAGGGAAGGATGTTGCTTATAGAGATATACTAAGGAGGAGCAAGAAGAGTCTAAAGCTAAGTTTAGAACTGCCAATAGAGATAGGTTTGGCAAATTTGATGACTAATTCAAGAAATAACTTAACTAATATATTATGAATTACAAGGATAACGATACTGACTTAGAAGAAGAGCTTAAGGAAGCTTTTTAAGCACTAACTATTAATGTAAGTTATAAGGCAACTGACAAGAACTTATAACTGAATATTAATTACTACTCTACCTCCCTTGGCCAAGTGGAACAGCAGAAAGCGATTTCTATGGCCGCTACCCTAGCTAATAAAGCCTTTGGCCATTTGGTTACAACTATAGATAATATAGTACCTCTTATAACCGACCAGGACCCTTTACCTACAATATAACTATATCCACGTCCCGCTATACTGCAGACAAGTTTATAGGTATAATAATTAATATAGGAGCATCTAAACGATCTATAGCAGGATATAGCCAATTCTTGGCATTCTAGAGACTTGATACTAATGTATAGCTTAATACTACCACATAAGGCATGGTTAATATATAGTTCGGCATTAGATTAACCTTATTAATTAGATTAGCCAAAGTAATTACCCTAATTGGTATAATTGAGTTTTATATTATTAAGGTCAACACCCCATTTTTACTTTGCTTAGCAGACATGGATTACCTATAAGTGTACTATAATAACCTAAAAAATATGCTAATTACCCCTTGGAGCGAAGTACCCGTTGTATGTCGCTTTGGCTACCCTTTCCTACTTTGGAATATATCCCTATGTACTTATTTAACTAAGTCATTTAAACAAAACCCCTGCTACCTTACCGACGTAGAATTAAAGCGACTGCATTGCCGTTTTGGCCACCCTTTAGCTGAGCGTCTTGTACGAATACTTAAACGCTTAGGGTATAATATTAATAGCAAGACCTTAGATCATCTTACACACTACTACCACCATTATTAAAAATATGGAAAGTTGCCTAGTAGATTCAGATTTACCTTATATAATAATATTGATTTCAACTATTCAATCGTGGTTGATATTATGTATATTAATGGCGCACCCCTTTTATATATCGTTAATAAAGGAACACGATTTCAAGCTGGCAGATAGCTGCAAAACATTAGCGCCAAGCATATATGGGATATATTATGAATGTGCTAGATTAACATATACCTAGGACCTCCTAATATTATCACATATAATGCAGGGAAGAATTTTATAAGCAAGGAATTTAAACAATACGCTATAATATTTGGAATAGTTACAAGAAGTGTACCTATTAAAGCCCACAATTTAGTTAGAATGGTAGAACGCTACCATAGCCCCCTCTGTCGCATATACTATATCATTACTGCAGAACTACCAGATATTAGTAAGGACATAGCCCTACAAATAGCCTTTAAAGCAATTAACGATTCCGCAGGCCCTAACGGTCTTATACCCACCTTACTAGTATTCGGAGCTTACCCATGTATAGTGGAATCTAACGCACCTAACCCTATAGTTATACAATAAGCAGCAGCTCTTAAAAAGGCTATGGAAGAAGTTAAGAAGCTTAGAGCTAAGCGCCAAGTGGCAGATGCCCTTAATATACGTAATAGACCTAAAACAACTATAATCTATAACCTACCACTTAACTCACCTGTATTGGTATGGAGAGAAGAACCTATAGGCCAACCTGGCTACTGGTCTAGTCCGCATAACCTACTTAGCATTAAAAATAAGACCTGTACTATACAACTTCCTTACAGACCCACTAACTTCCGTAGCATGGTCGTGAAACCATATTTAGTAGACCCTAAGATTACAGAGGATATGTAACTAGAAAACAATAAAAGTGAACCACCTTAAACTAAGCCTGAACCCCTACCTTAAACTAAACCTAAACCCCTACCTTAAACTGAGCCTGGACCTCAACCCGTTAAGTATAGAAGAGGTAGACTATATAAGTACCCTATTAAAGCTAGTACCGCGAACATTTTAATATATCTATAAGATAAGGACAATAATTAACTTACAAAGTCCAATTAGTTTGTAGTATTACGCCAGAAGGAAATCAAGGGATTACTTAAGAAAGGAGTTTTCAAACTGGTCAACCCTAAAGATATACTATAAAGTAATAGAGTATTTAACTCTAGATTTGTTAACGAGATTAAGAACCCCAGTTCTAATAAAGCCTTTAAGAAGTCAAGACTAGTTATATAGGCATATAATGACTTAGAAAAAGACCTCGTATTAACCCAATCACCTATAATCTAACGAGTTAGCCAACGCCTTATTCTCTGTATTACGGCCATAACTCAGAACAGTGGCATATATCTCTACTTACGAGATATTTTATAGGCCTATATACAATCAGCTACAAGACTAAATTAAGACTTCTATATTAGGGCACCTCTTAAACTTAGTACGGCACTTAGAGTCTCACAAGGCACAATTCTAAGGGTTGTTAGACCTTTATATGGCATTCCTAAGGCAGGCAATCATTGGTTTAAGACTTACCATAACCACTATATTAAAGAACTAAACATGAGCCAATCTACTTATAACCCCTGCTTACTCTACCTTAATAACCCTACAAATTTCGGAATAGTTGGTTTATAGACTAATAACACCCTCCTACTAGCCAACTCAGTCTTTGCAGCTTTAGAATAGGAGAAGATTAAGAAAGCTAAATTCCTAACCAAGAAACGCGAATAACTTACGCCGGAATACCTAATTAAGTTTAACAGAGGCATTATCTGACAACAGGATTATATAATTACGCTTATATAGGAGCGCTAATACCAGAACTTGACCCTTATTAATATTAAGGAAGCTATTACAACAACTAGTTCTAGAGGCACTATTTGTATAGCACTCACACTTAAGAACCAATACATTGCCCAACAAGCAAGAGGAGCTTATATTGCGTCTATATGCTAGCCTAAAGCTTCTTTTAATTTATCCTATACTGCCTAGGTAATTTACCCTAACAAGAAAGGCGCAAAACTGCTTAATAAGAGGATTTAGTGGCAAATTAAGAACCCAATAAGAGGTTTAAACTTTGTTAAACTTGATATAGAGACATTACAACTACTTATATTCACTAATTCCTTATTTGCAAATAACAAGGATCTCTTATTACAGATTAGATATATCCTGGTACTAGCAGACTTATTAAATAAGGCAAACATTGTCTACTGGTCCTTAGTTAAGTGCAAGAGAATTACTAGAAGCGTACTAGCCTCCAAATTATATGCTATGGCCTATAGTTTTGACATCGGCGCTGCAATTAAGGCTACAGTTAAATTGCAACTTAACATCAGCCTACCGCTCATCCTTTATATTAATTCAAAGTTGATCTACAAATGCCTTATTAAACTAGGAACTACACAGGAGAAGAGACTTATGATTAATATTATATGCCTATGTTAGTTATATAAAAGACGCGAAATAGCTAAAGTTAAGTAAATTAATAGAGATAGTAACCCTATGGACGCTATAACTAAAAGCAAACCGTTATTAGCTCTTAAGCGACTTATTAACACAAACCGAATCGAGTTAAAGACAGTAGAATGGGTAGAACGTGCTACTGACAATAGCACTAATATAAAGGCATAGGGTAAGGAAGGAAGGAAGGAAGGAAGAAAGGAAGGAAGAAAAGAAAGAGAAGTGTATATATGGATTTTTAAACTGCATAGTTGTAGAATACTAGTCCTCCGCATTTTCTAAAGTACTCCCAGTGTAGCTAGAATATATTGCATTGCAATAGGAGGCAAATTGCCGCCACGTATGGCAAGTTGCCGTTACGTAAGGCAAGTTGCCGTCACGTGTCACCGCGGCACTAGCGTGGTAAGGAACCTTAAGTTCCTCACCCTTCTTTGTATTGGAAGACAACATCCATCTACAACACCGCATAGTACATATCATTGTGATATATGTATTTTGCACGTTGTTAAAGCATACCAATATTAAGAAATATAAGTTCTACGCGTTTAAGGTTACGTACTTAGGCTTAATTATATCCCATAACGGAATTAAAATAGATTTTAAGAAAGTTGCTGCAATTATAAACTAGGGAAGCCCTAGCAACGTATAAGATATTTAAGGATTTCTAGGATTTGCAAATTTCTATTATTAATTTAATAACTACTTCTTAAAAATTGCCTAGTTATTAATAGACCTAATAAAAAAGAATATAAAATTTAAATAGACTGTTAGATGCGAATAAGCTTTTAATAATTTAAAATATTACTTTATAACTACTTTAATTCTTACCAACTTTGACTCTAACCTTAAATATATTATTAAAATAGACTTGTCTAATTATGCGCTAGGGGGAGTATTATTGTAATATAATAAGAACTGTAAGCTATGTCTAGTAGCCTTTCTCTCCCAGAAACTCGCCCCTACTAATTTAAACTGTAAGATATATAATAAGGAACTGCTTATAATTATTAGATACTTTAAATAATGGCGTTCTAAGCTTAAAGAATTATTATTTCTAATATATGTATTAATAGACTATAAAAACCTATATTACTTTATAACTATAAAGTAGTTAATATAGCACCAAATTTATTAGGCCAAATACCTTTTATAATTTAACTTTAAGATTACGTACTAAGTAGGTAAACTTAATTAGAAGCCTAATATATTAATATAATAATTACAGGACCTACTTATAAATAATTTAGATAAACAGATTATAAATTAATTATAAATCTTATTACCCCCTAAACGTTTTGAAAACAATATTCTATACTCCTAAATATAGAACTTAATAAAAATAAATTAGAAGTTAATAAATATAATATAGAAATTAATAAGCTAATAGAATAAAATATAAGAACAATATATAGATAATAGATATAATAAACGTAATTTAAATAGGAAAACAATAGTATAAGGATATTATACTTTTAATAGAAGATAGTAGTTCCAAAATTTAAACCTTTATAATTTAAGATACTTAAAATTATATACAACTTCCCTATAATAGGGCATCCTAGCCATATAAGGACTTATAAGATTATTTAATAAGTATACTACTAGCCTATAATATATAACTACGTATAAAAATACGTTTAAATATATAGGATATGCGTGCGTAGAAAGACCTCTTATATAAAGAAGCAAGAAGTACTTTAAATACTACCAATTCTAATGCAAAGATAATGCAATATCTTAATTAACTTTATAGTTAACTTGCCTAGCAGTAATAGGTTTATAAATATTATAGTAGTCGTTAACTATCTTATAAAAATGTGATATATAATCCCTATAGACTTAATTAATATAATATTAGTAGCTGAATATTTTATTAAGTATATCTTTAAGTTACACAGACTTCTTAACTTAATAATATCCGACTATAAAAGCCAGTTTATTTTAGACTTCTAATAAGCTCTATATAAATAATTAAGCATTTAAATATAACTCTTAACTATATTTTATCTAGAGATAAATAGTTAACTTAAAATTCTAAACGCGATTATAGAATAATACTTATAAATATACTACTTTTCTAAAGTAGAGCATAAAAGAGTACTGGGAAACCATCTACCGCAATATAATACTGGTTAGACTAACACTGGAGAGGTGTATGGGAATTAAAGGTATAGAGGCTGACTTAGGCAAGAGGAACCCAAGCCGTAGCATAGTTAATACTATGGGAGGTAAACACCTAAGGGCTCTAAGAAGGCCTAACAAAGGCAGAAAATATAATGGCAATACTTTTAAGAACAGGAATAATAGGACTAAAAGATTAGCTTTACTGGGTAGGTGTCCTAGTAGGTAGCCTAAGATATAAATATAGCTGGCCAAGACAGACATCAAAATATATAATACTATTATGCCCCTTACACACCAACTAAGAAGCAGTACTCTTAGTAGCTGGCATAGAGAACTATAATATACTGCTCTTAATATAAAAAGGTCTTAAGGCGGCTACCTAGTAGCTTATTAGCTAAAATATACCAGACTAGTTCCGGGTTGCAAAGAAAATAGTAATAAAAGGTAAAGGGGCGAGTAACAGGCGCCCCCTAATAACTCTATAAGTAGTAGAGTAAATTTTATAATACTAGCGTGTCTGTAGGCTTATTACGGCAGCAGTGGTTCCTAAAGAGGTCAAAAAGTAAGGTAGTAGAGCGCTATAAGTAACTTATAGGCGCTAAGTCGGCGAGTCCTAAAAGGCGGGGAGATAGATTATAGCGTTTTCTTAAATGGAGTTTTCTCCCTATATATAAATAATAAGTAGTCCGCGTAGGTCTAATAGAGATCTAAATCGGATGTTAAGCAATGAATAATTAATTAATATACTACTCCTACTTATAAAATAACTAGGAAAAACGGCTGCCTTTAGCTAAGTTTACTGTAAATAATATAATAAACATATTAATAGGCATAACGCCGTTTTACACAACCTACGGATAAGACCCTTAATTTAGATTTAAACTATAACCTAAAATCGGCATAATAGGACCTATAATTAAACGAATCTAGTTAATTAACGTATATAACTTCGCTAATTAAATAAAGTAGTTAACGGAACTATTATAAAGTAAATTAATGTACGCTTAAATGGTATAGAAATAGTATATAAATAAAGGACAAGCCCCTGTATAGGACTTTAAGGAAAGTAATATAGTTTACCTAAATATATAAAACCTACGGACTTAACGGCCGTTAGAGAAACTTAATTAAAAGTTTATGGGTCTATACTAAATTAAGAAGAAACTAAACCCATATGCCTATAAGCTTAAACTACCAACTAAAATAAAAATATACCTAACGTTTTATATAAGCTTATTATAACCTTTAAAAGATAATCCTATAACTTGCGAAGTACTACTACTACCTCTTATACTTATTAACAATAGTAACAACTCTTAATTTATTAACTTAATTAATAATATATAATGGAAAACACAATCTAAACAATTTAAACTTCTTAAGTAAAAAGGATATAAGATATAAACCTAAGAAACCTATAAATAAATTAAAGCTAATGCGCCTTCCCTAGTAAAAGAATTTCATAAGGACCATTCTTTGCGGCCTACTCTAGTTGGATAAACACAATATAAAGGCAAACAATTGCCACCTAATATAAATATACAAAACACGATAGTAGGAAGCTTAAATTTAAAAAGAACTTAAAATATATTATAACGTTTATAATACGGTTATATAATATATGGGATATTAAGGAACTTTAACCAGTAATTAAAGTTATTTAATTAGTTAAATTTGCCTTACTGAGACCTACTATAAAGATATTAGTTTGGCTTACCGCCTTAACTAAGCTAATAGTAATTTTCTATTCCGGGGATAGAAAATCCTAATTAGTTTATTAAATAATTAGAACTAGTAGAATACTATACCGCCACTAACGTAAATATATAAAATATGATAAGTTATAAGTCTTAACTAAAATTAAATTATTTAGACCTTTGGTTAAAGGGGAGATACTATAATAAGACTAGCCTAGTTATAGTAGGAATATCTTGGTAAAACACTTAACAGATAAATTCTAACGCTTTAATTAAATTCTCCCAAATTCTGCTAGCTTTATTAACTCGTACTAAGTTCTAATAAATTAATTAAATTCTACTAAAGTCCGTTAAAGACCGCGTGTATATATATGCACGTATTAACCACCAAGGCCCCTAACTATTTACTTATAAGATTTTTTTGTTATTCCTTTCTCTTCTTTACGCAACGTCTCGTTCTCTGCAAGAGCTATATACCCTTAAATTTAGATAGAATTTATATTATTCCTTTAAATATTCCCAAAGTCTCTTCGCGCACTTATAAAAGATAATAGTAAGGGAGAAAAAGGAGCTAAAGTAGGGTAGGGAAACCATCTACTATAATATAATACTAGTTGGACTAACGCTGGAGAGACGTATAGAAGTCAAAGGTATAAAGGCTAACTTAGGCAAAAGGAACCTAAGCTGTAGCATAGTTAACGCTCTAGGGGTAAATATTTAAAGGCTTTAAGAAGGCCTAATAAAGGCAGAAAATATAATAGTAACACTCTTAAGAATAGAAATAATAGGGCTAAAAGATTGGCTTTACTAGGTAGGTATTTTAATAGGTAGCCTAAGGTGTAAATATAGCTAGCTATAATAGACACTAAAATATATAATACTATTATACCCCTTACGCACTAGTTAAGAAGTAATACTCTTAGCAGCTAGCATAGAGAACTATAATATACTACTCTTAATATAAAAAGGCCTTAAGGCAGCTACTTAGCAGCTTATTAGCCAAAATATACTAAACCAGTTCCGGATTATAAAGGAATTAGTAATAGAAGGTAAAGGGGCAAGCGATAGGCGCCCCCTAATAACTCTATAATAATAAAGCAAAGTCTATAATACTAGTGCGTCTATAGGCTTGTTACGGAAATAGTGGTTCCTAAAACGATTAAAAGGTAAAATAGTAGAGCACTATAGGTAACTTATAGGTGCTAAGTAGACAAGTCCTAAAAGGTAGGGAGACGGATTACGGGGTTTTCTTATATAGAGTTTTCTCCCTATATATATATAAGGAGTAGTCCACAGAGGCCTAATAGGGATCTAAATCGGACGTTAAGCAATAAATAATAATATAAAAATTAAAATATGGTTTATTATATAGTAAATCAAGCTTTTTATAATATAAAAATATAACTATTAAACTTAATAGATATAAAAATGAATTATTTATAGAATTTTTATAGAATTTGTTACGGGGCTGGGGTAGTGGCTATAGAGCGTATGTATTTAAGGAGTCTATAAGATATTGCGCGATTAATCGTAAGGGTCGAGAGCGTAAGGAAGTGATATACCTACGCATAGCTAATATAAGCTATACGCGAGGTGTATGCAAGAGCATAGGGCTCTCCTATGGAGGCCCCTATGGTAGGGTTCCGTAACACTACCCTCCCTATTATAGAGGCGGAGCTTCGGCGACGCTGTGGTTACTATATATATATAGAAGGGACACTTAAGGTATAGAAAAGAAAAAAAGGGGTATCGCTAAAGGCTTAAAACAACGTTATATAATAAGGCTTGGCACCTAAAAATCCAACTAATTAGATAACTTTAACCGCTGGTTAAAGTTCCTAGATATCTTAACAATATTCCGGTTATATAATCGCACTTTATCATTATATAATAGCAACCTACGGCAATTTAACGGCAATTTACCCTTACGTAGTAATATATAACGGTTTAACTCTATAAGGGCTTCTATGGAGGATTAGGTATAAAATCTCTGCTTAGGTCCAGTTTCTATAGGTTTACGTAGTAGAAGTTACTAATTAGATCCTTTACATTTTTAAAGTCTTCCTATAGTTGCCATTCTGGCTAATCTATATTAAATCCTATATAGATAGCTTTGTAGTAACGCCGCCGTCCTCTACCTTTACTAAAGTATTTAGAGCTAATAATTTGTTTAACGGTCTACTCTTTATAGTTTTTGTCTTTATTCTTGTCTTAGATTAGTACTAGTAGGAGTTTAGACTATATCTATCCTAGTAAGGAGTTAGGCTAGTAAAGGTATTGTAAGCCTTATAGTGTAGGAGAATTAAGTAAACGACTTAATTCTAAATCTATGGAAATTAGATAGACTATATATACGAAATACGTGGTAAGGTTTAACGGAGACGCCAACAATAATTTGTAATTATTACCCAATTGGCCACCAGGTCGACATTGCCACTTAGTTAGTAATTGGTAATAAATAGGTAATAGAAATAAGTAGTAAGACATGCGATAATAAAAGGTATGGTGGTGAGTTATAAGATAATATCTAATATGGTAGCGATAGTCTGTTATAGGTATAGTAGCTATAGGTAAAATACAGGCTATATTTTATAGGTGGCTAAGGCAGGTAGGAGCTCTAGCTTATATATAGCTCCCCTATTAATAACTTATTTAATTAAATAGGGGCCAAGGTTCTTATAATTAAGTAACTTTATAGGCCTCTATATAGAGATATTATGTATATCTAGCTATACCTAATCACTAATATATATCTCCAGTAATAGCGCTCTATAATAGTCGGCGAAGTAGGCCTACTTTACTTAAGCCTAGGCCATTTCTCCCTTATAGTAGTTAAGTAGATTTTTTATGCGGTCTATATACTAGTTGGTAAGTGGTATTTTAAGGCGTTTTCTATATAGTAGTTTCTTATTAATAGTTTTTAGTAGCTTTATGCCAAATTAGGGGTAATAACCCTTATTTATAAAGAATGGGATAAGTCCTATAGTAGTTAAGACGTAATTATTCGCTGCAAATTTACCTAGTAAAAGGTAATTTACCTAGTTATCTTAAATATAGGCAACTACCTGTTGTAGGTACGCTTTTATACTAGTATTAGCGTTTTCCGGTTACTTAGTAGTTTTATAGTAAAAGGATATAAACATCTTAATAGAGATGCTAAGGCGTTAGCAGATTCATCTCCATATATTAGAGTTAAACTATATGCCTTAGTTAGACATAATTAAGTTAGGTAATCCATATAATTAGTAGATTTTATAAAGAAAGGCGTTAGTAATATTACTAACGGCTACGCCTTTAGTTGGGATGTAGTGGCGCTTTTTTATAAGTCGGCATATTATTATAAGGATATTTTTATAGGTACGGCCGTGTCGTTTATAGGGTAGTAGGTTAATAATAAAATCTATAGCGATATCTGCCCATTATTATATAGGTACTAGTAGAGGGTATAGTAGTTCTTAGTACTTTATTAAAGGTCTTAGCGCGCTTATAACTATGGCAGGCGCCTATAAAGTATTTAACTAAGTCTATTATTTTAGGCCAGAAGTAGTATCGGCTAAGAAGCTTATAGGTTCCTCCTCTACTTAGGTAGCCGCTTAATTAGAAGTTGTAGGCCATTTAGATTAATTGCTATTATAGATTTTCTAAGTTAGGGATAAATAGACAGCCTTTATAATAGAGCCTATTCTCTTTTACTTCTAAGGCTGCTATATTAATTTAGCCTAGGCTTTAGAGGTTAGTAGGCAGCGTATAGGCGCTAGCGGTCTTTATAGCAATAAGTTAATATAGTAATAGGTTAATTGAGGTATTATATACTATAGTAATAAGCTTATTAATTTTGGGAGATAACTTTAGTTTTATAGTGTAAAGCTAAGGTATAGTTAGCTTTATTATAGGTAGCATACCTAGGGCCAAATTTTGTGCTTTTAGGATTGTTTGTTGTTAGAACTGGTTATAGGGGTTATTTTTAAACTAAGGAAGGTCTTATAAGCGGCGTATTAGGCTATTAGGCTTAGTACCTTATACTCCTAGCCTATATACAATTTTAAAGTTAAAACTACAGAGGAACTCATTCTAGCATACTTAGCGTTAGTTTAGCTATTTTATAGTTATAAAGTACTTAAGATTATAATAATCTATAAGATCTTTAGTTGGCTAGTTAGGTTTTACTAAGAAGAGTTCCGGTTAGAATTCCTTAAACGCTTATACAATTGCGAGAAGTTCCTTATTATAGATCTTATAGTTATACTTTTATAGTATAAGCTTAGACGAGTAGAATGCGACTAGGTAGAGAAGACTGTTATTACCCATCTAAAAAAGGACATCTGCGTTAACGTGGTCTAAGGAGTTAGTCTTAAGATAGAGTTATTATCCTAGTATAAAGTAAGCTAGAATAGGTACTTTAGTAAAAGTATCTTTAAGGTCTTAGAACGCTCTCTTATATTTAGGCGTCTAGATAAAATATAGATATATTTTTCTTTCTTTTACAAAAAGGCCTTTTATTTATATTATTGCTATAAGTAATACTATAATACTTAAGAAGTTATATATAAATATTTAATAAAAGTTGGCGAAACTAAGGAAGGCTTATACGTCCTTAATACAGTTAGGGGTTTTGTAAGGGATATTATTGCGGACACCTCGGGTTGCCTTCAGGACAACCTCTGGACGCCCCTCAGATGGTCGCCGGTCACGTGCCGGAGGCACGTGCCCGTAGTATATAGTCTCCACGATTCCAGAGGCCTTACCTCCTTAAGGATTCGTCTCTCTTACCAATCTATCCTATTCCACAATCGTGTCCTTATAGCCCCCTATCTACAAAGTCCCCTTATATTTAAATCCTTCCTACTCTATCTGGAAGGGCAGCTGGCTTTAAGGACCAGATTATTTATTTATATCTTTTGTTTATATCTACTATTCTCCCTTAAAATCTTGTGACGACCTAAATAGAAACTCCACAAATACCTTATGGATAGCTGTTACGCTAAGGTAGGAAAGTCCCTCTAATAGCGAGAGATTGCGACAATATAAACCTCTAGGCAAGATAGCTAAACAAGCCCTAACACCCAGATGCACTAAGAGCTTAAAGACTCTCGCATACCTACGGTTACTAGCAACGCTAAGGAAAACGCAGACACCCTCTACAACGGTTATAATACTGCTAGAAAGCAGCCAGAACCCCTCTGGCCCTATTTAGGCCAATTAGAAGATTAAGCGCCAGATATAACCCTAAAATCTTCCCCTAAACCAGAAATGCTAGAGGAATACACTAACGCGCCTAATTAGGGACCCAACTGGAACCCTCCCAGAAGACCACCGGCCTATAATTAGTATAGTGGCGGCGCATAAACTGCTTATAAGCTAAGTAGGCCTACCCCTTTAGGCAATTTAACCTAACTACTAACTTAAGACTTAAGCCTTGCAGGGAAATCTATATTAGCTACTAGTACTAATACTACCTCTATAGCCGAAGCTTCCCTAGGCCTAAGGTTGGAAAGTTAAGAGCCCTACACCAATTTTCTTTAAGGAGAATATTGGGAAGCTGCTATAAGGCTCTTAGAAGCCATGCGGGAAGAAGCCACTAATAAATATATTAAAAACCTCTAGGGGTAGGTCTAGATCTAGCAGAGCTTAATCTAAGCTAGATAAAATCTTTTATAACCTAGCTAAGGCTAAGGGCCTCCTAAGGGATACCTAGTACCTACCTAAGGAGGTATAGAAGACTTAGAGAGGTATATACGCAGTAAATAGAAAAAGAATATAAACTAACTGGCCAAGGCCTTTAGTAGTCTAGAACTCCGCCAGAGACCCAACGCCTAATAGTTGGACGATTAGGTTCGTGAAATAGATAACTTCTTTAAGATGCTAATAATACAAGATAATACCAAAGAGCGTACCTATTAGATTATTAGTAAGATTAAAGATCAATCCCTAAACTAGATTGCACTAAATTAGCTTAATAAAGAGCAAATTACTATATAGCCGCAGCTGTAAACCTTCCTAAAGAAGTGGACTTAAAATCTGTATATTATATAATATAATTATGCAGAACTATTCTGGAATGGGACACAGCTTAACTGCCACAATTTCCGCCAGTTTATAAACTTTATAGAAACTTATACTCAACTAATAAATCTAGAGCCCTTTAAAAATAAGGACGGTAGCATCTATAAAAAGAAGAAAATTGGATTTATCTAGGCTAGAATTAAGCCAGTAATTCATGACAAAATAAAGCGCGTGGGAGCCCTATTGTGGATTACCATATATACGGATTTTAAACGAGCGGTTCTAAACACTGAGGATATAGTAAGGAACCAGACCTCTTCTGGTAAAAAGCTAGGGGGTAACTAGAAACACGGGCACTTTAGTAGTAATATAGGGCAAACCTAAACTTTAAAGAAGCCGTTCTTAAAGAGAAATCTAGAAGGGTTAAAGTTAGGGACCTTAAGTAATAGGAAAGACTTCCAGGGCCAACCTAATACCCGTCCGGCACCCTTATGGGAACACTTTAAAAAGTTAAAAGAAAACTTCTCCGGAGGTAAACCTAATTAGAAAAATAAGTATGGTAATAACCGCACTAATAATCTAAAAAAAGAAAAGCCCTAGTTACGGACCTCTCCTAGCTATAACTAGGGTAAGATACAGAAGGAGAGACTCTCTGCATTACTATTAAGCTAGAAATGGTACTCCCTATAGGCAAGGTATATTAGTTCTAAGCACTATATAACAGTGGCGCTAAAATTAATCTTATATAATATAATTTGGTAAAGAGCATAAGCTTATCCCGTTGCTAAAGTAGCGGAAACCTATTATAGGGTTCCTAGATAAGCATTAGATTAAACTATATAGTGCCTATAAGCTTATAGTATTAGTGGCCGACATATATAACTGTACTAAGGTAGTCGGCCTACAACCCTTCTAGGCGGCTAACTTTGTAGGCTATAATCTTATTCTTAGATATTCTTGGCTTATAGAAGCAGATCCTAAGATATGCTTTAAGACAGGAGCCTTTAAATGGTGGAATAATAAAGAACTAGAAGGGTGTATTTTACTAATAAGCTTAAAAGACATCCTAGAAGATATAGCTCTAGGAGAAATAGTATACGCCCTATACCTAAAGGAGTATTAGATCTAACCCCTGTTCTATGGCAAGATGGGTATAGAGCCTAGTATAGGCGATAACCCTTCCATAATAGATACCCTACAGGGAACTACCAGATAGGTCGCGGAGACACTACAGGGAGGCGGCGATCTTAAAGATCCTATAAGATACTTCCACCGCCATAGGTTACTCTGGCTTAAGTAATATATAGAGAGTATACTATAATACCTTAAACACTGTGTTAAAGAGTTCCCTATCCTCCACTGGCTACCGCATGAAACTATCCAACGTATAGTGGCAACTATATACGAACAGCTACTATAGCGCGTAATACTACCCGCGAGCGTCTTAAGGGACCTCTAGGACCTACCTAATAATAACGCGGAGGATAAATGCGACCCTAATTTGTTAAATATCCTAGTAGGCCCAAGGGACTTACTAAGGATATTTTTAGGTAGGTGAGTAAAAGTCCTTTAGCGGAACTTAAAATATAATTATATAATTAATCTAAAAAAAGGTAAACAACCGCTAAACCTTTCTATCTATAACCTCTCTTGTAAAGAGCTTGAGATCCTACGGGAGTACCTTAATAGCTCACTAGAAAAGGAATGGATACGGCCTAGTAAGTTACTAGTAGGCGTACTAATCCTCTTTATCCCAAAACCAGATAGGACTATAAGGCTATACGTAGACTATTATAGTTTTAATAAGATTATAATTAAGAACTATTACCCACTACTACTAGTTAGTAAAATGCTAGATTAACTATTTAGGGCGAAGATCTTTACGAAGCTAGACCTATAAGACGCCTATTATAGGCTCTATATTAAAGAAGGGGATAAGTGGAAGACCGCTTTTAAAACCTAATATAGCCACTTTGAGTATATGGTAATGCCTTTTAGGCTGGCCAATACGCCTATAACATTTTAATCGTATATTTATAGAGCCTTAGGGAGACTAGTTAACCGCATATATATTATCTACCTAGATAACATTCTAATCTACTTAAAAGATAAGAATTAGCACAAGCAATATATCCGCGAAGTACTAGAACGCTTAGATAATTGGGGCCTCTATGCTAAGGCGTTAAAGTATATCTTTAACACTAAGCAGGTTGAGTTCCTAGGTTATATTATAACGCCTATAGGTGTAGTTATAGACCTAGTATAAGTGCAGATAATCTAAGAGTGGCTAGAGCTAGAGAGCTACTGGGATGTTTAAGTGTTTCTAGGCTTTGCCAATTTCTATAGGCGCTTTATCTATAACTACTTAGACGTTGCCTAATATCTATCTAACCACGTTGCTGAAGCTTCCTAAGACCTGGCCTAAGAAGTAAAAAGCTTAAAGGTAGGAAGAAAAAAAACCAAGAAGGGACTAACTAAATAGTATAAACTATAGATATGGCCCGGAAAGGTTTAGGAAGCCTTTTAGGAACTACGTGTAAAGTTTATAGAAGCTCTACTATTATGGCATTTTAACCCAGATCAGCCACTAATAATAGTTACTAATATATTAAATTTTGCCCTTACTGGTATCCTACTGCAACCTAATAGGTATCCAGACGCTACCTAGCTCTACTAGAGACCGGTAGCATTCTATAACAGAAAATTCTAGGGACCTAAAGTTAGGTATTATACCTATAATAAGGAACTGCTTGCCATAGTTAACTGCTTTAAATAGTGGCGACACTACCTTAAGCACGTAAGCTATACCACTTATATACTCTTAGATTATTATAATTTACGCTACTTTATAACTATAAAGGAGCTTATACCTTAATAAGCCAGGAGCTTGCGTAATTTAACTTTAAGATCAAATATAAGCTAGGGAAAAATAACCCTACTAATAAACCGTCATAACGGCTAGACTATACTAAAGGCTTTAAAATGGGAGAAGGAAAACAGATAATAGATATCTTACTCCCTATATTACAGAACAAGCTCTAGGTGTGGGATACTTAAGCACCTATAGCTCTACGCACTAAGTCTTAGGCAGTGCAAACCCTATTAGTCTCCACTAACGTTCCGGCTAGTACCCGGTCCGTTACTAATAAGGGTCTAAAAATACCTAAACAGGACGTCCTTGATACAAGTTTAGAACCTAGTAATACACCACCCTTAATTACTAAGCTATCCCCTTAAACTAAAAGTAAAGCTATAGAGCAATTAGAACCCAGAGCCCTATAATAACTAAAGAACTTTAACCTTATAGCGGCCTTCCTAACGCACGCGCATTAAGAAGTTATAAGATCCATAGTACTATCTAGTCTTATACTTAGAGTAATATAAGGCGAAACAGCTTTTACCTAGGAACTATCCAAAAGGTTAATAGATCTTATCCGTAAGGTATAATAGAGGGACGCCTTCTATGCCATCTTTAATACGGAAGTAGACTGGAAATGTAACGGAAAGAAAGCTAAAAGGCGCTAAAATTGGGAACTGGACCTAATAGGCCTACTACGTAAAAATGGTAAGGTTTGGGTGCCATAAGAAGCAAATCTATAACAGAAGATTCTTATACGGAATTACAATAATCCTCTAGACGGCCACTATGGTTAAGTTAAGATAGTAGAATTACTTTAACGCAAATACTACTGGCTAAAGCTTAAATAGAAAGTAAAGGAGTATATTAGCTACTATAAGAAGTGTTAAGTATACAAAATCCGAAGGCATAAGCTATGGGGTTTACTTAAATTAGTTCCCCCTGCTAGTAAGCTATAGTAATATTACGCTATAAACTTTATTACGGATCTCCCGCCCTTAAAAGATAGGCAAGGATAAATATACAATTCGGTCCTAGTACTTATTAATAGGTTTTCAAAGTACGTCCAATACCTTCCTGTTAATAAAACGATTAATATATAAGCGCTTATAAACCTAATTAAAAAGAAATGCTTTCTTAAAGTAGATTAACTACACTCTATTATTACTAATAGGGGCAGCGTCTTTATAAGCCAGTACTGGTTAGATCTATGCTTTTATTTAAAGATAGACCACTGTTATAGTACGGCTTTCTATCCGCAAATAAATAGGCAAACGGAACGCCAAAACTAGGAACCAGAGTTATATCTACGAATATATTTAAACTACTAGTAAGACAATTAGTGCGAGCTACTTCCGTACGCGGAGTATACTTATAACTTAAAACAATATATATCGCATTAGTTTGCACCAATCTAGATTGCCTATGGCGTTTAACTATTAGGATTTAATAGTATACCTAATAATCACTGGCTAAGGCCGTATAATTAATTATGGGATTCTACTGGGAAGTCTAAGAATATCTACTAGAGAGTATAAGGATACCTTAAGGAATAGGAGGAGCAATGAAAGTATATAAAGTAGAGTGTAAGGGCGCGAAGAGGCTTTAGGGAAGATTTAAAGGAATAATATAAATTCTATCTAAATCTAAGGGTATATAGCTCTTAAAGAGAACAAGACGTTGCGTAAAGAAGAGAAAGGAATAACCAGAGAATCTTATAATTAAATAGTTAGGGGTCTTGGTCAATGCGTACGCACGTGCGCACGCGGACGGACTTTGGTAGAATTCGATTAATCTAGTAGAACTTAGCAGAAGTTAATTAAGGCGTCAAGTTTATCTATTAAGTGTTTTACCGAGATATTTCTACTATAACTAGGCTAGTCCTGTTACAGTACCCCCCCTTTTAACCAAAGGTTTAAAATAATTCAATTTAGTTAAGAGTTCATAATTTTTTTATCACGTATCGTATTTTCGCGTCAGGTGGCGGTCTTGGCAAGGTAGATCTAACCAATCAGACAACTTCAACCGCCGGTTAAAGTTCCTTAATATCTTACGTGTTACGTAATCGCGTTATAAACATTATAACTTATTTTAAGTTCTTTTTAAATTCAAGTTTCGTGTATTCGTGTTAGGTGGTAGTTATTTGCCTTTATATCATGTCCATCCAGCCAGAGTAGGCCGTAAAGGATAGTCCTTATAGAATTCTTTTACTAAGGAAGGCGCATCGGCCTTAATCTAATTATAGGTTTCCTAGGTTTGTGTTTTATATCCTTCCCACTTAATAAGAAGTTTAAATTATTTAGATTGTTTTTTCCATCACATATCATCAATTGAGTTAATAAAGTAAGAACCGTTACCATTATCAACAATTATGGGAGGTGGCGGCGGCACTTCGCGAGTCAAAGGTTCACCTTTTAAAGGTTGCAGCAAGCTTATATAAAACGTTAGGTGTATTTTTATCTTAGTTGGCAGTTTAAGCTTATAGGCGTACGGGCTTAGTTTCTTTTTAATTTGGTATAGGCCCGTAAACTTCCAATTAAGTTTCTTTAAGGGCCGTTAAGTCTTTATGTTTCGTGTATTTAGGTAAGCTATATTATCTTCTTTAAAGTCCTACGCGGGAGCTCGTCCTTTGTTTACATGCTATTCCTATACCATTTAAGCGTACGTTAATTCACTTTATAGTAGTTCTATTAACTGCTTTATTTAATCAGCGAAGTTATGCGTATTAATTAACTAAATCCATTTAATTATGGGTCCTATCGCATTAATTTTAGGTCGTAGTTCAAATCCAAGTTAAGGGTCTTATCCATAGGTCGCGTAGAACGGCGTTATACCTATTAATTCGTTTATTATATTATTCGCAGTAAACTTAGCTAAAGGCAGCCACTTTTCCCAGTCGTCTTGCAGGTAGGAGCAGTATATTTATAGGTATTGTTCTATAATCGCGTTTGTAATTTTGGTTTAACCATCTATCTCTAGATAAAATGCAGTTAAGAGTCGTATTTGTATACTTAATCGTTTATATAGAGCTTACTAGAAGTCTAAAACAAACTAGCTTCCATAGTTGGATATTATTAAATTAGGGAGTCCATGCAGCTTAAAGACATATTTAACAAAACATTCAGCTACTAAGATAATATTAATTAAGTCCATAGGAATTATATATCGCATTTTTATAAGGCGGTTAACTACTACTATAATATTCGTAAATCTATTGCTGCTAGGTAAATTTACCACGAAGTTAATTAAGATATCACGCTATCTTTGCATTAGAATTAATAATAGTTAAAGTACTCCTTGTTTCTTTATATAAGAAGTCTTTCCATAAACATACGTTCTGCATACTTAAACATATTTTCGCACATAGTCGTGCATTATAGGCCAGTAATATACTCGTTGGACTATCTTGTATATTTTCGCACAGCCAGGATGTCCTACTATAGGAGAGTTGTGTACAAATTCGAGTATCTTAAATCGCAAAGGTTCGGAATTCGGGACTACCATATTCTATTAATAGTATAGTCGATTGTTACAAATTTCGCATTCGGCGAGTGTAATATCTTTATGCTATTATTTTCCTGTTCAAATTACTTCTATTATATCTACTATCTATACGTCGTTCTTATATTCGTATTCCATTAGCTCATTAATTTCTATTTCCTATTTATTAATTTTTAATTCGTTTTTATTGAGTTCCGTATCTAGGAATATAGGACGTAGTTTCTTAAAACATTTAGGGGGTAATAGGATCTATAATTAATTTATAATCCGTTTGTCTAAAGCGTTTGTAGGTAGGTCTTATAATTATTATATTAATACATTAGGCTTCTAATTAAGTTTGCCCGGTTAGTACGTAATCTTAAAGTCAAATTATAAGAGGTATTCGGCCCAACGAATTTGGCGTTGCATTAATTGCTTTATAGTTATAAAATACTGCGGGTTCTTATAGTCCGTTAATACGCGTATTAGGAATAACAATCCTTTAAGTTCTAGACGCCATTGTTTAAAGTATCTAACAATTATATTATTCATTGCTTAACGTCCGATTCGGATCCCTGTTGGGCCCACGCGGACTACTCCTTATATACATGTGGGGAGAAAACTCTATTTGAGAAAACCCTATAATCCGTCTCCCCGCCTTTTGGGGCTCGCTTATAAGTCGCCTACAAGTTACCAGTGGTGCTTTACTACCTTACTTTTTGACCTTTTTGGGAACCACTGCTGCCGTAACAAACCTATGGACGCGCTAGTATCACACACTATACTCTACTCCTGTAGAGTTATTAGGGGGCGCCTATTACTCGCCCCTTTGCCTTATATTGCTATTTCCTTTGCAACCTAGAACTGGTCTAGCACATTTTGGCCAATAAGCCACTGGGTAGCCGCCTTAAGGCCTTTCTATGTTAAGAGTAGTGTATTATAGTTTTCTATGCCAGCTGCTAAGAGCATTGCTTCTTGGCTAGTGCGTAAGGGGTATAATAGTATTATGTGTTTTAGTGTCTGTCTTAGCCAGCTATATTCGCACCTTAGGCTACCTACTAGGACACCTACCTAGTAAAGCCAATCTTTTAGTCCTATTATTCCTGTTCTTAAGAGTGTTGCTATTGTATTTTCCGCCTTTGTTAGGCCCTCTTGGAGCCCTTAGGTATTTACCCCCTATAGCATTACCCATACTACGGCTTGGGTTCCCCTTGCCTAAGTCTACCTCTGTACCTTTAACTCCTATTCGTCTCTCCAGTGTCGGTCCAACTAGTATTGTGTTATGGTAGATGGTTTTCTAGTACTCTTTTATGCTCTACTTTGGCTCCTTTCTCTCCCTTGTTATTGTCTTTACTGGCCTCTTACGCGTCTCCCTTCCTTCTCTATATAGGCCTGGGCCCTAGCGCCGCACTATTCTTCTTCTACTTTCTCTACCTGTTTTCCTAATATATCTTCCCTACTTTGGGGTTGTTGGTTCCTTCTCCTATAGGGCACCCTAGGGTCCCTCTATAGTTTGTTTAGGCGTGTCTTGATATACTTTGTGACGTTAGAGTTGCGTTTC
>Ga0307507_10001921_pt1 | contig 45168 bp, 25 predicted proteins | sample 7_EM_MG_FD_207223 | JGI IMG/M metagenome (GOLD analysis project Ga0307507, IMG submission 207223) | Populus trichocarpa ectomycorrhiza microbial communities from riparian zone in the Pacific Northwest, United States - 7_EM | ecosystem: Host-associated > Plants > Roots > Unclassified | place... | reverse complement strand
TTTGACGCGGTTGCCGATCTGGAGGAGCTCCAGATCAGAAAGTCGCCAGATTGACCGAACAGTCACCTCCAGATCAGATTGAGGCTCCAGATCAACTCGGTTCTGGAGCTGCAACCGAACGCACCCTAAATCTCCCCGAGGGTCTGAGAGCTTATCCCTTCCCTACCGTGTCAAGGGATACCGTAGGGCGATGTTCCATATATCTGGGCCACTATTTTGACTGCTAGCCTGAAAGAAGAAAAGATAGCCGGGGAAGTCATAGACCAGGAGCTCACGATTTTCCGTCCCATCATAAAGGAGGAAATGCCAGAGATGGTGGAAGATTGGACTAGAGCAGAGCAGAATCTTTTAGCGCACAGTCAAATCCATTAATTGAGTCCCCGGCCACAACCTTGAAGACTCTGATTTGTACTTTGCCGGTAGCAAATACCAATTGGTACCAACTGTATACCAATATCATGCGGCATTGGAGCGGTCTGAAAGGTTTACACAACCGTCACAGGATCTGGAAAGACGTTGAAGAGATTATTAGGCAAATCTGCATGTATCGTTAAACAAGGCAAGGGGTAGAATAATACAGGCACCGCAATGATAGACTGTTCTGGAGAGCAAATTGAATTCAGCAGCGCATTGACCTTATTTTAACTATCCTATAGCTTAGGTGTCCCAAAGCTGAATAATGGCGCCCAGCTACTGGCTACCAACACCACTCGCAAATATTGTCTTACTATTTTGCGGTCATACCTAACCGGAATAAGGCCGTGGATCAGATATGGAATTGGCTGCAACTGGCTGCGAAAGCGAATAAGGCATTGAGATGCTAGGTGATTGGCGCATCTGGAAAAAGAGGTGAGATTCTACGTTTCCGAGGGCAATGAGATGCAATCCATATATTGGGACACAAACTCTGGTTTGAGCAAGGGCAACCACAGGTATGATATCGCTGATGATAATGATTAGGCGGAAGTGGACGCCCTCCTTCAACACTTCGTGCAGAACCCTTTATGATACCGTTTCTCCGAGGTTAGGAAGTTATGTGGGAAGGAAATTACTGTTATCATGAATATCCCTTAACCCGTTGCTTCTGGCACTACGTTATCAATAGGGATCCGGCCAATAAGAGGCTTGAACGAGAGCCTCTTATTGGCTGGATCCCTATCGATAACGTAGTGCCAGAAGCAACGGGTTAAGGGATAGAAATAGCTTCTTGAGCTTCAAATATTTAATAATCGCTTCTGGATCCTTTGTTGTTTAACGTGTCATGGTTCACTTGTTTTTATTGTTGTGTTTGTTAAATACTGTCGGACTCATAAGAACTCTGTCGATTGAAGCTGGCTCTCTATATACATAAGGAAGGGGTAGTAGACTAAGTCGGTGACCGTGTCGATGACCGAGTCGATGACCGACTCACAAGGTGGTACCTGACAGTGACCTCGACGGTCGACAGATACGGAGAGCCATTAGGATAAATTCCATGTTCCAGGGAGACAAGCACCCACTAGATTCTTATAGCATGCTTGGATCAATGACCTTGAGACAGGCGCTAGTTAGTTAGACACATCGTCTGAGTGGTAATAGTGGTGATAGCTAGACTTAGTCTGATAATTAAGTCAAGTCCGACGGATGGTCATTGGCGTTGCGGAACTTTCTGAATAGTTTTTCCGATAATCTACCTCCGGCGCTGTCATCAAGGTGTCCTCACGCCATGTTTCGGACTTCCGTCGCACAGCGAGGCACATTGGACATCAGACATCCTCCGGAGCTTTCTAGTGTAGTTACCCTCAATAGACGGTTTCCCTTTACCGAGTACCCTTTCTCCTTCATCGTCGTTCCGTATGCAAAAGTATTAGTCCCCGCAGTCTACCCTTTCCTTATGAAGCAGGTACAAAACGTTCTCTCCTGGAATCTCTTCTTTCCGCATAGTATTCTCTCGATAACCGAAGGATTACGATGGAGCCGCTTCAGCCCACTTCTAAGGCACAATGAAAACTCGGCTTCATTGCTCGTAAAGACATGAGTTCCATGTGTAAGACAAGCAATATGGCCAACCTCCCACTCAATACTAGTTGTATATGTCATTAGAATGTCTAGGATATCTCGTCGACTGTACCCCAAAATAACCTCGGCCTGCCTATTTAGAGATGCTAGGCTTCAGCCAAGGTGTTCACTGCCACGCGACAGCCCCCAGTTAGTGATTCATTCCTGTTTCCGTAACGTGGCTAATATGCCGTAGTCAGATTTAAGAGCATGGCTTTACTCAAAAAAAGTCCGTCCGGGCGGTATCCAGGTCACTAAAGGTCCGCTGGACAGTCTTGAAGACTTCTTGCCCTGTAGAAAGAGTGAAAATTCTCTACCGTTCCGTGAAACCTTTCAGGGCCCCTAATGTTCAATTTAGAGCTTAGAAAATTGCAGCAATGCCTGATTATATCTCAAGAGAGACATGGGCGGTCATCGTTACCGTTCTCTTAACCGTCATTTCCACTGTCTTCATTGGATTGCGTCTCGTTGTTCGCTTTTTTATGGTCCGAAATCCTGGGAAAGATGATCTCTTTTGTTTCATTGCTGGGGTGAGCCAGATCCCCTTTCCTATCATGCTGTGGAGTAATAGCATTCTTACATCTCTTAGCTATTCAACATCATGGAAACGGTGACGCTGTTCTACGAAGTCAGATATGGTAGTGGAAAACACGTATGGGAACTCACTCGTACAGACCTTCAAAACCAACTTCTGGTATGAGTTATCTTGCCAATTTCTCTTCCTTCCCTAACACAAGCATAGGCCGTATACATCAGCATGCCGCCATATATCCTAACTCTTGGGTTTATCAAAGCCTCCATTCTTTGTCAATATTGGCGAGTCTTTGATTCGTTTATCCGCCGGATCTGTTTCGGTATGCTGGTCGTCGTCACCCTCACCACCATTGCATTCCTTTCGGTATTTTCCTTCCAATGCACCCCGACCAGGGCTTTCTGGGATGTGACGCTACGCGGCCGCTGCATCAATATAGCTACCATCAATTTCGCTTTTTTGAGCATCAATGTGGCAACCGACGTTATTCTGATCATAATTCCAATCCCAATATTCAAGAACCTTAAGTTGCGGAAAGCAGAAAGGCGAAGTTTAATCCTTATCTTCGCACTTAGTGCTTTGTACGTATAAGCTCCATTTTCTCTTCCGCATTAATAAAACTGTTAGGCCATGCTCTAATTTCTTTTCGTTACGGATAGTGCCGCAATAACCTGCCTCCTCCGCGTTCCCTACGTCATCGTAATGAGCAGCACTAAAGACTCCACCTACCACAACCACGGGCTGATAATATGGTCGCGCGTCGAGCTCAACGTCGCCATCGTGTGCGCCTGTCTGCCCACGCTGCGCGTGCCACTTGCGCGTTGGTTCCCGAAAATGTGGCGGCGCTCAGTGGAAACCTTTCGATTGTCGCGCCATGACGCGTCAGAGCCAGCAACTGAAAGATGGTCCGACGAAGCAGGCGATAATATCGGCAGCCTCAGCAAGGAGAAGACCAATATGGCTGTGAGTGGTCACCGAACGAGTGCTCTTAAGCCTCCATTATACCCGACGCCTCCGCAGGAAGCGTTGAATCCGCAAGAAATTCGCGCCCACGCCATGTCCCAACTCAGGACCAAGCCCCAACCGTACACGCATCCAACATCAGTGCCGCTGCGTAAGATCAGCAGAGATCTGAGTAGTGTAGGATCTATGGGGTGGAGCGGCAGGCCAGGGGGCGGGAAAAGAGTGACCTACAGTACGCAAGCGAGCGGGAGTCAGCGGAGTAGCCCTTTAATAAGCCAGAGCGATGGGGGTGGCAGCCCGCACACCGAGTGGCGCAGCTCCAACGTCACTACATTAGCGGAAGTCCCTGTGTTCGCAGACGACAGCAGGCTCGACGATATATGGAGTCAGATGACCCAGGATCCCATATGGAGTCGAGACCCGATATGATAATAATAGAAGAGAGGCCGGTTTTAGCCTCTCATCGTGAGATTTTGTGGCTTTCTGGGTGAAGTACTATATACCAACGAAGACCAGGTATTTACATGCGTCTATGGCGAAATCCTATAACCCTCTTTCTCAAACGCCACGCTAAACCCGCATCATTTTCGGTCGGAAATTCAGTGCCTTCATACCAGATAAACCCGCTTCCCACCATCCACGAGGTTGACGGCAGTCTTTGGCTTCTCCGCCCATTACCCCCCGCTCTTCCCCACTACCCTCTCACCCCCTTCCGCCTCTTCCTCTCCCTCAGGCACCGTAATATGCGGAATCCCCAGCCTCTGCCCCGCCGGCACCGCCGTCCCCGACAGCTCCGCCGCGCTCGTCGCGCTCCCGGGCTCCGCCTCACTAACCCCATGCTTCGCCTCGGCCTCACTAGCTCCATGTCCCGCCTCCAGCTCCGCCACCAGCTCCGCCACCGCCGTCGGCGCCAGCTCGGCCGGCTCGCGCTTCGCGGCCAGCTCCCACGGCAGCTCCGTCCCGGGTGCTTCGAGCGGCGGCCTCATGTCGCCCGCGACTTCGAACTTGGCGTTCGTCTGCGGTGCCTCAGCGAGCGGCGTCGAGGGGCTCAGCGCGGCGTCCTTCCGTCGCTTGTGGAGCTGCCAGGCTAGCCCGGCGAGGACGAGCCCGGCGCCGGCGACGGAGCCGATGACGGCGCCGACGATGGTGCCGGTGCGGGATTTGGGGTGTGCGGGGCTGGTTGGGCTGGGAGCGGTGGTGGGGGGTGAGGTGGAGGTGGAGGTGGAGCGGGTCGCGCTCATGACGGCGGCGAGGGCCGTGTTGTTGTAGCCGTTGATGGGGGCGCGGAGGGTGGCGCCGCCGTTGACGGTGCCGCCGATGGTTTTGACGATCAGCGAGGTTACGTTGTAGGGTGGGGCGTCGACGATGAAGATGGGGCCTATGGCCAGATCTGCGTTAGAGGTATGGTACGGGAGAAGGGGAGAGGGGAAGAAGACGCACCCCAGAGCGCGGCGGAGAGGTCGTAGATGGCGACGCCGCGCTGCTCCCAGTCGCAGCCGTAGTAGGTCTTGTTTAGAGACCCACCGACTGTGATCATTTGTCTTTGGCCGACGATGTGGCATGTGTGGCCCCATCGCGGGCTACCACCGGGGCCGTAGACGCTTGTCCAGGTGAAAGAGGGAAGGGACAGGGCGTATATGTCGTCGTAGAGGGTGATGTTTGGAGTTGTGGGATCGCGGCCGCCATAGAGGTAGCTAGAAGCTTGAGTCAATGGGATTTGGGGCGGAGGAGAGGGTGGACTTGCATGTTATGTGAAGAGTTGTCAGGGGCGGAGATGGCGACGACGCAGAAATCGATTCGTGGAGGGGGAATGTTTCCGCTTGTGGATTGCATGTACCATGTCCCGTTGCTGCTGGGATTTTCGAGATAGGAGGCGATATCAAATACGCCGACCGTGTCAAACTTGGCCTGCGTGGTTTAGCTTTACGTGAACAATAAGTGCGGCTTGAACTAGCATACAAGAGTCTGAGTGGAGAAGTTTCCAGGGGTCGAAGTGTTCCGATATGCTCCACCCAAAGATACAAGCACACCATTCCTCCCAATATTAGGCATATATTCCAGACTCCCACCTGCCCGAGGATAAGTGCCGTCTAGAAGACCTGGCGTCGAGATATTCTCAAAGGTTTGATTCTTCAGGTTGAGCACAACCATCCCGGGAAGATTCAATGTGTTGTTTCCTAGCCAGCTTGTAGTGTAGCTCGTACCATTGTCGATTTGTCCGTTAAGGTAGAAGGCTAGACCTTGGTCGGGCGCCTCGGTGGAAAGCCCGTAGTTAGGGGTTTCCTGCAGGTTACTCGAAAACGGTTCCCAAACCCTTTTCTCGGTGTCAAATGACCACATGGGGGTTGCAGAGCTCTGCACCGCCGTCCATCCAGGGAAAGATGTGTTGCCCATGAAAGAGGTGCCTCCAAACGCGTAAATGCGGGAGTCGTCGGACAGTCCCTGATAGAAGGCTCCGCGGATTAGTCCAGTGGGTGGAGTTGTCCCATCAGTCGGATTGCTCTTCGGAAAGTCCGATTCTGTTATGTTCGTCCACCAATTCCAAGTATAGTTCATTTGAACGGTTATTGTTTCCAAGTCTATGCATATATATGAGCACCGGACTGAAGGGCCTTGAAGAGTTAGACTCACTAACGCCTATCGTGTTATTTACAGTCGTCCCAACGGTATAGTTCGTGCCGCCCAGACGGTAAGTTTCGATACCTCCATCTATATAGAGCACGCCGTTCTTTATTATAGCTGCAATCAACATTGGTTAGTTAGAGGTTCTATCCATACCACGCATGATCCAGAGCTCACATGAATGATCCCATCTAGCACAAAACTGGTTTATTGGATCAAGCCGCGCAATGCAAAGGTGCGGTAAATTGAAGAGAACGCTATAGTAAAGTAAAAATAGCTGCAGACACATGCTAGCACATGCACTCCTCATAGTGGTACGATTGCGCTCTTGGAAGACACTAGGTTTTCTAAGAGGAATATCTTTTTAGTAGATGAAGTGCGCACACAATCCAATTCGCACAGGCGAATGCGTCGATTTGAAGCCGGATATGTCGTCTCTCTTAATGGCATTGAATTTTAGTTTACGGATTGTCGATGAGGGAAGGGTGGAGAGGGGTAGCTTGAGTACTAAAAGCTGCAGCGGTGGGCTAGAAGAATCTCGTGGACATCTGATAACTTTTAAGGAGCATCTGACGCCATTACATACACCCTCTTGTCAATTCCGGTTGTTAGCGCAGCCACATCTGCACGGCCTTACTTTCCTTTAAACAGCAAAAATACCAAAACTTCCCTACAAAAGGGCCGTGCAGATGTGGCTGCGCTAACAACCGGAATTGACAGGAGGGTGCAGATTTCGGGGAGGCTTAAGTCGATTCTTATGGTAAGGTGTCTCTTTCTGCCATACAAGGGACCCCAACTAGTGGAGATAGTCTATTATTACCTCAGCGGTGGCAAATTCATAAAATTATGAAAAATTACAACGATCGTCGAAATATAGGCCTACGAGCAAGTCAAGAAAGGTGTTGGTACGTACACACAGCGCAGCGTTAAAATACTTTGTAAAATAGGGCAGTATTTTAGCGCAGCGTTATATTATCCAAAGAGTTAGATTATAACGATCACGACAATTAAAGCTCCATTACAGGGTATCCGACCTCCGGTGTCCCCTATGTGCGCGCGCAACACACAGCAATTTCGCTTCATACGCACTAGAGAATTTCAAGTTTAACTCTTGTGATTAAGCTTAAAAATTAAAGGCTTTACCCCTCTTGCGGGTGCACAGCTCTTTTGGCAAGCGCACAGTATCTATGCTGGATGGTGCACTTGACTAGTGATTACCGAAATTGCTGTGTGTGTTGCGCGCGCACACAGGGGGACACCGGAGGTCGGATACCCTGTAAAACAAGCTGTAGGACCTTCCAGTGCACCTGTCGGAGATGAAGCTGAATAGGCGATCGAGACAGCGAGAAACGATTTCGACGGTGCTAGGCATGCTGGGTTGACGCTTTCCCTTTAGCGAGGTTGTGATCAGCAGGGATAAGGAAAAATCATGCATTGGGAGGCATTCCCGTTCGTTCAGCTTGCCCACGAGAGGGTTAGATTGCCCAGATCGGCAATACGCCGTTCGAATGGGCGCATAGAAGGCGCCCTAGGACCGGCACTTCCACCGCTCTTGCTACTTGGCACAGTGAAATCCGGAACACGAGTCACCATCATCGGCTATCCGCATTGTTCAGCTACAGTAAAAACTCTTTAGTACAATACGGTTTGGTCGGCCAAGCGCATTGTGATACCAATGGTATTGTTATACTAAATAGTCACGTGGTGAGTTAATAAGCAGAGAAAAGGGCAGCTACCTACGGCTCTCTCCCATACAAAATCTTTTCTAGTTATATCGATATTGATGGTGGCACCTTAACGATGTCGTCAAAAGTCATGGCCATAGTGGTGGAAGTGAGGTAGTATGCAGTTTTCACATACCAAAAGTGTGCCATATCCCTTCGGCTGGTAGATTTAGTCCTACGGTTATCGATAAGAGCCAGCCAATAGAATCAATGGGATCAAGGCTCCGTGACCATACACGTATTTTTAATTCTGGTGTTCGCGCACGGTCCAACTCTCGTAGGACGCTACCAGCCGAAGGGATAAGTCTATCCCGCAGTCCTGAAGCCCCGTGGTGTTCATGACGGAGTTGATATGGTAAGTTTCATTGAGGAACACCTCACAGCCACCTCGTCCACATTCGTGGAAGGCTTTGCGAATAGCGATTGCGTCATCGATGGAGGAGTTTAATCCAGGTTTGACAATGCATTCTCTTTTGGATTGAGGATTAGGCTGCGGTTGTACTGCGGTGCTACATTCGGGGGCTAGTGCGAGTAAAAGAGTGGTAATGCTGAAGACCACAGAGGCCAGATTTCTGAAAGCCATAGTGAGTGCATTTATTGAATAGTATCGACCTGAATCAGGTTGCCTTACCACCCTGAATCAGTTACCTACCCCTTCGACTCAGTCACCTACCCTCTTGACTCAGTCACCTACCCCCTGTTTCTGTTGCCACCTCCCCCTTTTCCTTCCTATTGCCTACACCTTCCTCATGTATGTATAGAAGCCCTAGAGCCACATTCAATAGATAGAGTCCTCATTCTTTGATATTCCGGTCGACAAATAGTGATGGAGCGAGTTCGATAAATAACGTACTTCATAAGCGAGCCGGTCAAACAAGCGAGCCGGTCAGCTCAAAACTCACCAAAAAATGGAAAATTCATATTTTAATATCTTAACAACCACTTAATAATAAATTCTAATAATTTAGATTTGGACTTTTATATACGCTCTGTAGCTTCTATTAAAGTTATATAGTAAATAGTTCAGTAGTTTTAAAGATACTAAAATTTAGGGGCCAAAATAAGGCTAAAATACTATATCTCAAAAACTACGAAACTATTTACTCTATAACTTTAATAGAAGCTATAGAACGTATATAAAAGTCTAAATTTAAATTATTAGAATTTATTATTAAGTGGTTGTTAAAATATTAAAATATAAATTTTCCAATTTTTGGTGAGTTTTGAGCTGACCGGCTCGCTTGAAAAGTACGTTATCTTAGAATACTTATCCTTACCATTTCTTTTATTATAGCCATTCCCTTCGTCCAATAACGCTCGGTGAAATTTCATGCGACTGACTTGATGATCCCTTCTTCCACTGGAGGAAATGTTCGATTGCCAAGGTGAACTGCGGGGTTTGGAAAATTCATGGCACTTAGGAAGTTGCTTCTGGCCAGAAAAATTATTCTGAAGGTGAGTGGAGAATTTCCAGCGCTCCGTCGGGCAATCTCACCCCGAGATTTGCACCCTGTACCCCACAGTTACCCCGGATTACGTGTGAGGGCCCCAATCTTAGGAGGATCATTAACATCATAACACGAATTGAAGCGAATTTAATACCAATAGGGGGGTTTCGATGGTCCGATATGGAACTCTGGTAGTTACCGAAAATAGATTACCTTCCTCACCAAACGCGTTTCGCAACACCACGATCGTGATTGTCGAACAGCCTCATATATCGATAGTTTGCTGCACAAAATCGCGTGGTTGCGATGACTGGTTTAGCGTTGCGATATCGCACCGTGAGCACGGCGTGGTTGCTCTGTCAGATCGACGGTATCTTAAATATCGCGTATGGGATCAAAAGGCATGGTGGTAAAGGCAATTCGTGGAAAATATGAGGTTGATTGCTGCAGTCGATCACACGTACTGGAGGCTTGAAATTTCGATGATAATTTGACTCGCACGTTTGATATTTGCCAAGCCTCAACTCCGGTACGTATATCTATCACATATACTGCTAGTACGTGTTGATCGCCTCGGTACGAGTTGCTTTCACCCGTACCAGAGTTCCATATCGGACCATCGAAACCCCCCTAATGCCATAACATTAAGCTACTACGACCCAGACCTACCATCCCGATTCCCATTACCTTTATAGGTCTAAGTGACCTAGTATTTAGAGTTCTCGATCTAGTCACAGCAATAGGCGCTCCTTAATTTCCCGGACGGTCCCGCGGGAATATTTGTAGACACCCTTGCCCACGACAGCGCACCAACCTTGCGAATCCCCGAATCGCATCGCCGCCGAATCGTGTTGGTGGCTGTGTTGCGATGAAGATGTTCTAGAGATGTTTATAAAAGTCGCGACGACTCAGCAGAGGCGCAGGCCGGTGGTGCCTCGGGCGGGTGCATAAGTCCCGATCTCGCAGGTTGATTGCAGCCGGGCTTAGCGCACTTTCAACGTTCTTCGGCGGGAGCGCCTTCCGTTTCCCGCAAGTCACGGCATCATCATGATAAACTTCGTAAACAGCTTAGGACTCGATGGGGGCCCCGGTTCTATCCAGCAAAACCACTGGGATCAAGCACTGGAGTCAAGCATTGAGATTAACCACCGAGTTCCGCACAGCCTCTATGCCGAGGCTTTTGTTTGTTGCCTGCATCGCCGTTAAAGAAGCTGCATCGTCGTCATTCATGAGGAATTATGGAAGCATGGCTACCCCAGCTAAGCATTGGTCTACTTAATTCTAGATTGCTTATTCGGCCTATCTAGTACCAACCTGTACTCAACCTGATCTCCTTATTTCAGCTAAGAGCTATCAGTACCTTTCTATCCATGGAATATTCCGTCGTCCTTCACTGCTTCAAATACCTCGGTGCGCTGTTCTTTTTTTTTCTGAATTTCCTATCAGCTCCCACGCATTTCGCAATGCGCTTCTCACTCACTTGTCTCAGCGCTCTCTTTTGCGCGACTGCAGCTATTACTGCTAGATCGCACCATGCTATCAGCGCCTTCAATCGTGTGGAGAAGAGAGCTCCTGTTGTTGAAAAGCGAAAGCAGTCCCAGCCATTCAATAATCCTCGTTTTCAGAAGCGTGCATCCCGCTTTCTTAACAACGCGACTGAAAGTGAGTCTTCTAAAGGCGTCTTCGTATCCAGACACTAAAATACAAATTCAGAGTTTGTCGTGAATGGAACCGCCATACCAGACGTTGACTTTGACATTGGCGAGTCCTACGCAGGTCTTCTACCAATTTCGAGCGATTCTAATGAGACACGCGAGCTATTCTTCTGGTGCTGAAATATCTTTCCGTTTCTACTACATTCCGACTGCTTGCTGATTATAATCCTTTCAACTCTAGGTTTTTTCCTTCGACAAGTCCTCAATGTGGGGAGGAGATTGCTATTTGGTAAAGCGGGGTCAATTTATTTATTCTCATCTTCGTAAATTGACTATGTTCTCCAGGTTCAACGGTGGTCCAGGCTGCAGCTCCCTCGCCGGCCTTCTAACCGAGAATGGCCCTTTCATATGGGATGCTGGAACATTAGCTCCAACTCCAAACCCTTACACTTGGATCAACCTGACCAACATGATGTGGGTCGAGCAGCCTGTTGGTGTTGGCTATACTCAAGGAGTTCCCAACATCACCAATGAAGTTGAGTTGGGATTGGAGTTCATTGGCTTCTACAAGAACTTTGTTGACGCTTTCAATCTCCATGGATGGAAGGTATACCTAACAGGCGAAAGTTATGCCGGTTTTTATGTCCCGTACATCGCCGATGCTTTCATCACCGCGGCAGATACGGACTACTACAACCTTGCTGGTGTTTCAATCAATGATCCCATTATTGGAGATGGAACAAATCAGGTCGAAGGTAGCTATGCCGGTTCTTTCGCTTAAAACACATACTTACGCCGGCGCAGTCGTGGTCTTACCATATGTGGAATATTGGCAAAATCTCCTCTATCTGAACGATTCGTTCATGGAAACCATGCGTGCACAGAATGATTACTGTAACTACACTTCCTATCTGGAAACGTATTTGACATTCCCACCGCCGCCTGGTCCTTTCCCAGTCTTGCCAGATCCTTTCGCGACAGACAGCTATACCTGCGATGTATTTGACGACTTCGTCTCTGCGATACTCGAGGTGAACCCGTGCTTCAACGTATACCACATCACGGAGACCTGCCCTCATCCTTATAGTGAACTTGGAAAAGCCAACCTAGGCGACTATGTGCCTCCGGGTGCAACTGTTTACTTCAACCGGACTGACGTTCAGAAGGCGATCAATGCTCCGGTGGGCACCAACTGGATGCTATGTACGGATATCAACGTATTTGGTCTTGCTGCCGATAATCAATCGATTGGTGATACATCTCCGGGTCCAGCACAAAACGGAGTTCTCCAGCGCGTGATTGAACATACAAACAACACGATCATTGGATCAGGCAACTTGGATTTCCTGCTCAACACCAATGGTACCCTGCTAGCCCTTCAGAACATGACATGGAATGGAATGCAAGGTCTCCAAGAGTACCCTGGGATCCCAATGTATGTCCCATATCACCCTGAGTACAACCTTGGCTTTCCAGCCGGAGGCGGGTACCTTGGACTGTGGGGATCAGAGCGAGGCTTAACCTTCTATCAAGCGCAGTTGGCGGGACATGGTGAGTAAAACAGACTCCTGAGGCCGTCTCTAATATGAAATTCTTGCTAGCTGATGTTGTTAGAACTCCCACAATACACCCCCGGCGCGGCATACAGAATGATGGAGATCTTGCTCGGTCGTGTCAGCAACTTCAGCGTCGTATCAGATTTCACGACCCAGACGGGGAACTATACTGGCAACAGTACGATCTATAGGCGGGGCATGGAATACTTCTTCTACTAGTTTTCACGACACATGAAATTGAGACGGTGAATGTATAATGCAAAAATATAATCTGACGATGTGTCGGCTATTAGAAGAGAGATCTTCGGTTAATATCCTGGCCGCTAGGACTAGAGAATAAAAACAACTGTTATGACCGTCGATATTTAGAGCACGTCGATGGCTAATATGGCGTGAGAGACAGAAACTAGACTCACGGCAAGGTGCTGTTTAGAGTTCAGGGGATTTGAAACATGCATCCCATATACCCGAATTTGGAATGTTTCTCCTCGGCTCTCATCTTGGGCAAAACGGGAAATCCTGTTATGACGCCTTGAAAGAAATCAAGCGAACAGTATTGGGTTTTGCTTTTGTTGGTGAACAATAAATTAACCCTTATAGACGAGCTCCAGATCTAATGAGATAATGATATAGGTTCGACACTATATTTGGACGTCTAGCTGGCATTCTCTCTCAAAACTATCCCTATTACTATCTTCTTCTCCTTCTAGTCCTCGTATAACGCCTCGGCACAACACACTACCTCTAAGGGATGGAGGCTCAAAACTAAATGTCCAAAAGCGGCAAGATCTAACCAGCGGTGTCTGCAATTAATTAGTCCCCGCGCGGAAGGCCTGTTTCACATTACCACCTCGGCAGATCTCCACCACCGTTCAATTAAGGAAACGTCAACTTTTACTCAGATATCCAATACAGTCGGTTCTCGACTTCGAAGATTCGAATAGTCGCAAATAGTGCCAATTATTTACGCAATGCCGTCTTTCGATTCCTCCAATTTCAAATCATGATTCATACGTTTTTCACATATAGTTTATGTAGGTTGCAACAATGGCACCGAGTACGCTCATTTCATCTCTATATAACTAGGTTGAAGTTGGGTTGTAATGATTCTCGAACCCTTCAACTTTATTCTCTGACTTCTTTACACCCACGTAGTCCTGGCAGGCTGATTATTTGTCAACCTATAAAATACGTCCTATTGGGCTTCGCCAAAAGGACCGGTCTTTTTGAGCCAATTGGGCGATCGATATTACTTCTCCTTTTTTACCATTCAGTTCTCTGAACATGATTTCCCAACTCTTTCTCGTAGCACTGTATGCAGTTGTAGCGCTTGGAGCTCCAGTTCCCAACCCGCAATTCCCCTTCCAATCCCCACTACCCTTCTCCTTTCCTTTCTCCATCCCCTCCCTCCCCTTCCCCACCGATTTAGGCGGGCTCTCCGGCCTACAATTCCTCACCGCCTTGCTCACCGGCATCCCGTTTCCTACCGGTCTCTCATCCGGCCCCAGCAGCATCCAGCCTCCCATCCCCAACAGCCCTCCCATCCGACATCGGCAGCCTGTCCGGGCTCCCGCTCCCGACCGCCTCCCCTCCGAGCCCCCGCCCCCCGTAGCCCCAAGCGCCCTTCCCAGTCCCCCAAGTATCCTCCCAAGCACCCTCCCAACCGCATCCCCATCCGCCGCCGTCGCTTCCACAACCCGTAACGGCCTCACTAACACCGTAGCCTGCTACTCCATCTCCCTCCTCTTCGCCCGCGGCATCGCCGAGTCGGGGAACGTGGGCTACGTCGCCGGCCCGCCCCCTCGCATCTGCGCTGGCCTCCTTACTCAGCAGCAGCAGCGGTGAGCTGGGGGTTCAGGGCATCGACTACGCAGCGGATGTGGCGCGGGCGGGGGGGGGGGCGGGGGCCCCGCGGCCGGCCGGGGCCCCGCCCCCCCCCCCCCCCCCCCCCCCCCCCCGCAGGTTGTACATATTGTAAGTCTGTTTGGGGAGATGGAGAAGGGGGTTGCGGGGAAGATTGCGGTGAGAGTGAGTGCGTGCGGTTTTTTTGGGGGTCCTTTTGTGGTGCTTTTTTTCTGAATTTTTTTTTTGGCGAAGTGTGGGTTGGTGGGTTGGGATTTGTGGATGTTCGATGATGAACTGAATGATGATTGAAAAAAATGAAGTTCTAACTATGACGAAAATAGGGATTTAATATTATAGCAATCAATAAGTGATTGCTACGGAAACAAACCAAAATGAACAAAGTGAGTCTGCTTAAGCAAGCAGGAAATGCGTGTGGAGGACTCTCCCAGATCTTTCCTCACTCGAGAATGTTCGAGGGAGTTCGGGGTTTCGAGGCTGGCTAGTGGAACCCTCCCTCTCCCTACTCTTCCTACTCTGTTGCGTTTATGTTGCTGTTTTTTGACGGGATTGGGACTCGCAGTGGGGCGTTGCTGACATGTTTTTGGTGTTAGGCTATCGTGATGTTCGGGGGCTGCTATTGCGAGTGTGGCGAGCGGTAAGGTCAGACGTATTGCGCAACTGGAGATGACGTTTGTAAAGGGATGTTTGTGATAACGGAGACGCATTTGAGCTACGGGTCTGACGCTGCGGATGCGGCGGAGTTTATCAAGACTACGATTGGGACGTAAGGGAGCTTTGGAGGGGGTTAGCAAATGTTATGTGGGGAGGATGGAAGGACCTGGTGGAGTGAGGGTAAGGTTGGCTGATTTGTTACCTTTGGATTTGGGGTGTGGCTTGGAGCGGGATGGCTGGGCCGGCGGCGGAGAGTATATTTTTGAGTATATGGCCATCTTCGAATAGGCCAAGCTTCTCTTAACACGCCTATGTTCAGGGCGGCTAGGCGGGGCGCCAAAACCCCAATTATAAGATTTTTATATATCCCACTTTATTAAGTGTTGACCGAGCGCCGATCACTGATCGTCGTCTACTAGATTGAGACTAGATCGGGTATCTTGGTACCATGTATATATATAGTCTTAATTTACACACTAGTTCGTGACCTAGTATTTCTGGTCGACACTTGAATCCTCATAATACTTACCTTCATACATAATTTTCCCCTGTGTACGGAGTAGTCTACGTAGGCCTAGATAGGATCCGTATCAGACGTTAATCAAAGAGTCAATAATAATAATACTTGCCCTCACTGTAACCCTGGCGGCATCTCCCTCACAAATCTGTCATGAAATCATTCAACCACTGCTGTCTCGCAATAAAACTCCTGATCCTCTTTCCAAACACCCACAGCGGGATCGTCAGCATGCAAACTGCCAAGAAGCATCCACCCAATACATTAAACACCTTCAACGCACCATCCCGCGCTAGCCAGTCGTTCACAAAATACGTCAAGCCGAACGTAAGGATGTTACGTGTGTTGATGGCGACAAAAGCCTCTTCAGCAAGATGCGGGTACGAATCGAGCAGGTAGCCGAAAACGCAGGTGGTCAGGAAAGCAAGACTCATGTTGGCGAGGCCGTACGTGAGCACGGGGCCGATCCAGTGCGTCTGGTCGTGCACCGTGACGCCGAAGCCGAAGAAGCCGACGGTGCCTAGGATGACGACGACGATCATGAGCACCATGCGGAACTCGGGCTCGTACACGCCGTGGTTGCGCTTCGTGAGCTTCAAGCAGATCCAGTCGTTCAGCGGGCCTGAGATCACTTCGCCGATTATGGTGAGGATGAAGGGAGACAGGCCCGTGAGGCCGGCTTCGCCAACCGAGAAGTTATAGGGCGGTGCGACGAAAATGACGCCGTTGACGACGCTGAAGACGACGATCCAGGCGAGGGTTGTGCCATAGAGGAGGAAAGCCCATAGTACAGCCGGGTACCAGAACATGACGAAGGGTCGCGCGAAGACTTTCCAGATAGGTGCTTCTGTGTAGCGGCCTGAGAACACTCGCAGACTACGGACGTAGGACATTTTCTTTGGGATTGAGACGGAAGAGGGGGCTTGCTCGATTTGGAATTCTCGCTGTGACTTCTCGACTGAGGCCATTTCTTCCTCGCTGCTCTTTCGAACCACCCGCCGTGGCTTGATTTGCGGACGGACATATGCAGTTTCGGGAACGAGGAAGAAGATCGTGATGACGAAGATGCCGAAGAAGATAGCGCAGATGCCGAATGTCCATCTGAATCCCAAATTCTCAATGATGTAGCCGCTGATGAAGCTCGCACCTGCGATACCGCTCAACAGAAAGAGATTCCACAGGGCGATGCGTGTAGCACGTTGATGTACAAAGTACAGGTCGCCGATGGTAGCTTGCACGAGCACTTCGTAGGGTGCCATGCCGAAGCCGCCTACTATGCGGGAGGCAAGGAAAGAGCTGTAAGTCTTCGTCGCAGCACCCCAGACATTGACTGCAAAAAGAATGCAAATGGCAGCAACATATACAGGACGCTTTCCGTAGACCTTAGCGAGAGGATTGGCAATGAAGACGGCAAGGCCAATGGTGAGGATGAGCCAAGCAGTGGATTGTGCAAGCGTGTTAATGGAAATATTGAGGTCTTTGGAGATGACGGTGAAACCTGGCCCAAGCATCGGACCGTAGGCTCCTACGACAGCAGCAGAGAGGCCTACGATGCAAAGAATAAAATCTTTCTTCCATAGCGGCCACTGGAAAGCGTCAGACGATTTGTTTCCAGGTGTTTATTCGCTTTTCGCGAGACTGTTCAATTGGGCGAACCTACGTTAAGAGGATCGTTTGGATCATCGCTAGGTTGAGGCACCAACAGCAAATGAGAGTATCTGCCAGTGCCGTGCTTCAATTGATCAGTTGGGATATCTTGAAGCTCAGCGGGCACATCGGATTGATCGTTCATGAGAGCTGTGGAGTTCTATTAGCCACAGACAGCTTAGCAAAGGGAAGATGGATCAACCACTACATACCCGTCCCCGGGACGTGCTCCATACGATTGCATTCTAGTATCCCGAATGGCATTTTGGCGGTTCGGGTGAGGACTACGGCGAATGAGGAGGAACAAAGAGACAGTTCTCCTGCTGACGGTGAGACAAGAAGGCAGGCATTAAGTATTAGCAATATTTTCAATAGGATAGTTATTGTGCAGGGTCGACAGCTGTACCCTAATCAAATGCCCCCCCACTAGTAGGGGAGACCGTGGGAGGCTGGAGCGGGATCGGGAGTGGAGACTAGGGGGCACCCCGGCCGTGCTACGAATTCAGTGTGTGAGCGGGAATTTCTGGGGGACCGCGTGTGGGGCATCTCTGATTGCTCGACGTCGCAGCCTGAGTCTCTCATTTAGCCGCTTGGGACAGCCGCATTTCTTCGAACTTCGAAGCTTCGATGTCTACATTCCGCCACATGCAGACCTTGGCTTGACCGCCTGCCTTAGCGAGGGCCATTTGATTTGCTTCTCGTCCACCCCCATTACGCTTTTGAAGCAAAACCAGGAATTTGCTGACCACCACCACGTGTGAGAAAACGGCATGCCCAGATGGTCTTGCAGATGGCTGGAAGAAATCGTCTTCGGCAGTTGTTTCAACTGCCGGGATGCCTCAAACTCAGAATACGATTCCGCTAGGAAACCCGAAAATTCGGTGTGCTTCGTGAGGCACCCAACTACGTAGAAAAGCCAGGACGCTAACATTTCGTGGCCATTTACTCGACTCAAAGAGACGGCCTTGCTTCCGCATCCGGCCGCAGCGACGCCGCTGTATCTGCATACATCGCATAGGCGTGTGCTTCTGCGTCGTGGTCCAGCAACCATTTCTCCCTGGGCAGCTTGATCGATGCCGGGTTCGCCCTGACCCGACCAAAATCAGTTTTATGCCACTTATCTCGCGTCGTTTCTCCTGTCTTTTGAGCTGCCCTAACCCTGTCGTATCGAATCTTCTCGTATGCGCGTACAGCCTCAGGAACGTTTACCTTCCCAGCCAGCTCCAGGCAGACTGCCAGTGTCACCCCGTCTTCCATCGCCTGCGACGCGCCCTGAATAGATGTAGGTAAAAATGGATGAGCAGCATCGCCGAGAAGAGCGATGCGAGCCTTTGGGGAGATCCATGTAGGTAAAGGGTCTCTGTAGACGAGTTTCCAGTCGACCAGCTTGTCCTGGGGCGTCGCACGGATGATGGCGTGGACAATTGGCGCCCAGCAATCTACCACTCTCACAGCGTCTTCAATGTCTCCAGGTGCTGACCAGCTTTCCTCTACATCTGCTTTATCCTGATGTAATTTCAGTTTTAGAAATTAAAATAAGATGCGGGCGTGACACTCACTTTATGGGTCAATACCCAGCTGAAGTCTTTCCCGTTCTTTATGGAAGCGGCAAGAAAATGAATGTCTGGACCCAAATAGCCAATATGCTTGTCCCCGCCATTGACTAGATGCGCAGTCAAGGGATTCTTCGCAAGATCATCTGAAGGCATCCAAGCTCTGTATATTGCATAACCAGATGACTTCGGGTTATCCTCATATCCGAGGACGATCTTCCTTGCTATAGAGCGAACACCATCTGCGGCCAATACAACGTCTGCGGTTAATTTTTCGCCGTTGGTGATCACGCCGGCTTCGGTATCGGTCTCGAAGTATTCGGTCACTTTCCGATTCAGTCTGATCTCCACGCCGATGCTCAAAGCGTGGTTGTACACAATCTCGTGGATCTCGCCGCGGTGTCCATTAAATTTCTTGCCATACTCGACCTCATCTGCCCACACCTGAGTGTATATGTGGTCACCATGATAGTCGTAGAAGGCTATTCTGTCACTAGAATGGCAGATTGGGTCGAGCTGTTCTTCAACACCAGACCAACGTTGGAATATGTGGCCAGCATTTCCTCCAAAGCTGATGATATCACCTAATGGCTTGAGTTCTTTGAATGACTCGAGGACTACCACCGAACATCCTTTTCTTTTGCATTCAATGGCTGCTGTGAGACCAGCGAAACCGGCACCGACAACAATGATGCTGATCGGCTCGGGGGTAGATGAAGATGTCATGGTGGCGTCGACAAGGAAAGGTGTGCAAGTAATACGGAATAAATACGCTCACAATCTGAAGCGTTTAAAAGAATTCAACCATGAACCGTAAATTTTTTAGAGAATGCAGAGGCACAGCTTCTAAGTAAGCCATAGCACGCCTTGATGAAGACGGGGAGGGCTATGGACTCAGGAGAGCGGTTCCAGTTCCGCTCCTCCGGCTAATGCATATGAGGCACGTGGTATGGTGATAACAGTTTCGAAGCTTGTCTTAGCATGCTCAGGCTTACCTCAGCAGCCTCAGACCGTAGAATCAATCAGCGGACATAACGTTACGGAGCTTCTAGCCAAAAAACACCGCAAGGCTCGCGCGCAAGCCATTCCTTGGCATACTTAAGGCGGTGAGATGACAGCTTGCATCCTCCCCCACCAAAATTACTGTGGGAGAGGATGCAACCTTTCATTGCTTTAACTTATTCTTCTAAAAAATTTCCTTTATGGGCGCCCTATTATTTGACATCGCTACTAAGGCTTAGGTCCTTACGCTTAAGTAGGAGGGCTTTAAGAACGATAATATTTACGCCTGTACGAAGGTCTCCCATAGACAAATTAATTAATTAATTATTAATTATCTATATTAACGTATTTCACGGGTGGGCTGATCAAACGGGTGAGCTGATCAGTTTGCCAAGACCACGCGTCGATATCTTTGACACGACTATGTCTCCACCCACTAATATACTACCTGTCTCTAGAGAAGCTCGAATACAGCTTGCTATCCGGGCTCTTGATACTGGCCAGATTTATGGCATTCGACACGCTGCACGCAACTTTGACGTGCCCTTTTCAAGCCTATAGACGCGACGCGCCGGAACTGCCTCACAACGCGATACTAAGCCGAAATCAATAAAGCTTACGGTAACCAAGGAAGAGGCGATAAAGCAGTATATTCTTAAGCTAGATTTAAGAGGATTCGCCCCTCCACTTAATGCTATTTAAGAAATGGCTAATAAACTATTAGTTAAGCGGCAAAGGGACCCAGTAGGCATAAACTGGCCATATAGCTTTATTAAGCGTACCCTAGAGATTAAAACAAAGTATAATTAAAAGCTAGACTACTAGCGTTATAAATAGGAAGAACCAGTAATTATATAAGGTTAGTTTAACCTTATATAGAACATAAAGGCCAAATATGGTATACAGGACAAAGATATATATAACTTTAACAAATCTGGCTTCTAAATGGGTATAATAACCCAGCAAAAAGTTATTATAGGCTTTAAGAGACGGCATTAACCAAAGGCTATTCAGCTAGGTAACCGTAAGTAGGTTATAGTAATCTAGGCTATTAACGCGTTAGGATACGCGCTTCCACCCTTTATTATCTATAAGGGCAAAAACCACCTCTCTACCTAGTACCAAAAAATTAATATACTAGCCTAATAGGCATTTAGGGTTTTTAATAACGGCTAGATAATAAGTGAGCTTGGTTTCTAGTGGTTAAAGCATTTTAACGCATATACAAAGGAGCGTACTATAGGCGCGTACCGTCTATTAATTATAGACGGCCATAAGAGCTACAACTTGCTATAATTTACTGAATACTGCAAGGAGAACAAGATAATTACTTTATATATACCGCCATATTTATTATATATCTTGCAGCCACTAGATATGGGTTGTTTTTCGCCTTTAAAATAGGCGTATAGGCGCCAAGTTAAGAAGCTAATACACAACCGGTTTAACCATATTACTAAAACAGAGTTCTTACCAGCCTTCTAAAACGCGTTTAACGTGTTTATTACTAAAAGTAATATCTAAGGAAGCTTTTAAGGCGCTAGCCTAGTTCCATTTAATCCAGATATAGTAATATTAAAGCTTAACATTTAATTACGCACGCCTACACCACCTACTACTTAAGATACCACATAGTAGTTAAAAACCCCTAGTAACCACCTTAAATTTGGATTATAAACGAAGCTAATTAGCAATAAGTTAGGTAGCTTACCATCTTCCTTAAAGGAAGGGTTTAATTAGCTTATTAAAGGTACCCTTATAATAGCTCATTAAATGGTGTTATGGCGCGATTAAATTACTAAGCTTAAAGTAGCTAATAAGGCTGTAACCCAACGGAGGTAGTATAAAAGAAAGCGTATCCAGCAAGGAGGAGTCCTTACCTTTGAGGCTGGCTCGCAGTTAGTTGCTGAGGGCTCTACTACTACAACTTCTAGTAGTAAAAAGAGTTGGGGTAAGGCGAGGGCAGATAGGGTTGAACCAACTCAAAGGCGCTGTGGCAACTGCGGTGGGACTAGGCATAATGCTTAAACGTGCCAAAATAACGAAGAATCTACTATAGAATCTAGTAGCGATAAGGAATCAGAGATAGATTATAGTAAGGCAGAGTAGTTCGTTACATAGTTTATTGTATTTAGTATGGTCTTGGCAAACTAATCAGCTCACCTGTTTAATCAGCCTACCCGTAAAATACGTTATACTAAATTAATTTTAAGCGAGAGTTGAGATTGGTTTAAAAATAAGGTTTAATTGGTTCTTATATATTGGGTCACCTAATAAGGGACGTGCTACCCCATTAAAATACCAACACTTCTACACTTGCGATGCACCCTTTAATATTACTGTTAGTCACACAGGGTGACTCACCAATAACGACTACTTGAGTAGGTTATAGTGATGTTGGTTAAAAGCTTATAATTATTGGAATAAGGGAGGGCAAGGAGCTTAAAACTCCTCGCTACACTAGTGCCGCGGCGACATATAACGACCGCTTACCTCATTCCCGACACTAGCAACTCTTCTTTTATAGTTGCCATCTATATATAAATACTGCTTGACTAGCGTACCAAATATTAATCCTCCTTACTTACTATTGCTATTGTAATATAAGTCTTGCTATTCCAAAATTTGCCTCTTAATATATGGTGCTCTCTTACTTAGGAGTTATAATTAGATATTATATTAGGGCCGCCAAGGCGCTAGTTATAAGCAAGCTAATAGCAATTTTCTATCCTGGGGATAGAAAATCCTAATTAGCTGGTTAAAGTTAGGGTCTGTAGAATATTATACTCCTACTCCCTCTTAACCTAACCTTTAACTTATATATATAGAGTGTTTATATTAACAAACATTTCTAGAGCCTTATTTGGGTTTGCCTTTATTATTACATCTACTAGGTTATCTTGGCCGTTAATCTATTAAATTTTAAAGAGTTCTTGCCGTTTATAGAATTGCTAAAGTACCATAATATTAATTATAAGGCGCTTCTCCTTTGTAGTACTAAGCTTAACTAGACACTTATAGAGGGAATATAAGTCAGTATATATAATTATAGGGATAATAGGAAGTTTGAGTTAATCTATAATTATCTTTAGGGTAGTTCTAATTGTAATTACTATATTAACTCCGCTAACTATTCTATATATCTCTAATGCTAGAATACTTTAAGTAACACGCTTACTTTTAGTTAAGCTCTAATGGATAAGATTGCCGTGGATTATAAAGTCATTCTCTCTAGTAGATTTGTTTGCGATAATAATCTTATATCCTAGTTAGGAGCTAAAATCTTTATTATTTGCGAATAATCTATTAACAAATATAAAGAGCTTAGTAGTGGGAAGATTAATAGGTATATAGAGTAGTCCCCAATTAAGATGGTTTATTTACTAGGAAAGACACTTATTTAGGGCAAGAACGTCGTCCTTAGTTAGTTCCTAGTATTAGGCGGCAATAAAGAGATTAAAGGAAGCCTTAGGTTAATAGATAGAAGCAATATATACTCCGCAAGCGCGTTGCTCCATATATCCTTACTTTAAAGAATTAATATTAATAATATTAATCTTCTTACCTTAACCCTTTTGGCATAAAGTAATAGAATCCTTGTTTAGGGAGAGGATGCATCTATTAAATAGTAATAGTGTTATTAAATTAAGCTTTTCCTTTAGCTTTGCTATAAGATTTGCCTTTATTAGCTTATCTTCTTTAAGGGCTAAGAATTGGTCGTCTCCTAAGATAATTGTATTATTAGTTTATATGCCAACAATTCTAAATAGGGTTCCTATAGTTGTAATAAGGAAGTAGGGATTAAATGTAGAAGTAGTTATTAGAAGCTTCTCTTTATAGTGCTTACTATAGGTAGCCCACTAATAAGTTCCTGCCTCTATAATTCCATATAATGGCTTAAGCATAACTATAATCGTATCTTTGGGATATTAGTGGCAAATTTGCTCTAAAAAGTATACCAATATTAAGCACTAAAGGTGCGTCTCTAATTGGGTGTAGGCCTAAGTGATATTTTATAAATAAACCGCTATTCTATTCTTTATTAAAGAGGGAGCTAGCGTAATAATAACCTACTAACTAGCTTATTAAATTATAGGAGATTATATAAGAATTACCTCCTTGCCATTATTATTATAACCTTAAATAATAAGTCTTAATTTCTTAAATAGGGCGTTAGTAGCTTTGCCCTTAATTTTGTTAACCATTCTTAACTTAAAGATGCGGACTTTATTAAACTTAGTAGGGTTATACTTCTTAAATTTAAAAACTCCTCTTGCAATAAGACTATTAATCTCTTATTTGTTAGATGCTTAGAAAGAAGCTCCTAGAGTTATAATATAACCTTCCTTTTAGAGCTGTTTTATAAGCTTAAAGTTAGCCTTCTCCTTAGCTGTTATAAAGGCCATTAATAACTTAACTCTATTCTTAATAGCAGTAATAAATTACTCTTTAAAATTAATAAGGTATTGGCAATTTTATAATCCCTTTAGGCGACCTCTACCGCGTTATGGTTGTAGTATATCTACTATAATTATATTAGGATTGTAGTTGCCTTCTAGAGTATATTAATTATAGTTCTCCTCTAGGGTATCTTTTAGGGCATCCTGCAAAGGCTTAAAACTATTATCTTTATAGTAAGGCTTAATAACAGTTAAACGGAATTAAGTGGGTCCATAAGGCATCTAAATAGTGTAAGTTTAACTATTAATTATAATAAGTTAATGTGGGCCTAACTATCCTCCCTTTTTACGCTATATGCGTACCTTAGACTAAAGTGGCAGATTAAGTATAGTTAAGGTGTTTAGGCCATTTCTTATTCCTAGTGCGTTGTTGACCTAGTGTATAGCGTAGAGACGTTGAACCTCCTTTATTGCCTTATAAATAGCCTTAGCTTATTATATAATGGAGGGAGATAGTAGAGAATTGTTAGTTATTTAAGGGTAGGCGCTAAAGACTAGCAATATGGGTATAAGTCCATCTAGGCCAGCGGAATTATTAATAGCTTTAACAGCCATTTACAAGGTAAGTTCTTTGCTAGTATCCTCTAGTTCTAAAGAGATAATCTTATATACGCGGCGTAATGGTGCGTAATATTACTCCACTTTTCTAATGCTATTATATGCCTTAATAGGGACTTTCTTAACCTTAATTGCCATTGCCTTTATCTGTTGTTAAAACTCTACAGATAAGAAGTTCTTTCCTATATTATAGATGATTTAATTAGGGGGTCCTAGGTAAATATTAATCTAGTATAATTAAAGGGTATCCCATACGTTCCTAGCTGATATATCCTTTAAGAAATATGCGGCTTAAAAGGAGGTTAAGAAGTTAATAACTTAGAGTACTAGCTTGCCGCTAAGATACATAACGTTAATAATAATACAGAAGTTAAAGTTATAGTTATTTTTAAGGGTAAACTTAAATCGGCTAGGGGACTTCTGGTTTATTTGGCAGTAATAGCAGTACTTTATAAGATGCTTAATTGCCTTGACCTTAACTTTATGGCCTACTTACTGAAGAACCCTAAGCAATTAATAAATAGATAGGTAGCTAAATTAACAGTATAGTTAACGTAACTCTAACTTAGTTAGGTGGCTCTAAGTAACACTCTTTTCTAGTTAATAAAGGAGTAACTAAGGGTGACCCTACTTACGCACGACAGGCACCCAATTATCTCCCTGAATGAGTATATTCTTAAGGTTATTGTTGGTATGCTTTAACACAATGTAATAGACGTAATATACGTGCAGTGCGGTGTGTAGTTGGATTCTTGTCGTTCTATCTATACGTCTTAATAATATATATGCGCGTCGCGTAGATTACGTGCTTTATGTATATAATATACAAAACGAATATTTACCGACACTAGAGCAACTCTAAAGGAAACTAAATCGTACTATTCCCGTTATTTGTAGCGTATACGCAATAGCTGGCTCTTCCGTCTATAGTATATAGTAGCTTCTTCTTTAATCCTATCCCAGTTATATAACGCTTATAACGGCTTATATAAATGCCTTTAAACCAGAGCTTATGGATTAATAAACTATATAATAAAGTTAAGACGTTGCGTAAGGAAAGAAGGTAAAAGAAGGGGAAGAAAGGGTAGTGGTCCTAGCAGAACTTAGTAGGATTTAGTGGACTTAGCAGAATATAGCAGAATGCCGCAGATTGCCGTTAGATTGCCATTAGATTGCCATAGATTACCATTAGGTTGCCATCTCGCGGTTGGCCTCTAATTGCTAAGTTAGTAGAACTAGGTGGACGCGTATAAGGTGTTACGGGGGTATCCTATAACAATTGCTATCTAATAAAGATACTAAGCTAAGGAGAAGAAGAAGAAGAAGAAGAAGAAGAATTATTAGGGGTAGTAGGTGGACATATCACGAGGGCCGCTAAGGCGCTAGTGGTAAGCGAGCCAATAGCGATTTTCTATCCTAGGGATAGAAAATCCTAATTAGCTGGTTGAATTTAGGGTCCGTAGAATATGGCGCCGTTATAATACTACGCCAAATCTTAGTTCGTTTGTTTAACCTACTCCATAGCCTATAGTTCTAAGTAATTAGTATTAATTAACTTCTTAAGAGCTATAGATGCCTTGCTCTTAGTTATTAAGTTAGTAGGGTTGCTATTACTATTAATCTACTTAACTTCCGTAATTTCTCTGCGCTTATATAACTAATAAAGATATATAACGTCTATTATAAGGCGTTTCTCTTATATAGTGCCTAGTTTAACAAGACATTTATAGAGTAATTTTAAGTTAGTGTAAAGTATAAGTGGAAGTTTAATCTGTAGGAGTTATTTAACGGTTGACTTAATTATGGCGCTGATGTTAAATCTATAGGCTATTATATAGAGTTCTAAGGCTAGTACGCTTCTTATAACTCTTTTGCATTTAATTAATAACTAATAGATAATATTAGCCTTGTATAACGCGTTCTCTAATACCAGTATATATCCTATTTATAATAAGAGGTCCTTATTATTAGTAAATAAGGCGTTAGTAAAAGCAAGTAGGCGTAATATATTAATATCCAATTTAATAAATATAAGGCCTCTTATTAGATTGTTAATCTGCAATTATAGTTATTTATTAAGTGCTATAATATCTTTCTTCTTAGGGTTAATCACCTAGGTAGTAAAGAAGAGATTAAAGAAAGCTTCTGGTTAATATATAGAGGCAATATACGCACCTCTTGCGCGTTGCGCAACGTATTATTCCTTTATAGTGAGTGCATTATAGATAATGCCTCTTAAGCTTGTGGTTGTAGCTATTTTGCTAAGGTAGACTATATTTAGGTTCTTACACTGATGTTCCTAGGTTATTATAATATTGCCTTCCTAAGAGAGTTAAATAATACATTTATTAAATTTAAGTGACTACTTAACTATAAGTTACTCGCGCTCTTTTATAAGAAATTAAGCCTTTTTTAGATGTTGTTACCCCGCGTCTATAAAAGTGGTATTGGCTAGGAATAGAGTGTTGTTAGTTTAAAGGCCAACAATACTAAAGTAGTTGGGAGTGTTGCTCTATAAGAGGCAAGGGTTGTATATTAATAGGTTTATATCTAACTTCTTAATATAATGGTTATAGTAGGTTGTAAACTAGTAATTGCCTGCTTCTAGAACACTATATAAAGGTTTAATTACCTTTAGGATTAAGTTCTTTCTAATACCTAGTTGGCTTTCTAACTTATAAGGTGGTCGGATATAGAAGTTTTAATTTAGCTTTATAAGAGACTGTATATACGCCTAGGAGATATCTTGTAGGTATAACTATGTGCCGTTGCCTTATAGTATCGCTGCGATGCATAGAATAAGGCGTTGGCTAACTTGTTAAATAGTAGGTAACTAGGTTAGTATAATACCCTTTTTAAGATTATTATACGCTTAGACGACAAGTCTTAATTTCTTAAAGGCTTCGTTAGTACTAGGGTTCTTAATCTTATCTATAAATTGTAAGTTAAAGACTCTAACTCCTGCGGATACGTCCTAAGGGTTAATTATCTTAAATACGCCCTTTTTAATTAGTCCTATAATTTCCTTTTAATGGGACGTTTTAAACTGCTTATAGTTGCTATCCTCTTGTAAGAATACAGTGATATTAGCAGTATTAATGTAAAGGGGATACTTGCGGGGTCTTCCTCTTCCTTGGCGAGGTGGTTATGCTTCTTTAGTTTCGGTAAGGGACGGTTTCTATATAGAGGCAGTTTCTGTAGACGGTTTGTATGTACAGACAGTTTCGTTAACTTAGGTACTGTTAACTTAAATATCTTTAACTTGAATATTTCTGGGGTCTGTTAAGTACGGTTTAATAGCAGTGCTGCAGAACTTTGTAGGGCTGCTAGGTAGGTTAACAGCACACGTTTCTCCTTTAATATTTAGTAGGTTGTATAGTCCTACCTAGTATCTAGGTTATCCTATATTGCCTTCTCTCCAGACCAGTACTAAAGAGTTAAGGGGTAGATTATAAATTGCGGTAGTGCTAGGGCTATTATGCATGTTAAGTGCATCTGCGACCTAGCGCTCCGCTTATATCTTCTTTACTTCCTCTATAGCTTTCTTAAATGCAATTGCATGCTATATTACTGTAGGTAAAAGTATGTTAGACTCTGTTATTTAGGGGTATGCTCTAAATATTAATAGTATGGGTATTAGGCCATCTAGTCCTGCGGAGTTATTAATTACTTTAAAGGCTATTTACAGTACTATATCCTTATTAATTCCTAGTATCTTAGAAGTGATAATATGGTATATGCGTTATAAAGGGCCGTGGTAACGCTCTACTATACTAATTAAGTTATAAGCTTTAACTGGTATGCTCTTTATAGTAGTGCCCATGTTAACCGCGTATTACTTAAACTCTCTACTAATAAAATTCTTTCCTGTATTGTGTGCAATTATATCTAGGGGGCCTAGGTATGTATTAATCTAGTACGCTTATAACATATCCTATATATGCTTAGCGCTAATATTCTATAGCTATTTACCTGTTTAAAATCAAGTGCCTTTATTAACAATATAAAGTATAGGCTTGCTGTTAATATATATAATGTTAACAATAATATAGTAGTTAAAATTAACATCGTCCTTTAAGGTAAATCTAAATCTACCTAGTAACTTTCCGTGCTTTTAATAGTATAAGCAGTAGCGGGTAATATGCTCAAGTGTCTTTTAATTAGTATTGTTTTTATGGCTAGCGCGGTCTAATATTCTCTTAAGTTACTCTACTAATAGGTGTCTGAAGCGTTGGTATAGGCGTTACAATTCCATATTAGTTAAGTAGTATGGGTTTTAGTTAAAGGACTCTATAATAAACATATATAATAAGGTATCCCATAGTAGAAACAGGTGTCCAAATCGGCGTATAACTGGTACGGTCTTTAAGGGGGTTATTAGGACATTCTTTAGGTTATTAAAGTACATTTATAAGTTATCTATATCTGCTAGGCAAAGCAGGAAAGGGGTATTAACTTTAAAAATATGGAACTCTACTATACCTATTAGTGTATCTACCTTAATAGAACTAATAGAGGATATAGAACCTATTCCAAACTATACGCTAACTGTGCCTCTCGTAGACTTATTTAACTGTACTTTATTAATCTTCTAAAGTGCAAGAAACTAACCATATCCTACTATAAAACGTTTAGAGGCACTAGTATTAATTATTACACCTATAAACTTTGTTAAGGTATAGCGTAAGGTTATATTATACGCAAATAGGTCTATATTAGTAGTAAATACATCTATTATAGTATTAATAGTTATAACTACGTGGCTATAAGCTCTGTTGGCCAGTTCTAAAGCTATAGCGGTCGCATTGTCTAGTTTAATCTTACTATATAAAGTGTAGTATACTATGGCCTAGTTGTCCTCGTTTAGTAAAGTATTAGGGTCTATATTAATTACTAGAGCGTTAAATGCGTCAGTAATCTCGTCGTCCTTATTATTGTCCTTATTATTATCGCCTTTATAGTCTATAATATATTGCTTCATTTGCTTCTAGAAGCAGTCCTTAAACTTATTTCTAAACTTAGTCTTGGACTCTTCTTGCTCCTCCTTAATATATTTCCATAAGTAACATCCTTTCTTATTATATACGAAGCAACGTGGTTTCTATCGGTTGCGGTTATATAGGGGGTTGCTGCGGTTATTGCGGTTATAGTTATTATCTCTTCTATAGAATTATCAGTCCATAAAGAAAGCTTATGTCTTCTCTACATACTCTTTCTCGTATACTATAATAGACAATTAGAGTTTATTAATAAGGGCTCCAAGGTTATCTAGTAGATTAGAGACTGCATATCTACATACTGGTATTCCTTGGTATAAAGTAACAATTTTATTGTAAAGGAAGTCTATGGTTTATAAGGTAGGTTTAAGGCCATGCTATAGTTAACGAAGTCTATAGATTAGCAATTAGAGGCATTCGCTTGTAGACTTGTCTATATTTTCTGCCATTACTATTATAAGTGTAATGGTATTCCACTTATCTAGGTTCTTGCGTTAAAATCCTAGTCCTTTAAAGAAATTCCAAAGGTGCTTATAAGCTTTGGCGAATGGTAGGTGGGACAGTTAGTTTATATAGAAGTGGTCTAGAGCTAGTCCTTTTAATATAGTAGGGAATGCCTTAAGGTAAGCTTCTTAGGGTACATCCGCTTAATTACAGATATTATGGAATATTATTAATTTATAGTTAAGGCTTTTGTTTGTGCCACCGTATTTCTGCTCCTCTATATATATTTTAGCTGCACTCGCAATTTCTTTTCTATAGCCAGTTGTAGTAATAGGGCGGTTCTCCTTATTTATAGGTTGTTTATAGAGTTACTGTATTATTATTATAGGTTAAGGCGTAATAGATAGTGTGAAGGTAGAGGTAATTATAGATTAAGGTATAGTGGAAAGCATAAGCACTAAGGAACATCTTGCTATTGCTCTTCTAGAGTTCCATATGTCTTATAATACTAGATACTTTTTAACTTAATACTAGTATTAAACTTTTTCTTAAGTGCGTTTATCTCTTCTCTAGTCTATTCTGTTTAGTCTTCTTCTTATGCTATATTATATAAGGATTAAGGGGGTAATTTGCCTTATTTATAGTTAGTGTTAACCTATACTTCTTTAGTATTTAAACAATCGCGTAGTTTCTAAAGCTAGTATAAGTGGATTTACATAAAGATATTAACCATAAAGTCCTTAAAATCTCCCTAGAACGATTCCTAGAGTATTAAGTCTAGCTAGTCGTGTATCTCCGTATATACATACATCTTGCATTATACGTAGTTGGTCAGCTTATCCTTGGTGACTTCTATTAGGTTAATTCTATTTTCCCATTTAGCTGCTTCTTCCTCCCAGTCTTTCTCTGTTCCTAATATCTTGTATTTTATGTATTATTTAGGTAGATGAGGGTGTTTGTAGGGTAAAGGTAGGGGAACGGTTAAGGAGGCGGTTAAGGAGGAGGTTGAGGAGGCGGTTAAGGAGGCGGTTTGAGTTGTTTGAGTAGGGTAAGGTGTTTTGCGCAGTAATTCTTCTAAAATAGATAGAACGAGATGTCTAGAAGTTGTTGTGGATACCAGATAAGTGCTCCTAGGTAGTTTCTCTTCTTCTCTTTAACTGAAATAGGCTAATATAAAAGGTGGATAAGTATAACTATCTTCCAATCTGCTGCAAGGTGGACAGTATAACTATCTTCCAAGCTATCTACGTGTTTCCTAATCTGTGCGCGCTCACTAATTAGTGTTGGTATGCTTTAACACAGTGCAATAGACGTAATATACGTGCAGTGCGGTGTGTAGTTGGATTCTTGTCGTTCTATCTACACGTCTTGATGATATATATGCGCGTCGCGTAGATCATGTACTTTACGCACGTGATATACAAAACGAATATCTACCGACAGTTATTAAGCTTAACGCCTAATTTGTCTATATCTCTAATGCAAAATAGAAATGGGGTGTTTGTGGGAACAATATAAAAAGTGATGTACCCTAAGGGGGTTTGGACTCTAATTATGCTAAGAGAGATCGCAGTACCCTTACTAAAATGAATTATATGCTGACCTGCCGTTAATTGGTTAATCTGAATAGAGGTATTAAGTTATTAAAGGGCTTAAACTTAAGGTTCTCCTGCTGTAGATACTCCTGCGGCTCTAGTATCTGGCATAATACTATAGAAGATATTTGCCAAGTATTTATTGTTAAAGGAGAACGCGGAGCTCTTCTTTAGCTTATTAAAGATATTTAACTTTATAATAGAATGGAGCGTAGATTGGTTATTAAGAATAGCGATGGTTTATATGCTATCTACCTCACTATACTTAGTGAAGTATTGGTTGGGTAAGTAGTCCTCAATTTCTATATCCATAAGGAGCTGTTTAGCCTTATTAACCTCACCCTTAAGATCTTCTATGCCTTTATATTAAACTAGGAAGCTTTAAAAGTAGGCCGCAGTGACCTTATAATTTCTAACGTTTCTTGCACTCTAGTGAAACTTGTTATATGCCTCCTTTCGCTTATTAAGAGAATGCCTAGTTAACTAGCAATTTGGTTTTTTATAAATGTAGTACTTCTTCTAGTAATTACCTTAAAATAAACCTCCATGAGGACCTCTACCTTTGCCTTATGGTTATTAATTATACCCTCTACCGTATTGCCTACTATGGCCACTATATGTTTAATTAGTCCAGTTGTAATTATGTTGGTCGGGCGGGTTAATTAAAGTAGGCTAGAGTTAGGCGTTAAATTGCTGTACTTTTTAAGATCGCAGAGCAGTGCTAATGGAAGATCTTAATTAGGCATATGCCCCTTTATAAGTACTTATAGGATTAAAGAGGGCAAGGTTGCATTCTTTAACACCTCAGCATGCGCTAATAACTTAATTATATAGGCTGAAATCCTCTTAATATAATTTGGATAGACCACACTAGATTGTCTAAAGTTAATTAAAGAGCTTTTAAAGATAATTAAGCTGAGGAACACCTAGGTTTATAGTAATAATCCTTAGGAAGGTAGTCTCTCTCCATTCTAATATATACTGCTACTTATTTTCTTCTGTTTTAAAGTGGCATCTTAACTTATATATTATGCGGTTAAAGTCATATCCTTTTCCTACTAAATGATTATAATAGAAGGTACTAGCTTGGCCCCTAAGCATAACAGAATAGGCGTTGTAGTATTAATTAAACTCTATTCCCACCTTCTGGCAATAGTTATAAAAGATACATAATTTTGAATTAAGAATATTATATAATTCCCTACTAAACTTCTTCTCCTAATCTGAATAGAGCTTCGTAAGCTCTATAAGCAATTTTAAAATGCCTCCAATTTGAGATTAAGATAGAGGAGGTGGGAGTTGCATTGCAGGCTGCAGTGGGGATATAGGTCTAGTTAGTAGAGTCTAAAGGTTGTTAAATTGCGAAGCAATAGGATCCTATGCCTGCTCTTATTGGGGTATAGTATCTAACATTAAAGTTATAGGTTAAATTGGAGACAGAGGAGTTGGAGGCGGAGGTAGATTCGTCTTTAAAGGTGCATTGCTTGGATTCTATCATAAGTTAAGCCTCCTTATAGTGCGTAGTTAATGCTTAATCTCTTATAGAGTCCATTCGTGCTCTTCTTTTGTGTTAATAATATACTCCTAAATATTATCTCTAATAACTCCCCCATCTATAGGGACAAATACTCTATACTCCTAAAGGAAGTTACGGAAGTCTTATATAATATCCTTATTTATAGGAACCCATGTTTCCTTTATCTATCCAATAAAGTCCTCCTTTATATAATACTATAGCATAGTATTATCGTATTTGCTGTCTTTATAGTATACTATATGGTATAATAGGAATCCGTTTAGGTCCTATTACTCGGCGTTTATAGGGTTAATTATAGCTTTGTTCTATGTCTTTGGGTTAATATCTTTCTTATACCTTTTTAGGTAGGTTAACGCCATAATAGGTATAGTTGGGTAGTGATTGTGATCCTATGGTCTGCGAAGGTACACTAAAGGGATTAAGGTGGTTGTTTAATGTGTTTTAGACATTAACTTGGGACCTTAGGTTTAGTAACACTTCTGACCTAAAGTACTTAACTAAATCTTCGTAAACGCGGTTGTTCTGCATAATAGACGCAACTTGGTATCTCCTAGTACTTAGTAACACTTCTATTACTAGTTTTCCGCAAGTCTAAGGTAGCACAGTATTGCCGGGATTCATTCCATATAAGCGCATATAGCACCCCTATATAAGACTGTCTCTTCTATTTAAAAACCTAGCTGCTCTGTGGTTGACTGTGTATTCAACTACTAATTAGTGTTAGTCATATAGGGTAACTTACCAATAACAACTACTTAAGTAGGTTACAGTGATGTTGGTTAAAAGCTTATAATTATTGGAATGAGGGAGGGCGAGGAGCTTAAGACTCCTCGCCACGCTAGTGCCGCGGCGACACGTGACGACCGCTTGCCTCATTCCCGACAATTACCTAAATAAAATTTCTATTGATATAGATTTATAGAGCTTACGAAGCGCTTTAAGGCTCCCCTTAGCTTGCTTAGATCTGCCCTTATATATAGGGTAAACTAAAAGTAATATATAGATCGTTGGGGGTCCGCTAACGAAAATTTTAACCCAAGTTTATACTTAATAGGCCCTTATTTAGAGGCTTTTAATATAGAGGGTTTTAGGTTAAAGACTTTTAATATAGCTTTTATAGTTCGTAATTAAGATTATATTGGTTATAAATATAGTATTATAAGGGGACTTTGTAGATAGGGAGCTATAAGGCACAATTATAGGAACAGAATAGATTGGTAAGAGAGACAAATCCTTAAGGAGGTAAGGCCTCTGGGATTGTGGAGACTATATACTATGGGCACATGCCTCTGGTATGTAACTGGCGACCATCTAAAGGGCGTCTAGAGGTTGTCCTAAGGGCAGCACAAGGTATAACGGGCTCGTATAATTGCTTCTAAACCAAAGCTTGTAGATTGCTACTATATAAGAATACTAAGCTAAGGAGAAGAAGGAGAAGAAGACTGTTAGAGACTAATAAGATATAAGAGGTCGCTAAGGCGCTAGTGGCAAGCAAGTTAATAGCGATTTTCCATGCCGGGCATAGAAAATCCTAATTAGTTAGCTCTATAAGTAGTGCTGGCAGAATATAGCAGAATCTAGTAGATTGCCTAGAAATGCGGTAAATTGCCCTAGAAATGGCAATGTAGTAGGTAACGCGCTCTAGCACTGTTATATTACCCCCCCCTCCTAAAAAAGCCTACCCTTAGGCTTTATCTAAGTTCTTTATTATTGTTTAAATTATTATAGTTATCTAACCCTTCTTCCTAGTATTTAATCTAGTTATTTAATTTGCGTAGTGGTCTAGGGAGGTTTAGGTAGGCTAGGTAGAAATCTTATAGCTTATAGGGAGAGTACTTAAAATTGGATATAGGGTACTATTCTAGATCTTTGTTATAACCTACCTAGCTTATATAGTATTTTAAGGTACTATGGTCCTTCTTAACTGCTAAGATCTCTTTAACTTCCTATTCTTTGTTCTTTAGAATCTTAATTAGTAATAGGGGGTTATTATACTATCTAGGTAATAGGTCGTCTGTAGCATTCTATAGTTAATCTAAAGAAAAGACAGGGTAGATCTTTATTAACTTTAGTAGCTTAACCTTAAAAGAGTGCCCTACCTTCTTAGAGATCTTATAGGGACTAGCTATTTAGTGGTCTAGCTTGCGGCTTAGCTTCTAGGTCTTTTAGTTTTTTGTTAATACCTATACCTTATCTCCTATATAGAAGTCTACCTCGTAATAATATTGGTTTATATTGGCCTCTTTCTTCTCTTATACCTTCTTTATAATTACTTAGGTAGCTTTCTAAGCTCTATATATTCTCTTAGCAAATATCTAGGCCTTTTTATAGCTAAGGTGTTTGTGGGCTGTTATAGGTCCTATAGGTCTATCCTAATTAAAGGATATTTATAGCTTATATCTATAGAGTAACTTAAATAGTAATATTATTATATTATTATAAGGGATCATAAGCTATGCGTAGTCTATTATAGGTAGTAGTTCTAACTAATTGTTCTAGTAGTAATTAATAAAGGGGCAAAGTTGCTAGTTAAGGTATTAGTTTATAATCTTAGTTTGGCCATTAGTCTAAGGGTAAAATATAGTAGGGAGCTTAATCTTAATTTTAAGAATGCGGTAGAATTTATCCTAGAAGTCTAATATAAATTAGGGTCTATAGTTAGAGATAATTAACTTAGGAGCGCCATAGATCTAGTAAATATTGTTAATATATATACGGGCTATATCTTTTATAGTTATAGTCTTAAAGTAGGGGAAGGAAATAGCTTATTTACTTAGTTGGTTAACTACCATAAAGGCCATATTATAGCTATATTTGTCCTTTAGGAATAGTTTAAAATCTATTATAATATACTGTTAAGGGCGTTTAGGAACTAGTAGTGGTTATAACTATCTAAGGGTTTAATCCCTAGGGGCATCTGCCCATTTATAAGCATAATAATTTCTAATAAATTATTCTATATTGGATAGAAGTCCTTACCAATAGTAGCAAGGCGCTAGTAGTTAGTAAGTCTTATTTTAACTAGGGTGGGCCGTAGAGACTTAACAGTAGGCTTTACGGATTAGCTCTGTTTATAGGTTATTAATATCTAAAACTATAAGCCGTTCTTAGTATAAGAGCAGTCCGTATTTTATTTCTAAATTAGGGTTATCTTCTATAGCTTAGTCGCGGAGGGCTTTTAGGGATTTAGCTATGCGGTTTACGATTAGGATGCAGTTAATTAGTCCTATTAGTTTATTTAGGATCTCTCCTTCTATAGGCGCCAGCTTGTTCTATTTAGAGCTTAGTTCCTTAAGGATATATAGGTTAAGCTATTTGGATAGAGGAGGGCATATATCTGGTACTAAGCCTTTAGCTTATCCTATGGTTCTATATCCTATTCTCTCCAGGTTGTCACGGGACTGCCCGCGACACGCGCTACGCTAGACGCGTAGCTTTCCTTTCCTTGTTTGATATCGCTTGGCAGATAGTTTATCCGCCCCGATTGCCCCTATATAGATTCAGCCGCAGTTGCATTCCTGTCGAGCTCTCCAGCAATCCTTTTGAGTCTTCACGACAGCCGTACGTAGCTATCAATTCCACGAATCTGATGCTTGTTCATCTAGCGTTCGCATGTGATACATCGTCATCGTGACATAGGTAAGGGTATTAGCTTTAGAATTTTGCCTACTAGGGCGGTATATAATTATAAAAAAGAATTAGGAGAGTATTTTAGCCCGCCTAGCCTATTAACCGGTAAGCTACTTTATTGTTATAAAATATTTAAGGGCTTTATAATTAGTATAGACTTTAATCTAAGAGTTTGTGCTTTTAAGCTCTGCACGCCACTAGGATAATAATTATACAATAACTAGCATTTCCTTATTATATACTTTGTAGTTATACTTAACTAGAGCTATTATTTTTAAGAAAAACGTAATAGGGTACTACTTACTATCTAGGTGTAACTGTAAGAGAACCCCTACTACTATTTTGTTAGAGGCGTCTATTTCTAGCATTAATTTAAGGTCTAGGTTATAGTAATAGAGAATTAGGGAGAAGATAAGTTAGTCCTTTAACTCTTTAAAAGCTTTTATATAATTATTATTAAAAATAAAAGGCGTGTTATTCTTAGTTAGCCGTATAAGAGGCTTAGCTATAACCTTATAGTTATAGATAAACTAATAGTAGAAGTTATAGAAACTAAGAAAGGACTAGATACCTTTTATAGTATAAGGGGGTTTCTAGTTATAGATTGCCTTAACTGTTACGGCGCTAGCACATTGCCGCAGATTGCCGCAAATTGCCGTCACGTGACCAGAGAATTGTACATAACTTCGAGCAGTGCTTCTGTTCTTCCCCTTTCCTTTCTCTAGCTTTAGATCCTTATTTATAGACTACCAATTATACAGGCTTGCGCGTCCCTCTTGCCGTACTTATACCTTAATTAACTAAGTCGCTAACATTATCTAAAGCTTGTTACCACTCTCTCTTCCTAAGAAGGAACTTAAATATATCTATAAAACTATAAATAGAACAAGGAAACAGAACAGGACCCTAAAGATATTACTAAAACTAAAAGAATATAAATAGAATACAAAACCTAAAGAATAGGATATGTATGGACTAGAACCCTAGAAAATAAACAAACCCTAGAAATTACTTAGTACCCCTACCACTATACTAAGAAACACAGTAGCTGGTAAAGCCGCTGCAGGACCTATAAATACCTCTAATAGTAAAACAGTTGCTGTCTTGACCCCCTAGGAAGAGCTTATAGTAGCCAATGCTAAAATTAAACAGCTCCAAGAGCTGCTTAAAACTAGAGACACCCCTACGCCTAGTGATAAATTATTAAACACCTAGAGGCTTACTACGGTCCTTAAGGCCCTAGCCTAATATGCAGTATTAGTATTGTTGCAATCCGCGAAGGTTGTAGACCCCCTATTGCTTATAGATAGAACTAACCCTATATTTAATAACTAAAAGCTTTAACTGCAGGATAAGCTTAAAGTTAATGCGGACCACTTTCCTAATGCCTAAGCTAAAATGGTATACGTCTTCGGCCGCACTAGCAGTAACATATAGATATACCTACGTCTATAATACGCCTAGGACTTAGTAGACCCCTTCCTCTCTAAAGAAGAGATAATTAACTACTTATCTTTTATTTATAAGGACCCCTTTAAAGTATAAAACACCTAGCTTAATTATAAAAGCCTAAATATAAAAATAATAGAGACCTTCTTAGCCTTTTAGACCCGCTTTCTATACTTAGCTAGATAGGCTTAAATCCCCTAAAAAGATCTAATACTAGACCTCTTTAACAAGCTTACCCTAGACCTACAGCGCGCTATACTACTAGTTTATACTACTATATAGACGCTTAAGAAACTTATGGACTAATGCCTAGCTATTAACTAGGGCCTCTATTAAATTAAGGCACGTACTAAGTAGTATAAGACTAGAAGCTCTACTAACCAAAATATAAGTACTACTAGAATAGGCTATAGCGCCCTAGTAAGATCTATAACCCCTATAGCACCGGCTATATAGCCCGCCGCTAATTTAGCAGCTAGTTATATAGCTAGTCCTACTATAGGTCTAGTAAATGCTCGGCCTATATATAGTAACCCCTATATATAGGCCCTTAGCAATTAGGGAGCTTGCTTCTCTTATGGCTAAAAGGGCTATATTATAAAGGATTGCCTAATAAATATAAAAGTGGGTAAGGTTCTGTTAATCTAGAAGAATAGTATAGGGTTAAAAAAAGAGGAACCCTAAAGGAAGACTCCTTTTTAGGGTTAAAAGGGATTAATATATTATATATTAATCTAGGTTAGCTAGTTAGTAGAAGAAGCTATACTATCCCTTATACTTTATTCCATAATAGATATTAAGTTTTAACCTCTACTTTAGCTAACTCTAGAGTAAATACCTTTGCCTTAATAGATACCTAGTATACTATAAAGCTAGCTAATTTTCTAAATACACCCCTTAAAGAACTGCCTAAACTAATTTCTATTTATAGGTATAATAGATAAATAGGGCCACCTATTATAATAATCTTGCGGATTTGCCTCTATATTAACGGATAAAGGCAATATAATATCCCCTTGATTATTATGGACCTAGGAAGCCACAATATAATTAAAAAAAAAAAAAATAGCTAGCCTATTTAGGCTTATAGCTTAATATATAGAGTAAACGGCTTATCTGGCCTAAAATCCTATCCTTAACCCCTTCCTTTATAAAAGAAATTAGTATTATAATAAAAAACCTTATATAGCTATAAGTAGACACTATTTACTAGGCTAATACTATATGTAGAGACTAGGCCTTTAAGGAAGATATATAGCTTAATCCGCAACGGGTCTATATACTACACCGCCCCTAGACTACTAATATTGCGCTACTAATACTAGAAACCTAGGAAGTTAGTAATAAGCCAGTTAGCTTAGGCCCTATATAGCTATAAAGAACAGTAAGGAATATTAAACGCTATACTAAATATATAGACTAGAAAGATAACTTATAAAAGATAGAATAGGAGCTAAGGAGGATTATAAACCCTTTGTGAGGGCGCGAAGAGGCTTCGGGGAAGATTCGAAGGAACAATATAAATTCTATCTAAATCTAAGGGTATATAGCTCTTGCAGAGTACAAGACGTTGCGTGAAGAAGAGAAAGGAACATAGGAAACTTGTAGCTAAATATTCGTGGTCTTGGCAGCAGACGCGTGGGCACGAGCCCACGCGGATTTCAACAGGTTTCGACCAAATTCCATTACGTCGGTGGAATTTGGTGGAGACTGGTGGAAATTAATCGAGTTGGCGGAATTTGGCAGAATTCGATCAACTTGGCAGAATTTGGCAGAATTTGATCAAAGCGTCGGAATTTATCTGTCGAGTGTTTCACCGAGACATTCCTACTATAACTGGACTAGTCCCGTTACACCCTTAGCCACAGAATATAGTCTATGGAACGTCTATAAAGAAACCTATAGGCCTCCCACCAGTTAATATCTACTATATTAGCGCTATAGGATTCTATTAGAACTTAATATAGCTTAACACTATTACTTTTATAACTAGCTTATACAAAATTAATCGGATTATTAAAGATAAGGAAGCTCTAGCCTATAACTAGCTTAGTAGGGAAAGTAAGCTTATAAATAAGGAGCTGGTAGAACAGAAACTACTTTACTAATACTAGGAATTTAAGGATATATTCTCCAAGGCAGTATCTAATATACTCCCACTTTACCAACCGTATAACTATAAGATTAAGATTAAGCCAGATAAAGAAAACACCCTTAGATATAGCTCCCTCCGCCAGCAATCTACTAGCAAACTATAGGCCACTAAGTAGTACCTTATTAACAACCTTAATAAGGGCTTTATTAAGCCTAGCTAAGTCCCTTTTACCGCACCTATTTTCTTTATAAAAAAGCCTAACAGTAGACTCCATTTCTATATTAACTACTATAAACTAAATTATATAACCCGCAAAGACCAATATCCACTACCCTTATTTAAAGAAATACTAGCCTATATAAGTAAGGCTAAGATCTTTATAAAGCTTAATATCCGCTAGGCCTTTTATTGGGTTAGGATAGACCCTAAATCTAAAGATCTTACTATATTTTAGACCCGCTACAGATTATATAAATATAAAGTACTACTTTTTAGACTAACTAATAGACTAGCTACATACCAACAGTATATAAATAACGTACTCTTTAACTACCTTAATAACTTTTATATAGCCTACCTAGATAATATTATAATTTACTCTAAGAATAAACTAGAATATAAGGAGTATGTCTATAAAGTCCTATAATAGCTCCGTAAAGCTGGTCTCTAGGCCAATATTAGAAAGTTAGAATTTAGTATTAAGCGCACTAAGTACCTAGGGTTTATTATTAGTATAAACAGAATTAAGGCAGACCTAGAAAAAACAGCTATAATTAACTAGTGGACACCCCCACGGACCGTAAAGGGGGTATAATTATTTTTAGGTTTCTATAACTTCTACTAAAGCTTTATTAAGAACTACAGCAGAATTACCTGGCCTCTTAACCGCCTTACTAGGAAAGACCAGCCATTTTACTTTAACGCCATATATATACAGGCCTTTAATAAGCTTAAAAAACGGCTGGTATTAGCTCCCCTACTTACCTACTTTAACCTAAAATAGCCCTTAATACTAGAAACTAATACCTTAGACGGTATAATAGCCGGTGTTTTTTCTTAAAAGCAACTAGACGGAGAATGGCACCCTATTATATACTATTTAAAGACTATAATAGATGCTAAGCTAAACTACCACATCCATAATAAAGAAATGCTGGCTATTATCTCTAGCTTTTAGCACTAGCATGTATAGCTAGAGGGGACCCCTAAGCCTATTAAGGTAGTTTCAGATTATAAGGCCCTTACGGCCCGGTAGGCATGCTAGGTAGATATCCCATCTTAGTTTAACTTCTTAATTATATATAGACTAGGCGCTATAAATTATATAGATACTTTTATAAGGCGTAAACAGGACCTAGGTAACTAGGCGGCTGTGAAGATCTTATTATAGACCTAGACACTACTATAACTAGAGCACCTTAACCCCTAGATATAGGCAGAACTAAGTACAGACTCCTTAGGTGCTAAGATATATCCTATTAACCCCTTAGGATTTAACTTTATTAACAAATTACTGTAGGTAAACTATACAGCCTCTTCCTTATAGGAATACCGTAAAAAGGTAAAGAATGTTACTAGCCTATAGTCCCTTAAAAATGGATTACTTAAGTATTAGAAACGGCTAGTAGTAGCAGAGGAATAGAACCTATAGACTTGGCTTATTGCCAAAGTATATACCTAGGTTTCTATAGCCTACCCTAAAAAAAATAAGACCTGTAGGATTATTAGCAACCGCTACTACTAGCCTAGAATGGTTATAGATATTAACCGCTATATATAGAACTGCAACAACTACTATAGGTCTATAATTCCACAAGATAAAACCCTAGGGCTATTAAAGCCACTCCTAATATTAGAACGCCCCTAGTAGTATATCTCTATAGACTTTTATAAGTTACCTATAAACCGCGACAGATATAATATGGTTATAATTCTAGTTAACCGCTTTAGTAAGTGCCTATTCTTAATCCCCTGTTATAAGAATATTAATGCTAAAGAGGCGGCCTAACTATATATCCACTATATCTACCAAATTTATAAACTACTAGATACTATTATATCCAACCATAGGCTGTAGTTTATATTAGCCTTTTAGAATAAGTTTACCCAGATCCTAGGTATTAGGCTAAAGCTCTCTATAGCATACCACCCCTAAACAGACAGTTAGACGGAGATTGTAAATTAATACTTGGACTAGAGACTCCGGCCCTTTATTAACTACTTTTAGGATAACTAGGGCAAACTACTACCTATAATAGACTACGCCTAGGTAACCCTACCCTATAACTCTACAGGGTTTGCACCTATTTAGCTAGAAATAGGATACCTACCCTATATAAGCTTTGACTGGGAAAGACTAGAAGGACTATAAACCGTACATAAAAAACTATTTTATAAGGAAGCACAGCAGTATACTAGACGCTTAGAAGAAGCATGGACGGTAGCCTATAAGAACCTAAAGAAGGCCTAAAAATTAATAGAACAGTAGGTAAATAAGCATAGGCGTAAGCCTGACTTTACCATAGGTAATAAGGTCTGGGTTATAATAAAGAACTAGAAGACAGAATAGCCTAGCCGTAAGCTAGACTATAAGATAGCAGGACTATATAAGATCCTTAATAAAGAAGGTAACTTATATAAAGTTAAACTCCCAGACTCAATTAAAGTCTACCCTATTTTCTTACTAGATAAGCTATAGAAAGCTATAAATAACCCACTACTTAGACAAAAGAATAAGCCTCCACTACCAATTTAAGTTAATGGCAATGATAAATAGGAAGTTAATAAAATACTAGCCTGTAAACTAGTATAAGGAATGCTAAAATACCGTATTTAATAGAAAGGTTACAATCTAGACCCAACCTAGTACCCCACTTAGAGCTTTATAGGTTACCCCTAGAAGCTTAAAGAGTTTTATAATTAATACCCTAACAAGCTAAAACCCCTAAAGTATCTAGACAAGTAAATAGAGTGCTAGTATAGCGAAGATAATAAGCTACCTATTAAGCATATAGATAAGAACACCCCATGGACATAATACGGACATATAAAGCCTAAGGGCAGGCTTTTTTAGAAGGGGGGGGGTAATATTACGGCGCTGGCACATTGCCGCAGATTGCCGCAAATTGCCGTTACGTAATGGCAAAGTGCCGTCACGTGACCGGAGAATTGTACATAACTTTAAGCGGTGCTTCCGTTCTTCCCCTTTCCTTTCTTTAGCTTTAGATCCTCGTTTATAGACTACCAATTATATAGGCTTACGCGTCCCTCTTGCCGTACTCGTGCCTCGATTAACTGAGTCGCTAACATTAACCTTTTTAGGGTTAACTTTAATTCCTTCTATGCTAATAATAAACCTAAGATACTTTATTTATTTTACTCCGAATTCGCATTTCCTAATATTAACTTATAGACCTATATTCCGCAGCCTCTTTAGGACCTTCTTAATATAAACTTAGTGCTTAAGTTTATTATCTAAGTATATAAGAATGTCGTCTAGGTATGCTGTGCAGAATTTATTGAGGTAGTTAAAAAGAATATTATTTATATACTGTTAGTACGTAGCTAGCTCATTTATTAGTCTAAAAGAAAGGACTTTATATTTATAAGAACTATAGCAGGTATAGAATATTATTAGATTTTCTAATATAGGGTCCATTCTAATTTAATAGAAAGCTTAGCGGATATTAAGCTTAGTAAAGATTTTGGCTTAGATTAGATGTATAAGGGTCTTATTAATTAAGGGAAGGGAGTAGTAATCTTTCTAAGTAATAGCGTTTAGTTTTTAATAGTTAATATAGAAATAAAGGCCCTTATTAGGTTTCTTTATAAATAGAATAGAGGAAGTAAAAGGGGCCTAACTTAGTTTAATAAACCCCTTATAGAGGTTATCGATTAAGTACTACTTAGTTCCTTTTAGTTCCTCTATAGTTTACTAGTAAAGGGGGCTATAGCCTAAAGAGTTATCAGCCTCTAGTTAAATCTTATAGCTATAGGTCTAGTAAGGGGGCAGTATATTTAAGGCTGCTTTTAAGAACGCGTCTTTATAGTTTAAGAAGTATATAGGGAGGAGGCGCTTAACTAGCTCCTTATTAGTTTCCTCTACTAGCCCTTTTTCTTTCTTATTAATAATCTAGTTAATTTTATATAAGCTAGTTATAAAGACCTTATTATTCTTTTAATATATATTAAAGTAGAAACCTATAGCGCTAATTGCCGCAATGTCTACTATAGGGGGGTTATACAATAGTAGGGGTGTCCATAGCCTTAGGGGCCTTTGGCGTATTAGCATTGTTTTTACTTCTTTTAGCTCTTATTGCATCTTCTAAAGGTTATCCTCTATATCCTATTAGTACATCCTCTTCCCTATTAGCTAGATCTCCATAATTTAGAAGTTATCTATATTACTATCCATTTTACTTCTATAAGTAGAGTCCTCCTTAACTGTAGTCCTTTAGGGGGGTATTCTTGTTAGTACAGAGTTCCTACTGGCCTTATGGTGGGTATTGTAACGGGACTAGCCTAGTTACAGTAGGAATGTCTCGGTAAAACACTCGACAAGATAAACTTGACGCTTTGACCGAATTCTGCCGAATTCTGCCAGCTTGATCGACTTCTGCCAAGTTCTGCC
>Ga0307507_10001920_pt1 | contig 45201 bp, 25 predicted proteins | sample 7_EM_MG_FD_207223 | JGI IMG/M metagenome (GOLD analysis project Ga0307507, IMG submission 207223) | Populus trichocarpa ectomycorrhiza microbial communities from riparian zone in the Pacific Northwest, United States - 7_EM | ecosystem: Host-associated > Plants > Roots > Unclassified | place... | reverse complement strand
CTTCTAGGGGCAACCTATAAAGTTCTAGGCGGGGTACTAGGTTAGGTCTAGATCGTAACCTTTCTATTAGACACGGTATTTTAGCGTTCCTCGTACTAGTTTATAGGCTAGTATTTTATTAACTTCCCATTTATCGTCGCCATTAACTTAAATTGGTAGTGGAGGCTTATTCTTTTATCCAGGTAGTGGGTTATTTGCAGCTTTCCGTAGCTTATCTAGTAAGAAAACAGGGTGGACTTTAATTAAGTCTAGAAGTTTAACCTTATATAAGTTTCCTTCTTTATTAAGGATCTTATACAGTCCTACTATCTTATAGTCTAGCCTATAGCTAGGCCGTTCTATCTTCTAGTTCTTTGTTGTAACCCAGACCTTATCGCCTATAGTAAAGTCAGGCTCGCGCCTGTGCTTATTTGCCTGCTGTTCTATCAATTTCTGGGCCTTCTCTAGGTTCTTATAGGCTACTGTTTATACTTCTTCTAAGCGTCTAGTATACTGCTGTGCTTCCTTATAAGATAGTTTTTCGCGTATAGTCTGTGGTCCTTCTGGTCTCTCCCAGTTAAAGCTTATATAGGGTAAGTATCCCATTTCTAGCTAAATAGGTGCAAACCCTGTAGAATCATAGGGTAGGGTTGCCTGGGCGTAGTCTATTATAGATAGTAGTCCACTTTAGTTATCCTAAAAGTAGTTAATAAAGGGCCGGAGTCTCTAGTTTAAGTATTAATTTACAATCTCCGTTTAACCGTCTGTCTGGGGGTGGTATATTATAGAGAGCTTTAGCCTAATACCTAGGATCCGGGTGAACTCGTTCCAGAAGGCTAATATAAACTACGGCCTGTAGTCGGATACGATAGTATCTAGTAGTCCGTAAATTCGGTAGACATAGTGGATATACAGTTAGGCCGCCTCTTTAGTATCAATATTCTTATAACAGGGGATTGAGAACGGGCACTTACCAAAGCGGTTAACTAGGATCATAACCATATTATATCTGTCGCGGTCCGTAGGTAACTCGTGGAAGTCTATAGAGATATACTACTAGGGGCGTTCTGGTATCAGGAGTGGCTTTAATAGCCCTAGGGTTTTATCTCATGGAATTATAGACCTATAGCAGTTGTCGCAGTTCTATATATAGTGGTCAATATCCGTAACCATTCTGGGCCAGTAGTAGCGGTTGCTAATGATTCTATAGGTCTTATTTTTTCCAGGGTGGGCCGTAGAGACCTAGGTATGTGCTTTAGTGATAAGCCAAGTCCGTAAATTCTATTCCTCTGCCACCACCAGCCGTTCCTAGTACTTAAGCAGTCCGTTTTTAAGGGACCATAGGCTAGTAGCATCCTTTACCTTTTCGCGGTACTCCTGTAGAGAAGGGGCCGTACGGTTTGCCTACAGCAGTTTATTAATAAGGTTAAGTTCCGTAGAGTTAATAGGACATATTTCGGCGTCTAAAGGGTCCGTATTTAGTTCTGCCTGTATTTAGGGGTTAAGGTGCTCTGGTTGTAGTAGGGTCTAGGTCTGTAATAAGATCTTTACAGCCACCTGGTTACCTAGGTCCTGTTTACACCTTATAAGAGTATCCGCACGGTTTGTAGCGCCTAGTCTATACATAATTAAGAAGTTAAACTAAGATAGGATATCCGCCTAGCGTGCCTACTGGGCCGTAAGGGCCTTGGTTATTATAAAGTATTCTAGGGCCTTATAATCTAAAACCACCTTAATAGGCTTAGGGGTCCCCTCTAGCTATGCACGCCAGTGCTAAAAGCTAGAGATAATAGCTAGCATTTCTTTATTATGGATATGGTAGTTCAGCTTGGCATCTATTATAGTCTTAAAATAGTATGCCACAGGGTGCCATTCTCCGTCCGGTTACTTCTAGGAGAAAATACCGGCTATTATACTGTCTAAGGCATCAGTTTCTAGCATCAAGGGCCATTCTAGGTTAAAGTGGGCAAGTAGGGGAGCTAATACCAGCCGTTTTTTAAGCTTATTAAAGGCCTGCATATATATAGCGTTAAAGTGGAATGGCTGGTCTTTCCTAGTAAGGTGGTTAAGAGGCCGGGTAATCCTACTGTAGTTCTTAATAAAGCGTTGGTAGAAGTTATAAAAACCTAAAAATAATTGCACCCCCTTTACGGTCTGTGGCGGTGTCCACTGGTTAATTGCGGCCGTTTTCTCTAGGTCGGCCTCAATCCCGTTTATACTGATAATAAAGCCTAGGTACTTTATACGCTTAACACTAAATTCCGATTTCTTAATATCGGCCTAGAGGCCGGCCTTGCGGAGCCGTTATAGGACTTTATAGACATGCTTCTTGTGTTCTAGCTCATTTTTAGAGTAGATTATAATGTCATCCAGGTAGGCTGTATAGAAGTCGTTAAGGTAGTTAAAGAGTATATTATTTATGTATTGCTGGTACGTAGCCGGTCCGTTGGTTAGTCTAAAAGGAAGTACTTTGCATTTATATGTTCTATAATAGGTCCGAAATATAGTAAGATCTTCTAATTTAGGGTCCATCCTAATCTAGTAAAAGGCCTAACGGATATCAAGCTTAGTAAAGATCTTAGCTCTACTTATTTAGGTTAAAGTCTCATTAAGTAAGGGCAGTGGGTAGCGGTCCTTGCGGGTTATATTATTTAGTTTGCGGTAGTTAATGCAGAAACAAAGTCCTCCATTTAGCTTTTTGGTAAAGAGAATAGGCGAGTTAAAAGGGGCTTAACTAGGTTCAATAAAGCCCTTATTTAGGTTATTAATAAGGTACTACTTTATAGCCTGTAATTCGGCAGTAGACTGCTGACAAAGGGGGCTATAGCTAAGTGTGTCTTCCTTATCTGGCTCAATCTCAATCTTGTGGTCGTACGGTTGGTAAGGCGGAAGTATATCAGACACTGCCTTAGAGAACACGTCCTTGAATTTCTAGTATTAATGGGGTAGTTTCTGTTCCACTAGCTCCTTATCTGTAAGCTCGCCTTCCTATTCGCTAAGCTTATTTTCCTTTTCCTTAATTATTCAATCAATTTCATATAAGCTGGTAGTAAAGGCAATGGTATTAGGTTGGACCAAGTTCTGGTAGAATCCTACGGCGCTAATATAGTAGATATTAACTAGTGGGAGGTCTATAGGTTTCTTTACGGACTATTATTAGGCCGTATTTTGCGGTTTAGGGTTTATAATCTTTCTTAGCTCCTGTTCTATCTTCCGCAAGTTATCCCTTCGGTCTATATGTTTAGTATAGCATCTAATGCTCCTTGCTATTTTTTGTGGCTGTATAGGGCCTAAGTTCCCTGCGGGGAGCTCCGCTAGCTTTTTATTAACTTTTTTAATCTCTGGTGTGGGTGGCATGACATAGGTAGTCTAGGGGCGGCGTAGTATACGGATCCGTTATGGGTTAAGCTGTATATCCTTTTTAAAAGCCTGGTCTCTACGCATAGCATCGGCCTGGTAAACGGTGTTTATCTATAGCCGTATAAGATTTTCTATTGTAATGCTAATTTCCTTTATAAAAGAAGGTGTTGGGGGTAGGGTTTTAGGTCAGATAAGCTATCTACTCCGTACGTCGAGCTGTAAGCCTAGATAGGCTAGCCATTTTCTTTTTAAGATTATATTATAGCTTCCTAGGTCCGTAATAAGAAAGGGGACGTTATACTACCTTTATCCATTTACACGGAGGTGAATCCGTAAGATAGTTATAATGGGCGGTTCTATCCATCCGTTATACCTGTGAATAGGAATTGGTTTGGGCAGTTCTTTAAGGGGTGTATTTAAAAAGTTAGCCAGCTTTACAGCACACTATATATCTATTAAGGTAAAGGCATTTGCTCCAGAGTTAGCCAAAGCAGAGGTTAAAACTTAATATCTATTATGGAATAAAGTATAAGGGATAGTACAGCTTCTTTTACTAACTAGCCGACCCAGATTAATATATAACATGTCAATTCCTTTTAACCCTAGAGAGGAGTCTTGCTCTAGGGTTCCTTTTTTTCCAACTCTATACTATCCTCCTAAATTAATAGGACCTTGTTTGTCTTTGCTGCTATTAGGCAGTCTTTTATAAAGTGGTCTTTCTAGCTGTATAAGACGTAGGCTTCTTGATTGCTAAGGGCCTGTCTATAGGGGTTATTATATGTAGGTTAAGTATTCACCGGACCCGCCGTGGGGCTAGCTGCACGGCTAGCCGCTAGGTTAACGGCAGGTGGTATAGTTGGTGCTGTAGGGGTTACAGATCTTGCTAGGGCGCTATAGCCTATTCTTATAGTACTTGTGTTCTGGTTGGCAGAGCTTCTAGTCTTATACCGCTCGGCACGTGCCTTAATTCGGTGGAGGCCCTGGTTAATAGCTAGGCACTAGTCCGTAAGCTCCTTTAGCGTCTATATAGTAGTATAAACCGGGAGTATGGCGCGCTGTAGGTCTAGGGTAAGCTTGTTAAAGAGGTCTAGTATTAAATCTTCCTAGGGGATTTGAGCCTATCTAGCTAGGTATAGAAAGCGGGTCTAGAAGACCAAGAAGGTCTCTATTGTTTTTATATTAAGGGCTTTATAGTTAAGGCAGGCGTTTTGTATCTTATAGGGGTCCTTATAAATAGAAGATAGGTGGTTAATTATCTCTTTTCTAGAGAGGAAGGGGTCTGCTAAGTCCTAGGCATATTGCGGACGTAGATATATCTATACGTCCCTACTAGTATGGCTAAAGACGTAGGCTATTTTAGCTTGGGTAGTAGGGAAGTGGTTTATATTAACTTTAAGCTTGTCTTGCAGTTAAATCTTCTAATTATTAAATGTAGGGTTAGTTCCGTCTGTAAGCAATAGGGGGTCCGCGACCTTCGCGGACCGCGATAATACTAATGCAGTACGTTAGGCTAGGGCCTTAAGGACCGTAGCAAGTCTCTAGGTGTCTAATAACTCCTCGCTAGGTGTAGGGGTGTCTCTAGTTTTAAGCAGCTCTTAAAGCCGTTTAATTTTGGCATTAGCTGCTATGAGCTCTTTCTAGGGGGTTAAGACGGCGACTGTTTCACCATTAGAGGTATTTGCGGGTCCTATAGCGGCTTTGCCAGCTGCTGTATTTCTTGGCATGGTGGTAGGGGTATTGGGTAATTTCCAGTATTTATTTATTTCCTAGGGGTTCTAGTCCGTGCGTGTTCTATTCTTAGATTTCGCGTTCTGTTTGTGTTCTTTTAGTTTTTGGGGGTCTATCCTGTCCTTATGGTCCTGGTAATGTCCTTGGGGTCCTATTCTGTGTCCTTGTCCTATTCATGGCCTTATAGATATTTTTTGAGTTCCTTCTTAGGAAAGAAGAGTGGTGATGAGCTTTGGATAATGTTAGCGACTTGGTTAATTGAGGCACGAGCACGGCAAGAGGGTCGCGCAAGCCTATACGATTGGATTGTCTATAAACGAGGATCCAAAGCTAGAGAAAGGAAAGGGGAAGAACGGAAGCACCGCTCGAAGCTATATACAATCATCTGGTCACGTGATGGCAACTTGCGGCAACTTGCGGCAATTTGCCAGTACCGTCTTCTACTAGCGCCGTAACATAAGTAGTATCTCCTAAGAAGGAAACAACTCCAAGTAATGTAATAGTTGCTCTTTCTAGGTCCCCCTTAGGTAACTCTTCCTTTAGCAATTCTTTTTTAATGCTCCCTAACCTACTTTCTTTTAATACTCCTATACCTTTCCTATAGCGTTCTCTAGGTTGCTTAGTGGTTCCTAGGTAGTCTTACTATAGCTTATTTACTTTACTTTATATTATGTTTTGTTATCCACGCTCTTATAACTAATAATCTTTAAAACTTACTATTTATTCTCTTCCTGTCCTCTATATATGTCTGCTTTATAGATTAATGGCTTAACATTTCTATATGCTGGCTCTAGCATTGCGATGTGCTATATAGGGTAGATTTTTATTCTAGCTGGTAGGTTTAACTTATATATATCTAATAAATTTCTCTATATGATTTTAAAAGGTCCTAGTCTAATATAGTCTAATTTCTTACTTAGTTATTAACTCTTAAAATTTTTATATAGTAGCTATACTTTATCTCCCTCCTTAAGATCTAGTCCCTTAGATCTCTTAGTATTATAGTACCTTTTTATTCGTTCTTGTACTAGTTTAGCTATTTCTTTAAGGTTTATATAAAGATTTATTAATATCTCCATTTTTTCTTTAACTATACTACTTGTCTTCTTTACTTATTATAGCAATAATAACGTTCTTGGTTTATACCCGTAATTCGCCTTAAATAGTAATGTTCCTATTCCTTCTTATAGTGTTATATTATATATAAACTATATAATTGGTAATAATAATACCCAATTATTCTATACGTAATTAACATAGTGCCTTAGATACTACTCTAGTGTCTAGTTTAATCTTTCTGTTTGTCTGTCTATTTGCGGATAATACGCCATTAAGGTTACTACGCGAACTCCTTATTCCGCCAAGAATACCTTCTAAAACGCTGCTATAAATCTTAGATCTTTATCTAATATAATCTTATCTAGTGCTCTATGTCTTGCAAACACTTCCTTAATATAGATTTTAGCGACATCTTCTACTAATATCTCCTCTGTGTATGCTATAAAGTATTCCCACTTTATAAGCTTATCTACTATTACTAAGATTGCGTTGTAATCTTGTCCACTAATAGAATCTCTTAACTTTGGTAACTTAACAATAAAGTCCTATAATATAACCTCCTATAGTCTTTCTGGTGTTTTAATAGGTTATAGCCCTCTATACGGCTTATGCCTTATTAGTTTATTTCTCTAGTAATCTGGACACTCCTTAGTAACTTATCTTGATAGTCCCTAGATTCCTTAAATAATATATTTCTCTTAAAGTCTTAACACTAAGCCCGTAGCTCTATTATATCCTTATATTAGTCCTTTATAAAATAGCTTAATAAACTCTTTTATAATAGACCTTAGAATATAAGTCGCTTCTCTATTTTTATACTATTCCGTATCTAGATCCTCTACCTATATATCTTAGATCTTCTATATCTAATTACTCTCTAGTAACCTATGGATATTACTCTCTTTAGTTACTGTGATCTTTAGATAATTATACCTAATTAATCTATCTTAATTCTTTTGCAGTAAAGCCCCTAATGGCTTTTTACTATTTTATAACTTTGCCTTTCTGCTAAGTGTATCTACTCTTATATTTTTAGTACCCTTAGTATACTAAATTTTAAAGTAATATTCTATAAGTATTTCCGCCTATCTAACTTATCTTCTATTTAGTTCCTTTATTATTAGGAATCCTATAAGATTCTTATAGTCTATTCTAACTATAAATGGTTTCTCTGTGCCTTGTAAGAATGCTCTCTATTTCTTAAGTATTATAACTATACCTAACAACTCCTTATTGTAAACGTTATAGTTTAACTCTAGTAGTGTTATCTTCCAACTATAGTATGCCACTGGATACTATGTATCTAAATACTTCTATAGCAAATATGCTTCTAGTATAAAGTCTAATACATCTGTCTTAATAACCGTCTTTAACCTTAGTTAATAAATCTTAAGGATTAGTTCCTGGGTAAACAACTCCTTTAGTTCTCTAAACAGTTTTCTTTATTCTTTTACCTAAACCTATAGTTTCTCTTTCTTTATTAGCCTTATAAACGGCTTAATATTCTTTAACTATTATGCAATAAACCTCCTATAGTAGTTACAAAACCCTAGAAATAACCTTAACTATGTAACATTCTCTAGTTCTTACTAACTTACTATAGCTTTAACTTTCTTTAGGTTTATGTTAATTTTTCCTAGTTTAATAATAAATTCTATAAAATTGGTCTTTCTTATAAAGAACTCGCATTTCTTAATTACTACTAGCATCTATTCTTCTTATAGTCTCTTTAAGACCTATTTAATATGTTTTCTATGTTCTTTCTTACTTATTAAGTAGATAATAATATTGTTAAGATATACCATAACAAACTTATTAAGGTGTTCTCCTAATATACTGTTAATTCGCTTCTAGAACGTTACTAGTATATTTATAAGCCTAAATTGTATAACTAATGGTTTATATAGTCCTTCCTTTAACCTAAAGGCTGCCTTCTATTCGTCGCCTTTCTTAATTCTAATCTAATGGTACGCCTATCTTAGATCTATCTTTATAAAGATTTACGCATTGCCTATCCTATCTTAGATTTTGCTAATTAAGGGTAAAGGATACCTATCCTTCCTAGTAATGCTGTTTAACTGTCTATAGTCTATACACATTCTAAGTTTTCCATTTTTCTTTAGAATAAATAATACTAGATATCCCGCTGATAACTATAACGGTCTAATATATCCCTTTTATAAGTTCTCCTAGATAAACTCCTTAAGCGCTACTAACTTGGTTTTAGTAAGCTTATAGATTAGAAAGAACCTTAGACTTATTCCTAATTCCAACTCTATCTTATAGTCCTATACTATATACTCTAATAGCTTTTCACTTTCTAGTAACCATAACTTTTTACCATACTTATAGTATCTCTTTGGTATATAACTTAAGCCTCGCTTAGTCTCTTTATATATTGCTCCAACCTGGTACTATACCAACTTGGTTTACTATTGTATTTTATATTGTCTAGTATTTCTAATATTAACCTAACCTATAACCTAATTAATCTTTAGATTATATTCTTATAACTAAGGCATTCTTAGTATCGCCTTGTCCTTTTCTAATAATAGAATATTAAAAGATATCTTAACCTGTCTTCCTTTAATAGTTAACTAAATAGGTCCTATTTTAAGATTAATAATGCCTCCTCTATAGGCTATCTAATCTCCTAAAATTGTTATAAGTGGATATAGGTATTCTTTTTATCTATATAGTAACCCTATTCTTTCTACTGCTACTAGTAATATATAGTTCCTTATTACTCTACTATTAATTAGTGCTTTAAACTATTAATCTTACTATTAGACTTATAAATTCAGGTATTGTCCTTAAATTCCTTTAAGGGTCTAAGGCTCTACTACTAGTTCCCTCTAGTCCTGTGGGCCTTCCCTTTTCCTAACTATTAGCTGCTAGATCCTATTTGTACTTAGTCCTCCCTAGGCCAATACTTAGTTCTTTTCTTTTCCTCTACGTGCTATAGATAAGTGCTTTTTAGATAATTCCACCACTATCTTCCATTTAGGCATTCTTCCATAAGGAATCTTCCTGGTTAAAGTATTAGGTCTCCTTAACTCTATACTTCTACTATGTGCCATTTATGCATATACTTGGTATTTCTAAACCGCTTTTCTTCTAGTGCCTAATATATCCTTTTTAGGTACTTCCGGTTCTTATCCTTAGGTGCTCTATATATATTATATATATTATCTATATAAGCTATCCACAATAGTGTATAATGCGCTAGGTGCTTTAGGTTAACTCTTGGCTTGTCTCCACCTTTAAGTTTAAATATATACCGTGTTATTCTGACTGCTAGTATTTCTTCTACGGGTACTAAGATTTATTACTTACTTCTCTAGTCCCTAGATCCTTCTTCTAGGTTCCTTAACATTATAATTAGTGCTCCTTTAATACAATTTATGCGTTTTTCTATAATAGGTTAGTCTTAGATAACTTTTTTGTCTAGCTATATATAGAAATCTTCCTATTTGTTATTATATTGTTGCCTATACCACTTTCCATATAACTAGTTTAGTGTATATAGTCTATTTATTAGAAAGTACCTTATTATTACTGCGTTATAATATCCTTTAGTATATCTTTCTTTAAACCTAGTTAGAATCTCTAGATTATCTTCTTGTTCTAGTTTATTTAACTACTTTACTTTAGGCGTCCCTACCTTAGGCCTGTTAGTAACTCTTTATATAGGTACTCTGTCCCTTATATAACCTATTACGCTAGATCTCTAGTCTAGTTTTTGCTCTTGCTATATAATAATTCTTACTCTAAACTTATCTATAGTTTCTTGTTTTCTGTGTCTTATAGCTGGATCCTTAAAGTCGTCTTACTTCTTAATCTTAGTATTAACTTTTTAATCTTTAGGCTAAACACTATGTTTACCTAGAAATAACATTCTTACTTATTCCCCAAACTCGCAGTTCTTAAACTTGCGTCCTATACTTATTTATTGGTTTTTAAACTAAGCCGTTGCTCTTTCCTATTGGTTTTCGTCCATTATAGGTACTTAAGCCTTCCTTATTATACTTTGTAAGTCTTAGGTGTGTCTTATCACGTCTTATAAGTCTTAAGCATCTCTTATCTCTTCTTAAGAATCTTAAGCCTATAGCCTTTTGCCTTTTATAAGTAGTAAGCTAGCACTAGCAGTCGTCTGCTTACTTAACCGTCTCTAGATATTACTTCTTCTATCTTATAAAGCGATAGATACCATATCCAACGGTATTATAATACCCGTTATTAATCCTCGTTCTGTAGAGGTCTTAGTCTCTACTTCTGTTATATTATTAAGGTTTAAGCGCTCCCAGTTAGCCTCTTTTTCTTCCTTATTACTGTTAATTAATAAGTACTCTAACTCCATTATTATCGTTGCTGATTATTATCTATATGTTACTATAATATCTTAATCTAGCTTATAGAGTTAATCTTATTTTTTATCTAACTCTCTGGTTCCCTTAAGTCCTCTTAACTCTGGCTCCTATAGCTAATAGCTTACGCCGTACTTAGCATCCTTATAAATTTGGCATGCGTTATTATAATAAAACGCGAAGTGCTTAATTAAACACTTATTGGTCCCGCGCAATATCCCTATATTTGCGTTATTATACTCTAATAACCTAGTGCCCTTTACCGCGTGGTTACTCTAACTACCTCTATAGTCTTTAGCGAAATAACCTTATTTTCTATAATTTATGCAAGCTCCATCTTTAAACCACTTTTCTTATTATAGAGTCCACCTAAACGTCTTCTACTATTAAGATCCCTAATTTAGCCTTTGCTCCCTGGTCCTATAATTACTTAATCCTTAACCTCTGGGTTTCTATAGTTTCTTTATCCATCTCTTAAACTCTTTAGTACCGCTTAGGTCCATTAGTTTTACGCCATTCTATAGTTTTTAACTCTATGTCTATTATTATATACTTTGCGCCTTATATAACTATAGAACTCTATCTTACCCTTTCTTGGCATGTTCCCTTTAATAAATCCTATTATTAATCTTTATTAACTAATCTATTAAGTCTCTTAGACTTTCCGCATCTTCTATTAGGATAATTACGTCCTAGACTTTAGCCTTAAGTTCTTATTTATACTATACCATAAGCGCCTTATTATTTTACTTAACCTATATTATAAGTGTCTAAAACTGTATTATATACTTAATTACTAAAGTGCGTTATACTAAGTTCTAAAGTTTGTGTTCTACTATAGTTAATGCCTCTAGGTTACTAAATATCTATATTAACCTTTCTATAAACCCGTTCCAACTGGTAAATATATATTATACTTCTTAGTTAGTAGTTGTTATTCCATTTACCTAGATTTCAGTAAGGTAAGGTTTAAACTATTTAAGTGCTCTTCCTATTAAGAACAACCCTGCATACACTACTTAGTCTATAGGTGTTGCCAACTTTACCCCCTCTTATATAACCTTAAAGTGCATTTACGTAAAAAACCCTTTAAGTTTTAACCTTTTACCTAAGAATTGTTTAATTAATGGTAACTTAACCTTTGCTATACTAATCCCATTAATACGATCCTTAAGTATCTTATTATTGTCTGTTAATTAATTAACTATTTCCTATAACTAACCTATTGTGACTAGCTGTGAATCGGTGTCCCTTATACTAGTGTCTTTCCCAGACCCTAAGGTTATAGCTACTATTAATAGCGTCATGACTAGTGCTTTTGGTAGCATATTGTTTAACTTCTCTTTCTATATTTTAATACCATAACCTTGGTAGTAAATATATAACGGAACCTTATAGCAAGAACTACAGTAGGCTTGTTAATGGGCTGGGTATATAGGTATAAACAATAAGTTAATAATATAATAATAACTAGTGGAGTGGTTGCCTAATAGATTAACTCTAATTGTATTCTAAGATTTACTATAAAGAGAGAACTATCTAGGTAGGGACTGTGGTCCTTTAAATATACAACCGTACGCCTAAGAAATCCCTTCGCTCCGTAAGGTACGTATGCTCTATCTACTTTGTCCTATAAATTACACAGATTATACAGATTATATAGATCACATTACGTAACCTTAGCTACTATTCCTTGTTATATAGTTCCACTAGATCTATTCTAGACCGTGCCTGTATTAACTAACTAGCTTCCGCCGACTCTTCTCCAAGTAGTTATAATATTGTACTTAAGCTATCCGTAACACTAATTGCGAGCTTCTTAAATATACTAACACTAAAGAACAGTAGAAATACTTAAATTAGTAGGTCCTACCTAGATCTATACCTACTAGATACCATACCAACCTAATCTGCTACTATATAGTAAGCAGAGCGCTTATTGTCCTTATCTTAAGCAGAATAATTATTAGATTAGGTGCCTGTACTAAAGCTATAAATAGGCTTACTAGTACGCCAAGCGGTAAATATTAACTCCTTTAAAAGATTAATAACTTTAAGATCTAGTTTAGGAATAGTAGCTATAGGCTCCTGTGACAGTGCTAGGGCACCATTGTTACGGACAGCTTAAGTACGATATTACGACTACTTGGAGAAGAGTCGGAGGAAGCTAGTTAGTTGATATAGGCACGGTCCAAGATGGATCCGGTGGAACTATATAACGAGGAATAGTAGCTAAGGTCACATGACGTGATCTGTGTGATCTATATAATCTGTGTAATCTATAATAGAGCAGACAGAGCACACGTACCTTACGGAGCGAAGGGATTTCTTAGGCGTATAGTTGTGTATTTAAAGGACCACAGTCCCTACCCAGATAGTTCTCTCTTTGTAGTAAATCTTAGAATACAATTAGAGTTAATCTATTGGGCAACCACTCCACTAGTTATTATTACATTGTTAAAACTATTCTTACCTATATACCTAGCCTAATAATAGGACCTACTATAGTTCCTACTATAAGGTTCTGTTACACATTTACTACTAAGGTTATGGTATTAAATAAGGTTGAATAATATGCTACTTAAAGCACTAGTCATAATGACGTTGACGGCAGCCACAACCTCAGGGTTAGGAGACACTAGTATAGCAGATATAGATTCTTAAGTGGTTACGCGAGGTCAGTTATAGGAAATGGTTAATTGCTTATAGGATAATAGTAGGCTACTTAAAGAACGCATTAATGGAATTAGAGCAGTAAAGGTTAAGTTACCTTTAATTAAACGGTTTTTAGGAGAGAAGTTAAAGCTTAAAGGGTTTCTTACGCAGATGTATTTTAAGGTTATGTAAGAAGGAGCGAAGTTAGCAATACCTACGGACTAGGTAGCGTACGCAGGACTATTCTTATTAGGAAGAGCTTTAGAGTGGTTTAAGCCTTACCTTACAGAGATATAAGTAAATGGTGTAACAACTACTAACCTAGACGTATAGTATGTGTTTGTAAGTTAGAACGGATTTATAGAACGGTTAACGCAAATATTTAGAGACCCTAAAGCAACTATAACAGCGGAACGAAAACTTCAGAACTTAGTATAACGCACTTTAGCAATTAAGTATATAACGCAGTTCTAAACACTAGCCATGTAGGTTAAGTGGAATGATAGGGCGCTTATAGCACAGTATAAATAGGGACTTAAGGCTAAAGTCTAGAACGCAATTATCCTAATAGAAGATGCGGATACTCTAAGAGAGTTAACAGACCAGTTAATAAAGATTAATAATAGGATCTATTAAAGGGAACAGGCCAAGAAGGGTTAGGACAGAGTTCCACAGTTATATAAGGCGCAGAGTACGCAACGACAGACACAGAGTTAAAAACTATAAAATAGCGCAGAGTTAATGGACTTAAGCGGTACTAAAGAAACCTAAAGGTAGGAAAAGAAACTATAGAAACCTAGAGGTTAAGGATCTAGTAATTAAAGGACCTAGGAGCAGAGGCCAAACCAGGGATTTTAGCAGCAGAAGACGTTTAGGCGGACTCCACAACAAGAAAAATGGTTTAAAGATGGGGCTTATATAAATTATGGAAAATAGGGTCATTTCGCCAGAGACTATAGAGGTGGTTAAAGTAACTATACAGTAAAGGGAACCCAACCAGCAGGGGATATATACGTATAGAGGGATAATAGTGCACTATAAGGAACAAAAGAATGTTCAATTAATAGTTTTACGTATTGTTACAACAATGCGTGCCGAATTCATAAAGACGCTAAGTACGGCGCAAGCTATTAGCTATAGGAGCCATTGTTATCTAAATTTAGAGGAACTAATAAACTAGCTCATAGATCGGACATTAAAGACGATAAGTTTAACACAGGCGAAGCATTTACTAACAATAAGGTAATAAGGGCAGCTTACTAGGAGTATATAAACCTTAGAGAAGTTGAAATAGAAGTAGAAACTAAGACCATTATAAAATAGGGTTTAGTAACGGGTATTATAACACCATTAAATACGATTTCTATCGCTTTACGAGACAAAAGGAGTAACGTTTAAAGAAAACTAAGTAAGCAGATAACTGCTAGTGCTAGCTCATTACTTAATAAAGGTAAAAGGCCACAGGTCTAAGATTCTTAAGAAGAGATAAGGAAGGCTCCAGACTTGCTAGGTGCAATAAGGACAGCTTAAGAACCTATAAAGGACGAAAACTAATGGAAAAGAGTAGTAACTCAGTTTAGTGACAAACAAATAAGTATAGGACGCAAGTTTAAGAACCAAGAGTTTGGGGAATAAGTAAGAACGTTATTAGGTAACCAAGATTTCGAAAAATAAATAAGGGCCACAGCAGTTCTAGATAAAAGTAGTGTTCAGCCTAAAGATTAAAAAGTTGATACTATAATTAAGAAGCAAGACGACTTTAAGGATCCAGCTATAAGACGCAGAAAATAAGAAACTATAGATGAGTTCAGGATAAGAATTATCACATAGCAAGAGCAAAAGCTAGACAAGAGGTCGGCTATGCTAGGTTATATAAGGGACAGAGCACCTATATAAAGAGTTACTAATAGGCCAAGTGCAGGGACACCTAGGGCAAAATGGTTAGATAAACTGGAATAAAAAGAGGACCTAGGGATTCTAACCAGGTTCGAAGAAAGACATACTAAAGGATATTATAATGCAGCGATAATAAGGTACTTTCTTATAGATAAACCATACACACTAAACTAGCTGTACGGAAAGTGGTATAAACAATAAAGCAATAACGAATAGGCAGATTTCTATATGTGGCTGGATAAAAAAGTAGTCTAAGACTAACCTATTACGGAAAAACGTATAAGTCACATTAAAGGAGCATTAGTTATGACGTTAAGGAACCTAAAAGAAGGATCTAGGGACTAAAGAAGTAAGCAATAAATCTTAATACCCATAGAAGAAAGACTAATAGTTAGATTAGTTAGACAGAGGTTTAAACTCTAGAGTAAAGATAAGCTAAAAGTAGACCTAAGTTACTTAGCGTATTATACACTATTATAGATAGCTTATGTGGATAACACCTGCAATATATATAGAGCACTAAAAGATAAGAACCGAAAGTACCTAATAAGGATATATTGGGCACTAGAAGAGAAGCGGTTTAGGGATACTAAGTATATACATAGATGGCACCTAGTAGAAGTACAAAGTTAAGGGAACCTAATACTTTAACCAGGAAGATTCCTTACGGAAGAATACCTAGAGGGACGACAGTGGTGGGAGTGCCTAAAAAACACTTGTCTATAGCATATAGAGGAAAAGAAACGAACTAAGTATTGGCTAAGGTTAGACTAAGTACAAGCAAGATCTAGCAGCCAACAGTTAGGAAAAGGGGAGGCGTATAGGACTAGAGGGAACTAGTGTTAGAGTCTTAGACCCTTAAAGGAATGCAAGGACGACACCTAAACTTATAAGTTAAGTAGTAAGATTAGCAGTTCAAAGCATTAATAGATAATAGAGCAATAAGGAACCACGTATTACCAAAAGTAGTAGAAAGAATAGGGTTACTATATAGACAGAAGGAACACCTATATCCACTTATAATAATTTTAGGAGATTAGATAGCCTATAGAGGAGGCATTATTAATCTTAAAATAGGACCTATTTAGTTAACTATTAAAGGGAGACCAGTTAGAATGTCTTTTAATATCCTACCGTTGGGACAGGATAAGGCGATATTAGGAATGCCTTAGTTACAGGAGTATAATCTAAAGATTAATTAGGTTATAGGTTAGGTTAATATTAGGGATACTTAATAATATAAAATGCGACAGCAAACCAAGTTAGTATAGTATTAGGTTGGAGCAACATATAAAGAGACTAAGTAGGGCTTAAGTTATATACTAAACAGATACCACAGGTATAGAAAAAAGTTATAGTTACCAAAAAGTAAACAGCTGTTAGAATATGCAGCATAGGACTATAAGATAGAGTTAGAAGAGGGAATAAGTCTAAAGTTCTTTCTAATCTATAAGCTTACTAAAACTAAGTTAGTAGCACTTAAGGAGTTTATCCACGAAAACTTATAAAAGGGATATATCAGACTATTATAGTTATTAGCAGAATATCCAGTGTTATTTATCCCAAAGAAAAACAGAAAACTTAGGATATGCATAAACTATAGACAGTTAAACAGCATTACTAGAAAGGATAGGTATTCTTTACCCTTAATTAGCAAAATCCAAGATAGGATAGGCAATACAAAAATCTTTATAAAGATAGATTTAAGGTGGGCGTACTATTAGATTAGGATTAAGAAAGGCGATAAATAGAAGGCAGCCTTTAGGTTAAAGGAAGGACTATACAAGCCATTAGTTATATAATTTGGGCTTATAAACGCGCTAGTAACGTTCTAGAAACGAATTAACAGTATATTAAGAGAACACTTAGATAAGTTTATTATAGTATATCTTAACAACATCATTATCTACTTAGAAAGTAAGGAAGAACATAGAGAACATATTAAGTGGGTATTAAAGAGACTATAGGAAGAAAAGATGCTAGTAGCAATTAAAAAATGCAAGTTCTTTACAAAGAAAACTGATTTTATAGGATTTATTATTAAACTAGGGAAAATCAGCATAGACCTAAAGAAAGTTAAAGCTATAGTAAGTTGGCAAGAACCAAAGAACGTTACGTAGTTAAGGTCGTTCTTAGGGTTTTACAACTATTATAGGAGATTCATGGCATAATGATTAAAAAGTATTAAGCTATTTATAAGGTTAACAAAGAAGAAGAAACCGTAGGTTTAGGGTAGTAAATAGAAGAAGCTGTTCTAGAAACTTAAAGAGTTGTTTACCTAGGAACCAATCCTTAAGATCTATTAACCAAAGTTAGAAACAATTATTAAGATAGACGCATCAGATTTTGCACTAGGAGTATACTTGCTATAGAAGCACTAGAATATATGGCATCCAGTAGTATACTATAGTTAGAAGATGATACTACTAGAGCTAAACTATAATATCTATAACAAGGAGTTATTAGGTATAGTTATAGCACTTAAGGAATAGAGAGCGTTCTTATAAAGCATAGAGAAACCATTTATAGTTAAAATAGATTATAAGAACCTTACTAAATTCCTAACCATAAAGGAACTTAATAGGAGACAGGTTAGATAGGCGGAAATGCTTATAGAATACCATTTTAAAATTCAGTATACTAAGGGTATAGATAATATACGAGCAGACGCTCTAAGCAGAAAGGCTAAACTATAAAGTAATAAAAAGCCGTCAGGAGCTTTATTGCAAAAGGATTAGGATAGATTAATTAGGTATAATTATCTAAGGATTATAGCAACCAAAGAAAGTCAGATCTATAAATTACTAAAGAGTAATTAGATACAGAAGATCCAAGAAGTATAGAAGAAGGATCTAGACTTAGAGCAATATAAGAACAGAGAAGCAACGTATATACCTAAGTCTATTATAGAAGAATTTGTTAAGGAATTCCATAAGGAAATAATACAAGGATATAACAGGTCTATAGGACTAGTATTAAGACTATAGGAGGAGTACATTATTTAAAAAATCTAGGGATTAGTAAGATAAGTTATAAAAGAATATCTAGATTACTAAAGAAACAAACCAACAAGGTATAAGCTGTATGGAGGGCTACAACCTGTTAAAACACTAGGAAGACCATAGGAAGTTATATTATAGGACTTTATTGTTAAGTTACCAAAGTTAAGAGATCCTATTACAGGACAAGATTATAATGCGATTTTAGTAATAGTGGATAAGCTAATAAAGTGGGGATACTTTATAGCATGTACTAAAGAGATATTAGTAGAAGACGTCACTAGAATCTATATAAAGGAAGTATTTATAAGATATAGAGCACCAAATAAAGTTATATCGGATAGAGATCTAAGATTTATAGCAGCATTTTGGGAAGTGTTTCTAGCAGAATAAGGAGTTCGCGTAGTAACCTCTACAGCGTATTATCCGCAGATGGATGGACAAACAGAAAGACTAAACTAGACACTAGAACAGTATCTAAGGCATTATATTAATTACGCATAGAACAATTAGGTATTGTTATTACTAGTTATATAGTTTGCATATAATGCAACACCACAAGAAGAAATGGGGACATTACCATTTAAGGCAAATTACAGGTATGAGCTAAGAACGTTATTATTGCTATATTAAGTAAAGAAAATGAGTAGCACAGCTAAGTAGAGAATAGAGACGTTAATAAACCTTTATACAGACCTTACGGAAATAGCCAAGTTGGTATAATAAAGGATAAAAAAGTACTACAATGCTAAGAGATCTGAGGGACCAGATCTAAAGGAGGGAGATAGAGTATGGCTACTACACAAAAATTTTAAGAGTTAATAACTAAGTAAGAAGTTAGACTATATTAGACTAGGACCTTTTAAAGTTAAGCAAAGAATTTTATTAGTCACGTATAAGTTGAACCTATTAGCCAAAATAAAGATCTATCCTATATAACATATCGCAATGCTAGAACTAGCATACGGAGATATTAAGCCACCAGTTTATAAGGCAGACATGTATAGAGAATAAGAAGAAGACAAATAGCAAGTTTTAAAGATTATTAGTTACGAGGACGTAGATAACGAAATATAGTATAAAGTAAAGTAGATAGGCTACAGTAAGACTACCTAGGAACTACTAAGCAACCTAGAGAACGCTATAGGAAAGGTATAGGAGTATTAAAAGAAAGTAGGTCAGGTAATATTAATAAGGAAAGATCGCCAAAAAATAAGTCGCCTAAAGGGGACCTAAGAGGAGCAATTGCTAAGCTACTCAGAGTTATTTCCTTTGCAGAAAAGCCAGTCCTTTTATTACCTAGCTTAGATAGACCCTATTAAACCAGCTTCCACTCCTTGGAACGAACCTTCTTACGTATATATTTAAGGCGTTAAAGACGAGCGTAAGCTAGACGTTAAGCTTTAAGAACATGTGCAGACTCTTTAGAGACACGTTAAACCTTAAGCAGCATAGAGGCCAGTTTACCGTTAAGTTTCTTAGCGGTAGATTAAACATGAGACCCTATAATAAGTTACTTAGGGAACCTAAAGACTGTTAAGAGTTATAGGACGCGCACACTTAGCGTTAGAGATAGAGCGGACGTTATAGGACAATTAAACGTTTGCTTTAGTGCACTCCAAATAAAAGAATAGTTATTAAGATAAAGGGCTCGCTAATACAATATAAACCAACCCCTCTTTTACACAGCGAGAATATGGAGACGGCATTATCTTACCTAGAGATAAGATTATAGCAATAGTGTAAGACCAGCGAGCTATAGAAGAAGAAGAAGAAGCTTTAGGTATAATAAGTAAGGATATTAACTAGACTAATTAAACAGACATTACACCTCTAGTAGACAACTTAGAGATATTAGGAATCTTTAAAAACAAAGATAAAGAGGAGGGAGATAGTGTTACAGACAGCTTAAGTACAATATTATAACTACTTAGAGAAGAGTCGGAGGAAGCTAGTTAGTTAATATAGGTATAGTCCAGAATAGATTTAGTGGAACTATATAACAAGGAATAGTAGCTGAGGTTATATAACGTGATCTATATAATCTGTATAATCTATATAATCTGTAACAGAGTAGACAGAGCATACGTACCTTACGGAGCAAAGGGATTTCTTAGGCGTATAGTTGTGTATTTAAAGGACCACAGTCCTTACCCAGATAGTTCTCTCTTCGTAGTAAATCTTAGAATACAATTAGAGTTAATCTATTAGGCAACCACTCTACCAGTTGTTATTACGTTGTTAAAACTGTTCTTACCTATATACCCAGCCTAATAATAGGACCCACCGTAGTTCCTGCTATAAGGTTCCGTTACAACCGTCCCCTGTAGCTGGCTTGGCGCAATATCCGGAGTTCGCCCGTACTGTGTATATTACCCCCTAAAGCCTCCTTTCCTCTTCTTCTTCTCCTTAGCTTAGTATTCTTGTATAGTAGCAATCTACAAGCTTTGGTTTAGAAGTAATTATATAAGCCTGTTATATTATACTAAGCTTACCTAACCCTGTCTGGGGGAGACTTTGTCTGCAATAATGCGTTAACGCGTTATACTTAGGCACTAAAGCTCCCTCTTTACCTCACCTGGGAAGGCCTGGATAATATCCCACCCCTATTCCGTAGGTCCTTAAGGACTTGCGTCAAACACCCCTAGCTGCGCGTTGTTAACGCGTTAAGTTGCTATTATTAATACTAGGAGCTGGTATTTAAGCAGCTAGAAGGTCTCCTGTAGTTATAATTAAATGCTGACTTTAATGGCTAAGGACACGTGCCTAGGAAGGCTTTAGAATATCTCACCCCTTTAACCTTTTTAATGGATATGGAGTTATATAAGCTGCAGAGATGACCCTGGTTAAGACTTAGTCTAGGGCTGCAAGGAACGAAGTTAATTAAGACTTAGCCGTAATGCTGCGATAAATAACATTAATGGATACCTAGACTACGCTGTGATAACCACCCCAATTAATACTAAGCTGTATAAGGAGAGATAAAATTGACTAGGAAGGACTTGCTGATACTATACTGCTACCCTAAACCCCTAAACCTGATTACTGACTGTGCTAATATGCCTGCGATATACCTACGATTTAAATGCGGCCTAAATATAATTTAAAAGCAAACCTGATAACCTATTGCGCCAATATGCCTGCGACACGACTCTCTAACTTATCTATAAACGCCCTATGGATACCTGTTGAGTTCTTATTAATAACTACCGTACCTAATTAACCCGAACCTTACTATTGACCTAGATAGTCTCTTAATTTTACGGCCGAATATATCTATAAGTATTACCCTAGGGGAGAATTTAAGTGATTTATGGCACTCTTAATTAGGAGAATAGATTAGGAGAATTATTCTGATTTATAGCACTCTCTAATTGCTCTGCAGATAAGCCTATTTATCTCTATAACCTCTTATAAACTATTAACGCTTCCTCTTAATAGCCTTTTATATGACCTTTTATAAATGAGATAGCCTACTATTATAAAAGCATATCTTGCTAGTTATAACAAGAATTAAAATATTAATACGTACCTCTTGATATGTACCCTTAATACCATTTGTTAACTACTCTTAAACTGCCTACACTTAATAGTAGTCCTCCTTAAACAATAATATGCGAATCTGCTTTTTAATAGCATCTTGTTAAATTAAACGCTATATAACAGCTTACCCTTGTACAACTATACTTGAATATTAAAGCGCACTCTTTCTTTAATACCTTTAACTCTTTAATAAGAATTAAAATATTAACACGTACCTTCTTAATACCTCTTTTAATACCTCTAACAACGACTTAATATGCTAAGTTATAATAGCATTCCTATAAGTCTTTAATTAATACCTTCCTTGATTAAATATAAGTATTTAAATACGGCTGCTAACCCTATAGTGTACCTTTAAATCTCCTAATAATACTTAAACATGTCTACTATTTTATAATAACCTGTTTTAAGAATTATAAGAATATTAATAGACTATATATTAATACCCTGATCGATTCCTGTTGAATTATTAAATATACTATAATTAATAGTATACTTTGACTAATTAATACCTTGACGAGAATTAACTTATTGGCGCGTCTTTCTTAATACCCTACTCGTACGATAACTGGTTGAATGTGCTACAATTAACAGCATACCTTTAACTAATTAATTAACATCTTAAACTACCTACTAATTTGATTGTCTTCTTCTCTGCCTATAGTAATCCTTTTTAACTGATACTAAGCTATGCATACTAAGAAGCGACTATGGTTGATACTAAGTTATATAAGCTTTACCTTAGGTATTTATACACTTTGATAACAAGGTTAATACTGAGCTGTATAAGCTTTGACAACGAAATTGATTTAGATGAACTGGATAATAATTGCGCCGTTATGCTTATAATCTAAATGTGATTTGAATGTAATTTAAATATAAACTGAATAGACAAGAGCTTATGCCGATACGCATACGAGCTGTATTTTTTTATGGCTTGGGGCGCGCCATAATAAAAGGGGAGATAGAGAACTAGGAGGTACTAAGTCCTAAGAGGAGAAATAATAACTATGAAGGGCTTCTAGTGATATATACCTCTTGCAGCAGTAGGACAACTGCATGCCCTATGCCAACCTAATAACGACTGTGCCGCTACGCCTATAGTCCAACCAATAGACCGATTGTGCTGATATGCCTACGATCTACTAACTAACTAATAGACTGAGCTCTATATTTAACCACTATTACCACCCAACACTTGCACCGTACTGCTATTATAATAGACCTCTACTGCTCTACATACAGCTGATTAACCCTTGCTGCTTTATTAGTAGCTAACTACCCTTGCTGCTCTGCCCGCAGCTAATTAACCACCTACTACCCTGCCTGTAGTAATAACTATATACAAGGTAGAGCTTTGCTCCCTAGAATATAACCCCGCTACTAGCACCGTACTACTACCCGAACTAGACAATAATAGTGCTGATATGCCTACTATCTTAACCTAATAACAACTGTGCTGCTATACCTACAGTCTAAATAATAGACCAATCGCGCTAATACGCCTGCGATATAAATGCAATTTAAACGCGACCTGAACGTGATTTAAACGCAAACCAACCAACAGATCATGCCGTTATGCCTATAATCCACCGACCAAATAATCGCGCTAATACGCCTGCGATTAATCAACTAACGATAGCGCCGATATACCTGCTATCTACTATCTAACGCTGCACCATAATTGACTTCTACTGCTCTAACCGTGCGTATCACCAAATGCACGGCCTCACCAAATGCACGCTCCTCCACCATTTTCACAAATAAGTTCAGCGACCTATAACTCCACCATTTCTTGACGTATTTAATTTATTTTTAGCGAAATTTAAAGCTTAAAGGAATGCGAAACTTTCTATCTAATTATCCCTCTCTAAAACCTTCTGTGTAGGTTTAGGTTGCCTCCTAGGTCGCTTATATTAAAATACTACCTCAGCATCATTATTTACACTTTTAGGCTTAACCTCCACCTTTTTAGGAGATAGCTTCCTAATAGGTGCTTTCCTAGGCTTCTTATTAGCCTACTTAGCCTCTACTTTTAACTGTCTATCTATTACTTACTGCTCTTTCTTTACCTGTCTCTATGCCTTTAATTTAGCTTCCCTTTTTAGCCTTTCCTCCTTTACAATCTCTCTATTAATCTTTTACTATTTAAGGTCTCTTTCTTTCTACTATTTATTAAACTGTTACTTAACCTTCCTAGCCTCTTTTTAGAGCTGTTCTTAAGCCTCTTCCCTCTCTTTCTGTGTAAAATAATTACATACCTACTAGATCTTATTAGGACTAAAGATTAAGGCCTTGCTCAGCTAATTATTGCGCATTTGCTTAAAAAGACCTTTGCTATAGGTACGCTGTCCCTTCTCCTTAATAAGAGAACCCCTAAGGTTATTATTTTCGTATTTAAGAAGCTTATTTTATACAGTTAACGCCTCTACTATATTAACTAATTTGCGAGTCTTTTTGCTTATACTTTAGTCCACCACACTCTTAATTAGCTTCTGTATAACCCTAACTTTAAAGCTTAAAAGAACTAATAATCTAGAAGAGTGTTTATCTTCCTCTAGAGGTTACTAGGTTACTACTTTAACCATATAATTATACTCTCTCAGCTAAAGACTGGTCTTCTTAAAGGCGCTTAGAATGTTCTTTTTTAAGAAGGCCTTTATAAAAGCTGCCTAGAAAATAGTAAAGAAGTCTCTCTTTGTAAACGACCTTAAGCCAGTACACTGTTAAAGCTATAGGTCTACTTCTTTAGAGTAAAATTGTGTAAGTAGTCCAAAGAGACTAACGTTAAGTAGTTAGAGGTGGTAAGTTAAATACAACGGAAAGAATGCTAGAATAATCCTATGTAGACTATACTAGTCTATAAAGCGCATATTCAGATGGCTATTGTGCCCATCCAATATTAGGAGGTAGTAGTCTCTCCCTTGCCTAGCCTTCCCTTTTATAAATTAGTTAAAAATATTAGTAAGCCACTTAAATCCTAGGTTCTTATTAGTCCACCCTATTACAGTTAATATAAAGTGTATATTATAATCTATAGGGTTTACCTCAGTAACCTATATATCTTGCACGTCTCCTAAGACAGCCTAGTAGATTAATATTAGGGGAATCTAGGAGCCATCTATATAGATTAAGGCGACCAGGGTAATCTACTTATAATTATCATCCTGGCCTATAGCGATAATATTGCCTTTCTAGAAAGCTTCTTTTAAATAGACTCTTCGCATTTTACAAAGTACTCCTATTAGGAAACCTTTCTTATCTATATTGTATAAGTTTTGCAGGGATATATTATATTCTTATATTTTGGCATATAACTACTAATAATTAGCCACAACCTTATAAGCTAGGAACCTTATACTTGTTTAAACCATATACGATAGACCTCTAGAGAGTCTGCCTTTTTTCTAGCTAAATTAATGCTCCATAGGAAGCTATGGTTAAGGCAATCTAAATAAGCTTTTATAAAGCGCCAAGTCCAGCACTTTCTAGGCCTAGTTTTATAGATATCTATAGCAAGCAATTAGACAACTGGTATAGTAGGAGGAATCCCTTTATTAGAGAGTCTATTAATATAGTTTACTAGCTCATTCTACTAGGCTTTTAATAATAAAGAGTGGTGTATAGCTGTGATATTCTTATAGGATGTTGTGACACCTCTGTGCCTCCTAGAGAGGGTAGATTAATTGCATCCGAATTTATCTGTAATGGCAGTATAATTAACATCTTTTTGGCCACAAATTAATGCCAATGCCTTGTTAACCGGCTTCATATTAATGGAGATATCAAGTGTTGAAATTCAATGTGTGTGACGAGAGGCACCGTGCATTTGCCGAGACTGTGCATTTGGTGATACGCACGGTTACCTACAGTACCACACTTAACCTCTGCTGCTTCGCCTGCAGCTGAACCAACACCTTACTATATACCGTAGCCAACCGACACCTACTGCTCCGCCTGTAGCTAAACAAACAGACCCTTGCTGCTCTGCCTGCAGCTAATCCCATAACAACTATATACAAGGAGAGCTTTGCCCCTTAGAATATAACCCTGTTACTAGCACCGTACTGCTACCCTAACTAGATAACGATAGCGCTAATATGCCTGCTATTGTGAACAATAATAATTACGTTAATACACCTGTGATCTACTAGCCAACTAATAGATTAAGCTCTAAATGTTTAACCTACTATTACCACCAATTGCTTGCATTGTACTGCTGCCTAAATAGACAAGACTTGCGTTAATACGCCTGTAAGCAAAACCATAAACCAGACAATAATAGCGCTAATACGCCTGCTATTATAATAGACCCTTACTGCTCCGCCTACAGTTAAACGGTTAGACCATTGCTGCTCTGCCTATAGCACTATAACCGACTTCTACTGCTTTACCTATAGTAACAACTGTATATAAGGTAGAGCTTTGCTCTCTAGAAGGAAACCCCATTGCTAGCACCGTACTGCTACCTGAATTAATAAGCTCCGCGCTAATATGCCTATGGAACTACAACCCTTTAATAAGATCTTGTGCTGATGCGCCTATAATCTGCTAATAAAATTCCATGCTAATTTGCCTACGGAATACAAACCTATTACTGGCATTATACTGCCACCTGAACGACCCCGTTGCTGGCACTATACTGCTACTAAACGGATAAGAGCTCGTGCCAATACATATGCGAGCTATAACTCCTTAACCCTCCCACCCTTATTAAAACCTTTTCACCTGCCTTTTATAAGAGGGGGAGTAGGGGGGCTTCTTTTTTTTTTATAGCTTGGGGCGCGCTATAACAAAAGGGGGGATAGAGAGCTAGGAAGTACCGGAGTTCTAGAGGAGGAACGACCAACGGAGGGCTCCTAGCGATATACCTCTCGCAGCTGCAGGAGCTGCAGGACTGCTGTAAGTCCTATGTTAACCAGCATCGCGATCGAGCGCCAGATGCTAGATTTTTTTTCTTTTCTTTCTTTTCTTTCTCTTCTTTCTCTTCTATAAGGGGATAAAGCCTGAGGGCAGGCTTTTTTGGAAGGGGGGGGTGATGTGACGGTGCTAGGGCACCGTCCCCTGCAGCTGGCTTGGCGCAATATCCGGAGTTCGCCCATACCGTGTATATTACCCCCTGGAGCCTCCTTTCCTCTTCTTCTTCTCCTCAGCTTAGTATTCTTGTATGGTAGCAATCTACAAGCTTCGGTTCAGAAGCAATTATACGAGCCCGTCACATCTCCTATATAGTAGGTACTGCAGGAAAGCCTATTCTTAAAACTTCTTTAGCTAATAGCTCTGGTAATTTAGTCTTATTTACCTTATCTACCTTATCTAACTTATCCTTAGCAGTCTTACCGCGGGCCTTAAAAACAGCTTCTAATTTGTCTTCCTTAATACCCTCTTTCTGGCCAGTCGGCCGAGCCTCTTCCTAAATATCCTTATTCAGCATTACCGCCGCTGAAGCCTCTGGAGGCTGTACAACTACTGCCGCTAAGATATCGTGTATATACTGCGTTGCCTGAAAGGATTGCAAATAAGACTCCTATGCTTAAGGTGCTTTTAGAGGCCTTAGAGATTTTAAAGCTTTTTGGGCTTTTGGAGGCTTTGGAGCTAAAGACGCTTAACATTTTCTAGGCATAAGGATGATATTTCGCTGAGGCTTTAAGAATTAAATAGGCAATAATAATATTGAAGCTCTTTGATTAACTACACCACTATTCTATACAGGCTTTCTAGCCACGTCGCTGTTACTCACCGCAATATTCGAGAGTCCGAATCTCGGAGGTGGCGCCTATACCCCTGCCGCCGAGCAGTTGCACTGACCAAGGTTTCAACACCAAGCTATATACAGTATAGAGCCTTTAGATTGGCTTGAGAGGCGTGCATATACGAATATTGCAAGAAACGGTTGCCACACAAAGGGATATCATTTATCCCTTGCAACGGTAAAATTCGTCCACAACTTTATCGATAAGAATTAGCCAATATAATCTGTCGATTGCAACACAATATTATTATATATACTTAATCTTTGGAGTTAAGTCGATCTAGGTAAGGTAGCCAACACTTATTCTCTCTATTAAATGGTATTTAGCCGACGCTGCAGCTGTGTCGAGTTCTAATTCTGATGTTCCGCACAGACCACCTTCTCTGTGGACCCTACCGTTGCAGGGGATAAGCGCACTAGCGTTATATTCTATAAAATAAAACAGCATTGAAGTCCTATCTCTATGTTCTCCAGTTATTCAGAGCTTCAATCGAAGACCCTATGTTAGGATGGTAAGGGCCAAGGATCCGTCTCTGCATGTGGACGCATTTCTCCATTAGTGAAATAGCCTCATGGTTACGGCCTTGGCCCTTGAGCGTAAATGCGAGGTTGTTCATGCTGATAAGCGTAGAAGGATGCTCAGCCCCTAACACCCTCTTTCTCGTCTCTATTACTTGCACCTCTAGCTCCTCGGCCTCCTTCCACCGCCTTTGACCCCTGTACGTCGACGCCAGGTTGGCCATGCTGGTCAGCGTGTCTGGATGCTCGGCCCCAAGCACCCTTAAACTCGTCTCCTTCACTTGCACGTCTAGCTCTTCGGCCTCCTTCCACCGCCCTTGATTCCTGTACGTCGACGCCAGGTTGGCCATGCTGATCAGCGTGTCTGGATGCTCGGCCCCAAGCACCCTCAAACTCGTCTCCTTCACTTGCACGTCCAGCTCTTCGGCCTCCTTCCACCGCCCTTGATTCCTGTACGTCGACGCCAGGTTGGCCGTGCTAGTCAGTGTGGAGGGATGCTCGGCCCCAAGCACCCTTAAACACGTCTCCTTCACTTGCACCTCTAGCTCTTCAGCCTCCTTCCACCGCCCTTGATTCCTGTACGTCGACGCCAGGTTGCCCATGCTTCTCAGCGTGTCTGGGTGCTCGGCCCCAAGCACCCTCAAACTCGTCTCCTTCACTTGTACCTCTAGCTCTTCGGCCTCCTTCCACCGCCCTTGATTCCAAAGCGTCAACGCCAGGTTGGTTATGCTGGCCAGCGTGAAGGGATGCTCCGCGCCCAGCTCTTTCTTCCGCAAGTCCGCTGCTTCAACAAGCAACTCCTCCGCTTTCTTCCACTGTCCTTGTCCTAACATTAAGCCCGATATGCGGTGAAGAAGAGAAGCCCTTGCAACTGCAGTGTTCGCCGAGAGCGGTAACCTACAGCCCAACACAGTGTATGCATGCGGAAGATATTCATCGCAGACTCCCCTGTTCTCATGACTTCCGTATGGATAGAGATCCGATAGAATCAGCAATGCCTCCTCCGCCCACACCTTCGCTATTTTCTCCGCAATCAACCACTTCCGTGTCGCTAGCTGTACCAGACGATGCATATTAAGAGTCTTGTCTTTTGTGCCAGCGGTAATAAAGGAAAATGCTTTCAGCACCCCAACAGCCTTCTCTTGCTCTATATTAGCGATTGCTTTGCTTTGCTGCCAGTCGTTGGGGTCATTACCCCCTAGGTCCCTTCGTTGCTGAAGAAATGTTTTAGGGATCCGTTGTCGGTCAAAGTAGCTCATGAGCGATAGCATATCGCTTGCCAGGGAGCACTGCTTCCGTATCTGATTGAACGAGAGGATCCAAGTCGCTATCACCGTATTCGGTATTTCGGAGTCCCGGCCAACTTCCTCGAATGGCTGACTTAGGAGCTTTGTGAGATGGTCGTCTCCCTTGTCCAACTGCTGTAGGTATTTCTCCACAGACATAGTGTTCTCTCGGATAAAGGCAGCTGCTTGGGCGAGAGCTAGCGGCAGGTTTTCCAGACGGCTAATGAGAAGCGCTACCTGACTACAATCAAGGCCATCGTCTTCTAATTTTTTCATGACTAGTTGGCTAGCTTCCGTCGGCGTCATCTTTTCAACTTCAATCAAGCCACCGTTTCGAGTGAGCCTAACTGCGGCCTGCTTGTTCCTTGTTGTTACTAGAATAGATCCATGAGAGCACTCTGGGATGTAACCTCCTAGTCGGCCGTCTGGGCCTAACGGAGTGCTATGCGGTGTATTGGCCTTGGCTTTTGGCGGACTAAAGAACATCTCATAGTCGTCAGCGTTATCGAGAATAAGCAACCACGAATGACAATTGTTTCCCTGTAACCAGTTCTTAACTAAGGCGCTCTTGTCAGCCTTGGGGTCATCATGCCCCGGAATCTTGCATTCTTGCGCGATCCTTAGAATACTCTGGGAAAATCGCTCCGGATTACTAGCATGCACCCAGAAAATAGACATCTCCGGGAACGCTTTATGTGCCCAGTATGCGTAATCAATCGCAATTTGGGTTTTCCTGGGTCTGGTAAATAACTATACATTTATTGTCAGCTATTACATACCCTATGCCACCCAACCCGTGCAGCGCAACTCGCACGTGATTTGTCGTCTTTTTGAGGCCATGATTAGGACTGAGCATTTCTTTCAGCCTTTCCATGATACTGGAACGACTGACGAAGTCGGTATTGCTAGCATACGGAACGACAACTATTCTATGATCAGAGAAGGTTACTACTGCGAAGCTTTACCACGTACACTGTGGAACCCCTTGGCGGACTGGCTGCCCTTGCTGGCCGATCCCCATAACGGGACCTCCACCAGTGCTAGATAAAGACAGTTCTCTGCACCATCAACCAAGCTCGCCGGCAACAGCGACAAATCCAGGTTCGTCTGCCTTCTCGAACTTTGTCATGTCTATATAATTGCTACGGATTCCTATTGGAACGTAACCAGGCAATTTGGCGGAGTGATCCGGAACAACCTAACAGAGAATGAATTTACTAATAACGGCGGGAACACTACTCAACTTACAGTACCAACCCCAGGTAAGGGTAATTCCTCAAAGAAACAAGTGATCTCAATTGGTGGAAGCTCGTCCTGACCTCGTGACCGAATCATAGTGTGAAACCCGTGTTGAACCCGCTCCAGTACCTCAGAGTCACTCTTAAGGACAGCAAGGATTTCAGGGTTCGTCTGCTTGAGCACTCCAATGGCTTTGGCCAGACTTTCCGCCCAGTGTGCAAGACCAGCGCCATGGTGCGGAGTGCCAAGGAATACTATCCCGCGAGTGCAGTGGAGGACTTTCTTAAGATGTCTTTCCGGTCGTTGCTGTGCCGCTGATAGAGCCTGTACCCGTTACAGCCGGCACTGAGGTTGATAGGTAAGCTAGATAACTCACATCCTCACAGACAAGACCTCCTAAGCTATGGCAGACAAATATAATGGGGCGGTCGTTCTGCTGTAGTGAGATTAATTTCCTAGGCAGTACTGCTGTAGGAGGCTTACAGTGCCATCATCCTCTCTGTGAGTTGCAATAGCGGTCAGCAGGTTCATTGAATGGTCCCTAATCCTATTCTTCGACACCATGCCTCGCCAGTCAGTCACGTAGGCGTCGTATCCAAATGTAAGTATTCGGGCGTTGGGGACTCTGTCCGGTAATAAGATCTGCGGCCACGGGGCGGCAGCGCTCTTCGTCTTCCATGTCTTCTCACGGTCTCCGGTGAGGCCATGTATAAAAACGATGCTGGGTTGAGGAATGGTCAGCCAGGGCATGCCAATTCGTGAATGTCCACCGCATGAGCCAACAGGCGCGCGACGGGGAGCGGGGAGCGGTCGACCGGAAAACTTACTCGACTGCACTGTCCTTGCCGTCGTGGAGCAGCTTGATTCCAGAAGGAAAGGTCTTTCTAGATGACGCTGGTCGTGGTGGTGACAGCTGTGTCGTGCAGACTCTCGCAGAAGGTTCGCCGTTGCTGGCGGGCTGCTTCCGCGAACGCCAGGACCACCGCACCATCGTCACCGTGGCACACAAGGGCTCTGTGGTGGAACAAAGCTCACAGCCTCTCGGCGGAAAGAGGAGTATACTGTGCGCACAAGCTGAGTAACAAAAATCTAGAGGTGGATGATTCTACGATAATATTTCAGCTCCACCTCGTGGCAGCTCTGGCGGATGGACAAGCTAAAGGCCGCCTGTTGCGCCACCTTGCTGGTGCGACGGCCCGTGGCTGAGTTTCTGACTTCTTGGCATGGCTCCACGAACAGGGCCCCGGATGCTGTAAGGGCCCTAGCAACGGGGTTATGACGGTCTATGGGGTTATGACGGTGGGGCCTTACCGCCTGTATTTTGCCTGCGAACAAGCATTTGGCAGAATTTTGGTGTTCAAAACCGTCATAACCCCATAGACCGTCGTAACCCCGTTGCTCACGTTAGCCTGAAAGAGATTGTTTGGTGAATGGAGCTGGCAGACCCAGAAAATTGGTTTTTTTAAAGTTTAAAGTAGCAGACTGAGGCTCGTGTAAATACGGGACGGGTAGAGCTACGTAGGCACGCTTATGAGCGATATCTGACAGTAATGAAAGCGATCTCCCACTAGAGGTCGCCACCGCAAACAGGGAGGACGGGCGACCCGCTCCGGCCACACCCTTGCAAGCCGCTGGCAGCAGGTAATAGTGCAAACTCATAAGGTTGCAAATGCTCTCTATTAGCACTATTAAACACGTGTATTTGGATCTGACGCTTTACCGAATGTGTAAGGTGGGGCTTAAACCTGAAGGGAAGCCGGTTTTGCTAGCAACTGCTTTGCGATAACCTTGCATGGACGATTTTCGCCGGCTTAGGTCCCGGCTGCAAATGCTCAAGGAGCTGTGTTGGGTCGTTAGTCCGTGTTTTCGTCCTAGGATATTCCAGTGGGGGCCATACCCGCCTTATGGCTCTTTGCTGTGTTGGCCTAGAGACCCGGAAATGCGCTCCTCCGGAAAGCGGTCACGTGTTGCAGGATCTACAAGTTCAGCCGTGGCTTACCTACCGTTTCTGTTTTAGTCCGCGGCAGCCGGGCGAGCAGGTTATCCGAGCAGCTAGCCATCAGGTGCCCTTAAATCTGTCTCTCATAGACTAAGCCGTAAAAGTCTGCCTTCCTTGCGCTCGGGAGCAATAGCAGAGAGTGAGATCCGGGGAGACGTAACTGATCTTTTATTTTCACAGGCCGCGATGTAGCATTGCCAGGGTCCGCCAAACTGCTTTTCCTTGGCTGTGATGGCATATATCTTACTCAGAGCCATCCACCTTTGATTGTATTTCAATTCTGCTGCTAGTGGTTTGTTTCGCTTCTATTCAATCGCTCGGTGCTTGATAGTTCTTTCTCATAATGTCGCTCGTCGGTAATTTCGCCTTTGGCAACAATGACCGCCAGGCGCAACAAGCCGGCGTGCCTTCACCAGATGCTGCTCCACCACATAATAGGACTGGCTCGATGCCCGGAACTAGAGGGCGCTCGGAGTCTGCGCCCGATGTCAGTTCAGACTCCTCCACACTCGGTCCTAAGAAAAGTGAAACTAGATCACGTCGTAAGGCTTCCACGGCCTCGCGGATAAACAAACCTGCCATTAACGAAAAGACACCGTCAGACCATGAAAAGACTGAAGGACCCTCTGTGGGAGATGAGGACCCGGAGGACGAACGGCGTGGTGAAAAAGTCGCTGCATTGGCACGACGTTTGACAGAACATTCCACCTATTCTGTATCTGGCCAGAATCCCTTCACACCTGGGCCTGACTCTACCTTGGATCCCAACAGCCCGCATTTCAGCCCCAGATCATGGGCCAAGGCCATGCTACAGCTGCAATCCCGAGACACCAAGGGGTATCCTCTCAGAACAGCTGGTGTTGCTTTTAGGAATCTCAGTGTCCATGGGTTCGGTTCGGCCACTGACTACCAGAAAAGCGTGGGGAATGTAATACTAGAAGGTGTTGGCCTTGTAAAGAGACTCATGGGCTCAGGACAACGCAAGATCGACATTCTCCAGAACCTTGATGGCTTGGTCGAAAGCGGGGAAATGCTTGTTGTGCTTGGACCTCCAGGCTCTGGTTGCTCTACTTTCCTCAAGACTATCTCTGGAGAAACCCATGGGTTTGTGGTGGATTCGAATTCACAAATAAATTACCAAGGTAGGCCTAGGATTCATACGAAGCATCGCTTCTGCTAATAAAGATTTTCTCTTCAAGGCATCAGTGCCAAGCACATGGCCAACGATTTCCGCGGAGAGGCCATATATACAGCTGAAGTCGATGTTCACTTCCCGATGCTTACTGTGGGAGACACGCTCTCATTTGCGGCGCGAGCTAGGGCTCCCCGCCATATCCCTGGAGGTGTGAACAAGTATGAATACGCCCAGCATATGCGCGACGTTATCATGGCCATATTCGGTATCAGTCACACCGTCGATACCAGAGTAGGAAACGATTACGTTCGTGGGGTCAGTGGTGGAGAGCGCAAGCGTGTGAGCATTGCGGAGGCAGCATTAAGCAGCGCCCCACTACAATGCTGGGACAACAGTACCCGTGGTCTGGATAGCGCCAACGCCATTGAGTTCTGTAAAACTCTACGAATGTCGACAGATATTATGGGAGCCACCGCCTGTGTTGCGATCTATCAAGCGCCTCAGTCAGCATACGATATCTTTGACAAAGTTCTTGTCCTCTACGAAGGTCGACAGATCTTCTTCGGACGCACTGGAGACGCTAAGAAGTTTTTCGTTGATATGGGCTTTGATTGCCCTGACAGACAGACCACAGCCGATTTCTTAACCTCAATGACAAGTTCGCTAGAGCGTGTTGTTCGGCCTGGCTGGGAAGATAGGGTTCCGCGGACGCCTAACGAGTTCGCAGAGCGCTGGAAGAACAGCGAAGAACGCAAACAGCTTCTCCAGGATATCGAGAACTATGATCGTCAGTACCCAATTGGAGGCGAGCAGTTTGAAAAATTCAGGGCTTCTCGAAGGGCGCAGCAAGCCAAAAATCAGTAAGTTGATATCGCTTACTATCCTCTGAAGTATTAAAGTCTAACTCTCCATACAGGCGGGTAAAGTCACCCTACACACTGTCGTACAGCCAACAGATTAGACTCTGTCTCTGGCGAGGCTTCCAAAGACTCAAGGGCGATCCAAGTTTAACTCTCACGCAACTGATCGCCAATTCCGTCATGGCTTTGGTTATTGGGAGTGTCTTCTACAACCTGCAGCCTAATACCAGCAGCTTCTACCAACGAGGTGCTCTTCTCTTCTTCGCGGTCCTTATGAACGCTTTTGGTAGCGCACTTGAGGTAGGCGTCGCGTGACTATATGTCACGGCCGAGTGCTTACCATTTTCTAGATCCTAACACTCTACGCTCAACGCCCCATCGTGGAAAAGCACGCTCGATATGCGCTTTATCACCCGTCCTGTGAGGCTTTTGCTTCGATGCTTACAGACATGCCGTACAAGATCCTCAACGCCATCTTCTTTAATCTGGTACTATACTTTATGACCCACCTTCGAAGAGAACCGGGCGCCTTCTTCTTTTTTGTTCTGATTTCATTCACTATAACTTTGACCATGTCCATGTTTTTCAGAACCATAGCATCCATGTCGAGAACTCTCTCTCAGGCTATGGCTCCTGCTGCTGTTTTGATATTGGGCCTCGTCATCTATACAGGCTTCACCATTCCAACCCACTATATGCTTGGATGGTCTCGATGGATCAATTACATAGATCCTGTTTCCTATGGATTTGAATCTCTCATGATCAACGAGTTCCATAACCGGTCATTCGAATGCTCTACATTCGTACCCTCAGGCCCGGGTTATGGCAATGTTGGCGGTACTAATAAAGTTTGCTCGGCTGTGGGATCTGTGGCTGGTTCGAGCGTTGTAGACGGTGACGCTTATATCAATTCGGCTTTTGGATACTACCACGCCCACAAATGGAGGTGCGTTATTTCCCATTTTCTTCGCCTAGACATTTCTAACACATTTTAGGAACTTTGGAATCCTTGTGGTATTCACGCTCGGTCTAATGACCGCGTACCTGCTAGCCACGGAATTCATCACAGCCAAGAAGTCCAAGGGTGAGGTACTGGTTTTCCGGCGTGGCCACATGTTGCTCAAGACCAAACATTCGGATGATGTCGAAGCTGCATCTGGCCGTCAAGCTGTTACTGGAACGACTGAAGTCAACCATAGTGCGGTCATCGAACGTCAAACGGCTATATTCCAATGGAAAGACGTCTGCTACGACATCAAAATTAAGGGCCAGCCCAGAAGAATTCTCGACCACGTGGATGGCTGGGTCAAACCTGGTACTTTGACTGCATTAATGGTAAGTTGTCTTTGGAATGAACTTGAGAATATACTCACAAACCTACCTAGGGTGTTTCTGGCGCTGGAAAAACGACTCTGTTGGATTGTCTTGCCACTCGCACCACCATGGGAGTCATTACCGGTGAAATGCTAGTCGATGGTCGTCCGCGCGATGAATCATTCCAGCGTAAGACCGGGTATGTTCAGCAACAGGACTTGCATCTTGCGACATCAACGGTCAGAGAGGCCCTCAATTTCAGCGCTCTTCTTCGTCAACCTGCGCACATTGCCCGTCATGAGAAGCTGGCCTACGTGGATGAAGTTATCAAACTCCTAGATATGACTGAGTATGCTGATGCTGTTGTTGGTGTTCCGGGAGAAGGATTGAATGTCGAACAACGTAAGCGATTGACCATCGGTGTCGAATTAGCGGCAAAGCCAGCGTTGTTGCTATTCCTCGACGAACCGACGTCTGGCCTTGACAGTCAAACGTCTTGGGCGATTCTGGACCTCCTGGATAAGCTAACCAAAAACGGCCAAGCCATTCTCTGCACCATCCATCAACCATCCGCCATGTTGTTCCAGCGCTTCGATAGACTGCTCTTCTTAGCCAAAGGCGGGAAAACCGTTTACTATGGAGATATTGGAGAAAACTCATCTACCTTGACAAGCTATTTCGAGAGGAATGGAGGGCACCCTTGTTCTCCAGAGGCTAATCCGGCTGAATGGATGCTTGAGGTTATCGGAGCCGCGCCTGGATCGACCACCGATGTTGACTGGCCTGCTGTCTGGCGCAGCAGCCCAGAATATACCGAGGTGCATAATGAACTGGCTCGACTGAAAGAGGAGAGACCACAGGCTACCGCTCTTCAACGCACAGTCTCGGTTCAAAAGAAGGAAGACAAGGCCAGCTACAGAGAATTTGCTGCACCATTCGGAGAACAGCTATGGGAAGTCACTAAGCGTGTGTTTGAGCAGTACTGGCGGACACCATCATACATCTACTCCAAAGCGGCTCTTTGCATATTCTCGGTAAGTACCAAGGTCTCAGGAGTTCAAAAATAATCACAGTTAATAGATTCCCAGGCACTGTTCATTGGGTTTTCCTTCTTCAAGGCGCATAACTCTATGCAAGGCCTTCAAAACCAGATGTTCGCTATCTTCATGCTCATGACAATTTTCGGTCAATTAGCGCAACAAATCATGCCACACTTCGTCACCCAACGGTCATTGTACGAAGTCCGCGAACGGCCGTCCAAAGCATACTCCTGGAAAGCTTTCATGCTATCCAACATCATTGTCGAACTGCCTTGGAACACACTTATGGCCTTTTTCATCTTCGTGTGCTGGTACTATCCGATTGGTCTATACCGCAATGCCGAGCCAACCCATGCGGTGCATGAGCGCGGCGCATTAATGTTCCTTTTGATCTGGTCCTTCCTTTTATTTACTAGCACATTTACGCACCTCGCCATTGCTGGAATCGACACTGCTGAATCGGGTGGTAACATTGCTAACTTGGCGTTTACGTTGACGCTCATCTTCTGCGGGTATGTTTTACTATATTGAACAGCTGTACATGATCTTGGATGTACTGACGCTAATATTCTCCAGTGTCCTCGCAAGCCCTACTAGCCTCCCAGGCTTCTGGATCTTCATGTATCGCGTCTCACCATTCACCTACCTCATCAGCGCCATGCTTTCTACGGCGGTAGCCAACACCAACGTTATCTGCGCCTCCAATGAATATCTCCACTTCAGTCCTACCTCTGGTACTTGTGCAGATTACATGGCCTCTTACATTAAATTGGCCGGCGGTTATCTTGAAAACCCATCCGGTACAACCAACTGCAGTTACTGCCCCATGGGCGACACGAACATCTTCCTGGCAGGTGTGAGCAGCCATTACTCTGAAGCCTGGAGAAACTTCGGCATCATGTGGGCGTACATCATTTTCAATATCTTCGGGGCGCTAGCTCTTTACTGGCTAATTAGAGTGCCAAAGGTAAAGAAGGAGAAGGAGGAATAAATTTGCGATTGCATCTATTAGATGCTGCATCTCCTTTGTAAGAATTATTTTGGGAGGGGCTCTCAATCGGATATAGAGAGATTGAAGATGCATAGCGGCACTTTTGCAGCCCGGCGCTGGTTGGACTTTTCGAACGGTTCTTGGTTCCTATCACTACTCCTAATTTTTTTTAGACCTAGAGTCTTTCACAACTACGGCATCAGATTTTCCTCTGTAACTATAGATATTTCTAATAATGTACCGAATGGATAGCCGCGGTAGGCATCAGGAATACGTGCCAATTTCCACAGCTGAATATAAACGTCCTCTGTATGTTAATATCGAGGCCTACTTCTGGCTTGAAATAGGACATAATAATCAACCATTGCTGAGAATTGAATATTCCCAAAACTTTCAACATAGTATTTTACATATCCAAGTTCCGAGATTTTAAACGCCCATACGTAGCATATAATATATGCATTTAGCGACTTCACTACCCTTCAAGCACCCGCTTTGCGCCATCCACAATCCTCTTCACCTCTCCAAGCCCCTTCTTAACCACCTCCTCCATACCCTTGTGCGCCTTTTGCAGATCATCAGGTCGTACGCTCTTGTCGATCTGGTACTTTCGCAGTTTCTTGTGGTGCGCGCCGCGAGCGTCCTGAACAGCAATGTTGGCGGTCTCAGCTGCTTTCTGCGCAGCCTCAAGGGCAGCCTTCCGCGACTCACCAGTTGGTGGCGGGATAGGGACAGGAATTGTGAGAGGACTATCGGGAGGCGGTTGCTGGGGAGCGAGGCTGTATGGGCTGGCAGCGATGGCGGAGGTTACGGGTTTGACGTGCTAGTTAAGCCGTAAGTTATAAGTACAGCGGATCATGGAAATAGTACCTCTATCCTAGAGTTTGGAAGCTTACCTCCTTCTCCCCCACAATCACGTTCAAGAGCCGTCCCTTTGGCACAACCTGCGCCAGGTCCTTCAACCGCACCGTTTCTTTCGACCCTGCCTTCCCCAGCTGCACTTTCAGGTTCTCAACCACGTCCGGGTTGAACCGCCCTCCTGACCTTAGCTGCGACAGATCACGCGTGAGCTTCTCGAGCGCCTTTAAGATGCCCGATTCGAGGGTGGAGAAGTCGAAGGCCTCGTCGGTAGGCGTGCGGCGCGAGGCGTCTGTGACGGGCGGGGAGGAATCAGTGCGTGCATGCGACATGTTTGCCTTCCCACCCTTCTTGTGCAGCACGGGGGTCGACGAAATGCACCTAACGGCAATCCGAGGCGCATACTGAGGTCCATTGCAGGACCTGTACATGCATGTTTGTGAGCTGCTGTATAGCATTAGCTGCAGGCGTTCTGTTCAATTGGGTCCCTAGCCCCACCTCTTTTGGGCTGCTGGCCCAATTCCCCGCACATAAGCTGTGCGCGGGACTTGAGCGGTCCATTGTGTAGGTAATGTCCTAAATGTGGGTGGCATAGTGGGTGGTGATGTGCTTGGCGGATTGACAGTCTGATGAGCTTTTGCGGGAAGCTCGCTTGTGGATTTGGATGGAAACACCAAGCCCAGAACCGCGCGACGCCAGCAACCAACCTCCCAGGAGATCGTCGCAAAGGCCACACCGTGGACATGCATCATGGTATCCCGCAGCTAACTATAGTTCTACTTTATGGCGGTGCCTTTATGTAAATACACACGTACGTCTGGTAAAAGCTCTAAATTACGTAGTCTACTATCTATTTACTGCCTTATCTCGAGGCCTCCCTTCTACTACCTTTGACACCTCTGGCCTCCGACACCGCAATACTTTCCTTGCTAATTCACGTGATGATAAGATCACGGGTGATAAGATTCCTCGACAGGACAAAGGCTCCCCTATTCTCCTTCCCTTCTATTCCAGAGCCTCCGCGACCTTTGGGATTTCCTATCTCTTTTCTCTGGCACCTCAGACGAAATCACCAGCCATTTACTCCATCTGTCAGCCTCGCGCTGAGTGGTACGGGCTCCTTCGCACGACCACTTCACTCTGTCCCCTCCATCATACGAGTATCCTCTCCCACACGAATCTCCTTTATGATACCGTGGGAGAAATAATATCTCTATCTTCTCGACCATCGATCCTCCCACCCAAACCTACTCCCCGATTCACCCACACCCACTCCCCCATCCACCCACATTGCCTACATCCGCACTGCCCTCGCCCCAATAACGTTAACTGCTGAAAGCTCTCTCCTCTCTGTTTATTAGAGATCATCCTTTCTGGTATTGTTTGCTCTTGCTCCTGCTATCTTATTCCCAATAACGAAGAGAACTTCGGCTAAGGTCTTCTTCGAGCGAGCCCTTCCTCGTTCACTGCAAAACCCTCCGCCAATTCCCGAGAGTAAGTGTTCGTGGGAATGTCGTTGATGAGCGGATCCTCCACCTTGTCAGCCCCGGTCATTGAATTCGCCTTCGATGGCTTGCCGACCGTCTGCTTGGTCCACAGTTCGAGGTATTTCCCGCCCTGCTGGAGTAATTCCGAGTGAGTGCCGCGTTCGATGATCTCCCCACGATCGACGACCAAAATCAAATCAGCTTCCATGATGGTAGACAAGCGATGAGCAACGATGAAAGTCGTACGCCCGGCGCTGAGACGTTTGAATGCTTCCTGAATCTGTGCCTCAGTCGACGAGTCGACGGCTGAGGTGGCTTCGTCAAGCATCACGATCTTGGGATTTTTCAGGAGGACCCGGGCAATTGCGACACGTTGAAGCTCGCCGCCAGACAGTTTAACGCCTCGCTCGCCGACCTTGGATTTATACCCGTCTGGGAATGTCATGACCTTGTCGTGAATTGCAGCGGCTTTGCACGCCTCTTGGACTTCTTCGTCAGTGGCATCCAGTCGGGCATATCTCACATTCTCTAGTATGGACTGGTTGAAGAGTAAAGGGTCCTGAGGAACGACTCCTAATGCTTCTCGAAGACTGGAAATCGTAACAGACCGCACATCTTGGTCGTCGATGGTAATCGATCCACCAGTGACGTCATAAAATCGGAAAAGGAGTTTCAGTATCGTAGATTTGCCACCACCAGTTTCGCCGACGAAAGCGATGGTCTTGCCAGGCTCAGCTACGAAGTTGATTTTCTTGAGGACACCTTTACGCGAGTCATACGAGAACTCGACATCTTTGAACCCGACTTTGCAGGAATTAACGGCCAGGTCGTGGGGAAGTCCAACTTCGACGACAGATGGCTTTGTATTGAGGAGTTGAAGGAGTCGCTCAGCATCAATCAGTGTCGAAGAGATCTGTCGATAGGAGTCGGCCATTGTGTATAATGGGTTCATCATAGCATCCCAGTACATGATTAGGGTAACGAAATTTCCGACTGGCTTGCGGCCAGCGCTGATTTGCGATATGGCAAGGACAGAGCATCCAGCGAATCCGAAGGTCATCAGGAGAGATTGTACGCCATGCCCAGTGTAAGACCGGAAAAGGTAGCTTAACTCCGCCTTGATTGTGGTCTGGACGGCCTTTCCGTAGCGATGCCGCTCATACGGTGCGCGGTTGAAGTACGATACGGTCTGCCAATTGGAAATGGATTCGTAGACAGTCTTGTTCTCGATGCGCGACTTCTCGACGTATGTCCGGCGTGTGGGTTGCGCCCAGGCGGTCAAAGTGACACCAAGCCAAACATGGACGATTCCGATGACAAGAATGATGAAGGCCATGTACATATCGAAGAGATGCGTGACGTACCACATTGCCACGATCAGGTCGAGGAGGACTGGGGCCATATCAAACAGGACCAACTCGATGAGATCGTTGAGGGAATTGGCTTGATCCACGGATCTGAGCACTTCCCCAGAGTCCTTATTCGAATGGAAATCCATGGAAAGATCCATGACATGGCTAAACGCAAGACTGCAGATGCGCTTATAGGAGTAGTTTCGCACTAAGGCGCTAGCAAAGTTCCGAATCATTCCAAACCCGGCAAAACTGCCCAGCCAGCTGTAAAATGTCCACAAAGCGACATCTTTCCACGGCATAACCCCACTACCAGTGATCAAGTTATCCGTGATGATACCGATTTGGCGAGGAATTAGGAGATTGAGGAATCGGTTCTGGACCACATCCACCGCAAGGATGAAGAGACAGAACTGAATTTTCCAGTCGTCCTTCGGCCAGAGGTATGGCAGGAATATGGCGAATCCTTTCAGGTAGCCGAACCAACCACCCTGCTCTTCGAGGCGTTTACGTTGCTGCTCTTTGATTTCCTTGTCCTCGTCTTCATCCTCCTCCCCCTCTCCATCTGAGTCTGTGGGAGTAGTTCCATAGTTCGCATTTTCGTTTACTGTGGTGGCCAAGTCATTTGGTTGCTTCCCAAGGAGTGATTGACCCTCTTCATCCGTGTGTTTTTCGGTACGTGGGCGCATCATCAGAAAATACCCATCTACCAGCAACCCAAGGGAAATGACGACCCTTAGAGAATCCAGGGTGAGCGGAATGCCGCCTAAACGGTCCTGCGTGGTCAGAGAAACAGCGGACAGAACGCAGATGGCAGTCTCAAAGACGAATCCGATGGTGAAGCACCCAAAGTATGGATGCCACAGCGGGGCCTTCGAACTCAAGAGCGCAAGGTCAACACATCCCCAGACCAGTATTGAGCTTAGTACGTGAATTACACTGTGCTGATGTGCCGACCAATTCCTCTCGGCCGGCACACGGCTGAGATAGAGTATCGCCTGAGCAACATAACTGACGACAGTGACAAGTATTAGAGAAAGGACGAACCGCCGCTTCTTGATACCTTGAGCGTCTGGCTTTGCGGTTTGCAAAGTGCAAATGTCGAACGTGAGGGCGCCTAGGAAATAGAGGCCCACAGCTGGAGCATGTGTGTAATCGAGAACACTCAAAGCCGTGAGCGCCGCTCCTCCGTTTTGGAGACGTCCCGCCATGGGGGCGGTTTTAGGAATGAAGTTTGAAGGGTTTTGCAGTTTTTGCGATGTGTAGGAGGCAGGTGAGTACCAAAAGACGTCAGAAGAAAGAAATATAGCAGGCAAACAGGTGGAACGAGGGAGGCCGCTCCTTTCTAGCTTTAATCGTTTCCTGAAAAGCGGCCTCCACATGAAATAACCTTTCACTTTACTCTGTTGAGGCCAAAATCTGACTCACACGCTCTTGCCGTGCAGGCACCTCAGGCAGTGCCAGTGATTGTATTGGACTAAGGTAATGTTAGAGCTCCATGTAGATCCAGGGGTTGCATCGGAGCTGCATAGAGCGCGAGGCGGCTAAGCCACAGCTGAAGGAGTGACTGAGTCACAAACAGTCATCAAGCCCGTTCAGCTTTCGCTGACTTCCCACCGGTGACTCTATTCAACTTTCCTGTGACTCCGCCGAGCTGCACGCTGCTACTCTGGATCAAAAATCAGGACGACCCCGGCATCTTCCGGCCAACAAACACCATGTTGACCTGAGAATTGACAGAACGCTGGCGGTGTTATGTACAGTATCTGTGTCATTTGGCAATGGATTGTTTGGATGGTGAGACGCGCGGCGTTGGTGCAAGCGCAACTGCGAATGCAGGCGCAGGAGGAAAGAGGGACCGTTCTGACTTCTCACGCTGGCGACAACCTTTCCCCAGCGCTATAGAGTGACCATTTCTGATTTTCTCACGCTGGCAACTGTCTTGCGCTGGCGACTCCCTTGCGCTGCGACAACCTTTCGCCAGCTATATGTGCCGTGGTCAAGTTGCTGCTCGACAAGGGCGTCGACGTCAACGCAAAAGGTGGAGTGGCACTCCAGGCGGCTGCATATGTAGAATTGGCATAGTGGCATGGATGTTATCTCAGTTGACTCATCCGCTTCGCCGAGGAATTTGAGGAGGCGGCTACCCCCTGCCCCGGCCCGCGCCACAGGAACTTATAAGCTAATCAAATAGTCGCTCCAACTCATGGGTACTTATTAGCCAATAGAACGCCGCGCTATACCCTACCACCCCTACCACCCTAATTCCTCTGCGAAGCGTCTAAGAGATTATAGGCGTGATTTGTAAAGGCAGGCCACCTACCTAGTAGATGACGGTTGTATTACCTTTAACGCGGTATATCGCCCCCTAATATACCACCGCTCAGCTCGCCGATACCTCCATTTAAAAGCCCTCCTCTTGCTCTATAGAATCCATCCATAATAGAGCCTAATTGTGCCCCTAATGTCTCTACAAACGTCTCTATAAATGTCTATACGAACGCCTACACGAACGCCTATATGAACGCCTATATAAACGCCTACACGAACGCCTACACGAATGCCTACGCGAACGCCTGCACGAGCGCCTATATAAAGCCGTTTATAAGGCCTTTAAAAACAAGCCCAAATACAACTTCTATATACTAAGACTACAATTATCTGCATAAACGCTAGTGTGAACGCCCATACAAACGTCCATGTAATTAATTAATTAATTAATCGCCTATATAAACGCCCGTACAAACGTCCAAATAATTGCCCATACAATCATCTCTACAAAAGTCTCTACAATTGATCGCCCGTACGAGCGTCTGCACGTCTGCACGTCTGCACGTCTGCATATCTACACGTCTGCATGCCTGCACGTGGCTCCGCACGAAGCTCCGCACAAAGCTCTGCACGTGGCTCCGCACGAAGCTCCGCACAAAGCTCTGCACGAAGCTCTGCTAAAGCTCTGCACGAAGCTCTGCACGAAGCTCTGCTCAAAGCTCTGCACGAAGCTCTGCACAAGGCTCTGCTCGAAGTTCTATTAAAGCTCTACTCAAAGCTCTATCAAAACTCTGCTTGAAGCTCTATTAAAGCTCCATCAAAGCTCTGCTTAAAGCTCTACATGACACTCTACTTAAAGCTCTATTAAAGCTCCACTTGAAGTTCTATTGAAGCTCTACTTGATACTCTACTTAACGCTCTGCTCAACGCTCTGCTCAAAGCTTAGCACCCTAAAGGCGTCACTACAACCGCGTCGCCTGCCAGAACACAACACAACGGTAGTATAGGTATAGTTTAACCGGGCGAGCCGGTTATTATAGGATAGAAGAGGTGCCTCTATAAATTTGGAAGGAAATGGAGTAGTAGTGGTAGAGTATAGCTATTGTTTTAATACGACTGGTAGAGAGGGACTAGTTTTAAAAACGTGTCTTTAAACTTTAAGGCTGTATCTCGCCCCCTAATACGGTAGTTAGCTAGTTATAATTATTATAATTAAATAAAAGAAGAGATTATAATTTAAATGTATTGCGCACTAAGACTATAGCTAGTATATTTACGCCGCTAGAGTTATTTAAAATTAACATATATTAAAAAAAGGACCCAGTTTATACTAAACGCGCGCCTATAATCTCTTAGACGCTGCGCTAAGGAATTTTTGGGGTGGTAGGGGTAGTAGAGGGTAGCGTGGCATTCTATTGGCTAATAAGTACCCATGAGTTGGAGCGACCGTCTGATTGGCTTACAAGTTCCTGTGGCTCGGGCGGGAGCAGGGGGGTAGCCGCCTCCTCAAAT